>Ga0209377_1002145_pt1 | contig 12888 bp, 11 predicted proteins | sample GraSoiAngelo_141_FD_185898 | JGI IMG/M metagenome (GOLD analysis project Ga0209377, IMG submission 185898) | Grasslands soil microbial communities from the Angelo Coastal Reserve, California, USA - 14_0929_12_40cm (SPAdes) (version 2) | ecosystem: Environmental > Terrestrial > Soil > Grasslands ...
CCCGTCGAGCGTGTTGAGGACATCGATGTCCGCGCAGTCCGACGGCTGTGCGTTGCAGTCTGGTTTCGGCAGCCGCACGCGCCGGAACGTGTTCTGGGAAAAATCGAAGCGCGTGAAGCGGTCGCTCGGGAACGGACCCTTGTCGGGGCTCGACCGATCGAGCCTCACGCCCACACCCGCAGCCAGCGCGACCGCCGACGTGACGGCGAGAACGAGCGCTACTGACGCGCGCCCGATGCGACCACAGAAATGGCGGATCATCGACATCGGAACCCCTTTGGGAGAGACAGGATGATAGCAAAATCAATTCGCCTTGGCTGCTACTGTTCCAGCAGGAAATCCCTCACGATCGCGATCTGATCGTCGTGAAGCAGGGTCGGCGCGTGGCCGACGCCGGCGATTTCCACGACTTTCGCCCGCGGGCCGCGTACCGCCATCTGCTCCGCGGTGTCGCGCCTGAGCAGGTCCGATTGCTCGCCGCGCAGGACAAGCGTCGGGCAGCGGATCGCATCGTAGAAGCTCCACAGCTCCACGTCCTTCCGCGACAGCTCGGCGTTGAACGGCACGGCAATCGCCGGGTCGTAGTGCATGCGCAGCGACCCGTCGGCATTCTTTCTCACGACATGCTCGGTGAGGAAACGCCACTCCGCGTCGGTGTGCGGACCGAAGGACGCGCTGGTCGAGCGCACGAACAGCTCGGCCGCTTCGATGTTCGGAAGAGGCGGCCACTTGCCGACGTAGGAGCTCAAGCGCTCGAGCGACACCGCCGTGAGCACCGGCCCGACGTCGTTCAGCACCAGCCTCGTGATGGGCGACCCGCGCATCGCCGCGATGCTCATCCCGACCAGCCCGCCGAGGGAGGTGCCGACCCAGTGCACCGACTCCACGTCCAGGCGCGCGATCAGGGTCACCATGTCGTACACGTAGGTCGGCACCGCGTATTCCATCGGATTCTCGAGCCAGTCGGAATCGCCGCGCCCGGCGACGTCGGGACAGACGACGCGGTAACCGTGGCGGACCATTTCGGCGGCCAGGCGGTCGAAATCGCGCGCGCAGCGGGTGAGCCCGTGAACGCAGACCAGGGTTTTGCTGCTTTCGCGCTCGCCCCATTCGAGGTAGGCGACGCGGTGCAGGCCGCCGGCGCTTGCGCACTGCACCTTGCGGCGCCGGAAAGGTTCGCTCATTTCGCGGGCCGCAGCCAGCAGCGCCGCAGCAGTTCCGGAATCCAGCGCGTGTCTTCCCCGAAGGAGCCGAACGCGAGGCCGCCGCTTTCCGGGCGGAGCACCTTGCGCAGCTTCTCCGAGCGCAGGTTCGCCGCGCGGACCGGATAGCCGTAGTCCGCGAAGCGCGCCCGCTCGACCGCGGTCTCCTCCAGCGGGCTCTCCTCGAACCATATCCATTCGCGCGAGAACTCCTGCGCGAGCCGGTCGAGCTCGCGCAGCTCGTCCTCCGCGATCGGCTCGCGGGGCGCAAGCTCCGAGTAGTCCGCATCGCCTGCGGAGACCGTCCAGCGCTCCGCCCATTGCGCCTCGATCCCATCGGAGGCAAAGAGCTCACCGGCGCTGGAACTCCCGGCGATCCTGAAGAAAGCATGCTGGTCCGAAGCGATCGCGTATCCGTGCCAGAATTCGCGCCAGCGCGTGCAGATCACGGCGAAACGAAGGCGACCGTCGGCATCGGCGCGCGCGTCACGCAGGGCGGCTCCGGCCGGAGAGTGCGTCTGCGCCGCTTGCTCGCGCAGGATGCCGTTCTGGATGACCGCGCGGCCGCTTCGACCCTCGCCCGCCGCGTTCCAGCCGACCTCGACGGTCAGCTCCGGAAACGCCTGCGAAGCCGCGACGAAAGGCGGAAAGGGAATACCTCCGCGCAGCTTGAATTGGTACTCGAGCTGCTCCCCGGTGTGCAGCTCGCGGTAGGAATCGCCGCCTTCTTCATCGAGGAGGCGGTTGACGTGAGCGCGGTACTCCCGGAGCAGCCCAGGATCGCCCTTTATCGTGATCGTCGCAGTCAGGTTCAAACCGGCACGAGTAGGACGATCCGGGTCAGTTCTCCGTCGTGTAGGCGCGGAGCGTCCAGAACGATCCGGTGCCGGCGCCTTGCAGCCGAAGCGGGTTGAAGATACTCATGCTCGCCGCGATGCCGCCGAGGAATCCCTCTGGGCCTTGCGTTACGCGCAGCGCGCATCCCGCGAGGGCGATACCGGGCCTCGGGACATTGTCCGAGACCACCTGGCAGGCGCCGACCGCGACGAAAGCATTACCTGTGTGGTGCCCTTGGTTGAGCGCGAACTCGATGTAGAACGGGACGAGCGGCGCAGTCGTGATCAGGCCGCACGCCGCCGCGGTGCCGATCTGATGCACGGCCTCGTTGACGACGCGGCTGTCGCCGGCGTCCGTCTCTATCGACGAGAGGGTGGCACCCAGGAAGAGATTCGCGCCCGGGAACGGGCACGCATTGGGGTGGCTGGAGACATTCGGGTCCTCGAGGCTGCGGAAGACGAGGGTGTGCTGGCCGGGCTCGCCCGCGGGTGGTTCGACCTGTGCGGCGGCGGGTCCGGCGATGAAGAACACAGCAAGGGTGGCGAGAGCAGAGGCGTGCAATCGTAACCTCATATCGGTTTTCCTTCTGGAATTGACTGATAAGAAAATTCAATCCACGCGCTGCCGACGCTCCGCGCGATCATGCACTCCCAAGGCGAGCCAGGTCAAGCACTGGCGCTCTCGCGAGCATAGCCGCTCGAGGACTCGTGCCAGTATCGCCTCGCGCGAACGCGCTCGGCGTCGACGCGCAGGTCCCCCGGCGCAAAGCGCAGCTGGATCGCCCCGCCGGTGTCGGTGCGGAGCAGCTCGCTGCCGGCCTCGCGGTAGCGCTCGAGCACGTCCTCGCGCGGATGGCCGAAGCGGTTGCGGTGGCCGACGGCGAACACAGCGTGGCGCGGCGCCACCCGCTTCACGAACTCCTGCGTCGACGAGGTGGCGCTGCCGTGATGGGGGACGAGCAGCGCGTCCGCGGGCAGCAGCGCGGGGGCGCGCAGCAGAAGCTCGCGCTCTGCGTCGCGCTCGATGTCTCCGGTGAGCAGAACGCGGCCTGCGGGGGCCTCGATCCGCAATACGCAGCTGCGGTTGTTTGCGCGCGCTGCACGGCTTTCAAGCGCCTCCGGGGAGGGGTGGAGGAATTCGAAGGAGACTCCATCCCAGAGCCATTTGCGCCCGGCGACGCAGGGCGCGCGCCATGCAGGGGCCGCAAGCAGAGCGTGATCCGGGGAAAGCGACGACCAGAGCAGGCCGACGGGCATCGCCTCGAGCACCGATCCCGCGCCGCCCGAATGGTCGCGGTCGTCATGGGAGACGACGAGCGCGTCGAGACCATCGATGCCTTCGCCGCGCAGATAGGGGAGGATCACGCGGCTTCCGCTGTCGGAAAACGCGTTGAACGCGGGGCCGGCATCGTAGAGCAGCGCGTGTCTTTCCGTGCGCGCGATCACGGCGAGCCCCTGCCCCACGTCGAGCACCGTGATCCACAGCCCGCCCGCACCGGGCGACGGCGGCGAGACCGCGAAAAGCGGCAGCACCAAGGGCGCACCGAGCCAGCGCGCGGGGAACCCGCGCGGGAGCAGCATCCAGGCGATCCCGGCGAGCGCGAGCGGCACGGTCCACGCGAGAGGCGCGTGCTGATGCCAGACGGCGCTCGGGAGCGCGGCCAGCCACTCGAGGGTCGCCATCAGGATATCGAGAATCGCGTGCCCCAGCTCGAGAACCCAATCGAACGGGAGCATCGCGCCGGCGAGCGCGAGCGGGGTGATGACGAAGCTCACCAGCGGGATCGCGAGCGCGTTGGCGACCGGAGAGACGAGCGACACCTGCTGGAACAGCACAAGCAGCAGGGGAGCGAGGCCCGCGGTGACCGCCCATTGCACCCTTCCCCACTGCGCGAGCCAATGGGGACTGGCGGTGCGACCGCTAGCCACGAAGAAAATCACCGCGACCGCGGCGAACGACAGCCAGAAGCCCGGCGACAGGACCGCCCAGGGATCGAGCGCGAGGACGATGAGGAGCGCCGCGGCGAGCACCCGCGAGGCGCTGGTCGCCCGTCCGAACCAGAGCGCGAGGGCGACCACGCCGACCATGTACAGCGTGCGCTGCGCGGGGACTGCGAATCCGGAAATGAGGCAATAGGCGAACGCGGCGAGAAAACCGGCGAGCGCCGCTGCTTTCTGCGCGGGCAATGCGAGAGCGAGGGTCTCGCTGCGCCGCCAGCACCAGGACACGAGCATCGCAAGCAGGCCCGCGACCATCGTCACGTGCAGCCCCGAAATGCTCATCAAGTGGCTCACCCCGGTGCGGGCGAAGAGCTGCCACTGCTGCGGGTCGATCGCGTTCTGGTCGCCGATCGCGAGCGCGATGAGGATCCCCGCGTAGGGGCGCTCGGGCAGCGCGCCGCCGATTTTCTCCCGCGCTGCCTCGCGCAAGCCCTCGATCCAGTACCGGGGCCGCGGCACTCGGGCCGCGAGACGCTCGGGCCGGACTTGCGTGCGCTCGTCCAGCCCGCGGCGCGAGGGCATTCTCACGTAGCCGGTCGCGCGCACGCCGCGCTCGAGAAGCCAGGCCTCGTAGTCGAATCCGTGCGGGTTGGCGCCGCCGTGCGGCCGGCGCAGCCGCACCGTGAAGCGCCAGCGCTCCCCCGCCCGCACCGGAAGCACGCCCTGGGAATCGTCCGAGGCGAATCCGCCGTAGGAAGAGAGCACGATGCGCCGCGGCACGCCGGTCCCGGGAGATTCCACGTCGAATTCGAAGCGCACGCCGCGCTCGAAGGACTGCGGGAGCCCGGCGACCACGCCGCTGACGAGCACATCGCGCCCCTCCAAAGCGGGATCCAGCCGATCGGAGAGCCGCAGCTGCGCGAGCACAGCGGCCCAGGCGAAACCGAGCGCGGCGAAGCCGATGAAGCTCGCGCCGGCCGCGACGATCGGCGAAACCCGCCTGGAGAACCCGAGTCCGCCGATCGCCGCGAGCGCGGAGACGAGCGCGAGCCAGGCAGCCCCCGGCAACTCGGGCTGCTGCTGCAACAGCCACACCCCGAGCGTGAACCCCAAGGCTGCAAATCTCATCGGCGGCTCGGGGCGCTCTTCATTCCGCGATTAACGGCCGGAGGTCGCGTAGGTTGATATGCTAGCCGGCCATGCCGCGAAAATTCTTCCAGAAGTACCTGCCGAGCCACGAGTCGATCCGCCAGAACCGGCACGTCGCGCGCTTCGGCACGCTCTTCCTTCACCCCAACTTGTGGCACGTCAACCGGCGATCGGTCTCCGGCGGCGTTGCGGCGGGCATGTTCGCGGGACTCGTGCCGGGCAGCAACCCGGTGCAGTTCGCCCTTGCGGCGCTGCTCGCCGTGGCGTTCCGCGTCAATCTGCCCGTCGCGGTGGCCGTCACGCTCTACACCAATCCGTTCACAATCGTGCCGCTGTACCTGATCGCGTACCGCATCGGCACCGTGTTCGTACCGGGCGACGGCGCGCCCTTCAACCATCCTCCGGGATTCGACTGGTCGAACCTCGGCGCTTGGCTGCGCGCCTCGCTCGAATGGATGCTCTCCCTCGGCAAGCCGCTTGCCGTCGGGCTCGTCGTTCTCGCGATCGGTCTCGCGATCGCCGGTTACGTCGTCGTGCAGCTCGCTTGGCGCGCGCACGTGGTGCTCGCCTGGCGCAGGCGCCGACGGCGACGCGCGGAAGGGGACGCAGGGTAGTTGGCGCTTTACAGGCCGTCGATCTGTCAACTAAATTGGCAACTAATAATTTGTCAACTCTCTAAACTGTCAACTAATACTAGTTAGGCGTCAGCTCACATGAGCGTTACGGAATGCGAAATCCCCTCCACTGGCGTACATGAACTCCGGCGCTGATCACAAACGGTTAAAAAGAGAGTTCGATGCAGGAGTTGCAACGATGAAGAATGAAGCCAAGCCTCGCGTGTACGACATCCTCGCCAAGGCCTTCGTGCAGGAGGACGTGCGAACATGTTTTGCGCTTCTCGGGGATGCGAACATGAATTGGGCCGCGCGCTTGTCCGAGGGGGGATGCCGCATGGTCTATGTCAGGCACGAGCATTGCGCGCTCGCTGCCGCCATGGCGTACTCGCGAAAGAACTGGGACGTGGGCGTGGCGACCGTCACGTGCGGGCCCGGTGTGACGCAATTGATCACGGCGCTCCCCGCAGCCGTGCGCGCTCATCTGCCGCTGGTGGTGTTCGCCGGGGAAGCGCCGTTGAAAAGCGGTTGGTACAACCAGGAACTCGACCAGGCGCCGCTCATCGCCGCAACGGGTGCCGCCTATCACAGCCTGCACATGCCCGAGCGCATGCCTGTTGCGGTACGCGACGCATTCCTCCAGGCGCGTCGCGAACGCCGGCCCGTGGTGATCGGTGTTCCGTTCGATCTGCAGGCCCGGCCCTGGGACGGACCGGCGGATCTGCCCAGGCCCTCGCACAAATTGTTGCCGCGCCCTTCGCCGCTTCCGGCGCATCCCGACGACGTGGCCAGCGCCGCGCAACTGCTTGTGGGCGCCGAACGGGTCGTCGTGCTTGCCGGACTGGGTGCGGTCGAAGCAGGCGCGGGGCCCGCTTGCCGGGCGTTGGCCGCCAAGACGGGTGGACTGCTGTCCACGACGCTTCCCGCGAGAGGGCTGTTCCACGACGATCCTTTTTGCATCGGCATCTCGGGCAGCTACACGCCGGAGGCCGGCCTTGAATACCTGGCGCAGGCCGACCTCGTCGTCGCGGTCGGCTGTTCGCTCGCCTACCACGCGGGCGGCGGCGGCCAGCTCTGGCCGAAGGCGAAGATGCTGCAGGTCGATATCGACCCCGTCGCGGTCAGTCAAGGCCAGGAAGTGGCGCGTCATCACCTGCGAGCCGACGCACGTCTAGGAGTCGAGGCGCTGACGGCGGCGTTGCCGGCTCGCAACCGGAGCTGGCGAAGCGATGCAATCGCCGCGCGCATCCGCGATGCGAAACCCGACAGCCATGTATTCGAGATCGAGCCGGGGCTGCTCGACCCGCGCGACGTGGTCGAGGCGCTGGAAGCCGCCTTGCCGCAGGACTGGGAGATGGTCAACTCGGGGGGCCACTGTTCATGGTTCTTTGCGCAGATGCCTTCGCGTCCACAAGAGAAGTTCCTCACGATCCGCGAGTTTGGCGCGATCGGCAACGGCATCTCGTTCGCCATGGGGGTGGCCGCGGCGCGCCCGGACCGAACCGTGGTGCTGTTCGACGGCGACGGCAGCCTGATGATGCATGTGCAGGAGCTTGAAACCATCAAGCGCCATCGGCTGAACATCCTGATCGTCGTGATGAACGACGGCGCGTACGGCTCAGAACTGCACAAGCTCCGCTCGGAGGGGATGCCCGAGGACGGGTCGGTGTTCGGCTACTGCGATTTCGCGGGCATCGCGCGCGGATTCGGGCTCCCCGGAAAGACGTTTAAGAATCTGGATGATCTGCCCCGGTTGGTGGCGGAGTTCGCCGCAAGCGGCGGCGCCGCGGTCTGGGACTTTCACGTCTCGGACAAGGTCGTGTCTCCGACCATCCGCCGCGCCCATCCTCATCCTCCCAAGGAAAAGAGAGGCTAAACGATGAAGGGCGGTCACCAGCCACCGAACAGCGGCTTCCAGATCGACGCGCCGCAAGCGGCGCGCGTCTGAAGCCGACGTTAAGGATCATCTATGCCAGCCTGGCTAATCCCCGCGCTCAAGGCCGTCCTGCCTCACATCGGCACGATCATTTCGGCCGCCGCGCCGGTATTCACGCGGAAGAACGCCGATGCGGTCGCCATTACGGAGCTTCAATCCGCAGCGTCCCAGAACGCAGCGAACATCAAGGAGCTGGCGGAGCAGTTGCAAAGCACGGTGGCAGCTCTGGAACAGGCTGCGTCGATCGCGGAAGCGAAGCTTCGACGAGCACTTTTGCTGTGTGTTGTCTCGGCGGTCTTGTCCGCGATCGCCGCAGGTATCGCGCTGGTTCTTATTTTCGGGCGATGAGCCTCTAAAGCTCACCTTTCCTGCACCAGCACCCCGTCCTGCAAACGCATCACCCGGTGCGCGCGCGCGGCAAGCGAGGGTTCATGGGTCGCCATCACGAGGCTCGTGCCGTGCGCGCGGTTGAGCTCGAGCATCAGCCCGAACACGGCATCGGCGGTCTTGCGGTCGAGGTTCCCGGTCGGCTCGTCGGCGAGCACGCACGCGGGCCGGGTGACCAGCGCGCGAGCGAGCGCCGCACGCTGGCGCTCTCCTCCGGAAAGCTCTCCCGGCGTGTGACTGAGGCGCTCGGCGAGGCCCACTTCCTTCAGCATCGCTGCAGCGGCTTCGCGCGCTTCGGCGGGCTGCGTGCGCCGGATCAGGAGCGGCATCGCCACGTTCTCGAGCGCGGTGAATTCCATCAGCAGGTGGTGGAACTGGTAGACGAATCCCAGCGAGCGGTTGCGTACCTGCCCCCGTTCCGCGTCCGAAAGACTGTGCGTGGGCCGGCCGAGCACGTCGACTTCTCCCGAGCTCGGGTCGTCGAGGCCCCCGAGCAGGTGCAGCAGCGTGCTCTTGCCCGAGCCGGAGGCGCCGACGATCGCGACTATTTCCCGCCCTTCGACTTTCAGCGATACCCCTTGCAGCACGTGCACCGCTTCCCTTCCCTCGCGGAAAGTCTTGCGCAGGTCGCGGCAGGCGAGCACCTCACTCATAGCGCAGCGCCTCGGCCGGATTCACGCGTGCGGCACGCCAGCTCGGATAGAGCGTCGCAAGAAGCGAGAGCGCGAGCGACACCAGGGCGATCGCAACCACGTCGCTCGTCTGCAGATCGGAAGGCAGGTCGGTGATGTAGTACACCTCACGCGACAGGAACTGGATGTTCAAGAGGCGCTCGAGGAACGGCACCACCACGTCGATGTTGAGCGCGAGCGCGACGCCGCCGGCGACGCCGATCAGCGTGCCGATCGCGCCGATCAGCGCGCCCTGCACGATGAAGATCTTCATGATCCCGCCGGGGCTCGCGCCCAGCGTCCGCAGGATCGCGATGTCGGGCTGCTTGTCGGTGACCGCCATCACCAGCGTGGACACGATGTTGAACGCCGCCACGGCCACTATGAGGAGCAGGATGATGAACATCATGGTCTTCTCGATCTGCACCGCGCGGAAGTAGTTGGCGTGGCTGCGGGTCCAGTCCGAGATGTACAGGTCGCCGCGCAAACGCGCCATCAGGTCGCGCGTGACCTCTCGCGACTGGAACAGATCGTGCAGCTTGAGCCGCACGCCCGAGGCGCGATCCCCCATGCCGTAGAGCTTCTGCGCGTCCTCGAGATGGATGAGGGCGAGGCCCGAGTCGTATTCGAACATGCCCACTTCGAAGATGCCCACCACGGTGAATTGCTTGAGCCGCGGAAGAATGCCCGCCGGGGTGACCAGCCCCTGCGGGGCGATCAGCGTCACCTTGTCTTCGGCCCTCGCGCCGAGAGCGCGCGCGAGCTCCGACCCGAGCACGATGCCGAATCCCCCCGGCACGAGCGACTCGAGCTTCCCCGCAATCATATGCAGGCCGATTTCGGCGACTTTCTGCTCCAGCTCCGGCACGATGCCGCGCACCACCGCCCCCCGGACGCCGGCGCCGAACACCAGCATCCCTTGCGCGTTCACGAAAGGCGCCGCTGCAGCCACCTGCGGATGCTCGGCCGATTCCCGCACCACCACCTGCCAATCCGCGAGCCGGTTGTCCGCCCCGGTGATCTGCACGTGCGACACCACGCCGAGGATGCGCGCGCGAACCTCCTTCTGGAACCCGTTCATCACCGAGAGAACGACGATCAGCGCGGCGACGCCGAGCGCGATGCCGAGCATCGAAGTGAGCGAGATGAAGGAGATGAAGTGATTGCGGCGCTCGGCGCGCGTGTAGCGCAGCCCGACGAGGAGTTCGTATTGCACGCGCGAAGTGTGCCATAACCGGTGATAAACTCGAAATCGAATGCACTGTGAACTGTATATTCCCGATTTCTTCTCCCGCGATGGACTTCAACGCGCCGACAGCCTCGCGGCCGCGGAGACGCTGATCGCGAGAGGACGCCGCAGGCGCACCGCGCTCGTTTCGCGCGAAGCCTGGCTGTTCGGGCGCTTCGGCGTGCCGCGGCAGCGCGACTGGCCCGTCGCTCCCTACACGCTGCTCGCCGACGGCGGGGCACCCGGACCGCACTGCTGGATGCGCGCCGATCCCGTGCACCTGCAGGTGGGCCGCGACAGCCTAGTCCTCGCCGACAGCACCGCCTTCGAGGTTTCGCGCGCCGAGTCCGAAGCGCTCGCCGAGGCGCTCAACCGTCACTTCGGCCAGACGATGCTCGTCTACCCCTTGCGGCCGGCGCGCTGGTACCTGCGGCTCGAGAAAGCGCCGGACATGCAAACCACGCCGGCCGCCGCCGCGCGCGGCGCGGCGATCGACGAGAAACTTCCATCCGGGCCCGATGCGATGCGCTTTAACGCGCTCATGAACGAAGCTCAGATGCTGCTGCACGAGCACCCCGTCAACGCCGAGCGCGAGGCGCGCGGGGAACCGGCGTTGAACAGCATCTGGTTCTGGGGCGGGGGCGTTATCGACGCCGGGCGCGCTCGACCTTTCTCGACGGTTTTCGCGGACGACCCCCTTGCGCGCGGACTCGCGCTCGCTGCGGGAATCCCGGCGCTCGCGTTGCCGAAGGACGCCGGCTCCGCTCTCGCCGCGCTGGGGGACGAAGGCCGTGTGCTGGCCGTTCCGGACGCTCCGCGGGAGGCGCAGCTTCGCGCGCGCAGCGCAGCCCTCGAGCGCGACTGGTTCCTGCCGCTGCTCGCCGCGCTGAAGTCCGGCCGGATCGGAATGCTCACCCTACATCTTTGCGGGGCGGATTCCCTGCTCGAGGTCGAGACCGTACGCTCGGACCTGCGCCATTTCTGGCGGCTGCGCAGGCCGCTTTCGGCCTATGCATAGCTGATGTCCCAGATCATCATCCGCCCGGTCCCCTTGCGCGTGCACGACCGGCTCGTGCGCGAAGGCCTGCACCCGGTGCTGGCGCGCGTCTGCGCGGCACGAGGCATCAGCCGGCGCGGCGAGCTCGAGGACGCGCTCTCCGGTCTTATCCCGCCTTCCGATCTGCTCAACGCGGAGCGGGCAGCGGCGCTGCTTGCCGACGCGATCGCCGCCGGCAAGCGCATGCTGATCGTCGCCGACTACGACTGCGACGGCGCGACCGCCTGCGCGGTGGGCGTGCGGGCGCTCTCCGCCTTCGGGGCGAACGTCGGCTATCTCGTCCCCAACCGTTTCGAGTTCGGCTACGGGCTGACTCCGGAGATCGTCGCGCTCGCGGCACGATCGAAGCCGGAGCTCCTTATCACGGTGGACAACGGGATCGCCAGCGTGGAGGGTGTGGCGGCGGCGGGCCGGCTCGGCATCGAGGTGATCGTCACCGACCACCATCTGCCCGGCTCGGAGCTGCCGCGCGCCGCGGCCATCGTCAATCCCAACCAGCCCGGCTGCGCGTTTCCGAGCAAGAGCCTGGCGGGGGTCGGGGTGATGTTCTACGTGATGCTCGCCCTGCGCGCCGAGCTTCGCAAGCGTGGAGGGTTCGCGGGCAAGACGGAGCCGAATCTGGGCGATATGCTCGACCTGGTGGCGCTCGGCACGGTCGCCGACGTGGTGCCGCTAGACTTCAACAACCGCGTCCTCGTTGCGCAGGGCTTGAAGCGCATCCGCGCGGGGCGCATGCAGGAAGGCGTGCGCGCGCTGTTCGCCGTAGCCGGCCACGACCCTTCGCGCGCGAGCGGATTCGATCTCGGGTTTCTGCTCGGGCCGCGGTTGAACGCAGCCGGACGCCTGTCCGACATGAGCCTGGGGATCGAGTGCCTGACGACCGGAGACCGCGGGCGCGCTCTCGAGATCGCCCGGCAGCTCGACGAGCTCAACCGCGCGCGGCGCACGATCGAAGCCGACATGCAAGTCCAGGCCGACGAGCTCATGGCGAAGCTCTCGGTGGGCGAGACCTCCAGCATCAGCCTGTACGACCCGTCCTGGCACCAGGGCGTCGTCGGCATCCTCGCCGGGCGCGTCAAGGACCGCCACCACCGCCCGACCTTCGCCTTCGCCCCGGCCGGGGCCGGCGAGATCCGCGGCTCGGGCCGGTCCATTCTCGGCCTGCATCTGCGCGACGCGCTGGATCTCGTCGCGAAGCGCGAACCGGACCTGCTCCTGCGCTTCGGCGGGCACGCCGCAGCGGCGGGCCTCACGCTGCGCCCGGCGGATTTCGCGCGATTCGCGGAGAGCTTCGAGGCCGTGGCGCGCGAGCTGCTCTCGCCCGCGCAGCTTGCGCGCGCGGTCGAGACCGATGGTTCGCTGGAACCCGCGTACCTCGACCTCGGCCTCGCGCAGCTGCTCGACCATCAAGTCTGGGGACAAGGTTTTCCGCAACCCATGTTCTGCGACGAGTTCGAGGTGCTCGGCCAGCGCGTGGTCGGCGAGAAACACCTGAAGCTCAGGCTCGCGCGCGCCGGGCGCAGCGTCGAAGCGATGCGCTTCAACGCGCTCGATCCCCTGCCCTCGCCCGTGCGCGCGGCGTATCGGCTCTCGGTCAACGAGTTCAACGGAATGCAGAATCTGCAATTGGTGATCGAGCATTGGGAGCCCACGCGATGAACTATGCGCGCATCAAGATTTCCTGGTCCAAAGGCGCGGCGAACGCGACGCTGGAGGACACACCGACCGCGCGCGCGCTCGTCACCGCGCTGCCGATCAGGGCGAAAGCTCAGACCTGGGGCGAGGAAGTCTACTTCGAGGTTCCGGTCGCGGCAAAACTCGAAAGCGCCGCGAAGCAGATCGTCGCCCCCGCAGCTCACTCGCTCTG
>Ga0209377_1002146_pt1 | contig 12886 bp, 14 predicted proteins | sample GraSoiAngelo_141_FD_185898 | JGI IMG/M metagenome (GOLD analysis project Ga0209377, IMG submission 185898) | Grasslands soil microbial communities from the Angelo Coastal Reserve, California, USA - 14_0929_12_40cm (SPAdes) (version 2) | ecosystem: Environmental > Terrestrial > Soil > Grasslands ...
AGCAAAGCTGTCGGTCTCGATCTTCGAGGCGGTTTCCACTACCATGCGTTGAGAGCGGTTGAGGATTACAAGAAAAAGAACCCTGATGTTTGGATCCACGCGTTGCAAGTTCCGCCAAAGATCCGGCTGAGCCGTCATCCTCTTCCATGTAGTCAGGGGATGATACTGCCGATGTTCGGAGTCGACAGCTTCTCAAGGTGGATAGTGCCTCCGCCACCGACACCATTGACAAAGGACGTGATCAACGTGTTCGACCCAAAGGGCTGGGGCAGCCTAAAGAAGAAAGATTTCGAAGAAATACGGAAGAACACTACCAACTGCAAATGTGCCGTCTGTCAAGGCAAGGACCTTGAACCATTCTACGAAGGCAAAGTACTGGACGTCCTGGCCCGTGCCAAAGTACATGACCATCTTGCGCAAAGAATTGAGCTTGAGAAGACTCGAGACTCGATCAAAGAAGGAGAATTTCTGTCTCTTCTGAATTCCAAAGAGTATCCAAGGGAATTTCTCAAACAAATGCCAAGCCGAAAGGAAGATTGACCGATAGTAGAAGTCTACTCTGTTGATTGTTCCTCTGGCGGCCGAGGAGCTGATTCCTCCATTGAAGACGTCGCGGACACTTCCGCGTCATCATCTTGTGGTTTAGCCTCAGCTACAAGCATCATTAGACTCGGCAGGTCAACCTCCGCCTTCGTTCGCCAGCCCAGGCTTATCATGCCTGTCTCATCCTCTTCCAAATACCCAGTGCGCAGAAAAGTGTCGGTGAGCGTTAATGTCCTCCACCTCCCTGCTTTCTCTGCAATCATAATCTCAAGCTCCTTACGCTCCACCTTCCCTTGTTTCGACACTACTAAGGACAGAGCTGCTGCCAACGCAGCGAGGTTGTCGATTCGCCATCCCGACATTCTCGCTTCCTTGGGAGTCAGTGTACCCCTTAGGCGGACGAAATATCGGAACTTGTCGGCTTCGTCGTCATCGGGCGAGTACTCACCAATCCCCCCCGCTTCGACCTTCTTTACCTGCAAGTCCAGCTCCTTCAAGTCCTCGTCAAGTTGAGCCAATACCTTCTCGTAGGATTTACCAATCCCTGCTTTCAACTCCCAAGCTTTGGCACCCGGCACTCGGCCACGTTTGAAGAAAAGCATGTGAGCGGCACGCTTCAATCGCTCGCTGGGAAATGACGGTTCAGGTTGAGTCGGAGGACTGACGATTGGCTGATTATCCCTTTGATCCGCTTGGGCCGACTCGTCTCTACGTTCCTGCCCCGACTCGCGTTCGGTTTGAACTTCCTCCATGATAGTCTACCTCGCTTCTCGCGGTATTGCAATCGGGAAACTTACGGGTGTCGCTTCCTTGCGTATACTCGGCTGCACTCTAGGAGTGAGGGTCAACTCTCCGCCTTTCGATTCAAGGGTTGCGTAGCCGTAAGTCACCAGGAAACTTGCTAGTTGCGCTCGTGATACAGTCTCGCTTCGATTCTGACCATTTACAAAAGCCCAATAGTCTATTTTTGTCTTCGTCCCGGCCATTTGCTTCAGCTCGATCCAGAACTCGTCGAGCTTCTTGCCGAAGGCTTTGTCCGCGATCATTCCCAGACGGTGGAGTTCTTCTGCCTCTGTCGTTATGGGTAGGGACATTGGACCCGGCTGGAATCTCTTCCACCGCTCGAAGAAAGGTAGCATTTTCGTCCAATAATCCAGGGCTTCTTGAGCTGTCGGGATCGTTAATTGTTCGAATTCTACTATCGGATGCCATGATAATAGGAGGAATCCGGCGAGTTGATCTCGGGACATTCCTCGAAGCTTCTCTTGCAACATTGATGGATCTATGTAGAGGGTGCTCGATTGGAATCTGAGGTTGGCACTCTGTAGGCCTACGACTTTTGCAAGACTCGCGAGGGCTTTCATATCCAGGAGATGATCTCCAAACTCCGTCCATTCCTGCGCGTGCAGCCTCAGTATTCTAAGTGCTTCACTGATATCGAGCAGGAATGGGTTGAACCTCCTATTTTCGATAGACACGCATGTCTCGATGAGTTCCTTGAGTTCGCGCCGGGCTCCTCCCCTCTTCCTCCCAGTGTGTTTGGAACCTGCTTGCAATTTGTTCGACACGAGTTACTTTAGCTCCTTGACGACCGAGGCCCCTTCCACGTTCTGCACAACCACTACGTGGACATCTTGTCCGTCGGGCAGTGCAACTTCACCGGGTGTGATCGCAATGTATTCGCTCGGGCCGCTGGATGTCGCAGCGGCATAGATCAGCTTCGTGACGGTTTCTCTGTTTTTCGGATCCATATGCACATCGAATTCGTCAATCGCCCGGAATGGGGATTCGACATATTGCTGCAGTGACAATAGAAAGGCTATGATAGCGACTGTTCTTTCTCCGCCGCTGGGAGCTAGGCTGTCGAGGGAAACGGGATCGTTCCCCTTGAACCCCGCGTATAATTCGAGGCCGGATTTTTCGATCTCCTTGGCAGGTTTCAGTACAATCCTTCCCTTGGCACCTACTTCGGCGAGAAGGCTGTCGTATCGGATCGAAAGATCCTCGAACAGTTTCTCCATGATCGTGCGCCATTTTGCTAGTCGCTCGCGGAGATCATGCAGAACTTCCCCTCGGTTCAGTTCTACGACCTCTGCCTTCTTCTTCAGGTCCTCGTAGATACCAGCATAGTTGCGGTAGAGCTTCTCTACATCTTCTGACAAGTGGGCGAGTGGCTTGAGCCGATCCTCTACGGTCGCTATGTCAACGCTAATTGTCTGGAACTCTCTTGGTGTATCGAATCTGGGACCTAGTTGAGACGCCTGTGCTTGCAAAGGGTGCAACTCTTCGAACCCCAGCCTGATCTGTGTCTCAAGCTCACGTATCTGCTCATCCATGGCGGCAATCTTGAAGCTGTTCACTTCTCGCTTGACTTTCGATTCAACCAGTGTGTCCATGTTCTTGTTGAGTTCACTTGTTAGGTCGAGGATACTCTTTCGGAGGTTACTGGATTGTTCATTCTCTAGAGTCGAAGATCGGGAGAGTTGTCGTGCTTCTTCATCTATCTCTACTATCGCTCGTCTAACGTCTGCATTCACAGAAACCTCGCTAGGATTCGGGTTAATATTCAGTTTGCTTGTTAGTTTGAGAATTTCTTTCGTCCTCTCTATCCATTTGGTGGCGGCGGCTCTGAATCCCCGTTGATGTTCTAGGTTCAGCTGTTCTCCCCTGAACTTCTCGATCTCAGCATTCAATTCTAACAATCGACGGGTTGTCTCCTGGCTTCTCTTGTCGGACACCTCATGCTCGGTCTTCGCGTCCGCCAAGTCATCTCGAACTCTTGCGACACGATCATCTAGTCTCTTCTGCGATGCTTCCTTCCTGATGATCTTTCGCCAGACAAGCTCTCTTTGTAGATCTTGCAATTGCTGCTCTAGCTTCTTCTTCGACTCCCACCTTTCATGTTCTCGCCTCCAATGCTCATAGGTCTCTCTGGTCCCTTCAAGGACGGAGGCCATTGCTTGATGCTCTGTTGTTAGCTTCTGCAGTCTTTCAGAGGACTCAAGCACTTCTTTCCTATAGGCCGCGAAACCAACGGCGTCTTCCAGCATGAGAAGCTTCTCTGTTGGTGTCACAGACCCGAATCGGCCGACCATTAGCTGGTGCATTATAACCAGCATATTGTCAGGGTTCAACCCCACGTTCGACAATCCGTCTAGGACATCGGTCTTCGAGACGGGTTTGTTGTTAAGGAGATAGTTGTAATCTCCAGATTTTTTGAGAATTCGAGTGAGCCTGACAGAGTCTCCCCGAGCACGAGGAAACGGTTTCACCCCTTTCAGACCATTATTGTCCAAGACGATCGAGACTCTCGCCTCTTCTTCGCCCCATCGGATCAAGTCGCTAAGCCGTTTGGCTCGTTCCGTGTAAGTCTGTCCGAGGACTACGCTAATCCCTAAGAGGATTGAGGATTTGCCTGCGCCGTTTGGTCCGATTATGAGGTTTAGTCCCGGTTCTAATGGAACACTGGCGTTAATGTATGACATGAAGTTGGTGAGTTGGACTTCTCGTATCAGTGCTTGTGCCTTCCTGGCTTCCTAGACGGTAGATTGATCTTGAGACGCTGTTGAAAAATATGTTCAACACTCAGAACTGTATATGTTTATATATGCGATCTCGGGTTTTTGCCTTCATCCGGTGCTAGGTGCGGGTTTGAGGCGTCTTGGCAAAGTTCTGCACCTTTCAAAGAGCGGCAACCTCATCGTTCGCTTAGAAACGAGCAATCCTCCACAAGTCGGGACGGAAGTATTCGATCCGAAATTGGAAAAGATTGGGACCGTGAACAATGTAATGGGTCCTGTGGCAGCCGCATATCTTTCGGTAACTCCGGCCAGTCAGGAAACAAGGGACAAGTTGGCCGGGAGAATTGTCTACCTCCTTGAGAAGAGGTAGAATCTGGTTAAGAGATTCGAGCAGATGGTAGAAGAACTAGAAAGGACGACTCAACGACAATCGCCGGAGCAGGAGACTCCTAGGCGGATACGGGTATGTCCGGAGTGTGGTGGATCACGGTTGATGAGGGATTATGATGCCGCCGAGGTAGTTTGTGTAACGTGCGGTACTGTTGTTGTTGAGAAGATTGCCGACACGCGGCCAGAATGGCGTGCGTTCGACGATGAGCAACGTGCAAAACGCGCTCGTGTTGGAGCACCAATGACGTTCACTATTCACGATAAGGGACTATCGACGATAATCGATTGGCGTGATCGTCCAACCGGGACGAAGTCGGTGAGTGCGGATCAAAGGATCGAGCTTTACAAGCTTCGTAAGTGGCAGAGGAGGGTTCGAGTCTCGGATGCGACGGAACGCAACCTTGCGGTCGCCTTGTCTGAGCTTAGCAAGCTGTCAGCGGCGCTGTCTCTTCCGAAAAATATTCTTGAGACCGCCTCGGTAATCTATCGAAGGGCGATAAAGAGACGGCTGATTCGGGGACGATCCATCCACAACGTGACCGCTGCTGCGATCTACATGTCCTGCCGTCAATGCAGCGTTCCACGGACGTTGGATGAGATAGCGACTGCCTCCACGCTGAACAAGAAGGACATTGGACGGAGCTACAGGTTCATGTTGCGAGAACTGGGGATGTTTGTCCCCCCTTCGACCAACCGGCATTACGCCGCCCGATTCTCGAACAAGTTGGCCATATCTGGAAAGGCGGAGACTATTGCGATTAAGATATTGGAGATTGCTCGTGCCATGAAACTCACAAGTGGCAGGGGACCTGCTGGCATAGCTGCGGCTTCCACTTACATCGCCACTGTACTTACAAATGAGAGAAAGACCCAGAGGGAGATTGCTGAGATTGCGAACGTTACTGAGGTCACGATTAGAAACAGGTACAAGGAACTCTTGGAGAAGTTGATGATCGAAGTGCCGATCTAGGGCCACCTACTTTCCGAACCATAATATACTTCATGAAACTGCCGCTCTGGTAGCGGTACATTTTGCATTCTGACATTGACTCTGTAATGGATAGGCGTGGGATCAAGTCACTAATCGTCTTCGGAGACTCGACTAACGGGAATCCGGACCTATGCTACTTAGCCGGAAGCTCGTTGCCGCGAGGAGGGATCTATCTCAAACGAATAAACGAAGATCCCGTATTGGTCGTCAGTAACATTGACCTCGGAAACGCAAGTCAAGGACGGATAAAGAAACTAAAGACCTACACTGACTACGGCTACGAAAAAATCAACGCGAGGTATGATCGAGAGGAAGCTAGGACGAGGTTCTACGAGAAACTCATTCGGGAAGAGGGGCTGCGGGGACCATTCGTAATCGGTGGAAAAAATGAACTAGCCAACAGCCTGCTGCTAGTAGACTCTCTTAGGCACAGAGGCTTCAAGATCGTTGGCGAGAAGAGTCCGACGATCGTCGAGGCAGCACGGGAGACCAAGGACGGTTGGGAGATTGAGAGGCTACGCGAAATGGGCCGGAAGACTGCACAAGTAGTTGAGAAGACTCTCGCATTCCTGCGAAAGGGAAAGGCCCGGCACGGAAAGATCATCCATCAAGGCAGACCGCTCACAGCAGGAAGAGTAAGGAGACTAATTGGGCGGTTGCTTGCCGATTCCGGGATCATTGCTCCGGAAGACACGATCTTCGCCCCAGGCAAGGGTTCGGCCGACCCACACAATCGAGGTGCTGACGATGATCCCGTGATCCCAGGGGAGCCGATAGTCTATGACATATTTCCCCAAGAGCCTGACGGTTACTTTTTCGATTGTACGCGGACCTACAGCTATGGTAGGCCAACGCCGAGAATCAAGGACATGTACGATAGTGTATTGGAAGCACAGAATCTCGCATTAGACATCATCCAAGAAGGAGCATCTTGTAAGGATGTGATGCTCAGCGTTTGCAAAACTTTCGAGGCACGAGGCTACCCTACAGTAAGGCAGCTTGCCACGGGGAAAGCGGGTAAAGGCGCGGCCGATGCGAGACAGAGGGGTTTCATCCACAGCCTTGGACACGGCGTTGGGCTGACAATTGGAGAGCGACCATATCTCTCCATCTCAAGTGATTACCCGCTCACCAAAGGAATGGCAGTAACAGTAGAGCCTGGGCTGTATGATCCGAGATGGGGAGGCGTACGATTGGAAGACATTGTCATCGTCGGGGCTCCTTCACAGAATCTGACGAATTTGGCGAAGGATATGGAGTTATAGTAGAAAGAAGCCAACCCAGTATCAGAGAGGAAGGGGTGAGAGCTAGGCTGGCGGGGATGCAACCGAGGCCACGCATCCGGGTGATATCGTCCGGAGGGGTCGTGTATAGATGGGAGAAAGAGAGTCCATTGTTTCTCCTGCTCGGAAGCAATCGTCGCGGAGTTTGGTGCCTCCCGAAAGGATTGATCGAGGAGAACGAGGACGAGGTTACCACTGCGATGAGAGAGGTTAGAGAGGAGACCGGGGTAAGCCGGGTCAAGCTTCACGGTAAAGTTGGCGTCATAAAGTACCAGTTCGGTTTCAGAGCCAAGACGTTTGACAAGACAGTACACTTCTTCCTGTTCGAGACTGACCAGGCCGACGCGAAGGTCGGTAATGAGCATGATTTCATGGCATGGATGCCATACGAGAAGGCAGTAAACACATTATCCTATGTCAATGAGAAGGAAATGTTGTCAAAAGCTTGGAATATGATACAGGCCAAGACTGGAACACAATCGCAGCCACCCAAGCCGCCACCGTCTTCATGAGTTAGAGGCGGAGATTCCTCAGAGTCTGAGAGTATGACCGTTCAATCCCAACTAAGAGTCTACAACACCCTGACAAGGAAACAGGAGAGTTTCAAACCAGTCCGGGACGGACGGGTCAACCTATTCGTCTGCGGTCCCACCGTCTACGATGTTTCACACATCGGTCATGCTAAGACTTACGTGGCGTATGATATAATGGCGAGATACCTTCGCTGGAAGGGATTCAGCGTATTCTTTGTCATGAACATAACAGACATCGACGACAAGATCATAAACAGAGCCCATGAGGGTAGTGAGAATCCGCTGAGGCTTGCGGACCGTTACGCCCGATTATTCTACAAGGACATGAAGGACATGAGAGTCGACAGCATCAACTTGTACGCGAAGGCTTCCGATCATATACCCGAGATCATTGGTCAGATTGAGGGACTTCTCGAGAAGGGGCTCGCTTATCGAGTTGATAGCGGGGACGTTTACTTTGACGTCACAAAGTTCCCCGGTTATGGCAAGCTGTCGAGACAGCGGATCGAAGACCTGGGTGTCCATAGGATTGACCCTAACCCGTTGAAGAGGAACCCTGCCGATTTTGTGCTCTGGAAGAGTCAGAAGCCAGGTGAGATCGCGTGGGACAGTCCATGGGGCATGGGCAGGCCCGGCTGGCACATTGAGGACACCGCGATGACGGTCACTTACTTTGGACCGACGTACGACATCCATGGTGGCGGTACTGATCTCATCTTTCCCCATCACGAGGCCGAGATCGCACAGGCGGAAGGACTTACGGGCAAGGAGCCATTGGCCAAGTATTGGCTGCATACGGGCCTGTTAAACGTACAGGGGCAGGAGATGCATAAGACGCTCAAGAATACCGTCCCGATCCAAGAAGCAATCGGCAAGGTTGGAGTCGATGCCCTACGCGTATTCTACGCATCAACTCATTACCGGAGTCCCGTCGATTATACAGAGGAGGCATTGGTGCAGGCTTCAAGCCTCGCCCGACGGTTTAGACGCGCTTACGACTTGTTGGTCCTGGCATCTGCCCGTCCGCCGAAGATTAGAGAGGATGAGGAAGTATTGCGGAAAGATTTGGAAGATACTAGGGCGGAGTTCTTCCTAGCAATGAATGATGATTTCAACACGCCTGGGGCGTTGACGGCTTACATCAAGATAGTTGGTCTTGCCGAGAAACTTGGCGAGAATCCGGGAAAGGTAGGATTAGAGGTGCGACGGTCTTTGGAGGAGCTGGGTTCGATCCTAGGCGTCCTTCAAGTAGAGGCGGCCTCCAAGGAGAATTCTTCAGAATTGGTCAATCTATTGTTAGAGCTTAGAACAGAACTTCGCATTAGAGGCGAATATCAATTGTCAGATAAGATTAGGGACAGACTGTCGTCGATAGGCATAGTCGTAGAAGATAGCCTACCTCAGAAAAAGAGCATCGGCCAGCACCAAGTCCAACGTAAGAAACCCTAGATGTCACTGTATTTGTTCTGGGACCGAGACACTGGCAATGGGACCTGTTTCTTTTTGGTTGCCAAGAATTCCTTCGCCTGGTTCAACTGTTTGAATGAGCCGATATCGTGGTGAGGTTTCTCCTTTTGATATGAGATGCGGCAGAACATCGGCCGCAAGGTCTGAGCCTACCTTACAGTAAGAGAGGAATCTGGGCTGGCATGCGTAGATGCCGATAGAGACAGGGTACTCTGATAAGATTGGCTTCTCCTCGAAATATTGCAGGCGTCCCTCACTATCCAGCTTCCCTACTCCATAATCAAGTCTGACCCCCCTGCTGAGAGCCAATGTGCAGAGGGCGCCTTTTTCCTCATGAAACCGAAGCATCGCTGTCAAGTCCAAGTCGGCCATGACATCACCGTAGTAGATGATGAAGGAGCCGTCCACAAGATCTGAAGCTGCTTGTAATGCCGCTGCTGTCCCCGCTCTAGGGCTGATGCTGTATTGGACTTTAACACCTAATTTGGAACCATCGCCGAGATGGTTTTTGAAGACCTCGGCATCGTCTGCGGATAGAAGGAGAACTATGTCTCGAATGTTGTGGCTGTGAAGATAGTCGATTACGTGGTCAACGAATGGTCGGCCTGCGACGGGTATCATGCATTTCGGTACGTAGCTTGTAAGTGGCGAGAGGCGTGTGCCCGATCCTCCCGCAAGGATGAAAGCTCTCACTCCGCCTTGGCTCCTGATTCACCCTAGTTGGGACTAATGAGTTGATCTCGTCAGGATATTACGATTTTAATGCTCCGGTGAAAACTGCTAGGAGGCTCTTACGTGGGCCGGGAGTAGGTCTTCAAGTGTCTTCAGCGTGCTTGAAAGGTCGTTCTTTTCCGCAATCAATGGCTTGAGACTGGGCTCGATGGAGCCGACCGCCAGCTTCATGGATGCTTCATCTATCTCACCGCTCTGATAATCCAGTTTAGCGTTTACTAGATGCTTTGTCAGACTTGTTAGCTGATTGTTTGTCCGTTCAAGCTTAGCACGGAGTGATCCAACGAGGGCCTCGGTTTGTTTGACCTTTGACAGGTAACCGGACCTTTGAGCTTCCAAAAGCTCCTCGTATATTTCACCGTCCACATCTCCCTTGCCGCGCAGACCTTCAAGGGCAACGATCCGCTTCTTTACCGTCGCAATTTCGCCTGTGAGCTCGTGAGCGTCCACCTTCCACTCGGGTGTAGCCGTGACCATCTTCGGTGTAAGCATGATACTCTTAGACGGAATGTCGATAACGTTACCGCCTGGAGATTCCACTTCCAATCCTTCCATCTCTCCAAACTGGTTCCGATTGACACCAATTATTCGGCCCAAAGAACGGCCGTACACATCGCTGATACTCTTGCCGAGTAGGGCTTTGGCCTCGAGTTCTGGCGAAAGCATTTGGTTTCTCTAACGCCTCCTTGGAATCAGATCTCTATCGAACTCTACCTGCGTCACGGGCCATTTGGGGTATCTCGGGAAATCTCTCTTTCATTTTCTGCTCAGCCATCATGTCAGCCTCCTTCAATATCCGGGCCGACTCGTCGCTCGCGACAACACTAGCTCCTTCAATGTCCACGGCCTCACCCACCTCCAACGTGAGTCCCGCGAGTGAATCCTCAACATCGCCCAGCCCGGTCGATAATTCGGGCAGTCGTCCTTCGAGTTCTGTCCGGACGAGTCCGATTATTCCTTTCACCTGGCTCATGCCTTGAACCATGTCGCCAAAATGCTCGATCGTCTCAAGTCTAAGAAGTGCTTGCTCCAAGCATATCTGACTGCTTAGAGCGGTTCTTGCCAGCTTCCTCAACTGGACACATTCATTCGCATAAAGGGTGGCGGTTGAGGTGTCACGCGTCTCGAGGGCTTTGACACATCTTTCGTGGAGTGTATGGTCCCGGGTTTCCAATTGGTTGAGTGTCTTATCCAGGCGGGAGGATTGCAGCCGGAGCTTCTGAATTGTGAACTCGATCCGTCGTTTCATCGGCGTGGGTTTGAGAGCTTCCTTCAGACGATCAGTGAATGATGGGTTTTCTTTGAACAATGATCCGTTCTAGGCCTCCGTTTTATGAACATTAGACGTGAGTATTAGCGGGGGTGTAAGGTGGACCTGGTGTTTTGCAACAGAAGCGACTCGGGGTAACGCGCTTGTCATCAGGACGGCGGTTCCATGATCTCGGTTCATTCCCTTAAGCAATGGAAGGAGAAGATTCGTGGTTGAAGTGTCTAGGTCACTTACTGGTTCGTCGAGGACAAGGAAATCGGCTCTAACTGCGAGTGCCCTCGAAAGATCAATCCGTCGTCTTTGGCCAGCACTCAGATTCTCCGGGAATGAATTCGCCAGGTTCTCAAGCCCGAAGAAGGAGAGTGCTTCGTCAATCTTCTCTCTCCTCTCTGTTTTCTTGATGCCGGCTAATGAGAGGGCGAGGTTCAAGTTTTGGTTTATCGTGAGTTGTGGAAGTGAAGCGGATCTTTGGAACACTGCTGCCACTCTGGTTTTGCCAAACCGTTTCGTGAACGGCAATCTAGTCACGTCTCTGCCCTCGTGAAATATGCTCCCACGGCTTGGCTTCTCGATGCCTAGAATTATGTTGACGAGTGTCGACTTTCCCCAGCCGCTTCCGCCCGTGACTGCTAGGAAATCTCCCCTCTCAAGGGAAAAAGTCACTCCATTGTATAATCGCAGAATTCCGTCTTGGCAATTATAGTCTTTCACAAGAGCATTAAGATGTAGCAGCATGGACAAGATTGCTCCCTAGAGTCTTGATGCTAGTTCTTGAGTAGACCAACGAATTTGGTGGACCGAAGCCGAAAAGCTAATGGTAGTAGGTAAAAGAGTCCTGAGACCGCGAGTACAGGAAGCAACGTGATCAAAACGGAGGTCACGTGATGACCCGAGATCAGTGCATAAAGTTGGAAGGGTAGCGTTGCAATTGTCGCGATCATTAGTCCCCTGACGTAGTGCACTAGGGCTAGCTGCTTCTTCGTTACCCCATAGGAAAAGAGGGCGAGTTGTTCTCGCTCTGCAAGAATCGTTTGAGTGTATGATGCTAGGAGTAGTGTCATGGCGGCGATTGGGATGAAGATTATCGACTCTCTCTGGAGTCCCGCGGTGAACAGTATCATGAGCGCGATAAGATCTGTGGGTTTGCTGGGCAGGACCGAGCGCAATGCCAATAGGAATGGGGTTTGCGTTTCCGATTCTTACGAACCCTCTGCCGGAATGGCTGTTGCCATAGTTCTGAGGAAAGTCCCGAGACGCCCTTCATCGTAGGTCTTGATTACTGAGGACGTGAATTCTATGTCCATGTTAAGGGACCGTAACTTGGATAGTACGCTGTTCACGTCTTCTTTGTTCTTGGCGACTATGAAGACCAGCCCTTCTGGGCTACCGAGACTACTGACTATGCTCATCGTTCCAGGAATATCAGAGATCTGCTTGAGCATGTCCTCGCGCGGGCTGCTGTTGGGGAAGTTTGCGGCGACGAAGACTTGTTCCGAGAGTCCTAGCTTGGAGTAGTCGACGTGTGCAGTGTATTCGCGTATGATCCCGGATTCTTCCATCCTATTCACTCGGTAGGCTACAACGTTAGGATGTAGTCCGAGTCTCCTTCCGATCTCGACGTAGCTTGATTTCGAGTTTTCAACCAGTTCGGCCAAGATTCGAAGGTCCGTGCCATCGAGATGCAAGTCACTAGTCCTCTTGTTTGGCATTAGCTTGCCTTGAACGACTCGTCCCAGTCATGGTACCGTTTCAAGATACCCTGTGAAACGCTTGGTCTTCTCTCGGTGAGGATGGTTTGGAAGTCCTCCATCGTAATCGGGTCGGGCAGAGCGTTGGGATCCGCGACCTTCCCGTGTTGGAAGAAGCTTCTCACGACCTTTAGATGGGTGGACTGGAACAGGTCGCGAATGTCGCCTCCGGAGTAGCCTTCAGTCATGCGGGCCAGCTCGGGAAGGTCGACGTTGTCATTGAATCTGAGGTTCTCGGCGTATATGGTGAACATGTCCATCCTGGCTTTGACGTCGGGCAGTGGTACATAGATCCGTTTCTGGAATCGTCGGATGAAGGGTTCGTCAAGGACCCAGGGCTTGTTCGTCGCGCCGATCAAGTAAACATGATAGGTTTTCTTCTTGTCCAGTATGCCGTCCATCTCCTTG
>Ga0209377_1002147_pt1 | contig 12886 bp, 14 predicted proteins | sample GraSoiAngelo_141_FD_185898 | JGI IMG/M metagenome (GOLD analysis project Ga0209377, IMG submission 185898) | Grasslands soil microbial communities from the Angelo Coastal Reserve, California, USA - 14_0929_12_40cm (SPAdes) (version 2) | ecosystem: Environmental > Terrestrial > Soil > Grasslands ...
CAGCCGGCAGCGACGGCAGGTCGAATAGCGGCTCGCCCACGGGTAGCCGGTATCGCGGCGGATTGACGATGATCGGGGAATCCGCCGTGATGAGCATGATGTGGTTGGGCGTGGACGGCCCGGCGACGTCGGTGAAGTAGTTGTCGCACAGCGTGAACTGCCGCGCATAAGCGAAATAGGCGGGAATGTCGTGCTCGACGAACTGCTCGCCTACGGCCGTGGTCTTGCGCGTCAGCCACGCGTCATGCCTGTGGTTCGGGTCCTGATGCGGGGGATTGGGCGAGCGAGGGAGCTTCGCGCCGTTGGCACCCGGAAACGTGCCGAAGTAATTGTCGAAACCGTGGTTCTCCTTGACGATGATCACCACGTGCTCGATCGGGCGCTTTGCCTTCTTGCCACCGCCCTGACCGCCTTTCTTCGGCCGTATTTTTTTCCCAGCGGTCCTTTTGGCGGCAATCATGCGGCTCCTCCGCGGGTGCGGTCAGCGCACTTGTGGCACGCGTTCGAATCTAGTCCTTGCCGCCTGACAAATCGCTGAAGGGTCCGGCCCCTGTTCTCAGGGCTTCAGCGCCTTGTAGAGAAACGGCAGGCTCCGGTCCATGCGGTAATCGACGTCGGAGTGGTCGTCGTCGAATTCCTCGTAGCGGTGCCGGATCCCGGCCGCGGCGAGGCGCGCGGACAGGATGCGCGATCCGTAATGGATGTGGTACTGGTCGCGCCAGCCGCAGTCGATGTAGATGCCGGAGAGCGACTTCAGGTTGTCGCGGTACCTTGTAACGAGATTGATCGGGTCGTGCCGGCGCCAATTGCGCCAGCGCTCCTCGATCGCCTCGCCCGATTCGAGGTTGAACGGAACGCGGAAGCCGAGCGGCGCCTTCGGATCCGGATCGTAGGTGGCCGCCATGCAGAGGTTCATGATGCAGAGGGTTTCCTTCATGGCGAGCTTTTCCTTCTTCCACACGTGCGCGAGGAATCGCCGGATGCGCCCGTCGTCCTTGCCGTCGGCGAGGCCTTTGCGGCCGGCTTCTCGGCGCGCGTCGTACGGGCCGGCTTTTCGCATGGGCAGGCGGTGCTTCGCGAGCTCGTTCAGCGTGTTCGGCCAGTCGTGCCAGTAGACGAAATCGAAATACGCGTCGCCGGAGTGATCGGCGACCGCGCCCCAGGTCCTCGCGTACTTCATGCCGTGGAGGATCGCGCCGTAGCCGCCGGATGATTTTCCGAAGCAGCCGCGGTGCTCGCGATTCGGCAGCGTCCGGAACTCGCCGTCGACGAAGGGAACGATCTCGCGCGTCAGATAGTCCGCGTAATCGCCGATCGCGGAGGAGTTCACGTACTGGTTGCCGCCGAGCGCCGTGAAGCAGTCCGGAAAGACGATGATCGCCGCTCCCATTTTTCCCTCGCGGATAAGCCGCGCCGCGCGCTCCGGGACGTTGTCGCCGAAAGGCCTCCAGTTGGCGTGGGCGAGGCCCGAGCCGGTGAAGCCGACGAGGTCGTAGAGCACCGGGAAGCGGCGCTTCCCGCCTTCGTCGTATTGCGGCGGCAGCCACACGCCGAGCTTGCGCACGTGCGGATCGCGCAGGGGGTTGTCCTTCAGGATCTTCGAGCTGTGCTCGAGCACGAGCAGCGTACCGGCGGGGCCTTTGGGGCGTTTGAGGGTCATGGGGTTTTCTCGGTCCGGGAAATTCGCGCGATTGTGGCATGTCGGTCGGCCTAAGGCTTGCCCTGATGCCATCTAGGGAATCGACCGACAGACACCACCCTCGCCTGTTCCTACAATTCGAGCCTGCATTCAAGCCATTCGACAGGAGCGCCCGTGGACCACCGACTCTCCATTCCCCTGCTCATCGCGACCCTGATCGCGTTTCCCGTGCGCTCGCGCGCCGACGACACCCAATGGGAGAGCCTCCGCGTCTACGCCCTCGCCGGCGGCCAGTCCGTGGCTGTGGCGGTGCCGGCCGAGTGGCAGGAAGCGGGCAAGCCGCAAGTCCTGCCATCCGGTTCGGTGCTCCGATTCCTCGATGAATCGGGACGCCCGGTCGAGATTACTGCCGCCGCCCTAGAGCGCGCGGCTGCGAAGAGATCGGTCCTGCGCCCCGAGGACCTCAGGAAGATCGCGCTCGCGGCGCGCTAGCGTTTCGCGGCGACTGCTTCAGCTCAGGGAAGGCAACACCTCCAACAATCCCAAACAAGAGGTATTCCTTTGGCCGCGCGACCCGCGGCCTTTTTTTTGGGCGACGCTCGGCCCGCTCTCACCTCTGCCGTTCCGCCGCCTCGAGCGCGCCTTTCGCGCCCTCCGCGTCGCCGCGCGCCTCGCGCGCGTGCGCGATAAGGCGCCAGTTTTCGGCTCGCAGGGCACTGTCGCTCCCCGCCCAGGAGTTGGAGCGCGCGGCGGTGCTCTCGGCCTGCGCGTAGTCGCCCTGCTTCAGGCGCACGCGCGCGAGCTCCTGCCACAGGCGCGGATTGCGCGGCTCGATGCGCAGCGCCCGCTCGAGCGAAGCCGCAGCGTTCACGAGGCGCCCGGACGCGGCATCGGCGCGCGCGCCGTCCAGGAGCCCCGCGATCGCGAGGTTCTCAGTGCGGGCAGCGGGCTCGGGCAGGGGAGCGGGCAGCGGAGCGGGCCCGCCGAGCTCGGGTTGCCTCACCGTCGCGCAGCCGGCGACGGCGATCGCCAGGAATGCGAGCAGGGTCCTCATCGGGCCCCATTTTAATTGCTTTTACCTTCCAAACAGGCGCTGCATCCAGCTCTTCGCCTGCTGCTTCACTCCTTCGACCGCGGCGCCCAAGGCCGAAGCGCAGGGAGCGCGCTCCGCAGGCGCCGAGCCTAGAGCGAACGGCAGCTCCACGGCCCCCGGGCAGGCGAAATCCGCGCGCAGCCCGCTCTCGGGATCGATGAGCACGTTCTCGATTCCGTCCGGCTTGGGAAGCGCGAGCGGCTCGGGAGCGAGCGCCGCCATCATCTCGCCCCACACCGGCAGCGCCGCGCCCGCGCCGGAGAGCCGCGCCGCGCGGTTGTCGTCGTAGCCGATCCACACGATGCCGAGCCGGTCGCCTGTGAATCCCGCGAACCAGGCGTCGCGCTGCTCGGTCGTGGTTCCGGTCTTGCCCGCGACGGCGGTCTCGAGCGGCACCCAGTTCTTGAGCGACTGCGCGGTTCCTTCTCGGACGACTCCTTGCATCGCAGCGGTGATCAGGTACATGGGCTCGGGCGCGAACGCCTGCTCCACCGCGAGCGCGTAGCGCTTGAGCGGACGTCCGTCCTGGGTCGTCACCTCGCGGATCGCGCGCAAGGGCGTGCGGAACCCGCCGCTCGCGATGGTCTGGTACATCTGCGCCACTTCGAGCGGCGAGAGGTCGACCGCGCCGAGGAGCGTAGAAGCGTAGGGCTGCATCTCGCGCTCGATGCCGAGTCGCTTGATGGTCGCGAGGACTTTCTCGACGCCGATATCGGTCCCGAGGCGCGCGGTCGCGGCGTTGTAGGAGTGCGCGAGCGCGGAGCGCAGCGGAACGGCGCCGTGGAAGGTCTTGTCGTAGTTCGTCGGCTCCCAGTCCGGCGCGCCGCGGCTCTTCCACACGAAGGGCCCGTCGTCGATCGGCGTGACCAGGGTGTAGTGCGCGGGATCGGCGAGCGCCGTAAGGTAGATCGCGGGCTTCAGGAGCGAGCCCACGGGGCGCGCGGCGTCCAGCGCGCGGTTGAAGCCGCGGAAGCGCACGTCGCGTCCGCCGACCAGCGCCTGCACCTCGCCCGACTGGGTGTCGGTGACCACCACCGCGCCTTCGAGGCCCGGCTCGCCGAAGATCTTGCCTCTGTCGAACTGCGCGATCTTGCGCTCGAGCGCGCGCTCCGCCGCGGTCTGCACGCGCGGGGCGAGCGTGGTGAAGACGCGCAGGCCTTCGGAGCGCAGATCGGCTTCGTCGTAGTCGCGCCGCAGCTGCCGGTGGACGAGGTCGAGGAAGGCCGGGTGGGGCGAGGTGCCCATCGCGGCTTTCTGGCTGACGCCGAGGTCCGCGGCCCTCGCCTTCGAGTACTCCTCCATGGTGGCGAAGCCACGGTCCTTGGTCTCGCGCAGGACGAGGTTCCTGCGCTCGAGCGCGCGCTCTGGGTTGCGGAACGGGTCGTAGAAGGCCGGGCCCTTCACCATGCCGACGAGGAGCGCGCTCTCGGCGAGCGTGAGATGCTCGACCGTCTTGCCGAAGTAGAAGAGCGAGGCGAGGCCCACGCCGTGGATCGCGCGGTCGCGGTCCTGGCCGAGATAGATCTCGTTGAAGTAGGTCTCGAGGATCTCGTCCTTGTCGTAGTGGATTTCCAGGAGCACCGCCATAAAGAGCTCGGTGACCTTGCGCGAGAGCGTGCGCTCGGGGGTGAGGAAGAAGTTCTTCACCAGCTGCTGCGTCAGCGTGCTGCCGCCCTGGAGGCCCTTCAAGCGGAGGAACGAGAACGCCGCGCGCGCGATGCCGCGCAGATCGAAACCGTGGTGCGCGTAGAAATTGCGGTCTTCCGTCGCGATCAGCGCCTGCACCATCTGCTTCGGCACCTCGGAGAGCCGCACCAGCACGCGATCCTCGTTGTTCGCGGGATAGATGCCGCCGATCGCCAAGGGCTCCAGGCGCGCGAGCGGCAGCTCCCGGCCTTCGGCATCCTGCACCGCCTTCACCGCGCCGCCGTCGAAGGCGACGCGCACTCGCTTCGCGGGCTGAAGCCCGTCCCAGAACACGAACGGCCGCACCGCCACCTCGAGCCAGTCGTTGTCGTTCGCGAACCAGCCGGAGTCGCCCTCGCGCGGACCCTGGCCGTAGCCCGCCTCCTGCAACTCGCGCACCACGTCGATCTGCGCGATGTGCAGACCCGCGTGCAACTCGAGCGGCCGCGCATAAATCCGCGCCGGCAGCGCGAAGCGCCGGCCCTCGAACTCGCTGCGCACGCGGAAATCGAGATACAACGTGAACCCGGCCGCGAGCAGCGCGACCGTCAGGACCGTGTAGCGGGTGTAGCGCCAGAATTTAGCGCGATCAAACATCGGCGAATTTTACTTCGTTGCGGGGCGGGGGCGGGCGAACGTGGCGGGCTGAAGCGGGCGAAATCCCCTAGCCGCGATGCTCAAGTGTCGCCGTGAGGCGACACCGAGGCGATTGGCTTGAAGAAAGCTCAGTGGCCGATGTCCAGCGCGCCGCCGCCGTCCACCAGCAGCGAGACGCCGGTGATGAAGTTGGCCTCGTCGGAAGCCAGGAACAGTGCGGCGTTCGCCACGTCCCACGCAGTGCCCATCTTGCGGCGCAGCGGCACGCGCGCGTCGCGCATCGCGGCGACTTCGGCCCGGCTCTTGCCGGTCTGGCGCGCGCGAGTGTCCACCGCCATCGGGGTGTCCATCAATCCGGGCAGGATCACGTTGGCGCGCACGCCGTATTCCGCGTTCTGGATCGCTACCTGCTCGGCAAAAGCGATCATCGCCGCCTTGGTCGCCTTGTAGGTGACGTAGGGATACTTCTCGATCGCGGCAAGCGACGAGATCATCAGGATGCAGCCGGCCCGCTGCTCCCTCATTACCGGGACCACGTGCTTGCAGGCCATCACCGCGCCGCGCAGATTGATGGCGACGATGTTGTCGAAGGCCTTCTCGGTCAGATCGAGTAGCGGCGCGTCACCGCCGCCGATGCTGACGCCGACGTTGTAATGCAGGACGTCGATCCGCCCCCAGCGCCTTTTCGCTTCGGCGATCATCGCCGCCATCGCCGATTCCTTGGTGACGTCCGCCTCGAAGGCGAAACAATCGCCGCCCGCCTGCCGCACCAGCGCCGCGGTTTCCTCCGCCAGTCCGAGCTCGCGATCCACCGACATGACTTTCGCGCCTTCCTGCGCGAATCGCAGCGCAGTGGCGCGGCCGTTGCCCATGCCGGTGCCCGGGCCCTGCCCGGCGCCGACGATGATTGCAGTTTTCGATTCAAGTCGCATGTCGGGTCACGATGAGAAGTCGTAGAAAGAGAAGCAGCGTGCGTCCGTCTGCTTCAGATTTGTAGGCGGAATCGTACCACTGCGTCCCCAGACGGTTAAACTGCCGGCAATCGGCTACACCATCGGGATGTCCATGGCGTCTTCTTTCAAGCGCGGAGAGTCCGTATGAAACCATCGATCCTGCTGCGAATCGCGTCGATCATCACCTTGCTCTACTTTGCCGGGCACACTGCGGGAATGCCGTGGACTCCCGCAGCGGGGCCCGGAGAATTGCCCGTCATCGAAGCGATGAAGACCCATCGCTTCGAAACGGAAGGGTTCGCGAGAACGTATTGGGATTTCTACTTCGGGTTCGGCGTCATCATCAGCGCCTTTTTGCTGTTGCAGGCAGCGGCGCTCTGGCAGCTCGGCTCCTTGGCGAGAACCGGCGCCGTGCAGATCCGACCGATCGTCGCTTCCTTTCTTGTCGCACTCGTCGTCAACGCGATACTCGCCTGGATGTTTTTCTTCGCCGTCCCGGCGGTGATGGCGGCCGCCATTGCAATATGCCTGGGGTTGGCGGTCCATGCCGCGGGAAAAAACGCCTCGACGCAATAGAGCTTGTCGTGGCCGATAAAAGCGTTCCCACGCTCTTCGAATGGCTGGGCGGCATGCCGGCTCTGGATCGCCTGATGAGCCGCTTCTACGAGCGCGTCAAGGACGACCCGATTCTAGCTCCGATCTTCGCAAACATGAGCGGCGACCATCCGCACCATGTCGCCGTGTTTCTCGCTGAAGTCCTCGGAGGGCCGACCGGCTATTCCGAACAGTTCGGCGGACATCCGCGCATGATCCAGCGGCACCTGAACCGCCACCTCACGCAGGTGCAGCGGCGCCAGTGGGTGAGCCTGCTGCTCGACACGGCGGACCAGATCGGCATGCCCGACGATCCGGAATTCCGTTCCGCCCTGGTCGGCTACCTGGAGTGGGGCTCGCGTCTGGCGGTCATCAACTCACAGCCCGGAGCCAGCGTCGATCAAAAAGCCCCCATGCCGAAGTGGGGCTGGGGCGAAGTCAAGGGACCGTACAAGGGTTGAGATTCGGAGGAGGGCTTGGTGGAGCGTAGTTAGTAGCTCGCGCAGGTCTTGCGTGTGCCGGCCCTCGCCCCCACTTTCTCTCAATGAAATTCCCACGCCCCGTTGTTCTCCTGCTCGCCCTCCTGCCTGTTTATATCGGCGTGCGGCTGCTTCTGCCGTTTGACGCTGTCATCCAGATTGTGGGCGGAGCCTTGCTCGCGGTGTTTTTCTGGCTCTTGCCCAAGGGTTTCCGGATCCGGGACGATCGCGGCGCGTGGGCGGTGATGCTCCCGTGGCTGACGATGGGTTTCTTCTCGTACCTGCTGGTCCTGACCCTCCTCCGCGACGTGAGCCTGATCGCGTCCGCTCTTGCGCTGTCGCCGCAATTCCACGAGTCCTGGATCCGCAGCTCGGCGATCGGGGTGATGGCGCTCACGCCGGCGATCACGCTCGTCGGTTTCTTTTTGGCGCGCCGAGTCGCTCCGGTCGTGAACGTGAACGTGCCGCTCGCCGGTCTTCCAAAAGAGCTGGAGGGTTTCACCATCGCCCAGATCAGCGACATCCACGTGGGGCAGACGATCAAGCGCAATTTCGTGGCCGCGATCGTCGACCGGGTCAATCTCCTCGACGCCGACATGATCGCGATCACGGGCGACGTCGCCGACGGCAGCGTGCCTGACCTCGCGCAGCACACCGAGCCCCTCGCGCGCCTCGCCTCCCGGCACGGAACCTATTTCGTCACCGGCAACCACGAGTACTACTCGGGCGCAGACGCGTGGATCCGGGAGCTCGAGCGCCTGGGCGCAAAGGTGCTGATGAACGAGCACGTCGTCCTCGATCACGACGGTGCGGCGCTGACGGTGGCTGGCGTGACCGATTACTCCGCCCACCATTTCGATCCCTCGCACAGGAGCGACCCTCAAGCGGCGGCCCAAGGGGCGCCTGAGCACGCGCCGAAGGTGCTGCTCGCCCACCAGCCGCGCTCCGCAAATTCCGCGGAAGCCGCCGGCTACCAGCTGCAGCTCTCCGGGCACACGCACGGCGGGCAGTTCTGGCCGTGGAATTTTCTGGTGCGCCTGCAGCAGCCGTTCATCGCAGGGCTCAACCGCCTCGGCCGCATGTGGGTCTACACTAGCCGCGGCACGGGGTATTGGGGACCGCCGATGCGGTTCGGGATTCCTTCGGAGATCACGCTCATTCACCTGGTCGCGGAATAGGAGATTCGCTCATGCTCATCGTCAAATGGTTCGTCATCGTGGTCGTGGTGCTCGTCGTCGTGGCCGTTGCGGTCGGTCAGCTGGGGTTCCTGCAGGGCACGCCGCCCACCGATCTGGGCGTGCGCGACGGCAAGCTGAAGCCTCCCTCCATGACCGAGAACAGCGTCACGAGCCAGGCCGCGCTGTATCCCGATCACCCGCAGCGCAAATATGCGGATATCGCTCCGTTGCCGGTGAAAGGCGAAGGTCCGGCCACGATCGCCCAGATCAAGGCCATCGTGGAGGGCATGGACGGCGCCAAGGTCATAAAAAGCGAACCCGGCTACCTGTACGCACAGTTCACGACCAAACTGATGAAGTACGTGGACGACGTGGAGTTCTGGTTCGACCCGGCGGCGAACGTGATCCATGTGCGCTCGGCCTCGCGCGTGGGCCGTGGAGACCTCGGCGTCAACCGCAAGCGCATCGAGGCGGTGCGGGCGGTGTTGGATCCACCGAAGTAACGGCGCGGGGAAATGCCGGTCAGAGTCCGAGCACCGCGCGAAGGCTCTTCACCAAGGCCTCGTGCTCGAAGGGCTTGGTGATATAGCCGTTGGCACCTCCCACGAGCCCGCGCAACACGTCCCTGCGGCTGGTTTGCGCGGTGAGCATGATGACCGGGATCGCCCTCAGCGCGGGGTGCTGGCGGACGCGCGCCAGGATATCGAAACCGTCGGTGCCGGGCAGGTTCACGTCCAGCAGGATCACGTCGGGCAGGTGCGAGGTTCTGAGCGCCGCGACGATCTCCTCGCGGTTGCTCGCGACGCGCGGCTCGTAACCCTCGAGCTTCAGCAGCATCCTTACCGCAGTGCTGAACTGAAGGTTGTCCTCGATCAGGAGCACCGAATATTTCGAGCCGTTGTTCGGCGCTTTCTTGGCGGCCGCTTGCTGCGCGACGCCGATGTAGTAACCGCTGAGACCGAGAGACAGCATGCCTTTTTCCGCTTCGTCCCGGGTTTCAGCCGGAACGCTCTCGGGCACCGTTTCGACCGGCACCTCGAACATGGCACCGAAGTCCGCCTCGGCTGTTTTCCCCGAGACGATGTCGATGAGCTTGCCGCGAAGCAGCGCCGTCACCGCATCGCCGATCTCACCGGCCCGAGCACCGGTAAACCGCTTGACGATCGCCGACATGGGCGTCTTTCCGTCGAACATCACCATCAGCTCGAGCGCGATGGTCGAGAGCTTGGTCGAACCCGCCTTGAGTTCCGCCTTGCCTTTGTCGGTCGGCGTGAAGATGGCGAGGTCGTCGGTGTCTTCGAGGCTCATCGCCTCTCCCCGGTTGGCGCGACACTATGGTACGGCGGCGGCGAACCTAAAGTGTAGTCAGCCTTCCGCAAGCAACCAGGGCGGAAGCTGACCGTCGGACCGCCCTGCTCTACCCTCCCCATATACGCGTAAAATCGTCGCCGATCTGCGGGTAGCCGCAGCTCGCGACAAGGGGAGGCCCATGCGCAGCCACAACAAGCTAGTCGTCGTATTCTTCGCCATAGTCGCCGCACTCGCAAGCTCCGCCGTCCGGTCCCAGGAAGGTGAGGGAGCGGCAGGAACCGCAAGAACTCCCTCCGCGTCGCCGGACGCCCGGAAATTCCTCGCGCCGCCGAACCAGGTCGTCGCGATCCGCGCCGCGCGGCTGTTCGACGCGAGGTCGGGCAGGATGCTCGCCAACCCGGTGATCGTCGTCCGCGGCGAGCGCATCGCGGAGGTCGGCGCGGGCGTGCAGGTTCCCGCCGGCGCGGCCGTGATCGACCTCGGCCCGGCGACCTTGCTCCCGGGCATGATAGACGGGCACGTCCACCTCAACCTCAACGCCCCCAACCCGCCCGCCAAGCGCGCGCTGATCGCGCTCGCGAACGCGCAGGTCGATCTGGAGGCCGGCTTCACCACCGTTCTCGACATGGACTCGCGCGGCGGATTCAACACCGTCGAGATCCGCGACGCCATCAATTCCGGCCAGTTCCTCGGGCCGCGCATGCAGGTCGTCGGCCAGTCGATCAACCAGCGCGCGACTAACTACTACGCGGACACGCAGTCGCTGCGCTACTACGAAGGCTTCACCGAGAACAAGAACACCAATTCCCCGTGGCTCGCCCGCGCCGCGGTGCGCGAGGCGAAGCTGCACGGCGTCGACTGGATCAAGATCTACACGACCCAGGATTTCGTCGGCCCGGTGCACATGTGGCGGCCGGACGCGACGCTCGTCAACAGCCCGTCGCTGACGCTGGAAGAAGTCGAGGCGATCGTCGATGAAGCCCACAGGCTCGGGCTGAAAGTCGCCTGCCACACCTACGGCGGCGAAGGCATGAGGAGCTGCTTGAGTGCGGGAGTCGATTCGCCCAACCACCTGCTCGAGCTCGACGACGCCGCGGTCAAGATCCTGCTGCAGAAAAAGCTCTACTTCGTCCCGACCATCGACGACCTGATCTCGCTCGAAAAAGCCGACCTGCGCGAAACCGGCGGCAGGAACTCGCGCCTCAAGCTCATGGAGCAGGCTTTCAAGCGCGCGCTCGCCGCCGGCGTCACCATCGTGTTCGGAAGCGGCGCGACCTCCGCCACCATCCCCCACGGCAAGCAGGCCGACCAGTTCAGGTACTTCGTGAAATGGGGCATGACCCCGGCGCAGGCCCTGCAGACCGCGTTTCTTCCGGCCGCTCGCATGCTGAACTACGGCTGGGAAAACCACATAGGGTCCATCGAAAAAGGCAAGTTCGCCGACATCATCGCCGTCGCCGGAAACCCGCTCGAGGACGTCGCCGAGATGGAACGTGTCAGGTTCGTGATGAAAGGCGGCCTGGTCGTACGAAACGAATTGGGCGCTCGCTAGGGAGAGTGCGTTTAGCGTAGAATCGTCCTCTCAAAAAAAATCCCAGCGCTTCCCCCGGTAGTTCAACTCGATACATCCAAACGGAGGTCAGATGAGTTTTTCAAGAATCTCGGCAGCAAACATTTCTGTCTTGGTGGCCCTAGTTGGGACAGGCATGGCGCCTGCCGTGCAGGCCCAGCAGGCGAACATGACGTTCTTCGTGACCAGTACCGGCACAGGCAAGGGCGCCGATCTCGGCGGTCTGGAGGGCGCGGACGCGCATTGCGCGGCGCTCGCCAAGGCGGCAGGAGCGAAAGCGACGCTTACCTGAGCACGACGCTGCCGGGAGGCGACCAAGGCGTCGACGCGCGCAGCCGCATCGGGGAAGGTCCGTGGCGCAACGCCAAGGGCGTGGTGGTGGCGAAGAGCGTGGCCGATTTGCATTCCGGCCACAACAACATCACAAAGGAAACCGCCCTGACCGAGAAGGGCGAGATGGTCAAGGGCCGCGGCGACACACCGAACGAGCACGACATCCTCACGGGCTCCGATCCTGACGGGCGCTTCTCGACCGCGGGCGGCGATACCACCTGCGGCAACTGGACCAAGAGCGGCGAGGGCTCGGCGATCGTCGGCCACCACGACCTGCAGGGATTGAAGGACACGCGCCACATGAAGTCCTGGAACTCCTCGCACGGCTCGCGCGGCTGCAGCCAGGATCAACTGAAAGCCTCCGGCGGGGCCGGACTGGTCTACTGCTTCGTCGCGAACTGACCGCAAATTCCCGCGGTCGAGGTCTTGAAAACCCGGGCGCAGCCTCCCGCGCTGCGTCCGGGGTTGCCGATCGGTCGCGGATTTTCGCCGTAGCTCACGATGCCGGTAAAGAAGATCCTCATAGCCGATGATTCGTCCACCGCCCGCCACGTTCTCTTCCAGATGCTGGCAAGGCACGGCTACCGGTGCATATTGGCCGAGACCGCCATGGAAGCCATGGACAAGGCGAAAACCGAAAAGCCGGACCTCATCCTGCTGGATGTCGTGATGCCCGACATGAGCGGCTTCGAGCTGACGCGTCTCATCACGCGCGACGAGGCGACCAAGCACATTCCGGTGATTCTTTGCACGAGCAAAAGTCACGAAACCGACCGTCTGTGGGGCCTGCGCCAGGGCGCCACGAACTACGTGGTGAAGCCGGTCGACGAGAACGATCTCCTCGCCAAGATCGCGGCGCTCGGCTAAATCCGCGACGGGTGAAACGCCAGCGCCGGGCGCACGTCCATTTCGCGCAGCGTCACGAATCGAAAGCCGCGCATCCGCAGGGACTTCAAACCGCTCGCCAGGCCCTCCGCCGTATCGGACTCGGGCTTGTTCATGTGGGCGATGATGATGTCGCCCGGCCTGACCGCGTCCAGCCGCGCCACGATCGTGTCGCGCCTGAGCGTTGCACCGGCGTCGGCGTTGATCGAAAAGCCCGCTACCTTGTAGCCCATGGCCATGATGGCCCGCAGCGCCCGGGGATCGTACTCGGCGGTAGCGCCGCGGTACCAGCGCGGCGCATTGCCGGTCGCCGCCTCCACGGCCGCCGCGCCGTCGCGCACCTCACTCTCCAGGTGGGCGACATCGGGATTGCCGGTGATGCCGTATACGCGGCGACCCGGGCCGATCACCGCCGGCACGTGATTCGCGCCGTGGTCCTCGATGTCGAACAGCTCGGGATGCGAACGCAGCATGGCCATCCCTTCCGCATTGCGCTCGATCCACTTGCGCGTCGCGAACACGGTAGCCGGAATGCGCTCCTCGATCAGGAATCCGATCAGTTTGGCGT
>Ga0209377_1002151_pt1 | contig 12874 bp, 12 predicted proteins | sample GraSoiAngelo_141_FD_185898 | JGI IMG/M metagenome (GOLD analysis project Ga0209377, IMG submission 185898) | Grasslands soil microbial communities from the Angelo Coastal Reserve, California, USA - 14_0929_12_40cm (SPAdes) (version 2) | ecosystem: Environmental > Terrestrial > Soil > Grasslands ...
GCATGCATCCCGCATCGCAAACACTTTTCCCTCGGCGGTCCGTCCCAGCACGAGTGGCACTTCCAGCAGTAGCGCCTTCGCGAGCTTCTGTCCGCGAAGTTCCGTGCTTCGCGCCGCCGGATACCAGAAGTCCCACAGGAAGCCCGGATCCGCCTCGCGCTCACTCTCGCGCGATGCCTCCCGCGCTGCCTCGGTGCTCCTCTGCAGTAATGTTCGCACCGCTTCACTCATAGTCGTGGATGCATCGTAGTATACCGCTTCGCGCCAGAGCAACAGCGCCACAGGATGGTTTGGAGGGTGGATCAGTTCCCGATTGCCATGGACAACGGGACATTTGCGGCCTGAACCAGTAGAGTAGATGCATCGAGTATTCAATGGATTCGACAATTCACCTTTCGTTCCGATACTCAGAGCTAGACTACGTCCGAGCGATGCGCGCTCACTACGCTTCGCGCCTCAGACTTAAACTCGATGTCGCAGTAGCCGTGGTCACGACCCTGCTAGGTGTCTACTTGTGGCAGTCACGAGATTCACGCTTATGGGGCATCGGTCTAGTTTGCCTTTCGGCCGTATTAGTCCTGATGCTAGTCGCAACATTTGGCGTCATACCTAAGCTGATTTTCCGTCGTGAGCCTAAGTTTCGCGATGAATATTCACTTACGTTTTCACCAGAGGGCATTCATTTCCGCACAGCTCATATCAATTCCCAACTCCAATGGGCCATGTATAGTCGCGCACTCGTCGACCCTCACTCATTCATTCTCTATCACGGAACCCATTCATTTTCGGTAATTCCGAAGCGTGTTTTCGAAACTACCGAAAAGCTAGCTGCATTCGAGCAATTAGTTTCAGAAAAAATTCCAGAGATATCCAAGAAAAATTCATAGGCTCTGACTTGCTCACCGACATCGACGCACTTGGGTGTGCAACGCACAAATCGGAACCTCACACCGATCGGGATTTGCAAGAACTTGAAATCGGCGTTATTCTTAGGGCTGAGCAAAACGATGTACGCCGCGTTCTATTAGCTGACCCGCCTTCCGCTCCCTTTCGGGGAGCCTGCACTCCTCTGCAAACTGGAAACGCTTTTTCATCTAACTTCCTTTTCTCTTACTGAGATCCTGTGAACTGATCACTGAAAACTTTTGAGGTACTGCAATGGCCGTTCTTACACTGAATGAAAAATTGGACCAGCTTGGCGCCCGCTACGACGAGCTGACGCAGCAGCTTTCGACTTCGGAAGTGGCTTCCGATTCCGCGCGCTACCAGAAAGTCGCCAAGCAGCACGCCGAGCTCGAAGAAATCGTCGAGAAGCACCGCGAGTACAAACAGATCGAAAAAGATCTGGCAGGCGCGCACCAGATGTTCATCGAGGCCGAAGACGCCGAGATGAAACAGCTTGCCCATGAGGAAGAAAAGCATCTGCAGGAGCGCAAGGAAGCGGTCGAGCGTGAACTAAAACTTCTGCTTCTTCCCAAAGATCCCAACGACGAGAAGAGCGTCATCATCGAAATGCGCGCCGGAACGGGCGGCGACGAGGCCGCTCTTTTTGCCGGTGAACTCTTCCGCATGTATTCCCGCTACGCGGAAACGCAAGGCTGGAAAGTAGAGATTCTCGAAAGCTCGCCCTCCTCGCTTGGCGGCTTGAAAGAAGTGGTCGCCGCGATTCAGGGCAACAAAGTCTATTCCAAACTGAAATACGAAAGCGGCGTGCACCGCGTCCAGCGCGTCCCCGCGACGGAGCAGCAGGGCCGCATCCACACTTCCGCGGCCACCGTCGCGGTCTTGCCGGAAGCCGACGAAATCGACATCAAGATTGAGCCCAAGGATTTGCGCGTTGACACCTTCTGCTCTTCCGGTCCTGGCGGCCAGTCTGTCAACACCACCTACTCTGCTGTACGTATTACGCACATCCCTAGCGGCCTCGTCGTCTCGCAGCAGGACGAAAAATCACAAATCAAAAATCGCGCCAAGGCCATGCGTGTTCTCCGTGCGCGACTTTACGAGCAGGAACAGGAGAAGCGGCAGGCGGCACTTTCGGCCGAGCGCCGCGGTCAGATCAAAACCGGCGACCGGTCCGAAAAAATCCGCACCTATAATTTCCCGCAGAACCGTGTGACCGATCACCGCATCGGCCTGACGTTACACCAGCTCACCGACGTCGTTGATGGCAAGCTCGCACCGCTGGTCGATGCGCTTGTTTCCCACTACGAAGCCGAGCGTCTCCAGCAGGAGCTGGCGGGAGCATAATCTTCTTAAGGAGGCGCCCCATGCTGACCCGTCCCGATGCAGGCCCCGGATGCTCCTGGATGAAGGGGTTACAGGAAAGTTTGCCCAAGCCAAGCGTTCCGCCGGAAACACCGAACCCGTGGTTTCGCTGGTTTTGGGGCTTTTATCTTTTTCTTATGCTCGTCCTCGTGCCTTTGACGCGGCCGTGGTCCTCCGTAAATTTGAACGGCACGCGGGAATACCAATCCCGAATGCGAATTGCCGGGATGCCGCTGATGGCTGTCGGAGCCCATCCCAGTGCGGTGATCGCCATTGGCGGACGTCCTACCGGGTTGATTGCCATCGGAGGCGTTGCCGTCGGTGTGGTGGCCATTGGCGGTCTGGCTTTTGGCGGCATCGCTCTCGGCGGATTGTCCGCAGCGATTTTTGCTCTCGGAGGTGGCGCGCTCGGCTGGTGGGCCATAGGTGGAGGCGCTGCGGGACGTTACGCTTTCGGCGGTCTGGCCTTCGGTGACTACGCCTACGCCGGAAACGGCGTAGCCTACGGCTATCACGAAGCATCCGGCCGTCAGAAGGAGAAACTCTTGGAATGAAGCCACAGGCGGCGCCGCTCGTCGTCCGTTCGGTCCTTCGTGAAGCCTTCGCGCAGTTGCGCGCTGCCGGCGTCCCGTCCCACACGCTCGCCGCCGAGCTTCTTCTCATGCATGCGCTCGGCCGCGATCGCACATGGATTTATGCGCATCCGGAAGAAGAAATTTCTGCTCCGAACGCCGAGCGTTTTTTCGGGTTGATCTCCCGCCGTGCTGCAGGCGAACCGACGCAGCACCTCACCGGCAAGCAGGAATTCTGGGGCCTTGAGTTTGAGGTCACCCCGGATGTGTTGATTCCTCGCCCGGAAACCGAACACGTCATCGAAGTCGCGCTGGACCGCCTTGCGGTTCGTGAAATTCGTGCAGGACGCCGTCAACCGCTTAGCGGTGAAGGACTGCGCATCGCGGATGTGGGCACTGGCTCCGGTTGCATCGCCATTGCCCTGGCGAAAGCACTCCCCCGTGCAACACTTTTCGCCATGGACATTTCTGAGGCCGCCCTTGCGGTTGCGCGGCGCAACGCCGAACGCCACGGCGTCTGTGATCGTATGCTTTTCTTTCAATCGAATTTACTGGAAGATCTTTCCGTTCCGAGACCACATGCCGCCAACGCCCTTCCTAATCCTTCCCCCACTGCAATCTATCGGTGCGACGCGCTCCCTCATGGAAATCCGCTATCTTTCGGCGTTCCTCAACCTGCCACGGGTCACTCTCCGTTTCGCTTCGATCTGATCGCAAGCAATCCGCCCTACGTTGGCCGCCGCGAAGCCGCAACACTGATGCGCGAAGTTCGCGAACACGAACCTGAAATCGCGCTCTACGGCGGTGAAGAGGGCTACGAACTCTATGCCGATCTCATCGCGCAATCGGCAAAGTATCTCCTGCCGGGCGGCATTCTGGTCCTCGAACTCGGTCACAACAGCTTGCCCGCCGTTCAACCTCTGCTCGACGCATCTACTTGGACCAAGGTCAACGTGACCAATGATCTCGCCGGCATCCCCCGCGTCCTTTCCGCCGAAAGATCTTGAAAGCACACGCCGAAAAGACTTAGAATGTGATGCGAACTAATTAGTTAGTTCACGGCATTGGAGGATCGACAGAAACCATGAAAACGTCGAAGGCAGGGCGAGTCTTGAGAATTGTTCCGGCGCTGACCGCACGCACGCAGCTCGGACAAATCCTCAAGCGTGTTCGGGAAAATAAGGAACGATTCGTGGTCGATAAACGCGGCGAGCCGCAGGCGGTCATCCTCAGTGTCGAAGAGTATTTGAGGAATTTTTCCCGGCCAATCCCTATAGTCAAACAAATTCGACAAGAAGCCAAAGGCAAAGCTCTCGACCGAATGACGTTGCGAGCGATAAACCAGGAAATCAAGCGCTACCGTCGCGAGCGCCGCAAAAAGAATGGTTAGAGCTGTCCTGGACACCAACGTCGTTGTTTCCGCTCTCTTGACTCCAGAGGGGCCACCAGCACTCATTCTGGATGTGGCAACCACGAGACTTTTTCGATGGTACGTCTCCGAGCTACTTCTGGAAGAATATGGCGAAGTGCTGGCAAGAGCGCGGTTCGGGCTGGACCAGCGCCGAATCGCCAAATTCATGCTCAGGGTAAGAAAGATGGCTATTGTTGTAGTTCCTCGAAGGAGACTCAAGGTTACGATCGACTCCGACGACAACAAGGTTATGGAGTGCGCACTGGAAGCGCGAGCGGACTACGTCGTGACGGGCAACGTCCGTCATTTTCCAGCCCGGTTTCACGAAGTTCGCATCGTTCGTCCGCAGCAATTCCTAACCGTTCTTGCAGCGCAGCCACGCTAAGGCATATTTCCGCGTAGCAATTGAATGCCTGTCCGAAAAGGGCGTAGGCTACTCGCATGCCGGAGCTCGCACGGTTTCGAGCAAAGCATGGAGCGTTCGAAGAAGCGAACCCGAACGCGATCTCCTCCATCTTGCACGTGGACATGGACGCGTTCTTCGTCTCCGTGGAGTTGCTCGAACGGCCGGAACTGCGCGGAAAACCGGTGGTGGTCGGAGGAAAGCCGGATCAGCGCGGAGTCGTTTCCGCAGCGAGCTACGAAGCGCGAAAATATGGGATTCATTCCGCGATGCCGCTTCGAACGGCAGGCCGGCTCTGCCCGCACGCGATTTTCTTGGATGGCCATCACGAAAAATATGGAGAGTGGAGTGACCGTGTCGCTACCATTCTCGGAAAATTCTCTCCCGTCGTGGAAATGGTTTCGATTGACGAAGCGTACCTGGATCTTGAGGGAACCGAGAGATTGCATGGACCACCTCTCGCGGCTGCGGACAAATTGCTGCGCACCATCACGCGCGAAACCTCACTTCCCTGCTCCGGCGGACTAGCAACCACAAGACTCGTCGCCAAAGTGGCTTCCGATCAAGCCAAGCCGCGCGGGCTGGTTTGGGTCGCTCCGGGACAAGAACAGAGATTTCTGGCGCCGCTACCCGTTCGAAAGATTCCGGGAATCGGCGAAGTAACAGAGAGAGCGCTGCGCGCGCTGGGCATTGAAACGGTCGAGCAGATCGCGGCGGTACCGCTGGAGAAATTGGAGCAAATTTTCGGGCAGTGGGGCACGGCGCTGTATCGCAAAGCGCGCGGCGGCGATTCCTACGAATTCGTGATTGACGCCGAGCCGAAATCGATTTCCCACAACCACACGTTTGGAGAGGATACGAGCGATTCCAATGTGATGGCCTCCTTGCTCAGCCATCTTTCGCAGAAAGCGTGCAAGCGGCTGCGCGAAGCGGGGCTCGCCGCGCGGACGCTCACGCTGACCATCCGTTACGCCGGGTTCGAAACGCACACACGTTCAAAATCGCTTGCGGAACCAACGCGGCTGGATTCCGATATTTACAGAGTGTTTCACCAGCTCTTTCGAACGCATCGCGACCCAAAAAGGAAGGTCCGGCTGCTAGGGGTAAGCTTGAGCGGACTGACGCACGGCAACGAACAACTCGATTTGCTGGAAGCGGAACGCCGCGCGAGACTCGAAAAGCTTACCAGCGCTGCGGACCGCTTGCGGGACCGGTTCGGTTTTGGCAAAGTGCAATTCGGCGGATCGCTGGGCTCCGAGGGACCCGAGCAGAGCCACGACGAATAGCGGCAGAATCCCAAAGGATTACGTCTCTGAGCGTAACCGCGCCGAATATCCTATACTCTAACGTTCGTCAGAGATTTCCCATGAGCGCGCCTCCAACTCCCGGTGTCTCTACTCCGGCCCCGCCTGCGAGCCTGATGGATCGCTTGCGCCATTTCTGGCAGCGCGTCAGCGAGGGCCGGCAGATCGACGATCTCTGGTCGCAGTTCGTAGCCGACGCGCGCGCCACGTATGGCTTTTATGACCGCGACGTCGACTGGGAAGAGATTCACAAGCTGCCGGGCTGGCGCCGGCCGCTTCATGTAGCCAGGCAATTTTTCTGGGCGCTGCTTATGAAAATGTCCCCTGCGCGCCGCGTCCTTCTGCTCATCGCTTTCGTCCTGCTGGCGTTGTCTGTAATCAACGAGCAGATGAACCTCACGGGAATTGCCGTGATGCTCTTCGTCCTGCTGCTTTCGCTGGAACTGGCGGACAAAGTCACGATGAAGCGCGACCTGGAAATCGCGAGGGAGATTCAAACCTGGCTGGTGCCTTCGCAACCGCCAGAAGTCGCGACCGCGAACATCGCTTTCGCAACGCGCCCGCAGAATTCCGTGGCCGGCGATTACTACGATGCGTTCTATCCGAACCCAGAGGATCGCGAGAAGCTGATGGTCGTGATCGCCGATGTCGCCGGCAAAAGTGTTCCGGCGGCGCTCCTCATGGCGACCCTGCAAGCAGGCCTGCGGACCATCGCCGGAGAAAATGCTCCGCTCGCCGATCTCGTGGCGCGGCTGAATCGCTATGCCTGCGCGCACAGCTTGAATGGCCTGCGCTTCACCACCGCGGTGCTCTCTGAATACAACCCAGTCTCGCGGAAGCTGACCTACGTCAATGCCGGACACAATGCACCCATTCTCCGCCATGCAAATGGTGCGATTGAAACGCTGGAAGTCGGCGGCCTGCCTCTCGGAATTCGGACTGCCGCTGATTTCGAGACCGCGTCCCTGGAGCTTAAGCCGGGGGACGCTTTGATTTTCTTCACCGATGGCGTCGTCGAGGCCTTCAATGAATCGGGAGAAGAATTCGGAAATGAACGCTGGCTCAGCGCCATCCGCAATCTGCCGGATTGGGATGCTCAGCAAACCCTCCAGTTTCTGATGGGGCGCGTCGATGAATTCGTGGGTACCACGCGACAATCGGACGACATCACCTGCATGGTGTTCCGCTGCAAGTAGCCCGCTCCGACAAACAGAAAATCGTAATCTGCTTTTGCCGTTGAAAGTGTCGCATAATCAGGCTATGAAGCCCCGGGAACTCGCCAACGAGATTTGCCAGACGCTGCAGCGCAACGGGTATCAGGCGCTGCTGGTGGGCGGATGCGTGCGCGACTTGCTCCTCGGCCGCGAGCCTGCCGATTACGACGTGGCCACCGATGCCACGCCGGATCAAGTCGTTGGACTTTTTCCGGATAGCATTGCCGTGGGCGCGCAATTCGGCGTGATCCTGATCCCCAGGAGTGGCTTGAAAGTGGAGGTAGCCACATTCCGCTCGGATGTCGGCTACAAAGACGGCCGGCATCCGGACAGCGTGGTGTATGCGAAGACGGCTGAAGAAGATGTAGGGCGCCGGGACTTCACCATCAACGGCCTGCTGATGCGGCACGACAGCGGCGAAGTGTTGGATTTCGTGGGCGGGCAGCAGGATTTGAAGGCTGGAATCATCCGCGCTATCGGCGAGCCAGACCGGCGCTTCGCGGAAGATAAACTTCGCATGATGCGAGCAGTGCGATTTGCGGCGCGCTTCGGCTTTGCGATTGAAGCGGAGACCTTCCGGGCGATCCACCGCCACGCAAAGGAGATTCATCAGGTTTCACCCGAGCGCGTTCGGGAAGAACTCACCAAGATGCTCATCGAGGGAGCCACGCGGCGCGCGTTCGAGCTGTTGGAGGAAAGCAGGTTGCTCGAACAAGTCTTGCCGGAAATTGCTGCCATGAAGGGCGTGGCGCAGCCGCCGCAATTCCATCCGGAAGGCGACGTCTGGATTCACACGCGCATGATGCTGGAACAACTTCCCAAGGACGTATCACCGACACTGGCATGGGGAGTGCTATTGCACGACGTGGGCAAGCCGCCCACCTTTCAATCCGCAGCGGAGACCGGGGACCGTATCCGGTTCAACCATCACGTGGACGTGGGTATGCGCGTGGCGGAAGCCATCTGCCGGCGGTTGCGTTTTTCGAATGAAGACACGGAACAGATTGTGGCCCTGGTGGCAAACCACATGAAATTCAGCGCCGTGGAAGGGATGAAGAAGGCGACGCTGAAGAGGTTTGTAAGGATGCCGAAATTTGACGAGCACATGGCGTTACACCGGCTGGACTGCGTTTCCAGCCACGGCAATTTAGACTCGTATGAGTTTGTGCAGCAGTTCCTGACGGAGACGCCACCGGAGCAGGTGCGGCCGAAGCGGTTGCTCGGGGGAGACGATCTGCTGGAAATGGGGTATCCCCCCGGCCCGCAGTTTGCTCAGATTATGCGAGAGGTGGAAGACTACCAACTGGAAGGGCTCATCCGTACGACGGAGGAGGCTAGGGAGCATGTTCTTAGGAGGTTTGCCAGGACGGAGAAAGTGGGCCGATCGAGGTAGCCAGGGGCGATCGAGGGTCAAGCCCAGTGGTGATCCGCAGGCAGGCACGACCCGACTAATGTCCGTAATAAACACAAATAGAACGGGTTATATTCTACTTGCAGAAAAGCACGGAAAATGACGGCATGTGAGTGTAATATGCTAAGGTTTTCTGCTAGCGACTTTTGCATTCTTGCGCACCCTTTGGACGAGGTTTGCATCTAAGCTAGTGTAGCGTGACTCCTCGGGAGCCATTTTTTGGGTATATGGGGACACTATGGCTGAGAAAAAGTTTGTGACACCGGAGGTTCTTGCGATCCTGCCGGTTCGGGACACCGTGCTATTTCCGGGCGCAGTCCTGCCTTTGACGGTGGGACGAGAGAGCTCCCTGGCACTGGTAAACAGTTTACAGGGCGACGACAAACTGCTGGGGGTGGTGGCGCAACTCGATCCTCGAATTGAGGATCCCGCTGCCGCCGACCTCCACAAAGTGGGCACGCTGGCGCGCGTGCACAAAACCGTGAAGATGCCCAATGGCAATGTGGTGGTCTTCCTGGAAGGGTTGCAGCGGATTCAGATCGTGGAACTGATAAACCTGCGGCCGTTCTTGCGGGCGCAGGTGAAACCGGAACCGGACATTACCGGAGAACCGGACAATGAACTGGAAGCGCTGCAACGGAATGCGCAGGATCTTTTCCGCGACGTGGTGAGCCACTCGCCGCAACTTTCCGACGATTTGCAGGCGGTGGTCGCAAACATCGACGATCCCGGCCGGCTGGCGGATTTCATTGCCGGCACGCTGCCCTCGCTCTCGACGCTGCTGCGGCAGGAGTTGATCGAGACGCCCAATGTGCGCAAGCGGCTGGAAATGCTGATCCGCGAATTGTCGAAGGAGCTGGAAGTTCTCGAGCTGCGTTCGAAAATTCACGAACAGGTGCAGGAACAGGTCAGCCAGAACCAGCGTGAATACCTGCTGCGAGAGCAGATGAAGGCGATTCAGAAGGAGCTGGGCGAATCCGACGATTCGACACAGGAAATCGACGAGCTACGGAAGAAAGTGGAAGAAGCCGGAATGCCGGCGGAAGCCAAGAAGGAATGCGAACGCGAGCTGAAGCGCTTGGCTAAGATGACGCCCGCTTCGGCGGAGTACATGGTTTCGCGGACGTACCTGGAATGGATGACCTCGCTGCCGTGGAGCAAATCCTCGGGTAGCACGGAGATCGACATTGCGAAGGCGCACGCGATTCTGGATGAGGATCACTACGACCTTGAGAAGGTAAAAGAGCGCATTTTGGACTACCTGGCAGTGAAGAAACTGCAGCCGGGGATGAAGGGACCGATCCTGTGCTTCGTCGGACCTCCGGGCGTGGGGAAAACTTCGCTGGGCAAGTCCATTGCCCGGTCGCTGGGACGCAAATTCGTGCGCATCTCGTTGGGCGGCATGCACGACGAAGCGGAAATTCGCGGGCACCGGAGAACGTATATCGGCGCGCTGCCGGGGCAGATTATTCAAGGGCTGAAGCGCGCGGAAACCAACGACCCGGTGATGATGCTCGACGAAGTGGACAAGCTGGGACGCGACTTCCGCGGCGATCCCTCCTCGGCGCTGATGGAAGTGCTGGATCCGGAACAGAACAATTCGTTCCGCGATCACTATCTGGACGTGCCGTTCGATTTGTCGAAGGTGCTGTTCATCGCCACAGCGAACTGGATGGATCCCATTCCGGAACCGCTGCGCGACCGCATGGAAATTATCGAACTGCCCGGCTACACGAGTGAAGAGAAACTGCACATCGCGCACAAGTACCTGATTCCCAAGCAAGCCGCCGAGCACGGTTTGAAGGTCGGCGAGCAGATTGAATTCAGCGACGAAGGGTTACAGGAAATCATCCACAGCTACACGCGGGAAGCGGGCGTGCGCAACCTGGAGCGCGAGAGCGCCACGATCATACGCAAGCAGGCGCGCAGAATCGCGGAAGGCAAGACGGAAAAGATGATCGTGACGCCGGAAGTGGTGCGCGAGTTTCTAGGCGTGCCGAAATTCCGCACGGAGAAGGAAGTCGAGGAGCGCGTGAAGAGGCCGGGCGTCGCGGTGGGCTTGGTGTGGACGCCAGTGGGCGGCGACATCATCTTCATCGAAGCGACGCGGATGCGTGGTGGAAAGCAGTTCACCATGACCGGGCACCTCGGCGAAGTGATGCAGGAGTCGATGACCGCAGCGCTGACGTGGACGCGAGCGAACGGCGAGCGTTACGGGATCGACCCGGACTTTTTCCGCAAGCAAGACATTCACATCCACGTGCCGTCAGGCGCGGTGCCGAAAGACGGCCCGTCAGCGGGCGCGGCGATGGTTACGGCGCTGGTCGGCCTGCTCAGCGGGCGGCCGGTGAAGGACCGCCTGGCGATGACCGGAGAGATGACGCTTTCGGGAGTCGTGCTTCCCATCGGCGGAGTGAAGGAAAAGGTTCTGGGCGCGAAACGCGCGGGAATCAAGGAAGTGCTGCTGCCGGCAGACAATGAACCAAACGTCGTCGCAGATTTACCTCCAGAAACGCTCGGCGACATCAAAATCACGTATGTGCGCACGCTGGACGAAGTGTTGGAACATGCGCTGCAAAAAGATGCGGTGGCGCCGCCCATCGTGCCGCAGCCAGAACCGAAGCCAAAGCGCGCTGGCCCGGAAATTCCGAGAGCAATTCACTAAGAGCCGATCCGAATCAATGGCAGGGGCGCAGCGTACTGTGCCCCTCCCAAAAAACATCCTGCAAACCCGGTGAAGTTTGCCGGGTTTTTCTTTTGGACGACAGGCGGCAGAGTGGCAAGGAACTCCTGCTACCATGGTGCTGCGAGCATGGCGCAGGAAAAGAAAAATTTGGCGGACGCATCAGCGACGCTGGCGCGAGGCATTACGGAGGCGCTGCTGCGCGAGCGCATTGTGCCGCGCTTTGTGGATTCGTACGTCATCGAGAATGGGCGGCATGCACTGCAAGTGCACGCTTCGAATTACCGGGACCTGCTAACGCTGCTGCAGCGCGAGGCGTTACTGGCGCTTGCTGCGCGCGCGTTGGAGCTCGTTTGTAGCGAGCCGCAGCCTGCCGGCCGATCGAAGCCACGACCCATGCTGCGCCGGGATGCTGCGATTTTTCGAAGGAAGTTTCTGGCGGCGCTGACCCGCCAGCAGGGCTGGACTGCGGGCGACGCTCTCGAGTTTCAGTCCGACTTGCAGATGTACGAACAGTTGATCGAGCGCGCCAACTTCCCCCGCCGGAGCCGCAAGCCGTTCGAAGCGGCGAACCATCCATTCGTCGACCGCTGCGCGTTTCTGCTGGATTCGTCCTTTATGGAGAAGGCACGATTGGCCGCGAGCAAAACGCTGGCCAGCCTGGAGGAACTGGCAGTGCAGATTGTTCACTCTGCGGACCCAAAGGAAAACAGTTTCCGGACCCGATGAGCAGTGCGCAGGCGGCTCCCACCTAATTTTCGAGACGCAAAGTAAATCAGGAGAGGCGCTCGACCTGCACGGCGGTGCCGTAGGCGAGCACTTCGGTGACGCCTTGCATCACTTCCGTCGCGTCGTAACGCATGCCAATCACGGCGTTGGCACCATGCTCTCCGGCGTGTTGCAAGAGAAGCTCAAACGCATCTTCCCGTGTTTTCTCACAAAGATCCGTAAGTATGGTGATGTTGCCGCCGACAATGGTTTGCAGTGCCGCTCCGAGATTTCCGATAACGCTGCGCGAACGCACCACGATGCCGCGAACAATCCCAAAATTTCTGACAATGCGGTACCCGGGCAGCTCGACCCCCGAAGTAACCATCCCCGCGTCTACTCTTGTCATTCTGCTTCTCCTTGAGGAATGGGCAGACGTTTACCGCGGTGCGATTCTAACCGCTTGACGGGCACCGTGCGAACAATCTTCCTCTGCTATTCTCTGAGAGCGTGGAAACACTTTTCTATCTCCTGGCGGTTTCTCAGATCCTGCTGGGTGCGTATCTGGTTTGGCAAGGATTGCAGTGGCTCGGCTATGTGCGCCGTCGGCTTCATACCGATCCGGGTTTCTATGCGCCGCGCGTGGCCGTACTTTGTCCGTGCAAAGGGATTGAGCCCGGGCTCGAGCGCAACCTGATTTCGCTGACGGAGTTCGAGCGGCAGAACTACGAACTTTTTTTCGTCCTCACTTCGGACAGAGATCCTGCGCGCAGCATCATCGATCGGGTGGCGAAAAACTCCCGAGTGAAAACACATGTGGTGATTGCCGGAAATCCGGTAAATTGCGGCGAGAAAGTGAACAACTTGCGCGTTGCCGTCGAACAACTGCCGGAAGAATTT
>Ga0209377_1002152_pt1 | contig 12871 bp, 11 predicted proteins | sample GraSoiAngelo_141_FD_185898 | JGI IMG/M metagenome (GOLD analysis project Ga0209377, IMG submission 185898) | Grasslands soil microbial communities from the Angelo Coastal Reserve, California, USA - 14_0929_12_40cm (SPAdes) (version 2) | ecosystem: Environmental > Terrestrial > Soil > Grasslands ...
CCATCGCATCCGCCATCGTATCCTGCTGCTGCCCCATCGCCCCGGCGGAAAACTCCAGCAGATCCGGTGGAAACAGGCGCGTGCTGGGTGACTGGCCCCTCAACACGTAGCGGCCGGATGGTTGCTCCGAGATGAGCACGGTGAACTTGTCGAAGTCGATCGCGCGCAGCTCGGTCCTGCCGTTCTTGACCGCGCCGAGTTTGACGATGGAATCCATCTGCGGTGTCGCCACCCAGGCGGTGTACGTGTGCCCGGAGGCCAAGCCGCTGAGCGAGACGACGGGGAGGTAGCGCGAACGCCCGTCGGCGGTGACCGCGATGGTGAATGGACCTGGAGGCTGGCTCAGCTCGACCCGTCCCGACACGCCGGTGAGTCCCGGCGTGGGGACGAGCTCGAGGCAATACAAATCGTGGCTGGGGCCGAGAGGCGCCTGTGGCTCACACGGCCGCTGCACCGCAGCGACGAGGAGCAGCAGAGCCTTCAGCAACGCCTAGGTTTTCGGCTTCGTCAGATGGAGCGGGTCCGGCAGCGTGAATCCGCCGCCATGCCAACCGCCTCGACCTGACCTCACCGGCGCAGCCGCCGCCGCACTCGCGGTCGTAGACGACGAGACATCAAACGTGTACGCCCCCGAATCCGTGGGGCTGCTCCCACTGATCAGCACGTCGAACACGGAGCTCGCCGGCACGGTGTATTTGATGAAGGCCGTCGTGTTGCCCGCCGCGCTGTCATCGTTGGCCACGGCGAGCGTACGGTCGTAGTTCGCGCCCGACACGGAGTACAGCGCGATGGCCGGATTCATCGCCGCTGAGTGCACGGACATGGTGAGCACTGTCCCCGTCAGCGCGATGATTCGCGCGACATCGTAATGATGGGGCGTCGCCGCCGAGTCGGCGCAGTCGGCTGCGGAGATCACATCGTTGAGACTGACACCGCGGGTGACCCAAACCTGGCGACAGCCGTTCAGCGTCGCGGAGCGCGTGGCCACGTTGATCGAGTACGCCCCCGTTCTGAGCCTGTCGAAGGAATTCGCGCCGATGATGTAGTTGTCACCTGGGAGTATGATGTCGAGCTCGGAATTCTGGACTTGTTGTAAGACTGAGTCGTCATCAAACCCGACGTAGGGTCCGGAGGCGTTCCAGAGATCGACGTACGTGTCAAAGGCAGTGGAGTTCATCGTGATGCGCACACTCTGCTGTCCTGTGGGCAAACCCAGCAGGTAGAAGTCGTAGTAATAGCCGTTACCCTGATAATTGCAGTCAGTGGTGGCAAGAGCTGCGTTGATCGTTTGGCCGACGGACGCAGGAGCGAGATACTGGCAGGGATTCACGACGAGGGTGTGGAACAGAACCGCTTGCTGCACGCCCGGCACGGTGGCCGAGATCGTGACCGTGTCGGGCGTCGCGCCCGCCGTCACGTTGGTCGTGACGATGCCGTTTGCGTCCGACGTCGACGTTAACGGGGCAAGCGTCACTCCGGTGGGCGGCGTGGCGGCCCACGTGACGGTCACGCCCTGAACCGGTGTCCCGTTGGACCCCAACAGCACCATGCTGAGCGGGAACGCGAGCTGCGCTCCCGTGGGGGCCACCTGGCTGTCACCCGATACTGCCGTCACAGACGCCGCATGCGGGCCACTGGGCTCGCTCGAGCTACTGCATCCTACGACACCCATCGCTGCGGCGAGCGCGAAGGCGACAAAACCAAATAGGCCTTTCATCGGGTCTCCTTTACCGGGGAGGCGGGACGACACGGTAGAGTACTTCGCCGTCGCGGATCACGCCGAACTGCTCGCGGGCGACGCGCTCTTGCACGGCGGGATTCGTTTCGAGGTCGTGGGCGAGCTTGGCGAGGGAGTCGAGCTCGATGCGGAGGGCGGCCACCTTGGCGCGCTCGTCAGTGAGCTGGCGGCGAATCGTGATCCAGTCCGCGGTGCCGTATTCCCCGCCCCACACGGCGAGCGCAAGCAGCCCGAGGCCGCCGGCGATGCCGACCACGCGCGTGCGCGTCACAAGCCGTACAGGTGCCGTCCGGGGTAACTCGCCACGTCGCCCAGCTCCTCGTTGATGCGCAACAACTGGTTGTACTTCGCGATCCGCTCGCTGCGAGATGCGCTGCCCGTCTTGATCTGCCCGACCCCGGTGGCGACGGCCAAATCGGCGATGAACGTATCCTCGGTCTCGCCCGAGCGGTGCGAGATGACGGCGCCGTAGCCGTTGCCCCGCGCCAGGTCGATGCACTGCAGCGTCTCAGTGAGCGTGCCGATCTGATTCACCTTGATGAGGATCGCGTTCGCCACCCCTTCCTCGATACCGCGCGTCAGCCGCTCGACGTTGGTACAGAACAAATCGTCTCCGACCAGCTGCACGCGCTCCTGCAACACCTCGGTGAGCTTGGCCCACCCCGCCCAGTCGTCTTCCCCCAAACCATCCTCGATCGAGACGATCGGGTAGCGATCGATCCATCCTTTATACAGCGCAATCATCTCTTCGGCACTCTTCGCTCCGCCCTTGCTCTTCTTGAAGACGTAGGAGCCGTTCTGGTACAGCTCCGAGGCCGCCACGTCGAGCGCGATCGCGATGTCTTTTCCCGCCTCGAAGCCGGCGGCGTCGATCGCCGCCATGATCGCTTCAAGCGCCGCTTCGTCATTGGGCAGGTCGGGCGCAAAGCCGCCTTCGTCCCCCACCGCGGTCGATAGACCGCGCTTGCTCAGCACTTTCTTCAATGCCTGGAAGACCTCCACCCCCATCCGCAGCCCTTCCGGAAACGTCTCGGCGCCGATCGGCACGACCATGAACTCCTGCGAGTCGACCGTATTGGCCGCATGCGCGCCGCCGTTCAGGATGTTCATCATCGGCACCGGCAGCACGTGTGCGACCGGTCCGCCGAGATAGCGGTACAGCGGCAGCCCCGCATCGAGCGCCGCCGCGCGGGCGACGGCGAGCGAAACCGACAGGATGGCGTTCGCCCCCAGGTGCCCCTTGTTGGGCGTGCCGTCCAGATCCAGCATCGCATAGTCGAGCGCAATCTGGTCCTCGGCGGACAGGCCCTCGAGCCGCGGCCCGATCACCTCGTTCACGTTCTTTACCGCTTCGAGGACGCCTTTGCCCTGGTAGCGCTTGGGATCGCCATCGCGCAGCTCCACGGCTTCGTGCTCCCCGGTCGATGCGCCACTGGGCACGGCGGCCGTGCCGACCGCGCCGCTCGCCAGAGTGACATCGGTCTCAACAGTAGGATTGCCCCGGCTATCCAGGATTTCCCGCGCGTGTACCGAGATTACCGTGCTCATGGGTGGCCCAACCCTACCGTACCTTGGACTGTAGGGCAACCATCGCCGCACGCACTTCGTCCCGCAGCCGCTCGCGATCCTCGGGGCGTCTCCCCGCCGTGGAGATCGGCTGTCCGATCAGCAATCGAATGGGTCGCGGCCGCAACCGCCATGCGCCTTTAGGGAGTATCGCGAAGGTTTGGTGAACATAGACGGGGACTATCGGCACTTGCGCCGCGATCGCCAGGGCGAACGGGGCATTCTTGAAGGGCAGCAGCTCCCCGGTGCGGCTACGGGTCCCCTCGGGAAAGACGACCGGCGTCACGCCCCGCTTGATCGTGCGCGCGGCCTCCTCGTAGGCCTCGAACGCCTTCTTCCGCGCCTCGCGATCGATGGGAATATGTCCAGCCGCCCGCATCGCCCGACCCAGCAGTGGGATCTTGAACAGCTCTTTCTTGGCGACAAAGCGCACCGAGCCCGGGAGCGTTGCAAACAACGCCCAGATGTCGAACATCGACGAATGGTTGGAGGCGTAGATCAGCGGCTGGTCGCGCGGGATGTTCTCCAGACCTTCCGCGATCACCGGCGTCCCCGCGGCGCTCAGGACATCGCGCGCCCAGCCTGTTCCCGCCCAATCGTAAACGCCCCCGCCCCCCCGCCGCAAAGGCACGCGCAACAAACCCGCGACCGCGGCGGCTGATGCGTGCACAATGCCCGAGAGTGAGAGGACGACGTAGTACCACAGAATCCTGATCACTGTGGGCTGGCGAAGTGATCGTATCCTTGAGGCAGGGGGACAGGCTTGTTCCGATCCAGCAAGCGCACGCCGCCGCGGCGTCCGCCGGTCGAGCGCATGCACGTGCCAATCCGACTGAGCTCCATTCCGGTCTCGCCGCGGAAGGCCGAGGCGCTCGCGTCGCCGAACGTCGGCGGCATCGTGACGAGGAGCTCGAACTCCTCACCGCTGGCCACTGCTGCCATCGCCTCGACGCCCTCCCAGCACGGAATGTGCTCGAGGTTGATCTCGATCCCGACACCGGAGGCGGCGGAGAGATGTTGCGCGTCGGCGCTCAGTCCATCCGAGATGTCGATCATGGCGGTCGCGCCATGCTGCGCCAGCCACCGTCCGGCGGCAATGCGAGGCTCGGGACACGCGAAGCGATTGCGGAGAGGCGTGGACATGCGCTGGCCGTCGCGGAGGCGCTCGAGGGCCAGCGCCGCGCCGCCGAGGTAGCCGGTGACCCACAGGGCATCGCCCTCACGGGCCCCTGAGCGCCGTACCGGATGGTCGGCGGTGCCGAGCACGCACACGTCTACACTGTATTTATCGGCGCGTGTGAGATCCCCGCCCAGCACACGCGCCGCGAGATTACGCGCCATCGTCGCGACGCCCGCCATGATCTCCGCCGCCGGATCCGTGTCCCCCCCCTCCTTGCCGTCCGCCGTCGGGAGTCCGATCGAGACCAGCACGCCGATCGGCGACGCGCCGTCGGCCGCGAGATCGGAGAACGCCGACCCCGCGGCGCGGAACCCGATCTCCTTGAAGTCGAGCCAGTCCGTCCGGAAGTGGACATCTTCGACCGACGAGTCGATGCTGAGCGCGAGCGTAGTCGCCCCGAGCGGGATGAGGGCGCAATCGTCGCCCAACCCGGAGCCGTCGCCCGTGATTTCGGCGACCCGCGCGATAATCGCGCGGATGCGGTCGAATTCCTTGCCGGGCCCGAGGTTCACTGGATGCGCAGCAGGCCGCTGTCGGTCGCGGCCCAAAGGTAAGTGGGATCGGCTGCCAGATCGCGCACGGCGGCCGGTACTTCGAACGGGACCGGATGCACGTGAATCAATCCGCTCGCAACGTCGGCCTGCCCCAGACCCTGCGTCCCACCGATCCACAGGGTGCCGTCAGGACCCGCAACCAATGCGGTGGGACGGCCGAGTGAGAGCGGGAGCGCGACGGCAGACCACTCACGCGTGGTGGGACTGCGCCAGAGCAGCTGCTGCGCGGTGGCCATGACGATCGTGTCCTGAAGACGCGCAAGCGCGTAGACGGGAACGCGGAGCGCAGCACGCTCCGCCAGCTCGGGCGGTGTGGAGATGGCATCGGCGCCGGGGAGGACTTGCCCCAGACCGACGCTCGTTCCGACCCACACCGTGTCGCTGGCGGCCACGAGACTGAGTATGGCGATCCCGTTCGACGCAATGTCGTATACGCGATCGTCAGGCTTAATAATAGAAAGGCCACGCGTCGTGCCGACCCAGATTCCGACAGGCGTGCGCGCCAGGGACGTGGCATCCGGAAGGTCCCAGGTGCGCGACTGGGACGCCGGCTGATCGATGCGAATGACACCCTGTTCCGTTGCAACCCAGAGCCGATTGTCGGCGGCGAGCATCCGGCGAGAAGAGAGAAACGAGAATTCGGAGAAGCGAGTCGACGACAGATCACTCCCAACCCACGAGACGCCGCGACGCTGGTCGACGCGCGCGTTGGCGCCGGCCCAGATGCCTCCCTGGTCTCGCGCGGGCGCCACGGCACCCACCGCCGGCGCGAGCAATCCGTAGTTCAGCACTTCCCACTCTCCCGTCTGTCTATCTACCCGGACCACCCCCAACCCGTTCGTTCCCAGGAAGATCTCCGGACGGTCCGGAGTGGCCGCGGCGGCGGTAAACTGGTGGACGCGGAGCCGAGAGTCGGTCAGAATCGCGGCCCGCATCGCGTCCGCCAGCGGCGCCTGAGCGAGGGCGGCTTCCACGGTCAGAACTCGGTCATTTTGCGTCGCAGGTAGCGGGCCCGGAGTCCAGATGCGTCCATCGACATCAAAACGGACGTAACCTCCGGTCGTTCCCAGGTCGAGCCAAACCGCATTCCCCGTCTGGTCCGCAATTGCCCGCCGCACCCTTCGTGCCGGGTAGCCATCGAGCACTGTGACCGGCGGGCGGAAGCGATGCGCCACGCGATCGTAGATCAGAAGGCCGTGCGTGGTCGCGCCAAAGACGAGCCACGGTGAAGCCGCGACGGCTTCGATGTCTGAAAAATCCGACAGCAGCACGCGATTGTCTGGTCCAAGAGCGATGGTCGGTCGGCTCGACGGCCCAACGCCTCCCGTCGCGCAGCCGATCATACACACGACGGCTGTTGCAGTTCGACGACACGTGCAGATCGATGGCATCACAAGGATTGGGTTAGGCGGTCTCGGGGGCCTCGAGCTCGACGAGGACTGGTGGTCCGGCGCGCCTTGCATCTTTCCACGCGCGCCACACATCTGGCAGTGCGGCGAGAACATCGGCGGGCCGAAGACTCCGTGCCGTCCATTGGCGCGCGCCCTGCTCCGCCGCGCGTCCGAGCGCATGCGCGCCCAAGGCCGCAGCTTCCGCCGCCGGCGCGCTGCGCGCCAAAAATGCGCCGATGAACCCGGCGAGCAAGTCACCACTGCCCCCGGTCGCGAGGCCGGGATTGCCACTCGCGACGACATGTTCTGGCCCGCGCAAATCGGCGATGACGGTGGGAACACCTTTGAGCAGCACGGTGCACTTGAGCTTCGTGGCGGCGCGCCCGGCGGCGGACCAGCGATCGTTGGCGGCTTCGTCCGCCAGCGCGTCGCCGGCGAGCGCTCTGAACTCACCAAGGTGCGGAGTGCAGACAAGCGCGCGATTGCCCCCCCCACCTCCCCCACCTCCCCCACCTCCCCCACCTCCCGGCGGCCCGTCGGCACGAAACACGTGAAGTGCATCTGCATCGAGCACCGTCGGTAAGGCACGTCCCGCGAGGACATTGCGAACGAATGCTTCACGAGCGTGACGGGGTTCGCGCCCGAGCCCCGGACCGAGGACGACCGCGTCGGCCCACTCGAGGGCTTCGGAGACCGCCGGCTCGAGTTGTTCACCGAGTGCCGTCTCGACGGTGAGCACATCCGGCAGGCTGGCTTGCGCGGCAGCAATCGTTTCGCGCGCGGCGACGAGCTTCACAAGGCCGGCGCCGGCGGCGAGCGCCGCGCGGGCGGCATGCAGCGCCGCGCCACTCATCCCATCCGCGCCGCCGATCACACACACCCGCCCGCGATCGCCCTTGTGCATCTGAGGCGCGAGCCGCGGCAAGCGCGCCGCCGCCCAGGCGTCGGTCACGAGCACCGGCCACGCCGTGTCGGGCGGAGGCAGCCCGATATCGACGACGACGATCTGACCGCACCATTCACGCGCCAGGAGATGGCCGCGTCTGGGAGCGCCGAACGTCACCGTCAGCTGCGCGTGAATGGGACCGTGCGCCTCACCGCTCGTCAGATCGAGCCCCGTCGGTCCATCGACGGCGACGATCGGCGCGCCGTACGCGGCGACCCGCTCCGCAAGCGCGAGCACTTCTCCCTTGGCGGGCCCGGCGGCGCCGGTGCCCAGCAGCGCATCGACGGCCACGCTCGCCTGGGGCCACGATTCCTCGCGACCCAGCTCGCGCACGCCGTCGAGCCGCGCGAGCGCGCGGTTGTCGATGGCATCGTCCGTCTTGGGATCGAGCGCGGCAACCCAGACGGGGATGCCGGCGGCGTGCAGCGCGCGCGCGATCACCCAACCGTCGCCGCCGTTGTTCCCGGCGCCCGCGGCGACCAGCACACCGCCCGTCACGGCGGGCGGCAGCTGCGCCACCAGCACCTGGACCACAGCTCGGCCCGCGGTCTCCATCAGCACGCGGCTCGGCACGCGATACTGCGTGCGCGCCGCGGAGTCCCACGCCGCGGCTTCGCTCGCCGAGAGAACCGGAATCGGATTCACGGAATCACCACCCCCGCGTACCCCACCACACGCGCGTTGTCGCCGGAGACCCAGCCCGAGTGGCGGTAGTCTACAACCTCCGCGCGCTTTGCGCCCAGGTCCTGCGCGGCACAGAGCACCACCGCCGCCGGCCCGCGGCCGCACATCGAAATGCGCTCGCGCTTGCAGCGCGCGAGCAGCTCTTCGGCGTCGAGTGCACCGATGGCTGCGAGCGCCATGGCGTCCTTCTTCTCGGAGACTGTGGCTGGCTCGTAATGATTGAGATCGCTCGAGGCCAGGAGCAGGACGGGTTCGCCGGCCGCGCGGACGAGTCGGGCCAGCACTTCACCGAGCAGCCGCGCCGGCTGCCACGCGTCCCAGCCGATGACGAGCGGCACGATGCGCACATCCGCCCGCAGGAGCTGCAGGAACGGCAGCTCGACCTCGACCGCGTGCTCGCCGCGATGCGCGTCGTGATCCACGGCCACGAACCCGTTCGAGATCTCTCGCATCGCCTCGGCGGCAGCGGCGTCCACCGGCACGTCGCCGAGCGGCGTTCGGAAGGCGCCCGCTTCCCAGAGCGAAACGCCCGATTCGACTTCGCAGACGCCCGTGTGGTTCGGCGCAAGGATGATGACGAGACCCGGGATCGTGGTGCGAGCAAACACGTGAGCCGCTGTGGGACCGGAATAGACATAACCGGCGTGCGGCGCCAGAACGGCGCGGAACGGCGCTGGGGGTGTGGGGGGGGGGCCAACACCTCGTCGGGCATCGGCGAGCAGCGTCGCGACGACGGCTCGCAGCTCGGTGGGGTCAGCGGGATAGAAACGCCCCGCGACAGCGGGTGCGCGGACTGAGGATGTTATTTCGAGCTCGGGTTCCTACCCTGAGGATGAAACGCCTGGCCAGCGATACCCGGCCCCGGCTTTGAACACCTCGCCGAATTCGTAGACCCGCTCGAAGTCCTCGATCCGGTCGCTCGGTTGCCGGGCGAGCAGTCCCACCTCGATCAGGATGAAGACGATCTGACCGAAATCCTCGGTCGTGTGAATCCCCCAATGCGTCAGCACCGTGGCGGCCAGCATGCCGAACTGCTCGAGCGCGAAGTCGCGGCACGCCCACGTCAGCTCGACGCCCGTGAGATGCCGGCGCGCGGGCAGCTTGGTCTGCGCGTACTCGAGCGCCGCGAGCACGAACACGTACGCGCGCTCGTTGTATTTCCCGTCGCGCCGCCGGATCTCGGCCAGGGCCGCTTCGAGCGTACCGACGTCACTCATCGGCGGGCTTCGCCCGGAGGCGGAGGTGGTGGAGGCGCTGGCGGTGTTGAAGGCGACGGCACGACGCGAATGCCCCCGGACCGGCGCCGCTCCTCCTGCGGGGCCTCGAGCAGGGCGAGGGCGAGCACATCATCGATGGTTTCCACGAGACGAATATCAAGCAACTTCCGTACCTCGTCAGGCAAGTCAATCAGGTCATTCTTATTCCGCTCGGGCACAAGCACGGACGTGACCCCGGCCCGCGCTGCGGCCGTCAGCTTCTCCTTGAGTCCACCGATCGGGAGCACCCGACCCCGCAGCGTCAGCTCCCCGGTCATCGCGACATCATGGCGTGCGGGCCTGCGACAAAGCAGTGACGCAAGCGCCGCAGCGATGGTGATGCCGGCCGAGGGTCCGTCTTTCGGGACGCCGCCCGCCGGAACGTGCAGGTGCACATCCGACTGCGTGAACGCATCCAGCGGAATGCCGAGCGCGCTGGCGCGGGCCCGCAGCAGGCTCCACGCGGCCTGCGCCGATTCCTTCATCACGTCGCCGAGCTGGCCGGTGAGCGTGATCTGGCCCTTGCCGGGCATCCGGATGGCTTCGATGAACATGATGTCACCGCCGACCGGCGTCCACGCCAGTCCCGTGGCGACGCCGATTTCGGGCGCGCGGCCCGCGACCTCGCTCTGCACCTTGGGCTGCCCGGCGTACTTCTCGAGATTCTTGGCGGAGATCTTGACGCAGGACGACTTCCCCTCGACCACCTCGAGCGCGGCCTTGCGCAGGACGCCCTGGATTTCGCGCTCCATCTGCCGCACGCCAGCCTCTCGCGTGTACTCACCGATCAACCGCTCCAAGGCCCCGTCGGCGACGTGGGCACGCACGGTCTCGCCCGCCAGCCCCGTCTCCTTCATCTGGCGCGGGAGCAGATAGCGCTTGGCGATCTGCAGTTTCTCGGACGGCGTGTAGCCGTGGAGCGTCAGCTGCTCCATGCGATCGAGCAGCGGATCGGGAATCGGCATGATGCTGTTCGCGGTCGCGATGAACATCACGGCCGAGAGATCGAACGGCACCTCGAGATAGTGATCGACGAATGTCGAATTCTGCGCCGGATCGAGCACTTCGAGCAGCGCGGAGGTGGGATCGCCGCGCACGTCGGCGCCCATCTTGTCCACCTCGTCGAGCATCAACACGGGACTGCGCGACTCGCAGCGCTGCAGCGCGTGGAGGATGCGGCCGGGGATCGCGCCCACATAGGTGCGACGGTGACCACGAATCTCCGCCTCGTCGCGCACGCCGCCCAACGAGACGCGGGTGAACTTGCGGCCCAGCGCTTCGGCGATGCTCTGGCCGAGCGATGTCTTGCCGACGCCGGGCGGTCCCACGAAGCAGAGAATCGAGCCTCGCGCCGTCGGATTCAGCGTGCGCACCGCGAGGTACTCGAGAATGCGCTCTTTCACCGTTTTCAGATCATAGTGATCGCGGTCCAGGATTTCGCGCGCGGCCTTGAGATCGAGCCGGTCCTGCGTCACCCGCGCCCACGGCAGTGCGGCGAACACGTCGAGATAGGTTCGCGCTACCTGATACTCGGCGGACTGGGGCGACATCTGACGCAGCCGCTTCAGTTCGCGGTCGCAGACCTTCTTCCCTTCCGCCGACAGCTGCGCTTCCTCGAGCCGCTTCGCGAGCTCCTCCAGCTCGTCGTCGCCCTCCCCCTCCCCCAACTCCTGGCGGATGACCTGGAGCTGCTCGCGCAACACGTACTCGCGCTGATTCTCATCCAGCCGGTTCTTTACCTTCTCCTGGATCTGCGTGCCCACTTCCAGCACCTGGAGCTCCTGCATCAGGAACTCGCCCAGGCGCTCGAGCCGCCGCGTCACGTCGTCGATCGCCAGCAGCTCGGCTTTGGCGGGCAGCGCGAGATCGAGATTGGCGGCGATGAAGTCGGCGAGCTTTCCCGCCTCGTTAATGCCGGCGAGCACTTCGTGCAGCTCGGCGCCGAGGTAGGGCGCGATATCGATGACGCGCGAGAACTGCGCGATGACCGTGCGCTTGAGCGCTTCGGTGCGCGCGTCCTCGAGCGTGTTCTCCTGCAGCGATTCGGATTCCGCCATCAGCCACTTCTCGCCCTGCGCAATGTCCTTGAGGCGCGCGCGCTCCAGCCCCTGCACCATCACGCGCACCGAGCCGTCGTTGAGCTTCAGCATCCGTACAATCGTGCCGAGGGTGCCGACGTCGTACAGCTGATGCGGGAGCGTGTTCATCACGGCGCCCTCGGGCGGCTCCATCCCGCCCATCGACTTCACCACCCCGAGCAGCAGGCGCTTCTCGCCCTGGATGACTTCGTCGATGAGCTGAACGGCTTTCGGATCGGTCAGGGCCAGCGGCAGAACGACGTGGGGATAGACGACGAGCTGACCCAGGGGGAGGATGGGGAGCCGTTCCATCAGGGCCCGCCTACGCGCACCGATTGCGCGCCGGAGGAGCTGGGCGGCTGTTTGGCGAGCCGGATCTCGAGGAAGCCGTGCTCGTAGGTCGCGCGGATCGTCGCGGGATCGACGACGACGGGCAGCCGGAAGCGCCGCTCGAACGGGCCGATCTGGACTTCCATCGCGTGATAGTGTCGCCTGCCCTGCTGCCGCGCCGTCCGCTCGCCGGCAATCTTGAGAATGCCGTCGTTCAGCTCGACGGTGAAGTCCTCAGCCCGCATCCCCGCGATGTCCATGTGCACCACGAGCTCGTCGTCGGTCTCGTAGACGTCGGTGCGCGGTTTCCACTTGGGGGAGGCGACGAAACCAACGGGACGGCCATGGGCAACTTCGTTGAAGTACACGTCCAGCTCGTCGGCGAGGTGCACCGTCAGCGATCCCGAGCCCCGGGATGGACGTCCTGGAGGTGGGCTCCCACCGCCACTCGAACCGAACAAGCTGTCGTCTGCCATGCGCTAAGATAATGTGCGGCGCAATTACAGTTATTTCAAATACTTCGTCCAGATCAGCAGCACGCCACACCCCGTGGCGACGGACTGGAACTGGATGGGGGCCGAGGTGGCGCGCGGGTACATCTCGACGCCGACCAGGTCGGCGGGCCGGTAGGTTTGCAGCTGCTGGTAGTCCGACAGGAAGCCGTCGATATAGAGCGTGGCCGTGCAGTAGCCGCGGCCGCCAACGCTCGGGTTGGGCAGCATCACCACGAAATCGCTGTTGCCGACGCCACGCGCAAACTGGACGGTCGGCAACGTGCCCAGGGCCCCACGGAGCGACCCGGTCCCTTGCAGCTCTTCTTCGCCCCGGAAGTATCCGATTCCCAGGCGCCGGCGTTCGTCGAATGCCTGGAGCTGGCGGGTGGGCTGCCCCACCACGCGGACCGCCGGGAGCATCACCGCGAGCGGCGGGAGGGCCACGTCGAGCGACGTTGTGTCGCCCTGATGGAAGTCCACCGCCTGCCCGAGGGGCGTTCGGCCGATCGCCTGCACCGTGACCCACTGGGTACCCGGCGCCACGCCGTGCACCGTGTAGCCTCCATCGGCATCGACGACCGTACTGGGACCTTCGCGCACCGACACGCGCCCGCTGAACAGCGGCGTATGCTCGTCCGTCTGCGCGTTGCCCCG
>Ga0209377_1002160_pt1 | contig 12852 bp, 12 predicted proteins | sample GraSoiAngelo_141_FD_185898 | JGI IMG/M metagenome (GOLD analysis project Ga0209377, IMG submission 185898) | Grasslands soil microbial communities from the Angelo Coastal Reserve, California, USA - 14_0929_12_40cm (SPAdes) (version 2) | ecosystem: Environmental > Terrestrial > Soil > Grasslands ...
GTGGTGGGCGGGGGGAATATCCTGCGCGGCACCGCGGCGAGCGAGCAGGGCATGGATCGCGTGTCGGCCGACTACATGGGCATGCTCGCGACCGTGATCAACGCCCTCGCCCTGCAGGACATCCTGGAGAAGAAGGGCGTCGACACCCGGGTGATGACGGCGATCCGGATGGAGGAGCTCGCCGAGCCTTACATCCGGCGCCGCGCCGTGCGGCATCTCGAGAAGGGCCGGATGGTCATCTTCGCGGGCGGGACGGGAAACCCGTACTTTTCGACCGATACGGCGGCGGTGCTGCGGGCGCTCGAGATCGAGGCGAAGGTGCTCCTCAAGGCGACGAACGTGGACGGCGTCTATACCGCGGACCCGAAGCAGGACCCGAAGGCGAAGTTCCTCCCGGAGCTGTCGTTCCGGGACGCGCTCGTGAACGGCTACGCCGTGATGGACGCGAACGCGTTCGGCCTCTGCAAGGAGAACAAGCTTCCCATCGTCGTGTTCAACATCAACCAGCCCGGCGCCACGGCCAGGGTCCTGGCCGGAGAGCGCGTCGGCACCATCGTCCAATGACCCCTCCTACCGCAACGCTCGCGGACCATGTCAAGCAGGCGAAGCAGTCGATGGACAAGACCGTGGAAGCGGTGAAGCGCGAGTTCTCCACCGTCCGCACCGGGAAAGCGACGACCTCACTGCTGGACCTCGTGCGGGTGGAAGCGTACGGTAGCGAGATGCCGCTCAACCAGGTCGCCAGCGTGGCGGCTCCCGAGCCGAAGCTCTTGACCATCCAGCCCTGGGACAAGGCCCTCCTCAAGGCGGTCGAAAAGGCGATCCTCGCGTCCGATCTGGGACTCACCCCCTCCAACGACGGCAACCTCATCCGTATCCCGCTCCCCCCGCTCAACGAAGAGCGGCGGCGGGAGCTGGTGAAGGTCGTGCACAAGCTCGCCGAAGAGGGCCGGGTGGCGGTCCGCCACGCGCGCACCGACGCGATCAGCAAGGTCAAGAAGACCGAGCACGTCTCCGAGGATGAAAAGAAGCACACCGAGAAGGACATTCAGAAGCTGCACGACGATCATCTGCGACAGGTCGACGAGGCGGTGAAAGCCAAGGAAGCGGAGATCATGGAGGTCTGAGGTGGCGGACGACCTGCTCTCTCAGATCCGCCTCAACGGGGCGGTGCCCCGCCACGTGGCCGTCATCATGGACGGCAACGGGCGCTGGGCGCGCGAGCGCAGCCTGCCCCGGCCGCTGGGCCACCGGGCGGGCATGAAGGCGGTGCGCGAAGTGGTGGAAGGCGGGCTCGAAGCCGGGGTCGAGGTGCTCACGCTGTTTGCCTTCTCCGAGGAGAACTGGCAGCGTCCGGCGACCGAGATCTCCGCCCTGATGCAGCTGCTCGAGGAGTACATCGCGCGGGAAGTGGCGGAGCTGAAGGACCAGGGGGTGGCGGTCCACGTCTTGGGCGACCGCACCCGGCTCGCGCCCGGCGCCCGGGCAGCGGTGGAGCGCATCGAGCGGGAGACGCGCGACGGCGCGCGGCTGGCGCTCAATCTGTGCATCTCCTACTCCTCGCGCGGCGAGCTGGCCCGGGCGGCGCGTCTCCTCGCCGAGGAGGTGCTCAAGGGCGTCAAGCGACTCGAGGATATCGACGAGGACGCCATCCGCGCCAAGCTCTACACCGCGCCCTGGAGCGACCCGGACCTGCTGATCCGTACGTCCGGGGAATGCCGGCTCTCCAATTTCCTGCTGTGGCAGCTCGCCTACACGGAGCTCTACATCACGCCGGTCCTCTGGCCCGACGTCACGCGGCGCGACCTGTTCCAGGCCATCCTCGACTACCAGGGCCGGGAGCGGAGGTTCGGCCGGATCACCGCCTGACATGTCTCGGAACCTGCTGGTGCGCATCGCGGTCGCGGTCCCGGCCATCGCCGGGGCGGTGGTCGCGCTCTGGCTGGGCGGCTGGGTGCTCGCGGCAGCGATCGCGGTGCTCGGCGTGCTCGGCACCAACGAAGTGTACGCGTTCGCGAAGAAGCAAGGCATCGAGCCGCTGGAATGGGTGGGCCTCCTGGCCGCCGCCGCCTTCCCGTTCGCCACGTACTGGGTGAAGGGTTACGCCGACTGGGAGCCTGTGGTGTACGTCGCTGCGGCGTGGCTGCTTGTGGCGCTGGTCGTGGCCGCCGCCCGGGGCCCGGAGCGCCACCCCCTCACCGCGCTCGCGGTCACGATGTTCGGCCCACTGTACGCCTCGGCGCTGCTCGCGTTCCTCGTGGCGATCCGGCACGGACCCCACGCCGATGCGCACCCGCGCGGCTCGGTCGCCCTCGCCCTCATGCCGCTGGTCATCACCTGGGTGTGTGACACGTGCGCGATGGCAGCCGGGGCGCTGGTCGGCGGGCGGCAGCTCGCCCCCGTGCTCTCGCCTCGAAAGACGTGGGCCGGTGCCGTCGCAGGGGTCGTCGGCGGCCTGCTCGCGGCGCTGGCATACGGTCCGCTGGTGCTCGACCGCGTAGCCTTGCGGCTGGGCGTCTGGCAGCTGGTGACGGTGGGGTTGGTGGTGGCGGTGGCGGCCCAGGTCGGCGACGTCGCCGAGTCGCTGTTCAAGCGGGAGGTCGGCGTCAAGGACTCGTCGTCCCTCATCCCCGGGCACGGTGGCGTGCTCGATCGCCTCGATGCGGTGTACTTCGTCGCCCCGGTCGCAGCGGGGCTGTTCCGGCTGTTCGGCCTCGCATGACCGTCGGCGTCGCGATCCTCGGCTCCACGGGCTCGATCGGCTGTTCGGCGCTCCAGGTCCTGGCGCGCCAGCGCGAGCGCTTTCGGGTCGCGGCCCTGACGGCGTATTCCAACGGGGAGCTGCTCGAGCGTCAGGCTGTCGAGTGGAAGCCGGGCTACGTCGGGATCGTGAACGGCGGGATGCGGGATGCGGGATGCGGGATGCGAACTGGTCCGGAATGCCTGGTGGAGGCCGCGACTCTGCCGGACGTCGAGATCGTGGTGAATGCCATCGTCGGCGCCGCGGGGCTCGAGGCCACGCTCGCCGCGCTCTCCGCGGGAAAGCGGGTGGCGCTCGCCAACAAGGAGACGCTCGTGATGGCGGGCGAGCTCGTCACCCGGACCGCGCGCGAGGGCGGGGGAGAAATCGTGCCGGTCGACTCGGAGCACAGCGCCGTGCTGCAATGCATCACCGGACGGCGCCCCGGGGAGCTGGCGCGGCTCATTCTCACGGCGTCGGGCGGGCCGTTCCGCACCTGGAACCCGGAGCGCGTAGCGAGCGCCACGGTGGACGAGGCGCTGCGCCACCCTACCTGGAAAATGGGGAAGAAGATCACCGTTGATTCCGCCAGTCTCGTGAACAAAGCGCTCGAGGTGATCGAAGCGCATTTCCTGTTCGGGCTGCCGTACGAGAGCGTCGATGTCGTGGTCCACCCCCAGTCGGTGGTGCACGCCTTCGTCGAGTTCGTGGACGGGTCGGTCCTCGCCCAGGTCGGCTTTCCGACGATGGAGCTGCCGATCCTGTACGCCCTCACCCATCCCGACCGGGTGCCGGACGCGGGGGCGCGCCGCTTCGACCCGGTGGCGGCCGGGACCCTCACCTTCGAGCCGGTGCGCGCCGAGCTGTACCCGGCGTACGGCCTCGGGCGTGCCGCGGCCGCGGCCGGTGGGACCGCGCCCACCGCGTTCAATGCGGCGAACGAGGTCGCGGTGGCGCTGTTCCTCGAGGGCAAGGTCCGGTTCGGGCGGATCGCGGAGACCATCGCGCGCGTGCTCGAGGCGCACCACGCGAGCGACGCCGCGTCGCTCGATACGGTGCTCGCCGCGGATGCGGACGCGCGGCGCCTGGCGCGGGAGGCGGCGTGCTCCTGACCCTGGCCGCGCTCGCGGTCGTCCTCGGTCCGCTGATCTTCGTCCATGAAATGGGCCACTTCCTCGCGGCGAAGGCCGTGGGGATTCAGGTCCTGCGGTTCTCGATCGGCTTCGGGCGTCCCATTTTCAGCTGGCGGCGCGGCGAGACCGAGTACTGGCTCTCCTGGCTGCCGCTCGGCGGCTACGTGAAGATGGCGGGGCTCGAAGACGAGGGAGTGGCCGGAGGCGTCGAGGGCGGGAAGTCCGACGTCCCGGTCGACCCGGCGCGCGCGTTCGACCGCCAGCCCGTGTGGAAACGGACCATCGTGATCCTCGCAGGCGTCACGATGAACGCGGTGTTCGCGTTCTTCATTTACTCCGGTCTTGCGGCGACGGCGGGCACCCCGGAGCTGGCCAGCACGGAGATCGACTCGGTCGCGGCCCACGCGCTGCCGCCCGGGACGGAGGCGCTCGCGAGCCTCACGTTCGGCGACCGGATCGTGCGCATGAACGGAGACACGATCCGTTCGTGGAACGCCCTCCTCGACCGCATCCTGACGGGCCCGACCACGCTGCGGTTCGAAGTCGCGCGCCGGCCCGAGCCCATCGTCGTGCACCTGGCCGACGGCGGGCTCCGCACGCGGCAGGCCTTGGCGCAGGCGCTGACGCGACTCGACCCACCGCGGCTCGGCATCGTCGAGCCGGGCCGGCCGGCGATCCGGGCGGGCCTCAGGCCGGGAGACCTTCTGCTGCGGGCCAACGGCGATACGCTGCGGTCCTGGAGCGGGGTGCTGCGCACCGTGTGGAGCCGCCCCGACAAGCCGGTGCGCTTCGACGTGCTGCGCGACCGAGACATGGTGCAGGTGACCGTGGTTCCCGAACGCAAGGTCGAGACGGACAGCACGTCCCCGCGGCCGCACGTGTACGGCGCCATCGGCGCCGCGCCGAATCCGCCCACGATCCACGTGCGCGAGCCGCTCGGCCGCGCCATCGTCTCGGGCTTCCAGGAGACGTGGGGCCGGACCCAGGTGGTGCTCGGGTTCCTGAAAGGCCTCGTACTGCGCGAGACCTCGTTCCGCGAGGTCGGGGGCATCATCACGGTCGGCCAGATCTCGGGGCAGGTGGCGCGATTGGGCCTCGACTGGCTGCTCACCTTCGTAGCGTTCTTTTCGATCAACCTGGCGATTCTGAATCTGCTGCCCATTCCGATTCTGGACGGCGGGCAACTCATGTTCCTCATCGCCGAAGCGCTGCGCGGGAAGCCGTTGTCGCGCGAGCTTCGGACGCGACTCAGCAATGTGGGGTTCTTCCTGCTGGTCGTCCTCATGCTGCTCGCGCTCACCAACGATGCCCTCCGCATCCTCCCCCGTTAAGGACGCGCTCGAGAGCTACGTGGCGGGCCGCCTGAAGGCGGAGCGGCTCGTAATCGCCATATCCGCGGAGTACTACCGGGAGGCGAGAGACGGGAGGCGGGAGGCCCTGCAGCCCTTGATCGATGTGATCGACCGGGCGTCCCCGGGGATCGTCGAGCTGGGGACTGCGACCGGCGGCACGGGCTTCGAGATCAGGCTCGCGGAGCGGCCGTTCCCGAAGCAACATGAAGCTGAGTTGCGGCGCGTCGCCGAGGCCGTCTTGTCGGGATGCGGGATGCGAGATACGGGATGGGTGAATCCTGCGGCGGCGACGCATCCCGCATCCCGCATCTCGCATCTCGTGTCCTGGATCCGGCGGCTGTTCCGCGGCTCCGCGTCAGCCTGACCACCACTCCCGCCAGCGCGCCAGCAGCCCCGCCGGCGGCTTGCCGTCCACCTCCGCGAGATCGGCGAGCAACGCGGTAGCATCCCGGTAGCGATCGTCCGGATGCTTCGCGAGGCATTTCATCACCACGCGCTCGAACCGTCTGGACAGCTGAGGCCGCTTCTTCCGCAGCGAGGGCGGAGAGGCTTCCACGTGCATCCGCGCCAGCTCGAACCAGTCGGTGGAGGTGAAGGGCACCTCGCCGGTCGCCGCCTTGAAGAGCGTGACGCCCAGGGCGTAGAAATCGAGGCGCGCATCGAGGGGTCGCCCCTGCGCCTGCTCGGGCGAGAGGTACTGCGGCGTTCCGATCGTCATGTTCACGCCGGTGGAGGCGACGTAGCCCGAAACCGCTCGCGCGATGCCGAAGTCCGAGAGGACGGCGCGCCCGTCCGCGTGGAGCAGGATGTTGTCGGGCTTCAAATCGCGGTGGATCACCCCCTGGGCGTGGGCGAACTGGAGCGCCCGGGCCACGTCGCCCGCGATGCGCACGATGTCGGCCTCCGGGAGCGGTCCGTCGCGCTCGAGCCGCGCAGCGAGCGAGTCGGCGCACAGGTCCATCCCGAAGTAGACGTAGCTCCCCGAGCGCGCCACGAATCGGATGCGGATGATGTTCGGGTGTTGGAGCTTCGCCGCGGTTTCGGCTTCGTTCCGGAACCGGCTCTCGAACTGCGGGTCACCGGCGTAGCGCGGCATGAGGACCTTGACGGCGACGGGGCTCCCGTCCAGCTCGCGACCCGCAAACACCCACGCGAACCCGCCCTGGCCGAGCACACGCTCGAGGTCGTAGGGGCCGACGGTGCGGCCGAGGAGGTCGGTGGGCGCTGAGAGCGCGTTGGTCACGAGGGCTTTACAAACCGGTGTCGGCGGTCTAAGTTACTGCGCTCTCAACAATTAGGGAACTGGATCAGATGTACGACAAGACGACGCCGGTCAGGAAGTACGGGCAGCACGAGGGAGACACGGGGTCGGCCCCGGTCCAGATCGCGCTGCTCACCGAGCGGATCAACAGCCTCACCGATCACTTTCGGGTGCACGCCAAAGACTTTCACGGACAGCGCGGCCTGCTCAGGATGGTCTCGCAGCGCCGCCGCCTGCTCGAGTACCTGAAGCGCGCCGACCTGGAACGGTATCGGCAGCTCATCGAAGAGCTGGGTCTCCGCCATTAACACCGCTGGCGTCGCGTTGGGCGCCCCGGAAGAGCACCGGGGCGCCTGGCGCGCATTTCTTTGTGCTCTAGACAGGCAATATGGTGAAACACGTAGAGCGTGACTTCGCGGGCCGCACTCTGAAGCTCGAGGCGGGCCGCCTGGCCAAACAGGCGGCGGGCTCCTGCCTCCTGCAGTTCGGGGAGACGGTCGTGCTCGCCACGGTGACCGTGTCGGACAACGTCTCGACCCTCCCGTTCTTTCCGCTGACCGTCGAATATCGCGAGAAGGCCTACGCCGCCGGCAAGATTCCCGGCGGCTTTTTAAAGCGTGAGGGCCGCCCCTCGGACGAAGAGATCCTCGCGGCGCGCGGGATCGACCGGTCGGTTCGGCCGCTGTTCCCGGAAGGGTTCAAGAACGAGGTGCAGGTGTTCGTATACGTCCTCTCGGCGGACCAGGAGAACGACGCCGACGTGCTGGGCCTGACGGCAGCCTCGGCGGCGCTGACCATGTCCAAGGTGCCATGGAACGGCCCGATCGCCGCGGTCCGCGTGGGGCGGGTGGAAGGCGCCTGGATCTTGAATCCCACTTTCCAGCAGCTCGAGTTCTCCGACGTGGACATGGTCGTGTCGGGCTCGAAGGATTCGATCGTGATGGTGGAGGGCGGGGCGCTCGAGCTGACGGAGGCCGAGATCGTGAAGGGCCTCGAGGTGGCGCACAAGGGCATCCGCGAGCTGTTGGACGCCGCAACCGAGCTCGTCGCCGAGATGCGGCAGCCCAAAATGGAATGGACCAAGGTCGAGCCCCCGGCGGAGCTGGTGACGCGGGTGAAGCAGCTCGCGGAGGCCCGGGTCTCCGAGGCGCTCAACCTGCCGGAGAAGTCCGAGCGGGCGCAGGCGCTCGCGGCCCTCAAGGCCACGATCCAGGAAGAGCTCGCGGCCGAGTTCCCCGACAACGTGAAAGACGTCGCCAACGTCATCGAGGAAATCGAGTATCACACGATGCGCAACCAGGTCCTGACGCACGGTGAGCGGGTGGACGGGCGCGACCTGGACACGGTGCGGCCCATCAGCTGTGAAGTGGGGGTGCTGCCGCGCACGCACGGCTCCGCGCTGTTCACGCGCGGCCAGACGCAGGCGCTCGTGTCGGCGACGCTCGGCACCGTGTCGGACGAGCAGCGGATCGATTCGATCGATGTGGCGCAGGAGACATCCAAGTCGTTCATGCTGCACTACAACTTCCCGCCGTTCTCGACCGGCGAAGTGCGGCCGATCCGCGGGACGTCGCGCCGCGAGGTGGGGCACGGCGCGCTGGCCGAGCGGGCGCTGCAGGCGCTGCTGCCGCCGTACGACCAGTTCCCCTACACCATCCGCATCGTATCCGACATCCTCGAGTCGAACGGCTCGTCGTCCATGGCCACGGTGTGCGGCGGCTCGCTCGCACTGTTCGACGCCGGGGTACCGATGACCGCCGCGTGCGCCGGCGTCGCGATGGGGCTCATCAAGGAAGCCGACCGGGTGGCGGTGCTCACGGACATCCTGGGCACCGAAGACGCCCTGGGCGACATGGACTTCAAGGTCGCGGGCACGCGCCAGGGCGTTACATCGATCCAGATGGACATCAAGATCATGGGCCTCGACTTCAAGATCATCGCCGAGGCGCTGGAGAAGGCGAAGCAGGCGCGGCTCCACATCCTGGACATCATGGATCAGGTGATGCCGAAGCCGCGCTCGCAGCTGTCCAAGTACGCGCCGCGCATCATCACCATCCAGATCCGGCCGGACAAGATCGGCGACCTGATCGGCCCCAAGGGCAAGACCATCCGCGGCATCCAGGAGCAGACCGGCGCCGAGATCAACGTGGACGACAACGGCATGGTCACGATCTCCGCGGTGGGGGAAGGCGGCGAGCGGGCGCGCGACATGGTCCAGGCGCTCGTGCAGGAGCCGGAGGTGGGCAAGATCTACGAGGGCGTCGTGAAGAGCACCACGGCGTTCGGTGCGTTCATCGAGATCCTGCCGGGTGTGGAAGGCCTGCTCCATATTTCGGAGCTGCAGCATGGCCGTACCGAGCGCACCGAGGACGTCGTGAAGAAGGGCGACCACGTGCGGGTGAAGCTGCTCGAGGTGGACGAGCGTGGGCGCATGCGGTTGTCCCGTAAGGCGCTGCTCGAGAAGCCGGAGGCGGCGCCGGCCCGCTCACACTGATGGAGACCGTCCGGCTCGACCGGGAGATCTCCCAGACCACCGCGTCGAGCGGGGTCATCGTGCTGTCCGAGCGGGTGCCGAGCGTCCGCTCGGTGGCGGTGGGGATCTGGGTGCGGAGCGCGAGCGCCCACGAGCCCCGCCCCAAGATGGGCGTTTCGCACCTGCTCGAGCACATGGTATTCAAGGGCACCGAGCGCCGCACGGCGCAGCAGATCGCGCTGGCGCTCGAGTCCCGGGGCGGCTCGCTCGACGCCTACACGTCTCGCGACACCACGGCGTTCCAGGCGCGGGTGCTCGACACCGACCTGCCGCAGGCGCTGGACGTCCTCACGGACTTGGTGCGAAATCCGGTGCTGCGCCCGAGCGACCTGGAGCTCGAGCGCAACGTGGTCCTCGAGGAGATCAACACCGTCGAGGACACGCCGGACGATCAAGTGTTCGACCTCTCGTACAAAACGCTGTGGCCGGAGCATCCCTACGGCTACTCCATCCTGGGCACCCGCGACACCGTCGGTGCCATGTCCACGAGTGACCTGAAGCAGCTACACGAGCGGGCCTACTTTCCGGCGAACTGTGTCATCGCCGCGGCCGGGAATCTGACTCAGGACCGGTTGCTCGAGGAGCTCGGAAAGCTCGCCTGGTTCGATCGTGCACCGGGCAACGTGGAACGTGCAACGCCTCCTGTCGTGCCGATCCGCCCCGCGGTTCGGGGAGCGGAAGCCCGCCACGCCAAGGACACCGCCCAGACCCATATCGTATTCGCGACGGACTCGGTCGCCTACGCCGACCGGCGCAAGTACGCGCTGCTGGTGCTGGCGAACGTGTTCGGCGGCGGGATGTCGAGCCGCCTGTTCCAGCGCATCCGGGAGGAGCTGGGGCTGGCGTATGCAATCTACGCCTTCACGAGCTTTTACCGGCAGGTCGGCGTGACGGGCGTGTACGTGGGCACGCAGCCCAAGACCGCGGCGCAGGCTGCGGCGGCGATCCGCGAGGAGTACGCCAGGCTCGCCCGCACGGGGCTCACGGGAGAGGCACTCGCCGAGGCGAAGCAGCAGACGCAGGGGCAGCTGATGCTATCCCTGGAGAGTCCGTCCGCCCGGATGTATCGTTTGGCCGGTTTTCCGGTCCACGGCGAGCCGTACCAGAGCCTCGATCAGGTGTTGGCGGCGGTCGCCGGGCTCAGCGAAGAGGAGATCGGGAGCGTCGCGGCGGAATTCTTTGCTCCGGAGAGGCAAACCATTGTATGGCTGGGCAAAGACTGAAAGGCGTCACGGAGAGGCGTCGCAAAAAACCGTCACGGAAAGGCGTGAGCGGAGCATGATCGTCGGGGTGCCCAAAGAGATCAAAACTGCCGAGCACCGCGTGGCGCTGGTGCCGGCGGGGGTCGAGTCGCTGGTGGGCGACGGGCACAGCGTGCTGGTGGAGCAGGGTGCGGGGATCGGCTCGGGGTTCGCAGACGAGGCGTATCGCGCGGCCGGTGCGACGCTGGTGCCGAAGCCTGCGGACGTGTGGGCCAGGGCCGAGATGGTGGTCAAGGTGAAGGAGCCGATCGAGCCCGAGTGGCCGTGCATGCGGAAGGGCCAGGTGGTGTTCACCTACTTCCACTTCGCCGCCTCCGAGCCACTGACGCGGGCGGTAATCAAGTCGGGGATCATCGCGATCGCGTACGAGACGGTGCAGCTCCCCTCGGGGGACCTCCCCCTGCTCACGCCGATGAGTGAGGTGGCGGGCCGGATGGCGGTGCAGGAAGGGGCGAAGTATCTCGAGAAGGTGTACGGCGGGAGCGGGATCCTGCTGGGCGGAGTGCCCGGGGTGCTGCCGGCGGAGGTCTTGATCATCGGTGGCGGGGTAGTCGGCGCCAACGCGGCGAAGATGGCGGCGGGCCTGGGCGCCCGGGTGACGCTGCTCGATCTATCGCTCGATCGCCTGCGCTACCTCGCCGACGTGCTCCCCTCGAATGTCGATCTGCTCTACTCCAATCGCCACAACCTGCTCGAGCAGCTGCGCCGGGCCGATCTGGTCATCGGCGCCGTGCTCTTGCCCGGGGCCAAGGCCCCGAAGCTGGTGCGACGCGACGACCTGAAGCTCATGAAGCCGGGCTCGGTCATCGTGGACGTGGCGGTGGACCAGGGCGGGTGCATCGAGACGATCAAGCCCACGACGCACGAAAATCCCGTGTACGTCGTGGACGGGATCATTCACTATGGGGTCGCCAATATGCCGGGGGGCGTGCCGCGCACCTCGACGCTCGGGCTCACGAACGCGACCTTCCCCTACGCGAAGCGCCTGGCCCGAAACGGCTGGAAGAAGGCGTGCAAGGACGACCCGGCGCTGTTCCTCGGCCTCAACGTGGTGGAGGGCGAGGTGGTGTATCCCGCGGTCGCCGAGACGTTCGGGCTCCCGTCGGCCGATCCCAAGACCCTCGTGTGAAAGGAGGGCCCCACGCATGCGAGTGACTCCTGCCGTGATGTTCTTCCTGCTGGTGGCAGTGATCATGGAATCGATACTCGCGTCCCTCGAGGGCGAGACCAACTGGCGGGCCCGGTCCGCGTGACGCGCGTGGCGCGGCCATGACCGAGCGTCGCACACTGGCGATCCTCGTCGGCGGCGGGCCGGCGCCGGGCATCAACAGCGTCATCGGCGCGGCCACCATCCGGGCACGGTTGGACGGCGTCGACGTGCTCGGGGTGCGGGACGGGTTCGAGTGGATCATGCAGGGCGACATCGACCACGTGACCCCGCTCGACATCGGCGAGGTAAGCCGGATCCACTTTCGCGGCGGTTCCTACATCGGCATCTCGCGCGCCAACCCCACGAAGGACCCGGCGCATCTCGACAACGCGGTGCTGGCGTTGCTGCGCCTCAACGTCTCGCAGCTCATCACCATCGGCGGTGACGACACGGCCTATTCGGCCATGAAGCTCGAGGAGCGGGCAGCGGGGCGGCTCCAGGTCGTGCACGTGCCGAAGACCATCGACAACGATCTCGACCTGCCGCCGTCGGTGGACACGTTCGGCTTCCAGACGGCGCGCCACTATGGCGTCGAGATCGTGAAGAACCTAATGGTGGACGCCAAGACCACGTCGCGCTGGTACCTCGTCATCACGATGGGCCGCGGCGCGGGGCATCTCGCGGTGGGCATCGGCAAGGCCGCGGGCGCCACGCTCACGCTCATCCCGGAGGAGTTTCTGGGGCGGCGCATCCGGCTCAAGTCGGTCGTGGACACGCTGGTGGGCGCGATCATCAAGCGGCTGTCCTACGGCCGTCTCGACGGCGTCGCCGTGGTCGCCGAGGGGCTGGTGATCGGCATCGAGCCTGCGGACCTCGCGGGCTTCGAGGAGGTCGAGCGGGATACGCACGGTAACGTCCGCATCGCCGAGGTGAACATCGGCGAGATCCTCAAGGCGGCGGTGCAGAAGCGCCTGAAGGAGTTCGGGCTGCAGGCGACCATCGCGGCGAAGAACATCGGGTACGAGCTGCGCTGCGCGGACCCGATCCCCATGGACATGGAGTACACGCGCGACCTGGGCTATTGCGCCGCCAAGTACGTGTTGGGGGGTGGCAACGCGGCCATGATTTCGCTGCAGGGGGGGCGCTTCGTTCCCATCCCGTTTGGGGCGATGATCGATCCTGAGACGGGCCGGGCGCGCACGCGGCGGGTGGACATCACGTCGACGCGCTACGCCATCGCGCGCCGTTACATGATTCGGCTGCGGCGCGACGACTTCGACGACCCGCACGAGCTGGCGCGCTTCGCCGCGACCGCCCACGTGTCGGTGGAGGAGTTCCGCCGTCAGTTCGAGCGTCTGATCGAGGAGGAGCCGCCGCCGCTGGTGCTCGACTCGGTCGGGGAGCGAGATCCCGGGGCGCTG
>Ga0209377_1002168_pt1 | contig 12835 bp, 10 predicted proteins | sample GraSoiAngelo_141_FD_185898 | JGI IMG/M metagenome (GOLD analysis project Ga0209377, IMG submission 185898) | Grasslands soil microbial communities from the Angelo Coastal Reserve, California, USA - 14_0929_12_40cm (SPAdes) (version 2) | ecosystem: Environmental > Terrestrial > Soil > Grasslands ...
AGCGAAGATAGCTACGAAAGACGCCAGGCGAGCAGCGCTCCCGCAGCGACGTACCGCGCAACATCACACACGATATCGGTCACGATCGCGCGCCTTGCCATTCCCTCGGGTGCCGGTGTAAACCACTTCGGTGAAGAAACCAGCAATCCAAACAACAGAAACAACATCCACCACGCACCGCTCCCCAGCGAATCGAACCACAATGACGCGATCAACGTGAGCAGCGCGGCTTCCACGAGTCGCCGTTTGAGCACGAACGTCGGGACGCCTACGTAGACCGTGGCGTCCGGTGGCACGGCCAGCCGGTTGACGATATAGGTCGTGAGAAATGTCGCGATCTCGAACCACGCGCCGACGACGATCCAGGCGAATACGATCCGGCCGAGTGTCACCTAGCGCGACCCGCGGTAGCCCGGCCCTCGCAGTCCGCGACCAGGCCGCTCGCTGGTGAGCTGACCCTTCCGTAGCACGGCCTTCCCGTTGACCAGCACATACTCGATGCCGGCGGACGTCTGGTGCGGCTGCTCGAACGTGGCGCGGTCGATCACCGTCGCCGGGTTGAAGACGGTGATGTCGGCATACATGCCTGGCTTCACCAGCCCGCGGTCCGCCAGACCGACCCGCTGAGCCGCCAGCGATGTCATCTTCCGCACGGCGAATTCGAGCGGGAAGAGCTTCAGGTCGCGCGAGTAGTGGCCGAGAATCCGGGGGAACGTGCCGTAGGCGCGGGGGTGCGCCGATTGCGTGCCCAGCGGCCCGTCTGGCGCCACGCCACCGAAGTCGGTGTTCACCGCCACCCACCACTGCTTCATCGCCGCTTGCACGTCGGGCTCATCCATGATCGCGTACACCGCGTCCGTGCGATGCCCCTTCTCGGCGAGGACGACGTCGAAAACTGTTTCGATCTGATCCTGATGCCGCGCCGCGGCGATCTCGGCGATCGTCTTGCCCTGCATGTAGCGCAACGAGTCGTGGAACGTGCCGGTGATGAGAATTCCGGCTCCGCCGCCTGCCGCCGAATAGAACACTTCGCCGCCAGTCGGATTCTGCATCTCCCGGTGGAGGCGGGCGCGCGTCGCAGGGTCTCGCAGCCGGATCATCAGCGAGTCCATCCCGCCACTCTCGGCCCATGTGGGGATCGACGCGTCGAGCGAGGTGGCGGCGCGGATGTAGGGATACTGATCGGCCGTGACGTCCAGGCCGGCGGCCCGCGCGGAATCGATGCGGGCCAGGATGCGGGCCATCTGCCCCCACGTCTTCCGGCCCGACAGCTTGAGATGTGAAACCTCCGCCGGAATATCGGCTTCCTTCGCGATCCGGAACAGCTCGTTCAGCGCGTCATCGATGTGCTCGCCTTCATTACGCATGTGTGAGGCATAGGTGCCGCCGTGCCTGCGGGCCGCGCGCGCCAGAGCGATCAACTCCTCGGTCTTCGAGTAGCTCGCCGGCGCGTACTCGAGCGCGGTCCAGACGCCCAGCGCGCCCTGCTCCATGAGCGTGTCCACGATCGCCGTCATGTGCGACAGCTCAGCGGCGGTCGGCTGCCGGTTCTCGTTCCCGAGCACCGCCAGCCGCACCTGGGTCGCGCCGATGAACGTCGCGATGTTCAGCGTCGAGCCCTGCTTTTCGAGCTGCACGAAATAGCCATTGAGATCGCGCCAGTCTTCGCGAAAGTGCCACTTTTTCATCGCATCGGAATCGGCCAGGACGAGTTTGTCCGTCAGCGGCGCCACCGAGCCGCCTTCGCCGGTCACTTCGGTCGTAATGCCCTGCGTGATCTTCGACAGCACCCGATTGTCGATGAGCACGTTGATTTCGGACTGGCCCATCATGTCGATGAAGCCCGGCGCGACCACGAGGCCGCGCACATCGAGCGTCTCCCGCGCCGTCGCCGAGCCGAGGAAGCCGACGCCGGTGATCCGGTCGCCCCGAATCGCCACATCGCCCTGATAGCGCGGATTGCCGCTGCCATCGATGATCCAGCCGCCCCTGAGTATCAGGTCGTTCGGCCCGTCTGCCCTGCTGGCGGGCTGCTCCATGCCGCAGGCCGTCAAGAGAAGAAGGAAGGGAAGGCGCAGTCTCATTTCCATGTTGCCCTCAAGGAGTCCGGCCGGATGACGCGGCCGCGGATGATCACCATGGCGATGTTGCGAGTCGCGGAGATGTTGCGCGCGGGATTGCCATTGAGCACCACGAGATCAGCAACCTTTCCTGGCGCCAGCAGGCCCAGCGAGTCGGCCCGCAGCAGCTGCGCGCCGCGACGCGTCGCCGCCGTTATCGCCTCGAGCGGCGTGAGCCCGGCTCCCACGAGAAACGACATCTCCTCGTGCAGCGAATAGCCGGGAATGAGCAGCTGATTGGCCGCATCCGATCCGGCAGCGATCGCGCCCCCTGCGCGCCGGAACTCGCGCACAAACTGATCCTGCCGCCGCCGTGAACGCCGGAAGGCATCGAAGTCGCTCGGGCGCCACCCCGTCCGGCGGAGCAAGCTCGGGACGCTGCGCACGCTCTCCGCGTTTTCGGGCACGTCCTCCATGCCCGGCCGGGTGAGCAGAATGGGATTGTCGAGCCGGGAGAGCATGTCGTGGACTACGAGCGTCGGCACGACCACGACCTTGGTCTGCGCGAGCGCGCGTGCCGTGCGCGCGACCGAGCTCGAGTCGAGACCTGCCCACCCTTTCTCCTCCGCCGTCCACCCGGTGAGGAAGTCGTTGTGCGCGCTCGCGTACATCGGATCGCCGGTCGCCGCCTGCACGACGCCGGCCATGTGCTCGATCGAGACGACCCCCGCCCGCGCGGCCGTCACCGCGTCCGTCTTTCCGAGGTGGGCAGCCACGGGCAAGCGCAATTTGTCCGCTTCGTCGAGCAGGGGGCGCAGCAACGCCGGCGTGATCTTCGTGTAGACCTTGAGGTAATCGACGCCAGCGACCGCGTGGAGGTCGACGGCGTGCCGCGCCTGATCAGCCGTCGCGACGCCGGTAGCGTTGGGATATGTGGTGGGGACGCCGTCGATCATCGCGCCCGCCACGAACATGCGGGGGCCGAGGATCGACCCCAGGTTCATCTCCTGCTTGAGCGCGACGATCGAATCGGTTTGACCGTGCAGGTCGCGCACCGTCGTGACGCCCCAGGCGATGTAACGACGCGCCGCCCAGCGCTCGACGTGCGCGTGTGAGTCGATCAATCCGGGAATGATGGTTTTGCCAACCAGATTGATGCGTTCGGCGCCGCGCGGAATCGGGATTTCGTTGACGCGCGCCACCGCTTCGATGTGGCCGTTGCGAACGATGATGACGGCATCGGGCTTCGGGTCGCCGCCCGCGCCATCGATCAGGGTCGCGCCTTCGAGCGCGATGACCTGATCTTTCGGAGGCAAGACCTTGCTGCAACCGGAAATCACCAGCGAGACGATGAGAAGAGTCGCGCGCACCCGCCCGTCTCGTCCGTCTCGGCCGTCCATTATTTCTGGTCCGAGGAGGTGTGATCGTGCAAAATCCTCCAGCGCTCACCCTGGCGTTGCAGGATCAACGTGAACGGCCCGCTGGCGACGACCGAATCGCGACGCGACAGCCTGAAGCGCGCGGTGGCGTACGCGAAGTCGGGTGTCAGCACGCGCACGTGCAGATCATCGAAGGAGAGGGAATCGCGGGATTTTCCCGGCGCGAAGTAATTCGCCTGATACCGGTCGTACAACGGCTGCCAGCCGTACTGCACGTGGCCGCCCGCCATGTAGCTCGTGAGCGAATCCTTCGCGTAATCGCTCATGAACCCGGCGAGATCGCCGTGATTCCAGTCCGCTGCGGACCGCTGCAACATCGCCGCGATCTCTGTGGGTGGATCGCCGAGCTTCTCGCGCGGCGCCGAGCACGCCGCGGAAATCAGCAGTGCCACCACGCACCAAGTACCACGCACTTTTTTCTCCTTAACGTGATCCGCGGGAGCGCCTCGTCGAGTCGCTCCCGCGGATATCGAATTGATTGAGTTTAGCGGCGGCGTTTCTTCTTGCCGGCCTTTTTCTTCTTCTTCGCCGTCTTCTTCCGTGCCTTCGGCTTCGCCTTTTTGGCGGCTTTCTTTTTCTTCTTGGCCTTCGGCTTAGAAGATGGGCGCGACTCTTCCATCGGCGTGGATGATGGGGTGGGCGCTGGCGCAGGCGCCGATGGGAACATCGGTTCCATGAACCCCGGTCCGGGCCAACTGCTCTCCGTGACGTCCATCTGCTCAAGCATCGGATCTCTCCTATGCTGAATAAGGTGCGGGGGCGGCGTGGGTGGGCTATAGCTTACCGCGGGATTTTGACCTCGCAAGTGACACGCACTACTGCCTTTTGGGCCCCTCTAGATCCGATCCGCCGTGACAAGTTGGCTTGACAACGGCATTTAGCTTTACACACATTCGCGACCCATGATCAGACGTGGTTTCCTGACCGCGCTCGCCGTCTGCAGCCCGCTGGCCGTGCGCGCGCAGAGCGTCGCTGAAGTGCAGGTCGCGCCCCCCACAGTCACCATTCGCGTCGGGGAACGCAGCGGCCTGCTGGCGACCGCGTTCGACCGCATCGGGAACGTCATTCCCACGGTCCGGATGATCTGGTCGTCCAACAACGTCACCATCGCCAAAGTCGACAACAACGGGACCATTACCGGCGTGGCCAACGGCGTTGCCATTATTGAAGCTCGCGCCGGCGCTCGCCGCGGCCAGACGGCCGTCCAGGTGGTTGGCGGCGCTGGTGCTAGCCCTCCTCCCGCACCCCCTGCGGCCACGGCCGCGGCCGCCGCGGCCGCCTCCGATGCCCTCATGGGGCAGCCGGCGGGAAGTGGTCCGGCGGCCGCGCTGCGCCTCGAGCCCGGCGTCGTGTACCTGTTGCCGTCTGAAAACACGCGTGTTTCACCCCGCGCGTTACGCGATGACGGCTCCCCCGCCGGCCCGGTCGGCGTCACCTGGACATCGCTGCGAGCGGACGTCGCGAGCGTCGATCAGAGCGGCAACGTGGTCGCCCTCTCGCCCGGACAGGGAACGATCCAGGCGAGCGCGGCAGGTGGGCTGACGGCCACAGCTCCCGTGGTGGTGCAGCAGGCTGAATTCAGCGTGCGCGAGGGCTCCGCCCTCATGCTGTCGCCGAACGAAATCGACACCGTGCATGTCGTCGTCTCGACGCAGAACAGCCGGACGGTGAACCCGCTCGTGCTGCAGTGGGCATCGAGTGATCAGAGCGTGGCTCGTGTCAGCCTCGCGGGCGTCGTGACGGCGGTCGGACCGGGGAAGGCCACGCTGAGCGTCTCCGGACTGCTGCAGAGCAAGAGCATCGACGTCTCGGTGCACAGAGTCGTAGACAAGCTGTCGGTGCGGCCGCGTGTCTCCGCCGAGGTCCAGGTGCCCCTTACGGGCGCGATCAAGTTCGACGCGCAAGCGTTGGCCGCGGACAATGCGCCCGTGCCGGAGGCACCGCTGCGCTGGACCGTGGCCGATCCGGCGGTTGCGAGTTTCGATGCAAGACCCGCATTGCTCACCGGGCGGTCGCTCGGGAAGACGCAGCTCACGGTGCGCGGGCCCGGCTCCGGGCTCGCGGTCACCTGGAATGTGAGCGTCATCGCGGCGTCGGTGCGAATCAACGAGCCGCGCATCGGGATCGGCGTGAATCAACGGCGCACTTTGCGGGGCACCTGGGCCGACGACTCGGGCAACGTCCTGGGACCCGCGGCCAACCTCACGTGGACCAGCGACAATCCACAGGTCGCAACCGTCGGCGAGGATGGAACGGTTGCCGGCACCGGGTACGGGCACGCGCGCGTCACCGCCACGGCGCCCGGCGGCAAGAGCTCGACTGCCGATGTCTTTGTCGTCGGCGAGATCGTGGTCGCGAGCTCTCGCGCCGGCAGGTTTCAGCTGTATTCCGTGGATCGCTCGAATCTGTCGCAGCTGACGAAGCTGACGCCGGCTACCGACACCGCGACCGCGAACGATCCCGCGTTCTCACCTGAAGGTTCGCGCATCGCCTTCGTCAGCCAGCGCGACGGCAACCCCGAGATCTACGTCATGAATGCGGACGGCTCGGGCGTCACGCGAGTCACCAACGATGTGCAAGCCGACGGCCGTCCGGTGTTCAGCGCTGACGGGCAGTCGCTCGTCTTCCATTCGTCACGCACTGGCGGGAAGCAGCAGATCTGGTCGGTGAATATCGACGGGACGGGACTCACGCAGCTCACGAAAGACTCGGTCAACTTCTCACCGTCCGTGTCGCCGGACGGCCAGACGATCGCGTACGTGTCATTGCGCGACAAGAACTACGACATCTGGCTGATGGGACGAGATGGCAGCAACCAGCGGCGCTTCACGGTGTCCCCGCAGCAGCGGGAGTGGGACCCGCATTTCCTGCGCGACGGGACGCTCGCCTATCTGGTCGAGCGCCGGGAGGCCAAGGGGACGGTGCAGCAGGTCGTGCGGGCGGATCTCAGCACCGGCAGCGTGACCGCGCTGACCGGCACCGATCTGGCGATTGCGGCATTCGGCGTCTCGCCGGCAGGCGATGTCGTGGCGCTGGTCGTCAATCCCGATCCGCAGAACAAACGCAATCCCGCGTACAAGGTCTACATCCGGCAGGTGAGCTCCGGGACGCCGCTCCCGATGCCCACCGCCGGCACCGAGCAGATGATTACGCCGACGTTTCGGCCCTAGATTTCAGGCGCACCTATGCGCGCCTGCGTCCTGACCGCCTCCGGCGGAATCGACAAACTCCAAATCAAAGAAGTCCCTGACGCGCCCACGCCCAAAGCGGGCGAAGTACGCGTCGCGATCCGGGCCGCCGCCCTCAATCACCTCGATCTCTGGGTCATCGACGGGTTGCCCGGAGCCGCCGATCGATTTCCGCATATCGTGGGCGCCGACGGCGCCGGCGTGGTGGAATCGACTGGAGCGGACGTCTCCACCGTCCGCCAAGGCGAGCGGGTAATGATCAATCCGGGAATCTCCGACTACAGCTGCGAGTTCTGTCAGGCGGGCGAACACTCACTGTGCGTCAATTACCGGCTGCTCGGCGAACATCTGCCCGGAACCGTTGCGGAGCTGGTGACCGTCCCGGCGCAGAACGTCGCCCGCCTCCCCGTACTGGCTCCCGTGGTGAGTTGGGCGGAGGCGGCGGCGTTTTCGCTCGTAACGCTCACGGCCTGGCGCATGGTCGTGACGCGCGCTCAGCTCAAGGTTGACGAGACGGTGCTGATCTGGGGGATTGGCGGGGGTGTATCGCTTGCGGCGCTGCGCATCGCCAAGCTGCTCGGGGCCCGCGCGATCGTGACGTCGTCGAATGACGTGAAACTGGCTGCCGCGAAAGACCTCGGTGCGGACGTCACGCTGAACCATCGCACACAGAACGTCGGCCAGGAGATCCGCGCGTTGACGAACAAGCGGGGCGTCGATGTGGTGGTGGACAGCGTGGGGTCGGCCACGTGGGATGACTCGTTACGCAGCCTGCGGCGCGGTGGGCGGCTGGTGATCTGCGGGGCGACGTCGGGCCCGCAGGTCGGGCTCGATCTGCGACGGTTGTTCTGGCACCACTGGAGTGTGCTGGGCTCGACGATGGGCAATGCCGCCGAGTACGCGGAGATCGTGCGCCGCTTTGGCCAGGGCGAGCTGCGCCCGATGGTGGATCGGGTCTTTCCGCTGGCCCGCACCCGGGACGCCTACGAGCGACTGCAACGCGGTGAGCAGCTTGGGAAAATCGCGATCGAGATCTAGTAATCAGCGCGTCGGTTTCCGTTGCTTTTCCCGTGCTAAGTAATTAGTTTTTGCTAACTTAGCCCATTTCGCACGCCCTAAAACCCAACACCCGACACCTGTATCTAAATGACCGGTCCTAACGTCCGCGAACGCATCGTCCCGCGCCTCATCGAAGACGAGCTGAAGGAATCGTTCCTCGACTACTCGATGAGCGTCATCGTGTCGCGCGCGCTGCCGGACGTGCGCGACGGCCTGAAGCCCGTCCACCGACGCATCCTCTACGCGATGAACGAGCTGGGTCTGGTGCCCGGCCGCCCCTATAAGAAGAGCGCGACCGTCGTCGGCGACGTGCTCGGCAAGTACCACCCGCACGGCGACGTGGCGTTGTACGACTCGCTGGTGCGCATGGTGCAGGACTTCTCGCTGCGCTACCCCCTGGTCGACGGGCAGGGGAATTTCGGGTCGGTCGACGGCGACTCGGCTGCGGCGTACCGCTATACCGAAGCACGGCTCACGCGCGTCGCCATGACGATGCTGGAGGACATCGACAAGAACACCGTCGATTTCGTCCCCAACTACGACGACCGGCTGCAGGAGCCCACCGTCCTTCCGGGGCGGCTTCCGAACCTGATCGTGAACGGCTCGGCCGGCATCGCGGTGGGCATGACGACCAACATCCCGCCGCACAACCTGGGCGAAGTCGTCCAGGCAATCGTCCATCTCGTCGATCACCCCAATGCGACGATCAAGGACATCCGGAAGTTCGTCAAAGGCCCCGATTTCCCGACCGGCGCGATCATCTACGGGCGCGACGGGATCAAGGAATGCTACGAGAAGGGTCGCGGGCGCATCATCATTCGGGCTCGGGCGATTGTCGAAGAAAAGGAATCGAGCGGCAAGCAGCAGATCGTCGTGGCGGAGTTCCCCTATCAGGTGAGCCCCGAGCGGGTGCACGAGCAGATCCGCGACCTCGTGCTCGTCAAGAAGCTGGAGGGGATCAGCGACGTCCGCAATGAATCCGATAAAGAGGGGGTCCGGCTCGTCATCGAGCTGAAGCGCGACGCCATCCCGATGGTCGTGCTCAACCAGCTCTACAAGCACACGCAGATGCAGCAGACCTTCGGCGCCATCATGCTGGCGCTGGTGGACGGCGCGCCGAAGGAAATGACGCTGCTCGAGATCCTGCAGAACTTCATCGAGCACCGCCATACCGTCATCACGCGCCGCACCCAGTTCGAGCTGCAGCGCGCGCAGGACCGCGAGCACATCCTCGAAGGCTTGAAGATCGCCGTCGACAACATCGACGAAGTGATCAAGATCATCAAGAAATCGAAGGACACGCCCAGCGCGGACGCAGCGCTGCGGAAGCGCTTCAAGCTGTCGGAAAAACAGTCAGCGGAAATCCTCAACATGCGTCTGGCGCGGCTCACCGCGCTCGAGATCACGAAGCTCGAGGAGGAGCTGAAAGACGTCCGCAAGTTCATCAAAGAGTGCAAGGAGATTCTCGCGTCCAAGCCGCGGCGCATGAAGATCCTGAAGGAAGAGCTGACCGAGCTCGCGCAGGGCTTCGGGGACGACCGGCGCACCGAGATCGTGGCGGATCAGGGCGAGTTCTCGATCGAGGATCTGATTGTCGAAGAGGACATGGTGATCACCGTGTCCCACGCCGGCTACATCAAGCGGCTACCCGTGTCCGCGTACCGGCGCCAGCGGCGCGGCGGCAAGGGCGTGATTGCCTCGCACCAGAAGGAAGACGACTGGGTCGAGCATCTCTTCATCGCGTCGACGCACGACTACGTCATGTTCTTCACCGAACAGGGCCAGTGCTACTGGCTCAAGGTGCACGAGATCGGGCAGGCGGCGCGATCCGCCCGCGGCAAGCCGATTCTCAGCTGCGTCGCGATGAAGCCCGACGAGCGGCTCGCGGCGTTGGTCCCGGTCCGCGAGTTCTCCGAGGATCAGTTCCTGCTCTTCGCCACGAAGGCCGGCGTCGTCAAGAAGACCGTGCTCTCGGAATTCGGCAACCCGCGCTCGGTGGGGATCCGCGCGATCAACATCGAGAAGGGCGACGAGCTCATCGACGTCCAGGTCACGGACGGCAAGAACGACATCGTGCTGGCGACCGCGCACGGCATGAGCATCCGTTTCCATGAGAAGGACGTGCGCGACATGGGACGCACGGCGACCGGCGTCAAGGGCATCGAGCTCGACAAGAAGGACCACGTCATCGACATGGTCGTCGTGCGCCGCAAGTCGACGCTGCTCACCGTGACTGAAAAGGGCATGGGCAAGCGCTCCGAGTTGGAGGAATACCGCGTCCAGCATCGCGGCGGCCGCGGCATCATCACGCTGAAGCGCGGCGACAAGACCGGCGAGATCATCGCGCTGAAAGAGGTGCTGCCCGACGATGAGCTGATGATGATCACCAAGAAGGGCATCATGATCCGCGTGCCGGTCGAGGGCATCCGGATCTCCGGCCGGAATACCCAGGGCGTCAAGATCATGAACCTGACCCCCGGCGACCTGGTGGTGGACGTCGCGCGTGTCGTCAAGGAAGACGAAGACCAAACGGTGGACGAGGACGAGGACGAGGCGTCTCCTCCGGCTACGGCGCCGAAGGCCAAGGCCAAGACGAAGGCGAAGGCGAAGAAGTAAGCGTGGTCACCTCCCAAGACATTCAGGAAGCCGCAGCGGGGCTGCGGGGCATCGCGCGCCGCACCCCACTGGTCTACGTGGAGGAGCTCGACGCCCACCTCAAGCTCGAGAACGAGCAGCCGATCGGGGCCTTCAAGATTCGCGGCGCCTACAACGCCATCCGCAAGCTTCCCGCCGCGGCGCGCCAGCGTGGGGTGATCACCTACTCCTCCGGCAATCACGGCCAGGCCGTCGCATACGCCGCCAAACAATTCGGCGTGCGGGCGGTGGTCACCATGCCCGAGACGGCCCCCGCCATCAAAGTGGAAGGCGTCAAGAAATGGGGGGGGGAGGTCGTCGTCGCGGGCCGGACCTCAGAAGACCGCCGCATAAAGGCCGAGGAGATCGCCGCGCAAGAGGGCCTCGCGATCGTCCCTCCCTTCGACCACCCCGATATCGTCGCCGGACAGGCCACGATCGCACTTGAGATCGTGGAGCAGCTGCCCGACGTGCAAACGGTCGTCGTCCCGGTGGGAGGAGGCGGTCTGATCTCCGGCATCATCGCAGGCCTCGCGGCCGCGCGCAGCACCGCCGTGGTGTGGGGCGTCGAGCCCATTGGCGCGCCCAAGCTCCATCATTCACTCGCCGCAGGGAAAGTGGTTCGCCTCGAGCGGACGGGCAGCATCGCCGACGGGCTGATTACCCTCAACGTCGGCACCATCCCGTTTGCCGAAATCAGCAAGGAGCGCGAGCGAATTCGCGGGGTGGTGCTGGTCGAGGATGACAGCATCCGCGCCGCCGTGCAGTTTCTCTGGCGAACCGTCGGTCTCGCGGTCGAGCCGTCGGGTGCCGCTACCACGGCCGCCCTGCTCACCGGCCTGCTGCCGCGCTCCCGCACCACCGTGTTGATCGTCAGCGGCGGCAACGTCGATCCCTCGCTGCTCGAGGCAAAAGACTGATGACCGGTCCCGCAACGCGAGTCCTGGTTGCCGACGACGACGCGTCGCTAGTCCAGACGCTGACCTGGATCCTGAAGGAGAACGGATACGAGGTGGCCGTCTGTCCCGGCGGCGACGGGCTGTTTGCCAAGCTCGAAGAGATCAAGCCTGCCCTGCTGCTGCTCGACATCATGATGCCGAAGGTGGACGGGCTGCAGCTGCTCGAGCGGCTGAAACAGGACGAGCGCTACAAGGACTTACCGGTCCTTATGGTCTCGTCCATGCCACCGGAAGAAGCGACCGTGCGCGCGCTGGGACTGGGCGCGGCCGATTTCATCTCGAAGCCGTTTCGCGTGCGCGAGCTGCTGGCACGCGTCGATGCGCACATCCGGGTAGGACGAGCGCTGGCACAGGCGCGCGAGGAGGCCCGCAGCCGCGCCGCGATGGTGGACATCCTGCACGAGGTCACGGACTCCCTCAAGCCCGACGAGATCTATCACATCCTCGTGCGTCGGGTGGCGCGCGCGCTCAACATCTCGAAGTGCTCCATGGTGCTCGCCAAACCGGGCGACCAACAGGGGGTCGTCGTCGCGGCCTACGAAAACCCGATGCTGCGCAACCTGCAGATCGAACTGGGCCGCTATCCGGAGATTCGCAAAGCCGTCTCGACGGGCCGGCTGGTGCTGGTCGAGGACGTCGCCACCGATCCGTTGTACGAAGACGAGCGTCGCCGCTGGGAGCGAGAGGACATCAAAGTCCCGACGCGCTCCGCGGTGGCACTGCCGTTCTGGATGAAAGATCAGCAGACCGGCGTGTTTTTCCTGCGCACCACCGGCGATGACCCGCCGCTCACCAAGGCCGATGCGCAGTTCTCCGAGACGGTCATCAAGACCGCGGTGTCGGCGATCGAGAAAGCCTACGACTTCGAGACCGCGGTCTCGGACAAGCAGCGGCTCGAGAAGCTGGCGGCGACGGATGCCCTCACCGGTCTCACCAACCGGCGAGCGCTCGCCGAAGCGCTCGCCCAGGAGCTGGATCGCGCGCGGCGTTACAACCTGGCGCTCACGATCCTGCTCGCGGACATCGACCGTTTCAAGTCGATCAACGACACGCGCGGCCACATCGCCGGCGACTCCGTGCTGCGGCAGATCGGCGAGCTGCTCAGGCGGGAAGCGCGGTCGGTCGACATCGTGGCGCGCTACGGCGGTGAGGAGTTCGTCATCGTCATGCCCGAGACCGCCCCGCACGGCGCGGCGATCTTCGCCGAGCGCCTGCGGCGGCGCGTGATGGCGCACGACTTCGCCGACCCGGGTGAGGATCCGCTCCATCTGACGGTCAGCATCGGGTTGGCGTCATTCCCCGACGACCGCGTGCACAGCGCCGACAGCTTCGTCTCCCTTGCCGATCAGGCCCTCTATCGCGCGAAGAACGAAGGGCGCAACTTGGTCCGGCAATGAGTGAGCGCCGCTGTCCCAAGTGCGGATCCGTCTATGTGGACTCGGGGGCGCGCTTCTGCCCCAGAGACGGCAGCCTGCTGGTGGAGATTCAGTCCAGAA
>Ga0209377_1002170_pt1 | contig 12834 bp, 6 predicted proteins | sample GraSoiAngelo_141_FD_185898 | JGI IMG/M metagenome (GOLD analysis project Ga0209377, IMG submission 185898) | Grasslands soil microbial communities from the Angelo Coastal Reserve, California, USA - 14_0929_12_40cm (SPAdes) (version 2) | ecosystem: Environmental > Terrestrial > Soil > Grasslands ...
CGCGAACCCGGCCTTTCGCGCCCCTGCCCACAGCTTGAGGTGCCGCGCGGCCGTCTCCGGCAGGGCGGTGGTCAGGTACCGCTCGGGCAACTCCCGCACGAACTCCGGCGCGAGTTTCGCTTGATCGCCTGCCAGGGGAGCGAGCCGATCGGCGAGCCGCTGCCGCCGGGCTTCGATCGACTGGGCGTGCTCCGGAGCGCCCAGCCCCTCCGCGAGCATGGTGGCGTGCGTCTTCTCGTAGAGCGCACGAAGGAGGTTCGCCTTCCAGATGGTCCAGTTCTCGGGAGAGACGCAGGACATGTCCGCGTAGGTCAAGAGGTAGAGCATCTCCAGGCGCTCGATGGTCTCGACCTCGCGGGCGAAGGACTCGATCAGCGCGGCATCCTCGAGGTCGCGGCGCTGGGAGATGTGGCTCATGCGCAGGTGCGCCAGGACCAGCCACTCGACGTCCCGCGCGTCCGCCGGGTCGAGGCCGATGCGCTGCGCGTACCCGCGCACGAGCTCCGCTCCACGCGCGGAGTGGTCGGGACCCATTCCCTTCCCCAGATCGTGGAACAGCAGTCCGAGCATCAGGACCAGCGGGCGCTGCTGGGCGCGGGAAATGCGCGTCAGCTGCGGTTCCGTATCCGCCAGCGCGCCGGAACGGAGCCGCATCATGTGCGCCAGCGCGAACACCGTGTGCGTGTCGACGGTGTAGACGTGGTAGAGGCTGTGCTGCGCGCGCGCGCGCAGCCGCGCGATCTCGGGGAAGAGCGCTCCCACCACTCCCAGCTCGTGCAACGGCACCAGCGCGCTGCCGTCGCTCCCTTCGCGGACCAGCAGGTGCCAGAAGTCGACATGCGCTTCCTTGTCCCTGGCCAGCTCCGGCCCGATCCGCTGCAGCTCCTGGACGAGGAGGTCGCGCGCGTAGCTGTACACGGGTAGGCCCAGCGTCTCCGCCACGGCATGGAGGCGGACCAGATCGGCCGGGCGGCGGGTGAAGACGTCCCTGTCGGTCACCGTGATGCGGCCGTTCCAGATCTTGAATGCGGCGTCGATCGGCTGCGGGCGCGGGACGCGCTTCAGCGCGCTCTTGGGCGAGTCCTCGATTGCGCAACGGTCGACCAGGGCGTCGGAGGCGCCGGCGATCTCCTGCAGCGCGATGTACGTCTCCCGCATCAGCTTCTCGACGCCCAGTTCGCCGCCGGGCTCGTCGGCATACCCGAGCGCCTGCGCGAGGCGGCGTTGGTTGTCGAACGTCAGCCGATCGTCGCGGCGTCCGGTGGCGTAGTGCAGCTCGTTGCGCAGCCGCCAGAGCAGATCGCGCGCCGCGCGCGCCGCGGTCACCTCGCGGTGGGGCAAGAGGCCCCGCTCGCCGGCCTCTCCGAGCCCGGCGAGCTTGTGCCGGACGCGAGCGATCCAGAGCGCCGCCTGCAGGTCGCGCAGGCCTCCCTTGCCCTGCTTCAGGTGCGGCTCGAGCAGCCACACCGAACCGCCATAACGGCGTCGGCGCTCGTTGAACTCCTCGAGCTTGTCGCCGATGAATTCCTCGACGCGCCGCTGCTCCAGCTCGGTGACGGTGGCGCGCTCGAGCCCCTTGAACAGCTGCGCGTTGCCCGCGACCAGGCGGCCGTCGAGCAGCGCCGTGCGGATGGTGTGGTCCTCGCGCGCGAGCTGGACGCACTGGTCCAGCGTGCGCGCCGCGTACCCGGCTTCCAGACCGGCGTCCCAGAGTGCCCGATGCAGGTGCTCCGCGACGAGGTTGGCGCGGGCGCGCCCCGGCTCCCGCTCGCGGGGCAAGAGCGCGAGGAGATCGATGTCCGAGCGCGGCGCAAGCTCGCGCCGGCCGTAGCCGCCGGTCGCCACGAGCGAGAGCGCAATGGCGTCGGAGCCGGAAAACTGCGCGACGATCGTCTGGAACAACTCGGTGACCACCTCGTCGGTCAGCGCGGAGATGGCGCGCACGACCTCCTGCCCGCCGGCCCCGCCGCGGTGCCGCGCGAGGATCTGGTCGCGGCCTTCGGCCAGCCGCGTCTTTGCCCGCGCCACCGCCGCGTCGTTCGCCATGTCCTGCAACATAACAAGGCCGCGGAACGATCAAGCTTCAGATCAACCGCCAGGCACGCCAAGCTACTTTTTTGGAGCCGGCGGCCCAGGCGGTGGATCTCCCTGCGGTGGCGGGCTCGGAGGAGGGTCGCGCCGGGGCGGTTCGGTGGATGGCGGATCCCGACGTTTTGGTTCCCTTGGTTTTGGATCCTTCGCGGGAGGAGGTCTCGGATCGTTTTCCGACATTGGCGGAAGACTCAAGGGGCGCGGGCGAGGCGGCGGCGGGAGTCGACGAAGTCCTTCACGCCCCGGGCGATGGCCTCGGCCGTGCCGTCCTGGAAGCGCGCGCTCCTCAGACGGGCTTCCTCCGCGGGATTGGAGATGAATCCGGTTTCTACGAGGATCGACGGCATCCGCGTACCCAGCAGGACGTAGAACAGCGCCTGCTTCACCCCGTGATCGCGCACCGGCCCGACGCGGCTGCGCAGCGTCCGCACCAGGGATGACTGCACCGCTTGCGCCAGATCGCGCGCGTCGGTCGCGTTCGCCTTGGTGGCGAGATCGGCGAGGATCAGGCGCAGGTCGCTGACCGTGCGATCCGCCTCCGCGTTCTCGAACGCGGCGAGCCGGGCGGCGTACCGGTCGCTGGCGACGTTCAGGGTCCAGGTCTCCACGCCCGCGAGCTTGCGGCGTCGCGCGGCATTGCAGTGGATGGAGACGAACAGGTCCGCATGAGCCTCGTTGGCGATACGCGTCCGCTCGTCCAGCGACAGGAAGGCGTCGCCCTTGCGCGTCATCACCACCTGGAAGCCGAGCGCCGTCAGGCGCGCGGCGACCTTCTTCGCGATCGCCAGTGCGAGGTCCTTCTCGCGGACGCCGTGCGCCCCGACGGCGCCAGTGTCCCTGCCGCCGTGCCCGGCATCGACCACCACCCGGCGGACCTTGAGCCCGAGCTGGCCCGCGATCGAGGTGCCGGAACCCAGCGCCGTCGAGCGGATTTCGCGCGCCTTGGCCGCCCGCGCCGGGGCGTCCTCCGGCTCGGTCAGCGCCGCTACCGCGCTCTTCACCGCGCGGACGATCGGAGTGGAGCGCGACGGCGGATTTGCCGGCGCTTCCGGCTCGGGGGGGCCTTCCTCCGTATCCTCCTCGTCGCTCTCATCGGTTGTCCGCGCGCTCGCGCGCGCCTTCGCGTCTTCGACGATCTGCTCGACCGCCTTGGCCGCCTCCGCGTCCACCTCGGGTTCCTCGCCGTCGCCAGCCTCGGCCGGTCTCTGCGGTGCGGCGGGTGAGGCTTTTTCCGAAGGCGCGGAGGCCGGCTCCTCCGGCGCCGGCCGCGCCGCGGCGGGCTCGGTGTCCTGCGGGTAGCGCTCCGAGATCCGTCGCGCGAGCGCCGCACGCTCCTTCGTCTCCTTCGCGCGCGCCGCGAGCCGGACTGCGGACGCCAGCGCTTCCGCTCCGACCGGCCCGGGATAGTCCTCATCGACCCTGCGAAACGCAGCCAAGGCCGCACGCGCATCGGTGCGGGATCGAGACACCTCCCACAGATCGGCGCGAGCCCGCGCCGCCGCCAGTGCGGCCTCGGTCGCCCGCGCGCCGTGCGGCGCGATCTTTACGGCCCCATCGAGCGTCCGCAGCACCGCTTCCCAGCCGTCCCGATGCCGCCTGCGTCGTGGATCACTTCGGAGCTTCTGAAGCGCCGCCTTGCCCGCCTCCAACCTGCGCGCCTGCGCTACGCCCGCAGGCACCGCGAGAGCGGCACCAGGGAGGAGCGCGAGAACGCCGATCAGGAGGAGCAAGCGCACGTCCGCACGCTCGCACAGCCGATCGATCCGTCAATTTTTGCTCCCACCCCACCGTACGCTCACCGATATCTCCGCAGACTTGCCGCGGCGAACAGACATCGCGACAGCCGCTCCGCTTCGCGCCATCGCCGCCTGCGCGCCGACTCCCGCGCGACCGACCACGCCAGCACCGCGGCAAGGCCGAGGAGCAGGAGCGCGCTCACTGGAGCACCACCGCGTCGACCTGCAGATCGAGCTGCCCGCGCACGGAACCGGGCGGCACTGCCTTGAGCTGCCGCCGGCTCCCGCACCGGCACCGTTTCAAGGAAGCGAGGTACGCGGGCCAGGTCGCCTCGCGCACGAACTCCAGCGACCCGCCGCGCGTGCGCGCCAGCAGTTCCGCGTGCCGCGCCTTCGCGTAGTCCACGCCCTTTTCGATCAGCAGGCGGTTGCACGAAGGGCACCGCCAGATCTTCGTCGATTCCGCCGTCATGGCTTCCTCCTCCACGAGCATGCGCGGAGTGTAACGAGGGGGCCTGACAATCCGTTCAGTGTGGCGGAAAGTGCAACGATCCCGGAGGATTCCCGGCGCGCGGGCAGTCCGCGGAGATCAGCGCAGCTTCTTCTGCTGCTCATGCAGCCAGAGCAGCGCGTCCATCGGCGTGGTTCGCGAGAGATCGAGGGCCCGCAGGGCATCCTCGATGGCCGCGGGCTTGGCCGGCGCGAATTCCGCCGCCGCCGGAGCATCGAACAGCCCGAGCTGCGCGCGCCGCTTGCCGCGCCCGGCCGCGAGGGCCGGCCGCCCTGCTTCATCGAGCTCCTGCGCCTCGAGATTCGCCAGGATCTCCCGCCCGCGGCGCAGGACGCTCTCCGGGAGGCCGGCGAGTCTCGCCACCTGGATGCCGTAGCTGCGCGACGCCGCCCCCGGCACGATCTTGCGCAGGAACACGACCCGCCCCTCGACCTCGGTCACCGCCATGGTGAGATTCACGGCGCGCACCTTCTCCCGCGCCAGATCGCAGAGCTCGTGATAGTGCGTGGCGAAGAGCGTCCGCGCCCCCACCTGGTCGTGCAAATGCTCGGCGATCGCCCAGGCCAGGGCGAGGCCATCGAACGTGCTCGTCCCCCGCCCCACCTCGTCGAGGATGAGCAGCGAGCGCGGCGTCGCCTGGTGGAGGATGCGCGCGCACTCCGCCATCTCGACCATGAACGTGCTCTGCCCGCGGGCGAGATCGTCCGCTGCGCCCACGCGCGTGAAGAGGCGGTCGACCACTCCCACCCGGGCCCGCGCCGCCGGCACGAAGGACCCCGTCTGCGCGAGCACCGCGATCAGCGCCACCTGCCGCATGGCGGTGCTCTTGCCGGCCATGTTGGGACCGGTGAGGACGATCAGGCGCCGCTGCGCGTCCAGTTCGACGTCGTTCGGCACGAATGGCCCGTCACCCGATTGCGCCAGCGCGCGCTCGACCACGGGATGGCGCCCGCCGGCGATCTCGATGGCGTCGCCGTCGTCGACGATCGGCCGCACCCATCCCGCGTCCGCCGCGACCTTCGCCAACGACAGCAGGACGTCCGCCTGCGCCGCAGCTTCCGCGCAGGCGCGCAGGCCGGCGCTCTGCGCCAGCACCGCCTGGCGGAGCTCGTCGAAGATCTGCTGCTCGAGCGCGCCGCGCCGCTCTTCCGCCGAGAGCACGCGGGCCTCGTGATCGCTCAACCCGGCAGTGACGAAACGCTCCGCGCCCACGGTGCTCGACTTGCGCTGATAGTCCTGCGGGACGAGGTGCAGGTTGGCTTTGGTGATCTCGATATAGAACCCGAAGATCTTGTTGTAGCGGATCTTCAGCGACTGGATCCCGGTGCGCTGCTTCTCCGCCGTCTCCATCGCGGCGATGGCTGCGCGGCCGCCCTGAGCCAGCTCGGTCAGCTCGTCGAGATCGGGACGGAACCCGGGACGCACGAAACCCGGCTCGCGGCCCGCGGGCACCTCGTCGATCAGCGCCCTCTGCAGCAACTCCGCGAGCGCCGCCGGCGCCCGCAGGGGCGGACCGAGATCGCGCAGCAGCGACGCCGAGCACTGCTCCAGCCGTCCCGCCAGCGCCGGCATCTCGCGAAGCGAAGCGCGCAACCCCGCGAGATCCCGCGGCGTGCCCTGCCCGACGGCGAGCCGTCCCAGCAGCCGCTCCACGTCGAGCACGCCGCGGAGCCGCTCGGCGATCTCCTCGCGCAGGACGGCCGCCTGCGAAAGCTCCTCGACGGCGTCCTGCCGGGTCCGGATCGCGGTCAGATCGATCAGGGGCGCCGCCAGCCAGCGCGAGAGCAGCCTTCCACCCGAGGCGGTGAGGGTGCGGTCGACCACCGAGAGCAACGTCCCGCTGCGGCGGCCGTCGGGCCCACGGAACAGCTCGAGGTTCTGCACCGCGCCGGGGTCGATCCAGAGCTGGCGCGCGGGGTGCTCGACCGCCACGCGCACGACGTGCTTCGCGGCGGAGCGCTGCGTTTCCTGGAGATAGGCCAGCGCTTCCGCGGCAGCCTCGATCGAGAGCTGGTCGCGCAGCCCGAAACCGTCCAGGGTGGCGACGCCGAGATGTCGCTTCAGGAACTGCTCGGCGGCCTCGGCGTCGCGGAAGGAACGCGTTTCCGCGCGGACCGCCCCGCTCGCCTGCCGGGCGGCCGCGGAGATCTGCTCGTCGGAGACGAGCACCTCGCGGGGGCCCACCCGCGCCAGCTCGTCGAGCGCTTCCTCCACGCTGCCCTCCGGCAGCGCGCGGAGCTCGCCGGTCGAGGCATCGAGCAGCGCAACCGCGGCGCGCCCCTCCGCGCAGGCCACCGCAGCCAGCCAGAGCGGCTCACGCGCCTCCAGCGCCTCTTCGTCCACGAGCGTTCCCGGCGTGACCAGGCGGACGATCTCGCGCCGGACGAGCTGCTTGCCCGGGCCCGGCACTTCCATCTGGTCGCAGATGGCCACCGTGTGGCCCGCCGCAACGAGGCGCGCGACGTAACCCTTCGCGGCGTGGTGCGGCACGCCGGCCATCGGGACCCGGTCCTCTCCCTTGGCCCGCGACGTGAGCGTGATGCCGAGGATCTGCGCCGCGATACGAGCGTCCTCGTAGAAGAGCTCGTAGAAGTCCCCCAAGCGGAAGAAGAGCAGCGCGTCGCGCGCCTGCGCCTTGGCCTCGTGGTACTGCCGCAGCATCGGCGTCGCCGGCTCCGCCGCTCGCACATGTGAAACCGGCTCGGCCACCGCGCCACAGATACCACGAGGCATGCGAAAGCACCGGCCGGATCCGCTGCTGAAATGTTCGCGTCGGCCCGCCGTTGTGAGCGGAGGAATGCGCGCGACCTTGCTGCTGCTCGCTGCGGCAACGCCGGTACTCGCGCAGCCGCGCAAGGAGTTCCCGCCGGAAACAGACCTGGTGCGTGTCGCGCACGCGGCGAGGCGAAACGGCGGAGCCATCCAGATCGACGGGCGGATGGACGAGGAGCCGTGGCAAGCCGCGCCCCTCCAGGACGGCTTCCGGCAGGCCAGCCCCGACGAGGGCGAGCCCGCGAGCGTGCGCACGGAATTTCGTGTGCTCTGGGACGACGAGTACTTGTACTTCGGCGCGAACTGCGACGATCCCGAAGGTCCCACCGCCACGCTCAGCCGCCGCGACCGCCTCATCGAGGGCGACTCGGTACAGTTCGACCTGGACACGACCCTCGACCGCCGAACCGCCTACCACTTCCAGGTCTACGCCGCGGGCCAACAGCTCGACGCGCTGCACTTCAACGACGTCGACTTCACCACCGACTGGGACGCCGCCTGGGAATCGGCCGTCGCGCGCGGACCGAAAGGCTGGTCGGTGGAGATGAAGATCCCGCTGCGGGTGATGCGCATTCCCGAGGGGGCCAGGCTGATGGGCTTCAACGTCTACCGGATCCTCTCCCGCCGCAAGGAGGAGGACCAGTGGCGCTTCCGCCCCAACGGGCGGGCCGGCGACGTGAGCCGCTTCGGTTTGCTGGACGGGATCGAAGGCATCCATCCGGTGCGCGAGCTGGAGCTGCGGCCGTACGTGGGTTTGAAGCTGCTGCGCAACGTCCCTGCCTATGCCAAGCCGCGCGCCGAGCTGGGAAGCTGCGCCACGGTGGCCTTCGATCCGCAGCGGCAGGGCGGCTTCTGCGCTGGGCTCGACTTCCGCTACAACGTGGCGAGCGACCTCGCCCTGGTGGGGACCATCAATCCGGACTTCGGCCAGGTGGAAGCGGACCAGCGCGTCCTCAACCTCTCTACCTTCGAGACCTTTTTTCCGGAGAAGCGGCCCTTCTTCCTCGAAGGGCTCGATCTGTTCAAGACCCCGTTGCGGGTGGACATCAACGGAACCTACGGGGGCGACGCATACCAGATCTTCTATTCGCGCCGCATCGGGCGCGGCACGCCCACTCACGACGACCTCGATCTTTCCGACGAGCAGAAGATCGTCTACCAGCAGCCCAGCGTCCCCGTGCTCGCCGCCATCAAGATGAGCGGAACAGTGGGAACCGCCAGCGTCGGACTCCTCACCGCCGTGGAACCCCAGGTCACCGCGCAAGTGCTCGAGCCCGACGGCCACGTGGCCGATCTCCGGTCGGTGGAGGCGCGGAGCACCTCGGTCGGCCGGGTGCGCCAGCCGCTCGGCGATCGCGGTCTGCTCGGCTTCACCGCGACCTCGGTGAACCCGATCCTGGCCAGTCCGTCGCTCGGCCTCAACCACCGCCACGCGCACGCTGGAGGGCCCGACCTGACCTTCTACAGCGCCGATCGATCGTGGGACGCCACGGTGCAGGCGCTCGGCTCCGTCCTGACCGGCAACATTCCCGAGGTCCTGCGGGACGGAACGTTCCGTGGAGAGACGTCCACCGGGTATGCCACTTCGGGCCGACTGCATCACTCGGAGGAGTACTGGGCGTCGGCGATCAACTGGGATCTCCTCTCACCAGAGTTCACCGTCAACGATCTGGGGTTCATGCCGCGCGCCAACATGTTCCGGGGCATCGGCTATCTGGCCGTGCGCGATCCACACCCGAGCGCGTACTGGCAGTCCGCGCAGCTCCTGCTAGGCGGCCGCGAGGTGCACGACTACCGGTTCACCAACCGGCTCAACCGCGACGTGTTCCTCGAAGGCTGGCTCAACACCAAGTCGTTCTGGTTCGTCGACACCGGATTCGACTACTTCGCGCCCTACGTCGACGACCGCGAGCTGGAGGACGGAACGCCGCTCGAGCGGCAGAAACAGCTGCAATGGTACGGGAACCTGTCCACCGACTCCCGCAAACCCATTCAGGTCCAGTTCTACTGGACTGAAGGCCGTTCTTTCCCCCGGTTCCAGCGCCTCAACCAGCTGGGCGGAACGCTGGTGCTCCGGCCGCTCCCGCAGCTCGATGGCAGCGTGGACTTCACCTACACCGAGAGCGCCGGGGAGATCCGGCAGATCGCGACGCCGAAGCTGTTGCCGGGAGAGCTGGAGCCTACGCACCGCGAGCATTCATACATCCTCGCTCCCCAACAGGCGCGCAGCGTGAGCACGACCCTGCGCGCGACGTACTCGTTCACCCCGTACCTCACCTTGCAGGCGTACGGGCAGCTGTTCACCGCGAGCGTGACCTACGGGCGCCAGCTGCGCGCCGACGTCGGTCCGGGGAGAAGCACCGTGAAGCTCGACGCGCTCGTCCCGCTCGCCGACGAGATCGTGCTGGACGCCGACGATCGCCAGGTCGGCTTGAACCTCAACATCATCCTGCGCTGGGAATGGCGAACCGGCTCGACCCTGTACCTGGTGTACGCGCACCAGAGCGCGAACGACGTGGTGCCGCTGCGCCACGGGCTCGACTTCGCAGGGGAGCTGGGCCTGCTCTCGGCCGCCGGCGTGTCGCACGGCGACACCATCCTCCTGAAGGTGGATCTGCTGTCCGCGCTGTGAGAAGAAGCGCCCGTGATCCAGGCCGTCCAGGACCTCAAGCGCCTGCGCGAGATCAGCGCCGTGGTGGTGCGCCACGGGTTCGGCGAGCTGTGGGATCGCGCCAGGATCTGGGACGTGCTCGGGCGCCGCGTGGATGCGCAGCGCCCCTCGCGCGAGGAAGTCCGCGCCACCACCGCGCGCCGCTTCCGGGAGACGCTCGCGGAGCTCGGTCCCACCTTCATCAAGCTGGGGCAGATCCTCTCCTCCCGCCCGGACATCCTGCCGCCGGACTTCATCGCCGAGCTGTCGCATCTTCAAGATCGCGCGGCCCCCATGCAGGTGGAGACGGTGTTCGAGCTGATCGAGAAAGGGCTGGGAAGGTCCGCGCACCAGCTCTTCGCCTCCATCGACCCCGAGCCGATGGCGAGCGCGTCCATCGCGCAGGTGCACCGGGCCCGGCTCGCCAGCGGCGAGGACGTGGTGGTCAAGGTGCAGCGCCCCGGGATCGAGGAGCAGATCCGCAGCGACACCGACCTGCTCTTCTATCTGGCCCGCTTTCTCGAGGGCGTGATCGAGGAGACCGGCATCTACACGCCGACCGGGATCGTCACCGAGTTCCGCGATGCGATGCTGCTCGAACTCGACTTCGAGAACGAGGCGCGAAACATCGAGGAGTTCGCCCACAACCACGCGGACCGGCCCTACGTGGTGATCCCGAAGCTGTATCGCGACCTCTCCAGCCGGACGGTGATCACGCTGCAGGAGCTCAAGGGCGTGAAGCTGAAGACCGCCCTCGACTCCTTAGATTCCCCGGGCATCGACCGCAAGCAGCTCGCGCGCCACGTCCTGGAAGCGAGCTTCCAGCAGCTCTTCAAGGACGGCCTGTTCCACGGCGACCCGCATCCGGGGAACATCATGGTGATGGAGGGCAACCGGATCGGCCTGCTCGACTTCGGCCTGGTCGGGCGCCTCACCAAGCAGATGCAGGAGTCGATCATCGTGCTGGTGCTCGCCATCTCCCTGCGCGACCCGGACACCGTCGCGCGCCTGCTCTACAAGGTCGGCGTCCCCGACCAGCGGATCAACCTCCACCACTTCCGGCAGGCGATCCACGACATCCTCGACCGCTACATGGGGCGCAAGCTGTCGGAGGTCGATCCCGGCATGCTGATGAGGGAGCTGGTCGACCTGGCGATGAAGTACAAGATCAAGATACCCAAGGAGTACGCCGTCCTCTCCAAGGCCTCCGCGACCACGGAAGGGATCGTGCGGCAGCTCGATCCGGAGCTCGACGTCACGCAGGCGGCCCTTCCCTACGCGAAGCAGCTTCTCTACGACCGCTACAGCCCAGCCTCGATGAGCGGCGGATTCTTGCGCGTGCTCCTGCAGCTGCAGGGATTCTTGCAGGACACGCCGCAGCAGCTCGCGCAGATCCTCATGGATCTCGAGGGCGGCAAGTTCAACGTGAACGTCCGCAGCGACGAGCTCTCCCGCCTGAACACGAACGTGAAAGCGCTCGGCATCCTCCTCTTCACGGGCATGCTCGCCTCCGGCTTGATCGTCGGCGCCTTCTCGCTGGTCGGACGCGCGTCGGAAGGCGTCGGTCAGACGGTCTGGCCGCTGGCGGCGCTGATCGGCTTGTCGCTGGCGGCGATGCTCTTCGGAGCCGCCCTCAGCTGGACCCTGCTCAGCGGACGGGTGAAGAAGATCAGCCTGCGCCGCTTCCTCAAGTAACCGGCGGCGGGCGCGGCGATCAGGCCTCGTCGGCCGGCAGTGCCTCGACGACGAGCTCGGCGCGCGGCGGCGGCTCGGGCGGGGCGGCGGGCGCGATCAATCCCTCCGCGTCCGCGGCCAGGGCCGCGAGCCAGCCGAATACCGCGGCGGCCGCGAGAGCGATGGCAGCATGGGGGGCGAGCGCGAGCACCTGGTCCCTGGGGTTGAAGGACCCCGCCGACAAGAGCCCGGTGAGCGAGGCGGCCACGGCGCCGACGATCAGCTCCAGAGCGACGAACACCACGGTGATCACCGCCGAGGCGCCGAGTCTCGCGCCGAGCAACGACACCGCCCTTGCAAAAGCCGGCGTGGCGGAATCGCCGAACGCCGCTGCGCGCACCATGATCAGGCGCGCCAGCGCATCCAGCAGGAACGTTCCGGTCACCGCGACGGCGCCGGCGAGCGCGGCGGCGGCGAGCAGCCCCGGTGAGGGGCGCAGCAGGAGAGCGGGGATCGCGAAGATCACGGCGGCGTCGCAGGCGAGCGTGAACAGGACGGAGATGCCCCAGCCGAGGATGCCCGCGACCACCGTGCGCGCCGCGCCCCGTGAAACGAGCAGCGCAAAGTTGCCGGGTGGCGGCCGGCGGTTCAGCTCCGCATCGGCGGCCAGGAGCGGAACGGCGCCGGCCCAGAACAGCAGGCTCGCGGCGAGCGCGATCGACAGCGCGGCGGCGATTCCGCCCAGCACAGGCCACCGCAAACCGGCCAGCGCCCGCGCGGCCAGAAGCGCGCTCCGCAGCGCGTCACCTCGCGCCAGCGCCGCGATGAGGATGGCGGCGAAGGCGATGGGCAAGAGAGCGAGCAGGTTTCCGCCCTGGTTGATCAGCCCTTTCGCGAACGACAGCTCCGCGTTGCGCGAGGCAGCGCGAAGCCCGAGCCGGACAGCCTGATTCGCCCGCAGCATGCCGCCTCGTATATCGCAACCCGGCGCCGGGGTGGGTGCAGCGTTGCTTGAACTCTACAGGCAGGCCACTCTACGCTCCTGGACGGATGCTGCCCGCTCCCTTCGCCTCGGTGCTGGTGATCGACGACGAGCCCGTCGTCCTCGACCTCTTCCAGCGGTTGCTGACGGAGAAGGGGCTCTCCACCCGGCTCGCCCGCAATGCAGAGGAGGCGCTGGCTCTGCTCGAGCGGGAAGAGTTCGGCTGCGTGCTCGCGGACAAGAACCTCCCGGGCCTGGACGGCATCGAGGTGCTGCGCCGCGTCCGCCAGACGCAACCGTACTGCGCGTGCATCATCATGACCGCTTACGCCTCCACGCAGAGCGCGGTGGAGGCGCTGCGCATCGGCGCCATCGATTACATCGAGAAGCCGTTCGATGACCTCGACAGCATCGCGGA
>Ga0209377_1002173_pt1 | contig 12824 bp, 11 predicted proteins | sample GraSoiAngelo_141_FD_185898 | JGI IMG/M metagenome (GOLD analysis project Ga0209377, IMG submission 185898) | Grasslands soil microbial communities from the Angelo Coastal Reserve, California, USA - 14_0929_12_40cm (SPAdes) (version 2) | ecosystem: Environmental > Terrestrial > Soil > Grasslands ...
CCACGACGGGACCCCAGGCCGACGCCGTCGACCGAACATTCCACGCGGCGGCGTCCTCTCGTGCCCGCAATGCCTTCAGGACCGGGTTCTGCTGCTCAGCCATCGTCAACAGCTCCTTCAGCTGCCATGGCGGGGCGTGCACAGTGAACGTATCGGTGAGCTGCACCTCCGTGATGTCGAGCGGTGGCGTGACACCCATCTGCTCGAACAACCGGAGCTTTTCGACGCTCACCACGGTCTCGGCCCGCAGCACAGCCACCTGAGCCTGACCGCGTGCCACCTGCGCCTGCCGCACGTCGATGAGCGTGGCCTGACCGACGCCGTATCGTGCGTTGGCAAGCTTGAGGAATTCTTCGTTGCGTTGGAGCGTCTTGTGCGCCAGGTCCGCCTGGGCGATCGCCTGAAGCACCGTGAGGTACTGTTGGGTTATGCCGGTGATGAGAACATTCTCGGCGCCAGCGATATCCTGATCTGTCGCACGCTGTTGGGCCTTTGCCAACCCCGGTTGCGACAACGTCGCGCCGGAAAGCTCATACGAGAGACCCAGCTCATAAAAAGAGGCGACGGTCGAGCCCGATTGGGAGAAACTTTGTGCCAGGAATGTTTGCGAGCCTGGACCGCTGTAGGTCATCCCGCCCGATGCGCGGACGTTGGGAATCAACAGGCTGGAATAGGCGTTGCGCACGCCCCACGCAGCCGGGCCCCTGTTGTTCTCGGCCCGCCGATAGAGAGGGTTGTTTTCCCGGGCGACCGCAATGGCATCGGCGAGGGAAAGCGCCGCCGTCGGCTGGCGGATCGTCGCAGTGGCCGGCGGGGGGGGGGGGGGGGGAGGCGCTGTGGGCTGTTGTGCTCCAACGGCAATGGGGGTGGCGCTGGCCGCTAGTAGGCCCGCCACGATCATCACGTGTTTCATGGTCGTCCTTGCAAGGATATGTCGTGAGGTCGGACCCCCTTACGCGCGAGTCCTAGACGGGGTTTCGGCCTGCGACAGAACCTAGTTCGGGGAACCGCAGCAGCAAGGTCAGCCGCCTGCAACACGCTCCGCAATGAGGCGTCGCGAGGGTACTTCGACCTTCATGAGGCGGCCTGCGCTATCCAGCCACAGCTCGACGGTCTCGCCCGACTCACGAGTCAGGGTGATGTGGCGGAGACGCGCCGGGTCGCGGTTCAGAGTGGTGGGGCTGACTCCCTGGTCCTGCATCTGGACGATCTCGCGTTTGAGTGCGCGCGGCAGAATGGCCGTCACCTCGGTCGCTTGGGACGACGCGATCCAGCCGGCGAACAGATAGAGGGCGAAGACCGAATCATCCAGGACGACCGTGCGCTTTCCCGTGGAGAACTCACGGGCCCGTTCCGCGGCTTTCGCGACGGACCGGACGGTGAAGCGACCCCGACCCAGTTGTCCGAGGATGCGAGACGGCTGGCGCGGATCGGCAACGTCGTACTGGAGTGTGACCGGCATCGTGTCATCGTTCACTTCGAGAATGGGGGACAGCACGATCACGGGCCGCGCTCGATCGTACCGGATCGTGGTTGCGAGGCTCCAGCCGGGAGTACCACCTGACAGACGTCCCCGGCTGATCCGGAAAGACTCGCGGGCCACCTCGAGCGTGTCCATGCGAACCAGGAGGACCCCCTCATCCACTGGGGTTCCCAGAACGACGGGCTGTTGGAGCAGCGCGAGAACGAGCAACCCCGTCGTCACGCGGCTACCGCTCCCAAAACTCGCGTCGCGATACGATCATGAATCATCTTATACAGGCGCGCGCCCTTTTCGGCCGATGCAAGGCTGGGGCGTCCCACGGAACCCGGGGAGTGGGCGGGAACCGACCCCGCGGCGCGGCGCCGGAAACGGGCTACCTGGCGCTCGGAGAGCTCGAAGTCCTTGGCGAGATCCATGCGGACGACCTGGGGGGCGAGGTACAGCATGAGCGACGTATCGAGCTCGCCGCCGTGCACAGGCCCGCTGGGATCTTCGAGATAACCCGTGAAGTCGAGCGCAAAAACATCGACGGTGAACACGCGGGCCTGGCGGGTGCGGAGCGTGGAGAGAGCTTCCTGATGGGGATCGTGTCCGTGGGCTGTGAGAATAATGAAGGCGGCCACGCCACATTGCTCCCATGAGCCGAGCAGATCGTTCATCCAGCGATGCAGGGTCTTGCGGCGCACGGTGGCGTTGCCGGGGTAGGGGCGTTTGGTCGCCGTGTTGACGCCATAGGCGATGGTCGGAGCCCGCAGGATTCCGAAGGCCGCTGACAGATCGTCGGCGAGCCGCTCGACGATGAACGTATCACAGCCAAGGGGCAAGTGCGGGCCGTGTTGCTCGCAGGTGCCCACCGGCACCAGGAGTCTTGAGTCGCGCGCCAACGCCGTACGCACGGCATCGGGGGTGAGGACACTCAGGTGCAGCGGCAAGCTCACGTCGTAATCGCCGGCTGTCTGGCGAGTCTCGCCGCAGCGGAATGGCTGCGCAGCGATGCCGGGGTGTGGGCCTGGCTGGCAGGCGTCGCCGGCCTGGCGGCGCTGGTGCTGGCGCTGCGGCCGCCCGCGCTGCGGCGGCCTCTGACCATCAGTGCCGCGGCGGCAAGCGTAGTGCTCGGAGCCGTGTTGGTTGGCGGGGCGCTCCGCGTATGGCGGATCGAGTGCTGCTGGCCCTCATTGCGAGAGCAAAGCGTCCCCGGGACCTCGCGCGCGCTCCAAAGGGCGCTCGGCGAGGCCATCGCCGAGGCCCGCCGGCTTGCCGAGCGAGGAGCCAGCGCGGCTCCGCTGCCGCGCGAAGCCGTCTTCGATCGACTGGAGGACGCCGTCGCGTCGGACTTCTCCATCGAGCGCAGCGTCGCCGTCATCCAGAGTCCTCCCGATGCGCATGCCGTCGCGTGGGCCGGGCGCCATCGGGTGATTCCCGAGCAGGACACGACCGAGCTGCGTGCGGTCATGTCTCCATTCTACGCGTTGCTCGAGGCGCGGCGCCAGACGCAAACGGGGACATCGGTAGGGAGCGTGCTGCTGTCGGCCGGGCCGGCGATCGCGGACGGCGACCGATCACTGGCCGCCGCGTTTGCTCGCAAGCACGACGTGTCGCTCCACTTTTTCCCCGCAGGGCAAGGGCCACGCGACTCGAGTGTCTTCGAGATCTGTCCGCCGCCGAGCGGTTGCGAGCACGGGGACACGCTGTTTTCCGTCCTCACCATCCCGCCGTCGCAGGGCGATGCCAAGCTCGCGGCGCTCGCGGGTACCGCATGGCTGGCGCGCATCGCGATGGGGGTCATGCTGCTCCTGCTGCTCGGCGCGGCAGCGCCCGGCACCTGGCGCTGGGGCGTGTTGCTGGTCTCGGCGTGGGTGCTGCTCCGCGCTCCGGTCGGGCCTGCTGCCTTCTTCTCCCCCGGAACGTTCTACCGGCCCCTGGCGGGAATCGGCACGTCGGCTGGTTCGCTCTTCGTCGTGGGCGTCGTATTGCTCGTGGCGGCCACCTGGTTGCGGCGTCGCGGGATCGAGCGGCGCTGGTGGGGGATCGCCGCGGCGGCCGTGCTGCTTATCGCCGCGCCCTATCTCGTCCGCTACTTCGGCCGGGGCATCGCGCCGCCGGCGAGCGGCGTGAGTATCGGCCTGTGGCTGTCGTGGCAGGTGGCGCTTGCCGTCACCGCAATGGCGCTCATCCTGGTCGCCGCGGCGCTGGTCCGGGGATCCAGAGAGCCGGAGCGGATCTCGTGGGTGCTGCCCGCGGCGTGTGCGTGGGGCGCGCTCGCGGCGATCGGTGGCCTCTGGCTGTGGAGTCCGAACGGCGCCTGGCCCGAGTGGTACACGTTCCTTTGGCTGCCGGCGCTCGCGGGTGTGATTCTGCCCGCGCCGCGGCGCTGGGCACTCGTCAGCATGGCGATCGTCGCGGGTACGGCAGCGGCACTCGTTGCCTGGGGTGCCGCGATCGAGGGACGATTGTCGCTGGCGGGCCGCGATGCCCTGCGGCTGGGAAAAGAAGGTGACCCCGTCGCGGTCGCGCTGCTCGAGCGGTTCAGCCAACAGGTGCTCGCTCCGTCGCAGCCACCACCCCGTAACGCCAGCGAGCTGTACGCCCTCTGGGTTGCTTCACCCCTCGTTGCCGAAGACTACCCGGCGATGCTCGGGCTCTGGAGCGGCGCGGACTTGATCGCGGAGCTTCGTCTGGCGAGTCTCGACCTCCGTCCTGGACTGCTCTCCAAGTTCGCGGAGACTGCGGTCGAAGGACCGTGCATCGAGCGGTTGGAGAAGATCCCCGGCGTTCATTACGTCCTCATTGCGCCGCTCCGCAACGGCACTGTTCTGACCGTCGGTGTCGGCCCGCGCACGCGACTGCTGCCGCCGGATCGCGTTGCGCGCTTTCTGCGCGGCGATCCTGGCATCGAGCCTCCCTACACCATCTCCCTTTCATTACCCATTGCCGGCGTGACCGCGCCGCGCGCGGGCGGCGCACTCGAGTGGCGGCGGCTGGGGTGGTCGGCGCGCGGCGAGCGGCAAGTCGAGCTTCCGGATGGCGTGCGGCACGTGCACCTCCGCGTCTCGCTGCGCGGTCCGTGGGCGCTGCTGGTGCGCGGCGTGCTCGTGGTGGGGCTCGACGTGGGGGTGCTCGCCGGGGTCTGGTTCTTCGGCCTCATCATCGCTGCCGGGTGGCGCGCGCCGGTGCCGGCAATCGTCACAACACTGCGCACGAGTTATCGCGCGCAGCTCACGACGGTGCTCGCCGCCTTCTTTGTGCTGCCGATCCTCGGTTTTGCCGCGTGGAGCTTTGCGCGGCTCACCGATGAGGCACGACGTTCCGGCGATCTGCTCATTCGCCAGACGCTACGCGACGCGGCGAGCGGCGCGGAGAACATCGCTCAGGGTCGGCCCGACGACGCGCGGCAATCAATGATCGAGTTGGGACGACGGCTCGACGCGGAGCTGTGGCTGTATCGTCGAGGCCTGCTGGTCGCGACCAGCTCACCGGTGCTGGCGGAGCTCGGCCTCGTCGATCCTTTCCTGAACCCCGAAGCGTTCCGGGTGACGCTCGCGGACGAGTTCGAGATCACCATGGACGCGAGGACTGCGGGGCGACCCACGCGTGTGGGCTATCGCATCGTTGCAGCCGGACCGCCCGGCGAGCAGACCGTCCTCGCGGTGCCGCAGCTGCTCGATGATGAAATGGTGCGGGAGCAGCAGGAGGACGTTGCGCTCGCGCTCGTCCTCGGCACACTCGCCGGTCTCGCGGCCGCCATCTATCTCGCGGGGCTCGCAGCCCGGCGTCTCGCGGAACCGGTTGCCGCGTTACGGGCCGCCGCGCTCGCGGTGGGGCGGGGCAGCGAGCCGCCGGCGTTCCCGGCCGGTGCGCCGCGCGAGTTCGAGCCGGTGCTGTCGGCGTTCGATCGCATGGTCACCGACGTGCGTCGCAGCCAGGGCGCCCTCGAAGAAGCGCGCCTCCGCACAGCGCGCGTGCTGGCCAACGTCGCGACAGGCGTCATCGCTGTTGATGACGGCCTGCGCGTGACGATGGCCAATCCGCGCGCATCCGAGCTCATGCTCGGCGGCGGCGAGACGCTATCGCCGGGCAATGTGCTCCCGCAGGCTTCCCCTCCCGGTTGGGCGCCGGTGTGGCAGGCAGTCGCGCAGTTCATCGCGGAGAATCGCGATGTCATCAAGGAGCTCGAGTTCGAGATCGACGGCCGGCAGATTCGCGTGCAGCTCGCGCTGCTCGGCGCGGCGCCGGATGGGTGCGTCATCGCGCTCGACGACGCGACCGCGTTGACGCGCGCCGCGCGCGTCCTCGCCTGGGGCGAGATGGCGCGCCAGGTCGCGCATGAAATCAAAAATCCGCTCACGCCCATCCGGCTCGGCATTCAACATCTGCAGCGCATCCGCGGCAAGACGCGCTCCTCGGAGTTCGAAGCGACCCTGGACGAAACGGCCGGCCGCATCCTGGCGGAGATCGACCGGCTGGACGGCATCGCGCGCGCGTTTTCCCGCTTCGGCGCGCCGCAATCCGACGAGCAGCTGCCGCTCGAACCCGTCGATCTTGCGGCGACGGCGCGGGAAGTGGTGCAGCTCTACGAGCTCGGCTCGCCGACGCGCTTCGAAGTCGTCGCCGCGAACGGCGTGCCCGCGCTGGCGCGGAGAGACGAAGTGAAAGAAGTGCTCGTGAACCTTCTCGAGAACGCGCGGAATGCCGATGCGAAACGCGTGACGGTGCAGGTTGCAGCGAGCGGCCGGCAGCTGACGGTCTCCGACGACGGCCGAGGCATTCCGGCGGAAGTCTTGCCGCGCGTCTTCGAGCCCACGTTCTCGACGACGTCGAGCGGGGCCGGCCTGGGACTCGCGATTGCGCGCCGCCTGGTCGAGAGCTGGGGTGGTGCGATCACCCTCGAAAGCGAGCCCGGCAAAGGGACACGGGTCACTCTGACGCTCCAAACGGCTGCCTAGAAACGACCTACAGTGACGTTCCTCACACCGCGGATTTGGAGAAACGACCACAATGTGCAAGGTTGTGGCGGCTTTTTCCCCTTGGTCCGAGGTGCCGTGTGCGAACCGCAGTTGTCGTCGTTACGCTGGCCGTCCTGGTGCTCGCTCCACGAGCCGCTCACGCGCAAATCTCCTTCGATGCGCGCCGCCTCGGCATGGGCGGAGTGTCACTGGGTCGGGACGGCAACGCGAGTCGCTATAATCCCGCATATCGCGCTGTAAAGAACCGCAGTGGCGGCGGTACCGGCGCGCCCAAAGTCACGATTCCGGTCCCGCTCGGTCTCTACAGCTTCTTCAGACAGCACCCGATCAACCAGCTGACCCATGATCCGACGTTCAATCCGGATTCGGCGGGGTTCAATCCCGTCGCGCTCCTCAATCTCATTCTGAGCCCGCCGATCTTCCTCGACCTGCGCAAGCCGGCCGCGCCGACCAACAACGTCGAGTTCACGATCGGCAAGAATCAGCTGATCATGAATCTCGGCGCCTCCAGGGTGCTGATCCCCGATCAGACATTCGGCCTCGGCACGAGCGGCCGGCTGCTCGACCTCGGATCTGGCATCGGTCCGTTCCACATCAGCGTGATGGGATTCGTCCACTACGACGTCGGCTTCACGCTCGACTCGGCGTTGCGCAGCGTGCTCAAGGATACGGTTCCGGTTCGCTCGGATTCGAGCTACTTCATTATTACCGACGCCCTCGCCCAGACGGGAGTCTCGCCGACGGTCAGTTACGCGGGACGCGTGTGGCACCCGACGGCTATGGGTGACAGCGGGGCGCCGGGAGGCCCGAACGCGAACGCCGACGATGGCGTCTACCTCGGCGCCGCGGCGCACTATTACTTCGGCGCCACGTACGCCCGGGGCGTCGGCCCCGCCGGCTTCACCGTCGGCAATCCGATCTTTGGCGTCGCGCCCACGGTCCTCTTCGACGGCATCGTGCACACGTCGAACGGGCCGAACGGCCACGGCGTCGGCGCTGACGTCGGCGTCGCGTGGATTTCCGGCCCGCTCGAGGTTGGCGTCGGCGCGAACGACATTGGTGCGCAGCTGACCTGGTCCGATACGAAGATCCGGCGCATTCAGTACGACCCGAATGGCGACTCGATCAGCACGACCATTCTGGCGAACCACGTCCAGTCCACGACCAAACTGCCGATCAGCTACATCGCCAATGCGGCACTCCGCATGGGCACCGGCACGACGGTGGGTGGCGACGTCTTCAATGCGGGACGCGGGACGGTCATCCACCTCGGCGCCGAGCAACGGTACGGGCCGTTTGCCGTGCGTGGCGGCGTGGCGCGCGACGAGCGCAAGAAGCTGCAATTCGGTTTTGGTGGCGGTCTTCGCATGGGGGCGTTCGGATTGGACCTCGGCGTCTGGACCCACAGCAACACGCTGGCCGACCAACGCGCCATGACGATGGCGACGTCCATCTCAGTCTATTAAGGGGCAACCCATGAAGGCTCTTGCGAGTGCCGCGTTGCTGGTGCTGGTCGCCGGCTGCGGACAAGGCAAAGCAATTTTCAACGTCGACGTCTACAGCTTCATGGCGGGGTCGGGACGGGACACGATCCGGTATGCGATTCCGCCGGCGTCGTCCGCGACTGCGTCGACATTTCAGAGGGTGCAGCTGCCGCCCGGCTTCGGCAGCTCAGTCGTCGACTCCGTTCGCATCACGGTGGGAAGCGCCAACCTGATCAACAGTGCGGGGACGGGGACACTCGGCTTCTCGTTCTTTTTCGCGACCGACTCGGTGGGAACGCTGTCGGCGCCGTCAGCGCTCGACGTTCCCGCCACGAATGTCAGCGGGAATGCGACCGTCCCGGTCGCGATCTCCGGCGACTTGAGCCCGGCCATCCACAGTGTCTTCGCGAAAGACACAGTCTGGATGCGCATTGTCGCAACGGGAACCAACTCGGGTTTGACGCCGGTCACGGGCAAAGGTGCCCTGACGGCGCTCGTCATCCGCGTCGTGCTGCAAGACAAGATTCTCTGAGGCGCCGCGCTTACTTGACCGTGTAGCCCTTGCCCTCGAGGCAGGCTGTCATCGCCTTTTTGAACTGCACGATCTTGTCGTTCGCCACCACGACCGCCTGGTTCGCGCCGGCCTGTTCTGCCTGACCTTCGGCTCTCCTCTTCGCGCGTCGTCCGGCCACCGCACCGGTGGCCGCTCCAATGGCCGCTCCCTTGCCGGCGTCGCCCGCAGCCGCGCCAATCAGTGCACCGGCCGCCGCGCCGCGTGCCGCGCCACCGACCGCTGCGCCCTGCGTTGCGCTGGACGCTTCCTTGCCTGCGGCCTTGGCAGCTGAATCGGTATTTGCCGTGACCTTGGTCGGATCAATGCCGCTTTGCTGCTGCGCCCAGTCGTAGCATTGCTGCTCTTCGCTGAGCTGCACGCCCTTCGTCTGTCCGGCGGTCGGAAATACATACAGTCCCATTTGCGTAGCGCGTGACGGCATGCTCGCGCAGGTGTACCCGGGCGGACACGAGCCGTCAGCCGCTGGGGCAGCCGGGGGAGTCGGCTCTTGAGCAGCCAACCACCCGGCGGCAAGGAATACTGCGATCCCGCTGAAACTGATGATGCGCATTGCTCCTCCTCCTATCGAATGCGGGGATGGCGGACGGTGAACATCAGGCGGCGAGTACCACCGCTGGTGCGGTAACCCTTCCCGTCGTGGTCTACCGCATCCTTCACCGTCCGCCACCGAGTCAGTCCTTCACGAACCTGCATCCATCTCCACCAGCGAGGGCGACGAAACTCGCCGACGTCGCGCGCGCCGCCGCAGGCGGCTGCGCCATGCCGGATCCGACCAGCGCACGGACGTCGGCGACATTGCGGTCCCGCATACGGCAACGCTTGCCGCGAGGCGAGTATGCGGGCATTGCACCTTGGGTCAATGCCAGAAACAGCATGCGTGGGACGAACGTCGCATACCCCGTGAGCAGAGGCACGCGCATGCTTTCGCTCTCATGCGACGCATCTCCGTCCGCTCGCCGCGCTGTGCCTTGTCACCGACGCGTCCGCGTAACGGCTGGCGAACATCTTGACGGCAATTCCGCCCTGGTCCGAGCACTAATCGTGACCGGTAGCGTCGTGGCGTCCCTCGCCGCGACTCCGCTCTCCGCTCAGAAGGTGGATACGGTCGTCATTCGCAACGGCGACCGCATCGTCGGCGAAATCAAGGCGCTCGATCGCGGCGCGCTGACCTACAAGACCGATGATGTGGGTATCCTCACGATCAAGTGGGACAAGATCGACCGCATCGTGAGCCCGCGGTATTTCGAAGTGGAGGACCAGTTGGGCCGGCGCTACTACGGCAACCTGCAACCGTCGGACGTGGATGGGCGCATGGTCGTCGCCGTCAGCTCGTTCGTCGACACCCTCGACATCGTGCGGGTCATCCGGATCTACCCCATCGGTCGCAGCTTCCTGGAGCGGGTCGATGGGCACCTCAATCTGGCCGCGAGCTTCCAGCGCGCCAACAGGCTGCGGGATATCAGCGTGGATTTCGAAGCGGAGCATCGCACGCAGGTGCGGCTGACCAAGCTGCAGTCGAACATCTACTTCCAGGCGCAGGAAGGTGCCGACGCGACGAGCCGCAATTCGATTGCGTTGAGCCAGTTGCGGATGCTCAAAGACCGGTGGCTGCTGACGGCGGCCGGGCAACTCCAGCAGAACGAGGAGCTCGGCCTCGCGCTGCGCGGCCTGCTCGCGGCCGGTGGGGGCCGATTCCTGAGTCAGAGCAACCGGTCGGAGGTTCAAGTGCTGAGCGGGCTCGCCTACACCAACGAGCGCTTCTACGGCAGCTCAGCCACGTCGAACCTGGAGCTGCTGCTTAGCGGCCAGGCGAACTACTATCGGCGCGATGTGCCCAAAACCACGCTGGAATCGACCCTGACCTTCTATCCGAGCATCACCGATTTCGGGCGCGTTCGCACCGAATTGGACGCGAGCATCTCACACGAGTTCATCAAGGACTTCAACGTCGGTCTCACCGTTTTCGACAACTTCGATAGTCGCCCGCCGGCGGCGAGTGCGTCGAAAAACGACTTCGGCGTGACCTTCCTGGTCGGGTGGACGTTCTAGGCGCACACGAGCAGGCCGCGGCCGTCCTTGTACCGGGCTTACTGAGCACGCGGTTCACCTGGTAGTACGGCACGGCGCGGTCCGGCCGCGGTTCGCCCGGAAACGGTTCCGGATCCGGATATTCGGTCCGCTGACGCCCGCGAGGGACGGCTCGTCGGGCGAAAACCAGAAGATCGGCGCCATATAGGACACGAAGCGCGGCACCGTCATGCGCGTGTCCGTGCCCCACCAGACGACCCCGGGCAGCTTGCTGAAATCGCAGCGGTGCGCGTGGGCGGCCACCGGCAAGAACAGCAGCGTCAAGACAACGGTCCTACCAGGTGCCATAGGCACCCAGGAGGACCGAGAGGGAGTAGGCGACCGGCGAGAGCAGCTCAAGTCTTCATTGGAGATCGGCCAGCAACATATCGACCGCCTTCGGCACGTTATCCAGGTTGATTCGGTCCGCGCTTGAGACGTCCTTCTTGTACAACCCTTCCCACGCCAGGGAGCCGGTACCACGGTCGCGCACGATGACCAGGAGGCCACCGGTGGTGTAGTCCACCGGTCTGATGTTCGTCGAGGAGTACGTGGGTGCGCCGTACACGCCCCAGCCGTAGCCACCATACCAGCCGCCGCCCATTGTGGACGTCGTGCCTTGGAGCTCGGTGGTCCGCTTGATCCCGATATGATACGTCACGATCACCTGAGCCTGGGCGGGATCGTTGACTTCTTTCCATCCTTTGCCGGCCAACGTGTGCTCGATGGATTCCCTGACCTTCGCGTGCAACGAGCCGTTCTGCGCGACGGGGTCGAGCTCGTAGCGGCTGACTGTGTCACGCGCGCCCCATGCCCACGTCGCCGGCTTCGGCAGCGGCACCTTTGAATCGCGTCTGACGGTGATGTCCGGCCCGCCGCAAGCGACTACGAGCACGGCGGTGAGCGCGGTGAGTTGGCGGATCACGGTGACTCCTCCTGTGGTAGTCGGATATTGCACTCTGGATAACCTGCTCCGGGCATGCGAGCTGCAGCCATGAGACCTTGGGGAATTCGCCCGGCGGGCTAGTGAACCACGATGCTGCCCGTCATCTCGGTGTGGATCGTGCAGTGGTAGTCGAACGTCCCGACCGATCCGAAGACGACACTATGCGTGCCCCGGCTTTGCGTGGGACTGTTCTGCGAGGCGTCGGCAAAGGTGACGTTGTGCAGGGTGGCGCTGCTATCCCAGACCCACACCACGATTCCCCCGCTCTGCAGGTTCACAAGGTTGGGCTGATAGGCGTTGTCGACAATCCGCACCGTGGCCGACGAGAGGATGGTCCCTCCCGTGACCGTCGAGTCGGTCATGGTCCCGATGATCGGAAACGCCCGCCCCTCGCAGGCATATACCGCGAAGACCAGGACGACGAAAAAAGGGCCTGCCGCCTTCCTCATACTCCATACCTCTCCCCTTGCGGCAGGCCCGAGAATTGGCCTTTGGGGCAACACCTTCTATTTCTGTCCGAACGCGAACGAGAACCCGAATAGCACATTCACCGTCTTTACCGTGAACCGCGTCTCGCCGACCGTGGGCCCGATCGCCTCCCGGATGCCGCTCCCGACCGAGTAGCCGATGCCGAGGGATCCGGAGAGCCGCTGTCCTGTCAGGGAAACGCCCGTGGTGAAGCGCGACAGATCCACCTTACGAAAGATCGACTGCGCCTGATCGTCCACCGGTGAGACGTCGCTCGCAAATCCCGCATGGACACGGAGCGACGGCGACAGGCGATAGTTGCCGCCGACGGCGACATTCGTCACCGCCCGCGCGCTGTTGGCCGTCGGCGTGAATGCCGCTTGGGCAACGTGTGGGGTGCCGCTGCTGTCGACCCTGGTGAGCGTCCCGGGGAGCTCGCTCGCGTATAACTCATAGGAGGCGAGCGCACCGTAATAATGGACATCGAGCTCCAGTTCGACGCTGTTGGCGTGATAGGCCGCACCGGCAGACGCCTCGAGTGGGCGTTTGTAGTCGAAGGTGGCTGCGTCGTCGCGGAACACGAGGTCAGTGGACGTGGGCGACGTGAACTGCGACGTCTGGAGCGTGAGTCGGCTACTGCCGAGTATGCGGATGCCCGGCGCGACCACACGGGCGCCGAGAATGACACGGGAGGTCGCATCCCACTGCACGCCGCCGGACGGCTGCAGCTGCCAGGTCGACCCCTCCGCGGAGAAACTCTGTTCGGCGAGCGATGCGCTGGTCGTCGCGTTCACCCGGGACGAAATCGATTGATTCTGCGTGAGCGACGTGATGGCCA
>Ga0209377_1002174_pt1 | contig 12823 bp, 5 predicted proteins | sample GraSoiAngelo_141_FD_185898 | JGI IMG/M metagenome (GOLD analysis project Ga0209377, IMG submission 185898) | Grasslands soil microbial communities from the Angelo Coastal Reserve, California, USA - 14_0929_12_40cm (SPAdes) (version 2) | ecosystem: Environmental > Terrestrial > Soil > Grasslands ...
CAAATATGCGATTACCTCCCGTCTAACCAACTGATCCAACCGACCCAGCACCTTCGAATACATTTTATCTCCATAGTAATACAGAAGTGCCTGAAGGATTGCCCCATGAGTATCAGCCCCCTCGCCCATTAAACTTCCCTTCACCGTATATTTGAACAACGCCGTGAGGGATTTCTCATCCTTTGCCATTGCCCCTTTAAGCAGTGCCCGGTAGTCAACGCCGTCAAGTTTTGCTTGGTAGAAAATATTACCGCGCTGTTCGCTTAAATTGAGAAAGTAATGGAGCGTTTCCTGGGGATCCTGGTCGATTCCGTAGCAAACACCCAGAATTATTAGACCAACACAAGTGACTGTGTAGGGAAGTCGCATGCGTTCAATCAGCAGTTATGCGAGCACGATTCTTTTTGGAAGCGGAGAATAAAAATCCCCGACAGGCGAGTTATAGCGCTGATAAGGCACCGGCACTCCAGGGTTTTGTTGTTTGAAGTCGCGAATCTTATCTACTAGATCTTGGATATCCTCATTCTGTAATCTCGTACATCCATGTGTAGGAGCCCATCCTTGGCGAGGAGCAAACGGATCGGGGAGGCCCAAACCGCCACCATGCAGCCATCGACCCCTCTCATCATCGGTTCTCAAAATATCATTGGGGCCGTAAGATATTGGGTCATTATAGTACGGCCCCTTTGTTGGATAAACGTCATCGGAGTTGTACGGACCTGCCGCCCCGGGCTTCGAATTAGCGGTCACTTCATTTCGCGATGGATAGACAGAGATTGGTCCGGGCATTTCTGGATTTGGATTGAAAACTGTCAGTCCGGCGGTCATATCCGTCGTCAGTGAGGCCAGTCCCAGTGGATCCAAGAAGTTCACTGGATTGCTGGACACGTATCTGTATAGATTACTGCCTGCTATTTCTTCAATCGGATCGCGGCTGATCCACCTGCCTAGATTGGGGTCAAACAGCCTATTGAGAGTCGCATAAAGCCCGCTCGCCGAATGGTTGTAGTAACCTGCATAGGTGAAATCACTATCCAAATCGCCCTGAACTTTTGTTAGCCGCCCATACGCATCGTAATCGTAGCGCACCTGCACCGCGCCTGAGCTATCAGTCAGTTCACGTATCGAACCAAGGTGATCTTTCGAGTAGTAGTAGTTGGTCGAACCAACTTGCATTCCTTGTGGATAAAAGCGTTTGGTCGCGTCATTGCTTCCATCTCTCTCCTCAGATAAACGAACGTTTTGGTGCCGCTCCCGCTGACAGTCACTTTGTAGCGATTTGTCGTCGCATTGCCGTTCGCATCGGTCGCCGTCACAGTAACTGTGTTATCGCCGGCAGTGACCGCAGCTTTTCCTTCAAAGCTGTTATCGGCTTTAACGGTGGCGGGAGTTCCGTTTACGGTCACAGTCGACGGCTCATTGGTGGTACCTCGGATCGGCATGACACCAATCCCGCCCTGCCGGGTCTTCAATTGGTTGAAGTTGTTGATTGTGTCACCCGTCACAAGGCTGTCGACTGCTTCGGAGGTGCTGTTGCCGGTCAGCGTGATACGGGGGGGGTCACTATATCTGCACGGGTTCAACTCGCCGATTATTACTGACTGCGGCGCGATATGATTTCATCACGCCGAGCGCTCCACTTTCGTGCTTCGGCGTCCTCGTCGTGTTGTAGGTAATAACCAACCAACTTGTTAATTGCATCTAAATCGCCGGACTCAGCGCGTCGCCTCGTTGTTGCAAGCTCAGAATCCGAAATTGGAATCACATCTTCCTTTCTCGCTGTCGAAATCATTGGTACCAGTTTCTTAGAAGCTTGTTGACGATTTTTCATATCTGATGAAGTTGTATCGTTTGCAGCGCAGCCAATCAGGGCGGCTGTAGCCGAACCGATCAAAAATAATACGCTGCAGAACGAAGGATTCATCAATGAGGCAAATAAGCGATCCAATGGCCGGGCGAACTGTGGTTCGCTGTCCAGTCCCTTGGAGCCAGATGAGAATCAACTGGCGGCCCGATAAAAACAGAACCGCTTGGAGAAATCCACAAAAAGTTGTCTGGCGCGATAACCGGGACATGCAGCAAGTCAGCCAACTTTTGCGCAAATGGCTTTTTCGTTGGAGCGTTACGGAACGGACCAAAATCTGGTGGTTGCCCTTCTCTGTTACCAGTATTGCACGAATATAGCTGAACCGCTGTGTTTCCTGAGAAGTTCGGGTCACTTAGGATTTTTCGCGCCAAGTCTTCTGGAGATAGCCACATCCCTGTGTGCAGCGTCAGATCGCTGAACGCCGAGACGCTGCGGTTGGAACCGTGAACACCGACTGTATAAACACTCGCAGGGTCGGGCGCATTTTGAATCCACGTGGCAAGCCTGTCCCCAGGAGCAAATAGATTGACGTCGATCAAACCGAGCGGATCGATGGAGTCGACAGGGCTATTTCCGACATATCCATAAAGGTTTATCCCGCCCAACTCCGCAATCGGATCGCGACTCATCCATCTTCCCAAGTCAGCGTCATACGCGCGATAAAGCGCGAGATTTAGCCCGCTCGGCTGATGATAATAATGGCCCGTGAATCCAAAATCCGCATCGACATTGCCGCTAACCTTAGTACGTCGTCCATAGGGATCATAGTCATAACGAGCCTGAACAGCGCCCGAGCTGTCGGTCAACTCGCGAATTGAACCCAAGTGATCCCTTGTGTAGTAATAGTTCGTCGTGTTAACCTGCACTCCCTGGGGGTAGTAGCGTTTCCTGACGGTGTTGCTCCCGTCCCGCTCCTCAGAAATTTCTGATCCAACCCAGACCAAGTTCTTCGTGCTCGTGACGTTCCCATTCTCCTTTTCCTCAATTTTCACGCGCTGGCTCAATCCGTTATAGGTGAGCTCGCTCCGGTGGGTGCTGCTCGTGACTGCAGTTAATCGATTCAGTGGATCCCATTCAAATGTGCGTGTGCCGTCACTCGTAAGGTTCCCGTCGGCATCATAGACGAGAGTTTTACTTCCGCTCCCGGTGACAGTCACATTGTAGCGATTGGTCGTGGTGTTGCCGTTCACGTCCGTCGCCACGACCGTGACCGTGTTATTGCCCGCAGTGACCGCAGCTCTTCCTTCAAAGCTGTTATCGACTTTAACAGTCGCAAGAGTTCCGTTCACGGTCACAGTCGACGGCTCATTGGTCGTGCCTCGGATTGGCATGACACCTGTTCCACCCTGTCGCGTCTTCAATTGGTTGAGGTTGTTGATTGTGTCGCCAGTTACAAGGCTATCGATCGCTTCTGTGGTGCGATTGCCGGCCCCGTCGTAATCGTAGGCGTAACTCTTTAATACTGTGCCTGAAAGATCTTTCAGAGTCCCGCTCTTAAGTTGGCTCACTGGATCATAGCCAAAGTCGTAAGCCTGCGCCGGGTTTGCGCCGACCTGCTGCGTCCATTTCGTGATCTGGCCAAGCACGTCGTATTCGTAATCGAACTTTGAGATCGTCTGGCTCCCGGACTCCTTGTTCCAAATTTCTCCGAGTCGTTGGTCGTGTGCCGTATCCAAATACGCAAAGCTGATATTCGGCCCGCTTGTTCCTGTAATCGAAGACAAAAGCGTCGATACCGCGCTGGGATAATTGTAGGTAAATGTCCCCAACGGGTTGGTCGCGGTCTGGGGGCGCCCGTAGTTGTCATAGACGAGCGTGCTGGTCCCGGTGTTGTTGATCGATTGCCCTGTTGGTCGACCGAACGCGTCATACGACAAACTAGTTGTATCGTTCGCCAGTGGCCCGTCTATTGTCGTCAGCTGACTCGCCAGATCGTACCCAAACGTTGTCGTTCCCGTTCCATCAGCCATTTGTGTCCGACGGTTGAGTGAATCGTAGGTGAAGCTGATGGTGGCTAATCCAGTGGCGGCGACGCTGGTTAAATTATTGACTGCATCGTAACCGTAGGTCGTCACCACGCCTTTCGCATCAGTTTGATGCATGAGGTTGCCGACGCCATCGTAATCGTAAAGGTAACTACTGCCGTCGGCGTAAATCTCTTTGGCGACGCGATTCCGGTTGTTGTATCGCCATTGGGTAGCGTTGCGATTTGGATCAACTAATGTCGTCAGGTTGCCTGCGGGGTCATACAAATATTCGGTGATTCGATTCTGGGCATCGATACTGAGCACGAGTCGATTTACCGGATCGTGAGTGAACCTCGTAAAGTAGCCTGCACGATTACGTTGTGCGCTCAGATGGCAGCATTCCCAATCATTCTCAGTATAACTGCCGTCTGGATACGTGACACGAACCAGACGATTCAGCCCATCATAAGTGTAGCTGAGTGTGTACCCATTAGAGTTAGTGATGCTGCCCGGCCGGCCCACAGCGTCGGGCGCGATCGACAACAGCGTGTTTCCATTTTGCGTGACCGATGCGAGTCGATGAGACGTGTCGTAGTTGTATGTCCGCACTTGTGCCGTTGCGTCGGTGACGGTTGACGGTTGGGCAAATTGATTGCGAGTGATGACGGTTGACCACCCGAGTCCATCTGCAATCGACGTAATATTCCTGTTGCCGTCGTATCCGATCTGAAGTGCCGGATGGTTGCTATCGTGGAAAAAGTCAGTCACCTTAATCAGGTCAATATTGTTGGCCGCATACGTGTAGGTCGTCATGTACTGGTTAGCGGGAGCAACATTTCTCGCATCGGCACGGGTCAAGACCTGGCCCATCGAGTTGTAAGTCACTGTAGTCGCGTGGCCGTTCTCATCAGTAATCGTCTGCGGTTGACGCGCGGTGTTGAAGTTGGAATAGACAATCGTCTTTCCATCAGCATACGTAATCTTTGAGACCACCCCTTGGTTGCTTACCAGAGTATAATCGTATCTTGTCTTTGAGCTCGCTAACGCAACAGCAGTGCTTTGGCCAGGATGATACTGATTCTTATCTCGATACCAGCCGTATCGATAATATCCGTCGTAATAATATTCTTCTGCAAAGCCGAGAGGATCAGTGACGGTAATGCGGTAGTCCTGCCACATCGTCCCTCCTGAAAGGGGGTACTGATTGGAACCGTTGCCGATTCCGTCTGCCGGCTCGATATAGAACCCAGTCGTCCCCGAGGGCTTATTTATGCCGGTGAGATAAACATTGCTGTCATAGGTGTAACCGTACGACAACCCGCCCATGTCGGTTTGCCCCACTAGATTGCCGTTCGCATCGTAGGAGAACGTTGCGTTTCTTCCGAACGGATCATCGACTCGGCTGACTAGGCCTTGCGCATTGTAAGACAGGGCCCAAATACGATTTTGTGAGTCTTTGATTCCAGTAACGGCACCATTAACATCGTGCGTGATCGTGACAAAATCATGATTCCGGCCCTCGATCGATAGCAGAAGGGAAGAGAAGCCGTTCATCTCCGGCGGCACGCCGTAGTGGTAAATAGTCCCGTCTGTTAGCTGGAGATCGAACGTATAATCAGCGAGCTTCGATACCTTATTAAAAACTCCGGCCGGCGAGACATATCCGCCACTGCCGTCAGGTTGATAGGTGTCGCCTTTTCCACCGGGCATAACGACCAGCACTGATCCTGCCGGCGCGCCGCCTGGAGACTCCATCGCATACGACGCATAGTTGAATATCCATTTGTTCCCAAACGGGCGGAGCTGATTTAGGGAGTCCTGGCTATTGTAAGTAATTTCAATCGCGATGTTCAGCCCGATCTCACTTTTGTACCACATCGGGACGTCTTGTACGACGAGATTCATGTTTACAGGGTTGACCTGCCATGCGGGCATACCACAAGGATTGTCAGACTTCTTTGGCCCCAAGTCGCTTGGGTATCTGGGCTGTCCACAACATCCACCCATCTCGCGAGTGAGGTCCGTCGTAGTGGCGAGCCTTATTCTTTTCGGTGGAGCGGTGAAAACCAACGCAAGACCCGACCATTGGTCATTAAATTGCTTGTTCGTCAGTTCAGTCGGCCGTTCCAATCGCGGATCGAATAACTTCACGGAGCTCGATGCGCCGAAGCCAGTTACCACGACGAAATGTTGATCCGAATAATGGGCAATGAATGGAATCGAAAGCTGTCGTAGCTGACCGCGATGGGCCCTAACGGCCGTTGGAGTTAGTCCAACCTTCTGAGCAAACTGAGCTAGTTCTCCTAGCGAGAAGCCTTTTGCTCCCGGGGCGCCCGCCAGACTAACTTCGCCGGCTTTCCGCGCATAGCCCTTTTGTCGCAAGACGTAGGCCAGGCTCTTTGCTCCGCAGTCGCGCAGCGCGATTTCATTCGCCTTGTAAAGGTTGAGTTGCAGAATCCAGTGGTGCGCATAGGTGCGCCGTCCCCAATCCGTTTCCCTCTGGAGCATTTCACTAAAGGAATTCGTTGCTTCTTCCAGTTGCCCCTGATCGATGTACAAAACGGATCGACGCAGCTTCGCCTTCTGGTAAATGTCTGTGCCCGCTTCATGGTGTCCCAGAATCCATTCAAAGCTAAACTGTGCCTCAGCCCAGCTACCGCTAAACTGTGCCGCGCATCCGAGGTGCAATTCTGCCTCGCCCGCCCACGGACTATTTGGATATTGCTGCCGATGCTGCCGAAATAGCCCGATTGCTTCTGGATACTTATGCTGGTTCCATTTTTGAATCGCCTGCCCAAAGAGCAGGTTGTCATTTTCCTGCTGCTTACGCTGGCCGGGGTCGGCAATTTTGGCAGGATCTGCCGATCTCGATGGGGTTAATGGGCTCCCCAACTGGCCCGCCATTCTCAATTCTTGTTCAGTTGGCGCGCGGCTTAGATCCAGCGGCCTCAGACTGATTTTCCTCGGGGGCTGTGGCGGCGCCGCCAGCTGCGTCGTGTTGCCACTGACGGCGGCCGTAGAGGCCGTAGACTGCGCCTGCTTTCCGGATGTCAATTTGCCTGTTCCGGCGGCTAAGGCGCGCATGCCATGGGGCAAGACAGTTAACTCGAGCAACAGGATGAACGTAATCAACCATCTGCAAAAAAGTGCAGTAATCCTAGCGGAAGTAACAATGGTTCTGTGATTCATGGAGTTCGAATTCGATCAAGCTGCGGGCGTGCGTATTCGATGGAGCTACAGCTGGGTAATTCCTGTTGTTGGGTAAGTGATTGTTATAACGGGCGGCGTATGATCGTTGGGATCAGGCGCTGGTCCTTGAGAACGCGTTGGATCCAACGGAAAAGCGTCTTGTCTATCTAGCACTCCATCTCCATCGGTATCGGCCACGAAAGGGTTGGTTCCCATCGCAAGCTCTTGCGCATTTGTGAGTCCATCTCCATCGACGTCCAGATTCGCTGGATTGATACCCATGAGCACATCATCACTATCGGATAGACCGTCACCATTCGTATCGGGATTCAGCGGATCGCTGTTCCAGTTGTACTCCTGCCAATCTGGCAACCCGTCTTGATCGGCATCGAACGGTGTGTGCGTTAGCACGGGAGCATGTCTTTCAGTGGTTGTCCCATCACCCAATTGGCCATAACTGTTTGGACCCCACGCCCAGATGAGAGCGACCCCTTTGTAAATGCCAATGGCGAGGCTGTGGTTGCCAGCGACGACCGAGATCATATTGGCGGCACCACTAACTGTCACGGGCGCGTTGCGCTGAGTGGTTGTGGCATCGCCCAACTGACCGTTACTGTTGTAGCCCCAGGCCAAGACCGTTCCATCGCTTTTCAGAGCCAGGGTATGGTATTGACCTGCAGCAACCGCGATAGCGTTGGTGACGCCAATCGCTTGCACCGCTACATAGCTATTGGTCGTCGTGCCGTTGCCAAGCTGACCGTAGTAGTTGTTACCCCAATCCCACACTGTCCCGTCCGCTTTTAGGGCAACCGCATGAGATTGCCCAGCCGCAATCGCTACCACATCATAGATGGTTCCCGCCCGTACGGGCACATAGCTAGTACTCGTGGTCCCGTTGCCAAATTGACCGTTACCATTGTAACCCCACGCCCAGACCGTCCCATCCGATTTCAATGCAAGGGTGAAGTACTGCCCAGCAGCAATAGCAATAACTCCATTTAACCCACTTACCTGTACCGGCGTAAAGCGATTAGTTGTTGTGCCATCCCCGAGCTCTCCATGCGCGTTATATCCCCAGGCCCACACAGTTCCGTCGCTCTTTAAGGCCACGCTGTGACTCTCCCCAGCTTCCACCGAAACCACGTTTGTCAATCCGCTCACTTGCACCGGCGTGTTGTGTTGCGTTGTTGTGCCGTCCCCAAGCTGTCCATAGTTATTGTAACCCCACGCCCACACCGTCCCGTCCGATTTGGCAGCTACGCTATGGTAAGTCCCACCGGCTACTGCTGTCACGTCACTAACACCTTTGACTTGCATGGGAAGCGATTGGTCAGCCGTGCTTCCTACTCCCAGTTGACCATAATTGTTGCGACCCCAAGTCCATAAAGAGCCGTCGGATCCAATCGCCAGACTGTGATTAAGACCGACCGCCGCATTACTGGCAATTTGATAAACTCCGCTCTTCGTATCGCTCGGAGTGTACCCACTTAGGAATGCTTTAGCCCGAATGAATGTAGTAGTCGCAACGCTGATCGTCGACCCCGAAGAAATAACCGGATCGGACGCTGTGGGATCGGCGCCATTGGTCGTGTAGTGAATCGTTGCACCCTGTGTCGCGCAGCTCACGGTGACTAATTGAGCTTGCAGGTAATGCCCTCCTTCAGGAGCAAAAATCGGAGTAATGACCTTCGGCGCAAAGGTGAGACTCAGAATTGCTCCTGGCACGCTTTGGCTTGCATTCGTGCCGTTGCCAAGCTGTCCGTAACTATTCGCTCCAAACGTCCAGATCGTTCCGTCGTTCTTCACCGCAACGCTATGTGTGCCGGCGCTTATCGAAGTTATTCCAGTAAGATTGCTTGCAATCACAGGAGCGCTGCGATTTGTGTTGGTGCCGTCTCCAAGTTGACCACTATTGTTGTAGCCCCAGGCCAAGACCGTTCCATCGCTTTTCAGAGCCAGGGTATGGTATTGACCTGCAGCAACCGCGATAGCGTTGGTGACGCCAATCGCTTGCACCGCTACATAGCTATTGGTCGTCGTGCCGTTGCCAAGCTGACCGTAGTAGTTGTTACCCCAATCCCACACTGTCCCGTCCGCTTTTAGGGCAACCGCATGAGATTGCCCAGCCGCAATCGCTACCACATCATAGATGGTTCCCGCCCGTACGGGCACATAGCTAGTACTCGTGGTCCCGTTGCCAAATTGACCGTTACCATTGTAACCCCACGCCCAGACCGTCCCATCCGATTTCAATGCAAGGGTGAAGTACTGCCCAGCAGCAATAGCAATAACTCCATTTAACCCACTTACCTGTACCGGCGTAAAGCGATTAGTTGTTGTGCCATCCCCGAGCTCTCCATGCGCGTTATATCCCCAGGCCCACACAGTTCCGTCGCTCTTTAAGGCCACGCTGTGACTCTCCCCAGCTTCCACCGAAACCACGTTTGTCAATCCGCTCACTTGCACCGGCGTGTTGTGTTGCGTTGTTGTGCCGTCCCCAAGCTGTCCATAGTTATTGTAACCCCACGCCCACACCGTCCCGTCCGATTTGGCAGCTACGCTATGGTAAGTCCCAGCTGCCGCCGCTACCACGTTGCTCAGACTGCTCACTGGACCGGCAGACCATTGCTGCCCTATGCTCCCATTCCCCAGCTGACCATAATTGTTGTAGCCCCAACTCCATAAAGAGCCGTCTGGTGCAATCGCAAGGCTGTGGTACAGACTACTGACGACGTAGCCCCCAATTTGGTAAGCCGCAGTCTTAATGTCGCTCGGACTATATCCAGTCTTAAATGCTTTCACTCGAAGCAACGACGCACTTGAAACGGTCACGCTTGAGCCCGAAGCGACGATCGGATCAGAGGTTGTGGGAGCATTTCCATTCGTTGTATAGTGGATTTCTGCACCAGCTGTTGCACAGCTAACCGTGACGTTCTGCGGCTGCAGATAGGAGCCTCCTTGGGGACTGAGGACCGGGATTGTAACTTGGCCACCACTGAGGCTGAAATTCGGAACCAGCGTCGGCACATTAGAATTTGCATTAGTACCATTGCCCAATTGTCCATAGGAGTTGGTTCCAAAGCTCCAGATAGTGCCATCATTCTTCACTGCGATGCTGTGCGTGCCAGCGCTTACGGAAATCGCTCCGCTAAGATTGCTCACTACTACCGGCGTGCTGCGGTTCGTGTTAGTGCCATCTCCAAGTTGACCACTATTGTTATTGCCCCAAGCCATCACCGCCCCATCGCTCTTGACTGCCAGCGTATGGTTTTGTCCAGCGGCAACACCAATCGCGTTCGTCACTCCAATCGCTTGCACCGCCACAGTGCTCGTGTTAATGGTGCCATTGCCAAGCTGACCGTTACTGTTGTAGCCCCAGTCCCACACCGTCCCGTCAGCCTTTAATGCAACCGCATGAGATTGCCCTGCCGCAATCGCTACTACATCGTAAATCGTTCCCGACCTCACCGGGATAGAACTATTCGTTGCAGAGCCATTGCCAAGTTGACCGTTACCATTGTAACCCCACGTCCAGACCGTCCCATCCGATTTCAATGCAAGGGTGAAGTACTGCCCAGCCGCAATGGCAATAACGCCGCTTAACCCGCTTACCTGTACCGGGGTAAAGCGATTAGTGATCGTGCCATCCCCAAGCTCTCCATGCGCGTTATATCCCCAGGCCCACACCGTTCCGTCAGTCTTTAACGCCACACTGTGATAGTCTCCTGCCGCAACTGCGATCACGTTGGTCAATCCGCTCACTTGCACCGGCGTAGCGCGATTGGTTGTGGTACCGTCGCCAACCTCGCCGTAAGCGTTATAACCCCACGCCCATAGCGTCCCGTCACTCTTGGCGGCCACACTATGATAAGTCCCAGCTGCCGCCGCCACCACGTTGCTCAAACTGCTCACTTGCTCGGGAAACCACTGATCTAGCGTGGTTGCATTACCGAGTTGCCCATAGTTGTTGCGTCCCCAACTCCACAACGTCCCGTCTGGCTTAATCGCCAGACTATGATAAAGGCTACTGACTACATAACTACGAATCTGGTACAGCCCGCTCTTTGTATTACTGGGGCTATAGCCTGTCATGAAGGTCTTGGCCCGCAGAAGAGTCGTGTTGGGAACATTGATCGAAGACCCTGAAGCTACGACGGGATCGGACGTTGTTGGATCAGCCCCGCTCGTCGTATAACGGATCGTCGCGCCGGGCGTAGCGCAGCTCACCGTAATGTTCTGAGGCAGAACATAAGCGCCTCCTTCAGGGCTAAAGGTCGACATCGCAACCTGGCCGGCGAATGTGAAACTAACAACTGACGCCGCAGTGCTTGCATTTACTACAGTTCCTCTTCCTAGCTGTCCGTTCGTATTTAGGCCAGTGCTCCAAATTGCTCCGTCGGTCTTTAATATCAGCGTATGATTACCTGCGGCCAACGCACTTGCCGCACTTATGCCGGACACAGCCGTATTCCGCTGGGTCGTAGTGCCGTCTCCGAGTTGACCGTAGTTGTTGTAGCCCCAGGCGATGGCGGTTCCATCGTTTTTTACCGCCACAGTGTGATACTGCCCCGCTGCGACTGCAGCTATATTTGCCACCCCAGTCGCCTGGACGGCGCTCAACCGTTGCGTTATTGTTCCGTCGCCGAGCTGGCCATACGCGTTGTAGCCCCAGGTCCAAACTGTCCCGTCAGATTTTAATGCAACGCCGTGTCGCTGGCCGGTCGCGATGGCTATAACATTGTAAATTGTTCCCGATCTCACCGGCGTCAATCGTTGAGTTGTCGTGCCGTCGCCTAGTTGGCCGTACCCATTGTAGCCCCAGGCCCAGATTGTCCCGTCCGATTTCAGTGCCAGGCTGAAATACTGCCCGGCTGCAAGCGCGGTGACTCCGGTCAAGCCGCTAACCTGCACGGGAGTAGAACGGTTGGTCGTTGTCCCATCACCCAGCTGGCCGTATCCATTATAGCCCCAAGCCCAAACCGTCCCGTCACTTTTCAGAGCGACCGTGTGGTAGTCGCCTCCCGCAACCGCGACGACGTTCGTTAACCCGCTTACCTGCATGGGGGTAGAGCGATTAGTGGTAGTGCCGTCGCCGATTTGGCCGTATCCGTTGTAACCCCACGTCCAGACAGTCCCATCCGATTTGGCAGCTACGCTATGGTAAGCGCCTCCAGCCCCCGCCACCACGTTGCTCAACGCGGTTACTTGCGCCGGAAACCACTGGTCCACCGTGCTCCCAATCCCCAGTTGCCCATAGTAATTGTAACCCCAACTCCATAACGTCCCGTCTTCCTTTAAGGTGAGGCTGTGATTCAGACCAGCTGCCACACGGCGTTGGACCGTGTCTGCTTGCGAAACGCCCGCGCAGAGAAATGCGCACAGCAAAGCGAAGGCGTAAACGTTGCGATGAAATTTCGGTGGTGACGTCAAAATCGTCGCAGCTTTTGCCAGCTTCGAAAAAGCGCGGCAAGAAAAAAGTTCGCCGTCGGCCAAGTTTTTTGCCATCCACAGGCGGTTCGAAGCAGGAGACCGCTGTCGCGAACTGCGGGACAATCAGCGATCAGGCGCAGGTTCGACCCGTTGTTGCACGTGGTGCACCATGGCCACGGCAGCGATCAGGATAATGGCTGCAATCACCTGGTGCGGGTAAAGGCTGGCATGAAAAAAGCCCCAAGTGATGCACACCGCAGCGAGCGTCTGCATCATCTCGAAATAACCCGCTGTTGAAGCGCGCGTGAGACGCAGCCCTTGAAAATAAATCAAGAGCGGAATGCCGCCTGAGATCGACGCGAGCAAAATC
>Ga0209377_1002194_pt1:0-5000 | contig 12746 bp, 4 predicted proteins | sample GraSoiAngelo_141_FD_185898 | JGI IMG/M metagenome (GOLD analysis project Ga0209377, IMG submission 185898) | Grasslands soil microbial communities from the Angelo Coastal Reserve, California, USA - 14_0929_12_40cm (SPAdes) (version 2) | ecosystem: Environmental > Terrestrial > Soil >...
CGGGACGTTGGTTCGCATCTGCTTGTCTGCCGGGATGAATCCGCGCTCGTCCACCAGCACGCCGGCTGCCTCGGCGCCGATCTTCTTGCCGTTGGGGGTGCGTCCGACCGATACCAGCACCAAGTCGTAGATCGCCGGATCGCCGCTGTCGAAACGCACGTGGATTCCGTCGCGCGCCGCCTCGGCGCCCACGGTTTTCGTCTTCAGCATCAGCCGGTCGAACCGCGAGGCATTCATCTTCTGCCAGACCTTCACCAGATCGCGGTCCGCGCCCGTCATCAGGTCATCGAGCATTTCCACCACGTCGATGCGCGACCCGAGCGTCGAGTAGACGCAGGCCATCTCCATCCCGATGATCCCGCCGCCGATCACCAGCATCCGCTGCGGCACCGCCCTCAGCTCCAGCGCGCCGGTGGAATCGACGATGCGGGGATCGTTGGGCAGGAAGGGCAGTTTCGCCGACTGCGAGCCGGCGGCGATGATCGCCTTGTCGAAGCGGATGGTGCGGCCGCCCACCGCGAGCTGGTTTGCACCGGTGAACTTGCCTTCGCCGGTGACGACCTCGACGTTGCGCGCCTTCGCCAACATCGACACACCGCCGCTCAGCCGTCCGACGACCTTCTCCTTCCAGGCGCGCAGCTTCTCCACCTCGATGCGCGCCTCGCCGAAGGAGACGCCGTGGGCCGCGAGAGCGCGTGCCTCGTCCATCAGGCCGGCGACGTGGAGCAGCGCCTTGGAAGGAATGCAGCCGACGTTCAGGCACACGCCGCCGAGCGCCTTGTAGCGCTCGACGAGGATGACGCGCTTGCCCAGGTCCGCCGCGCGAAAGGCGGCCGCGTATCCGCCCGGCCCGGAGCCGAGGACCAGGACATCGCAGTCGAATGCGCCCGCGGCGGAACGCCGCGGAACCTCTGCAGTGTCGGCGCGTCGGGGCTCCTCGCGAGCGGGCGGCGGCCGAGGCGCTTCGGGCTGAGCGGCCGGCCTCGCCTGCTCGGCCGGGCGCGACGCGGCAGCCGCTTCTGCCGCCTCGAGCGTCAGGATGACGGTGCCTTCCGATACCTTGTCCCCAACCTTCACGCGCACTCCCGAAACGGTGCCGGCTGCGGGCGCCGGAACGTCTACCGTCGCCTTGTCCGATTCGAGTGTGACGATCGGTTGCTCCTTCTCGATCCGGTCGCCCGCCTTGACGAGCACCGCGATGATCGGGACGTCCTTGAAATCACCGATGTCGGGAACGCGGACTTCAATCACAGGAGCATCCTTCGCGCATCGCCGAGCAGCCCGGCGAGAAAGGTGTTGAAGCGCGCGGCGCCTGCGCCGTCCACCACGCGATGATCCCAGGACAGCGAGAGCGGCAGCATGAGCCGCGGCTTGAAATCCGATCCCGACCAGACCGGGCGCATCTGCGCGCGGCTCGCGCCGAGGATCGCGACTTCGGGAGCGTTGATGATCGGCGTGAAGTACGTCCCACCGATCCCTCCCAGCGAGGAAATGGTGAACGTCGACCCCTGCATGTCACCGGGCGACAGCTTGCCGTCGCGCGCCTTCGCCGCCAGTTCGGCGGTCTCCTTCGCGATGGCCAGCACTCCCTTCTTGTCGGCGTCCTTCAGCACGGGGACCACCAGCCCCTGTGGCGTATCGGCGGCGAACCCGATGTTCCAGTATTTCTTCACCACCAGGTGATCGCCTTCCAGCGAGCTATTGAAATTGGGGAACTTCTGCAGCGCCGCGACGCACGCCTTCATCAGGAACGCGAGCAGGGTCACCTTGACCTCCTGCTCCTTGTTGAGCGCGAGGCGGAAGGCTTCCAGATCGGTGATGTCCGCGTCCTCGTGGTTGGTGACGTGGGGGATGGTGACCCAGTTCCGGTGCAGTCCCGGACCGGCGATCTTCTGGATGCGCGTGAGCAGCTTCGTGTCGATGGGCCCGAACTTCGCGAAGTCCACCTTGGGCGGCGGCGCGACCGCCAGGCCCCCTGGCGCCGGAGCGGCGGCGGGCGCGGCGGCGCCGGTCATCACCGACTTGACGAATTTGTAGACGTCCCCCGCAAGGATGCGGCCTTTGGGACCGCTCCCGCTGACGCGCCCGAGATCCACCCCCAGTTCGCGCGCCAGTTTGCGCACCCCGGGTCCGGCATGGGCCTTCTGGAACGCCTCTTCGTCGATCACCGCTGGAGCGAGCGGCGGCTCGTCCCACGGCGGCGGGATCGTCGCGGTAGGCCCTCCGTATTCCTTTCGCGGGGTCGGTTGCTCTACGGACGATTTCTGCGGCTCGGCGCGGTCGACGGAGGGAGCTTGTCGTCCGTCGGCCTTCGCCGGCGCCTCGCGAAAGGGCTTCTCCGGCTCGACGTGCTCGACCGGTGGAGTCCCCGCGCGCGACGCGGCCACCGGCTGCTCCGGTGTTGCGGGCTCCTGCGGCTTGGCCCCGGAACGCGACTCCCTCTCCTTCGCATCCAGGCGCGCGATCAGCGAACCTTCGGACACCTTGTCGCCGACCTTCACGGCGACTTCGCGCACCACGCCCGCCGCGGGAGAGGGCACTTCCATGGTGGCCTTGTCGGACTCCAGCGTGACCAGCGGCGCTTCCGCGGCGATCTGGTCGCCCGGTTTCACCAACACCTCGATCACGGGGACGTCCTTGAAATCGCCGATGTCCGGGACCTTGACGTCCATGGCTACACCGTCACCGGATTCGGTTTCTCGGGATCGAGGCCGTACTTCTTCAGCGCCTCCGCCACGCGCTCAGCGGGAACGGCGCCGTCCTCGGCCAGCGCCCGCAGCGCATGCGCCGCGATCCAGTGCCGGTTCACCTCGAAGAAGTGGCGCAGCTTCGCCCGGGTATCGCTGCGGCCGAAGCCGTCCGTGCCGAGCACGCGGTAGCGGGCGGGCAGGAAGGCGCGGATCGAGTCGGCGTGCAGCTTGATGTAGTCGGTCGCGGCGATGATCGGTCCGCTGCGGCCTTTCAGGCATTGCTCGACGTAGCTGACGCGAGGCTTTTCCTGCGGGTGCATCGCGTTCCAGCGATCCACGTCGAGCCCGTCGCGACGCAGCTCGGAGAAGCTGGTGACGCTCCAGAGATCGGCGGCGACGCCGAAGTCCTTTTCCAGGAGCTCCGCCGCCGCGATCACTTCCCGGAGGATGGTCCCCGAACCGAGCAGCTGCACCTGCGACTTCGGCCGCTCGCGGAACCGGTACATCCCCTTCAGGATCCCTGCCTCCGCTCCCTGCGGCATGTCCGGGTGCGCGTAATTCTCGTTCATCACCGTCAGGTAGTAGTAGACGTCCTCCTGCTCCTGGACCATCCGGCGCAGACCGTCCTGCACGATGACCGCGAGCTCGTACTGGAACGCGGGATCGTAAGCGATGCAGTTCGGGATGGAGCTCGCCACGACGTGGCTGTGACCGTCCTGGTGTTGCAGCCCTTCGCCGTTCAGCGTCGTGCGGCCGGAAGTGGCCCCGATGAGGAACCCGCGCGTGCGCATGTCCCCCGCCGCCCAGGCCAGGTCGCCGACGCGCTGGAACCCGAACATCGAATAAAAGAGGTAGACGGGGACCATCTGCACGCCGTTGGTGCTGTACGACGTTCCCGCCGCGATCCAGGAGGAGATGGCCCCGGCCTCGTTGATTCCCTCCTCGAGGATCTGCCCGTTCTGCGCTTCCTTGTAGAACATCAGCTGATCGGCATCCTCCGGCCGGTAGAGCTGGCCGACGTGCGAGTAGATGCCGTATTGCCGGAACATGCCTTCCATGCCGAACGTGCGCGCCTCGTCGGCGACGATGGGGACCACCCGGGGCCCGATGTTCTTGTCGCGCAAGAGCGTGGTGAGGATCCGGACGAAGGCCATGGTGGTGGACAGCTCGCGTTCTCCGCTGCTCTTGAGCTGTGCCTCGAACGCCGACAGCGGCGGCGCCTGCAGCGGCTCCGCCTTGCGGCGCCTGCGCGGCAGGCCTCCGCCCAATTCCTGGAGACGCTGCTTGAGCCACTTCATCTCCGGGCTGTCCTCCGGCGGCCGGTAGAAGGGCACCTGCTCCAGCTGATCGTCGGCGATCGGCAGGTGGAAGCGATCGCGAAACGCGCGGATCTGGTCGGCCTTCATCTTCTTCGCCTGGTGGGCGATGTTCTGCCCCTCCATGGCCTCGCCCATCCCGAAGCCCTTGATCGTCTTCGCCAAGATGACCGTCGGCTGTCCCTTCTGCTCGCTCGCCGCCTTGTAGGCGGCGTAGACCTTGATCGGATCGTGGCCGCCGCGGCTCAGCGACCAGATCTGCTCGTCGGTCCAGTCCGCGACCATCGCCGCGGTCTCCGGATACCTGCCGAAGAACTCCTTGCGCACGAACGCCCCGTCGCGCGACTTGAATGCCTGGTAGTCGCCGTCGACGCATTCCTCCATCAGCTGCCGCAGCCGGCCGGTGGTGTCGCGCGCCAGCAGCGGGTCCCAGTTCGACCCCCAGATGACCTTGATCACGCTCCAGCCCGCGCCGCGGAAGCTCGACTCCAGCTCCTGGATGATCTTGCCGTTGCCGCGCACGGGCCCGTCGAGGCGCTGCAGATTGCAGTTCACGACGAAGATCAGGTTGTCGAGCTTCTCGCGCCCGGCCATCGCGATCGAGCCGAGCGATTCCGGCTCGTCGGTCTCTCCGTCGCCGATGAAGCACCACACCTTGCGGCCCTCGGTCTTCGCCAGGCCACGATCTTGAAGGTAGCGGAGGAACTTGGCCTGGTAGATGGCCATGATCGGCCCCAGGCCCATGCTGACCGTCGGGAATTGCCAGAAGTCGGGCATCAGCCAGGGATGCGGGTAGCTCGAGAGCCCGCGCCCGTCGACCTCCTGGCGGAAGTTCCGCATGCGCGTCTCGTCGATGCGGCCCTCCAGGAAAGCGCGCGCATAGAAGCCCGGCGACGAGTGGCCCTGCAGGTAGAGGAGATCGCCGCCGTGCTTCTCGCCCGGCGCATGCCAGAAATGATTGAAGCCGATGTCATAGAGCGTGGCGGCGGAGGCG
>Ga0209377_1002194_pt1:10000-12746 | contig 12746 bp, 4 predicted proteins | sample GraSoiAngelo_141_FD_185898 | JGI IMG/M metagenome (GOLD analysis project Ga0209377, IMG submission 185898) | Grasslands soil microbial communities from the Angelo Coastal Reserve, California, USA - 14_0929_12_40cm (SPAdes) (version 2) | ecosystem: Environmental > Terrestrial > Soil >...
CAGCGCTCAGACAACTAGGAGGTTGGCTTAGAAGCAGCCATCCTTTGAAGAAAGCGTAATAGCTCACTAGTCAAGCGAGGCTGCGCCGAAAATGAAACGGGGCTCAAGCATCGTACCGAAGCTTCGGATTGCCCGTCTTCTTCGGAAGAGGGGCAGTGGTAGGGGAGCGTCATAGCGCCTTTGAAGCCATACCGGAAGGAGTGGTGGAGGTGCTACGAGAGCTGATGCCGATATGAGTAGCGATAAAACGGGTGAGAAACCCGTTCGCCGCAAGCCCAAGGTTTCCCGGGGGAGGTTAATCCGCCCGGGGTTAGTCGGGACCTAAGCCGAGGCCGAGAGGCGTAGGCGATGGACAACAGGTTAATATTCCTGTACCACCTCATGGCGTCGAAGCCGGGGGGACGGAGAAAGCTAGGTTGGCCGCCGGACGGAAGAGGCGGTTCAAGGCAGTAGGTGGTCCTCGAGGCAAGCGTAACTTGAGGGCAACACCGAGAGCCGACGACGTGGCCGCATGGCCAGAAGCAACCGATGCTCCGCTTCCGAGAAAAGCCCCGCGTTCAGTGGAGCCATGTGGTGCCCGTACCGTAAACCGACACAGGTGGGCGAGGAGAAAATCCTCAGGCGCTTGAGAGAACTCTGGCCAAGGAACTCGGCAAATTACCACCGTAACTTCGGAAAAAGGTGGGCCCGTTTCCGTGAAGGGACTTGCTCCCGGAGCGGAGGCGGGTCGCAGAGAAATGGCGGTAGCGACTGTTTACCAAAAACACAGGACTCTGCAAACTCGCAAGAGGATGTATAGGGTCTGACGCCTGCCCGGTGCCGGAAGGTTAAGGGGATCCGTCAGGGGGGTCAAACCCCCGAAGCGGTGAGCCGAAGCCCCGGTAAACGGCGGCCGTAACTATAACGGTCCTAAGGTAGCGAAATTCCTTGTCGGGTAAGTTCCGACCTGCACGAATGGCGTAACGACTTCCGCACTGTCTCGGCCAGGGACTCAGCGAAATTGAAATAGCTGTGAAGATGCAGTTTACCCGCAGCAAGACGGAAAGACCCCGTGAACCTTTACTCTAACTTGCCAGTGACACTAGGACTCGCTTGTGTAGGATAGGTGGGAGGCTGTGAAGCCCGGGCGCTAGCTCGGGTGGAGCCAACGGTGAAATACCACCCTGGTGGGTCTTGGTGTCTAACTCTGCCCCGTCAACCGGGGCGAGGACACTGGCTGGTGGGGAGTTTGACTGGGGCGGTCGCCTCCCAAAATGTAACGGAGGCGCGCGAAGGTTCCCTCAGGCTGATTGGAAACCAGCCGGCGAGTGCAATGGCACAAGGGAGCTTGACTGCGAGACCGACGGGTCGAGCAGGTGGGAAACCAGGTCATAGTGATCCGGTGGTTCTGCATGGAAGGGCCATCGCTCAACGGATAAAAGGTACTCCGGGGATAACAGGCTTATCACGCCCAAGAGTTCACATCGACGGCGTGGTTTGGCACCTCGATGTCGGCTCATCGCATCCTGGGGCTGGAGCAGGTCCCAAGGGTTTGGCTGTTCGCCAATTAAAGCGGTACGCGAGCTGGGTTCAAAACGTCGTGAGACAGTTTGGTCCCTATCTGCTGTGGGCGTAGGAGGCTTGAGGGGTCCCGACCTTAGTACGAGAGGACCGGGTTGGACGGACCGCCTGTGTACCAGTTGTCACGCCAGTGGCACCGCTGGGTAGCAGTGTCCGGATCTGATAACCGCTGAAAGCATCTAAGCGGGAAGCAGACCTCAAGAACAGGCCTCCCGGGAGCAATCCCCTGAAGAGCCGTCGAAGACGACGACGTCGATAGGCCGGAGGTGTAAGCGCCGCAAGGCGTTGAGCTGACCGGTACTAATCGCTCGTGCGGCTTGGTCGTTCTTCTCTTCCAGCTTCTTTACCGAATCGATAAGACCAGGGTCGAGCGCGGCACATGGCCGCCGACGACGACACGGCGCTTGCGCATATGCGAAGGTTTCCGGTGGCTACATCGGAGGGGTCCCACCCGTTCCCATCCCGAACACGGCAGTTAAGCCCTCCAGAGCCGATGGTACTGCACGGTTTCCGTGTGGGAGAGTAGGTCGCTGCCGGAATTTTTCCCTGACGCCCCGCCGCGCCTTCAAGCGCCGCGGGGCGTTGCTTTACCTTCGACGGCCGGGTCTATCTCGATCTCTCGAGCAGCCCGGCAAGGTGTTCCTTCCAAGCCGCCGCATTCGTGTGCGTGCCATGTCCTCGGGTCTTCGGGCCGATAGGCAAGACAACCGCCTCGCCCCGCTTCACGCGCCTGATCTCCCGCTCCAGAATCCCCAACTCGGGCGGGTTTATCTCGTCGTCCGCGGAATTGATCGCCGTTACCGCCGTCTCGACCTTCTCCAGATCCGCCGACGGGTCGTAGTCCCGCGAGGCGTCAAAGGCGTACAGGAAATCGTTCGCATCCGTCATCGCCAGCCGTTTCGCCATCCACTCCTCTGCGAGCTTGTCGGCTGCATCGCGCGTGGGCACCTGCGCCTGCAGCGGCAGCGCCGCGCTGCCCATGAAGAAGAGCACCTCCAGCGCGCCGCGGAGCCCGGCCAGCGGCGGCGACTTGTACTCGCCGCCGTTCCATGCCGGGTCGGACCGGATGGAGTCCATCGCCAGCTTGCGCACCACCCGGTTGCGGCCCGCGATCTGCACGGGGAGGCATGCCAGCGCGAGGTTGGCGTCCATGAACTTCGGCTGCGCCTCCGCCCAGACCCAGGAG
>Ga0209377_1002198_pt1 | contig 12740 bp, 14 predicted proteins | sample GraSoiAngelo_141_FD_185898 | JGI IMG/M metagenome (GOLD analysis project Ga0209377, IMG submission 185898) | Grasslands soil microbial communities from the Angelo Coastal Reserve, California, USA - 14_0929_12_40cm (SPAdes) (version 2) | ecosystem: Environmental > Terrestrial > Soil > Grasslands ...
CCCGGGGCTGCGCGCGCCGCGTCCGCGCGCACCGCCGCGATGCGCGCGTGAGGACGAGGCGATCTGAGTATGGCCGCGTGCAGCAAGCCCGGCAGGCGCACGTCGGCGGCGTACTTGCCGCGTCCGGTCAGGAGACGGAAATCCTCCTTGCGCTTCATCGGGACGCCGATCACGCGATAGTCCACCGCGTTCTCGAGGCGAGCCGGTGGAGTCATGGACGCAGGTGAAAGATCTTCGCCGCGTTCTCGCCGAAGATCGCCGCCTCGATCGCCGGATCGAGCCCCGCCTCGCGGACGACCCTGAGCGGATCCGGATCGCCCATCCAGAACGGGTGGTCGCTGCCGAGCATCACGCGGTCGTGGCCGACCAGCTGGACGAGATACCGAAGCGCGTCGGGCCGCTGCACGAGCGTGTCGTAGAGGAAGCGCCGGAGATAGCGACTGGGAAGCCCGGCGTCGTCCACGCGCGCCTCGGGCCTCGTCTGGTGGGCGCGGTCGAAGCGGCCGATGTGGTACGGCAGAAAGCCGCCGCCGTGAACGAGCACCACGGAGAGCCCGGGGAATCGGTCGAGCGTTCCGCCGAGGATCAGGCTGGCGGCGGCCAGGGTCGTCTCGAACGGATAGCCGACCAGGTTGTGCAGGTAGTGGCGTCCGAACCGCTCGACCGCTTCGAGCAAGAACGGATGGAGCACGACCGGCGCGGCGAGATCCGCGGCCGCCTTCCAGAACGGATCGAAGGCGGCATCGCCGAGCGGCCGACCGAGCGCGTTGGGATCGACCATGGCGCCGCGCAGGCCGAGCTCGCGCACCGCGAATCGCAGCTCCGCGGCGGCCGTCGCCGGCTCTTGCAGCGGCACCGTCGCCAGACCGCGATGCGCGCCCGGCGCCTCACGGAGCGCGGCGGCGAGCGCCTCGTTCTGGAGCCGGCTCCACGCTGCACCCTGCGCCGTCGGCAGCGAGTAGCCCGCGATGTCCATCAGCGGACCGAACACAGCGGTGTCGATCCCCTGCTCGGCGAGGAACTTAACGTGGAGGTCGAGCGTGTAGAGGGCCGGGAGCAGCGGGCGTGTCGGGGGCTCGTCGGCGATCTGCAACCGCACACCGTCGCCTGGTAGCAGTCGAACGCCATAGGTGTCGGGTTGGCGCCGAGCCGCGTCGAAGACGCCCGGCGAAACGTAGTGGACGTGGACGTCGACGATCACGCTCGTCAGTCGAGCAGTGCCTTCCGCTGGCCGCCGTCGAGCGTGATGATCGCCCCATTCATGAAGCTGGCGCGCGGCGAGGCGACGAACACGGCCACGTTCGCGACTTCCTCCGGCGTGCAGATGCGCCCGAGCGGAATGCTGCGCTCGGCACGCTGCTGGGCCTCGTCGACGCTGATCTTGCGCATTCGCGCGATTCCGCTGATGAGCTGGCCCCAGCGCTCGGTGGCCACGGGCCCGGGGTTGATCGCATTCACGAGAATGTTCTGGCGGCCGTACTGCTCGGCCAGCGCCACCGTCATCGCCAGGTCGGCGGCGTTCGCCGCGCTCGGCGAGAGCTCGATGCCGATGGGCTTGACGCCGTCATTGCCCACGATGTTGACGATCCGGCCGCCACCCTGGCGCAGCATGTGCGGGATCACCGCCTTGATGCACCGGACGTAGCCCATGAACTTCAGCTGGAGCGCCTTCTGCCAGTCTTCTTCCGTCAGATCGAGGATCTCGCCGCCGGGCGCCGCGCCGGCGTTGTTGACGAGCACGTCGATCCGGCCGAAGCGCGAAGCCGCGGCGTCGACGATCCGCTGGACGTCGTCGGGCCGGGTCAGGTCACCCGCCACCGCGAAGACCTCCACGCCCGTCGCTTTCGCGAGCTCCTGGGCGGAGGCCTCGAGCGAGGCCTTGTCCCTCGCACAGATCGCGACCTTGACGCCCTCCTGGGCGAGACCGCGCGCGACCGCCTTGCCGATGCCCTTGCTGCCGCCGGTGACCAGCGCCGCGTGCCCCTTCAAGCCGAGGTCCATATGAGGCTCCTTCGCCCGCGCGGGATTGACGGGCGCGAGTCTATCATTCATAGCCGCGCCTCGGCCGGCGGGGCCCCAGCCCCGCGACGGCCTGCAGCGCGCACCGCCATTCATAGCCGCGCATAAGCGCACCGCGAAAGGAGCCGACATGACCAAGTATCTCGAGGGGACCGACGCTCAGAAGAGCCGCGCGTACTCGCCGGCCGTCATCACCGAGGGCGGGCGCATCGTCTGGCTGGCCGGCCAGACCGCGATGGTGGACGGCGACGGCAAGGACATCTCGGGCAACTTCGAGGCGCAGACGCACCGGGTGTTCGCGCTCATCGACCAGACCTTGCGCCGCGCCGGCGGCACGCTCGCGAATCTGGTCACGATGACGGTCTTCATCAAGGAGCCGCGCTACGGCGACCGCTTCGTCGAGCTTCGCAGGCAGAAATTCCCGGACGGTAACTACCCGGGCAGCGCGCTGATCACCGTGACCAACTTCGCGCGGCCCGGCATGGAGATCGAGATTCAGGGGATCGCGGTCATCGGCGACCGCGCCTGACAGCCGCCGCTACGGCACCAGCACGATCTTGCCGTGGTGGCCGTTCTCCATGACCGCTTCGTGGGCGCGCGGGGCCTGCGCGAGCGGTAGCTCCTGGTGGATGATCGGCCGTAGAGTGCCGTTGCGCAGACCTTCGACGAGCGCCGAATGGATGCCGGCCAGCTGGGCCGGCGAGGCGTGGAAGAGGGCCACCCCGAGGATCGCGGCGTTCTTGTTCATGGCCAGGCGCGGATTGAACTCGATCGCGCCGCGGTTGCCGATCACCGCGACGCGCCCGCGCATCGCGAGCGCATCGAAGTCTTTCTGGAGATTCACGTTCGCCAGCATCTCGAGAATGACGTCGACGCCCTGCCCGCCCGTGAGCTTCAGCACCTCGCCAATGTAACCCGGCGCCGTGTGGTCGAGGACGTGATGGGCGCCTTGCTCCGCCACCATGCGCCGCCCCTTCTCGGTCCCCGCGGTGCCGATGACGGTCATCCCGCGCGCCCGGGCGAGCTGGACGCAGGCGATACCGACGCCGCCGCTGGCTCCGTGCACCAGGACCGATTCGCCGGCCTCGCCGTGCGCCCGGTGGAACAATGCATGAAACGCGGTCGCGTAGGGGACGTTCATCGCCGCGCCCTGAGCGTAGCTGACGTTGCCCGGGAGCTCGTGGACTTGGGCTTGCTCGCAGAGCGTCATCTCGGCGTACGCGCCGGAAAGCGAGCCGCCGAAATAGACGCGATCACCCTTCTTGACGCGAGTGACCGAGTCGCCGACGGCCTCGACCACGCCGGCCGCGTCGGATCCCGGTGTGTACGGAAGCTTCGGACCGCGGTTGTCGGTGTTGGAGCGCAGGTAGGTGTCCACCGGATTCACGCCGACGGCGTGATTGCGGACGAGCACCTGCGTGGCTCCGGGCTGGAGCGCGGAAATTTCTTCGAGCTTCAGGACCGACGGGCCGCCGTACGCCGAGACGCGGATCGCTTTCATGCGCTCACGCTCCTTCGTTATCGTGGAACCCACTGGATCGACGAGACCTCGCCGAACTCCCGCCAGAGCTTGCGCCAGGAATCGCCGCCGTCGTCGCTGCGATAGAGATAGCCGTAGCGGCTGGCCGCGAACATCGTGTCGGGGGCCGACTCCGAGACAGCCACGGTCCAGATCGCCGAGTTCGGCTGCACCGGGAATTTCAGGGTCTCCCAGGTGACGCCGGCATCGCGTGAGCGGACTACCGTGCCGATGCGGCCCGGCGTGGAATCGCCCAGCGTCACGAATACCGTGCGCGGGTCACCGGGCTTCACCGCGATGCCGCGCGGATAGTGCCAGGGAAAAACTTCGCGGGCGCGCGCGGCGTGCCAGGTCTTGCCGTCGTCGGTGCTGCGCCAGATGTCGTCGTTGACCACGGTGAACACGGTCTTCGGCGGGCCTTCGACCACCAGCATGTTGTGGACGTCCTGGTTCGCGATCTGGCCATTCAGCGTGGCCCACGTCTCGCCGCCGTCCCGGCTGTAGCGCACGCCGTCCACCTCGAGCCCGACCCACACGTTCCGGTCGTTGGTGGGGTCGATGGCGATCCCAGTCGGCCGTGGCACGCCGACGTTCGGGCAGTCTTTCGCGATCTCGACGGAGAGCCGCGACCAGCTCTTGCCTGCGTCGGTCGAGCGGAAGATGCCGGGCGTGCTGGGCGTGCCGGTGCCGGCGAACATCACGGCCGGATCGACCGGGTCGATCGCCATGCTCCAGACCATCGAGCCCTTCATCGGGTTCTCGAGCAGACGCCACGTCGCGCCGCCGTCGTCACTCCGGTAGAGCCCGAAATCGGTTCCCGCGTAGACGATCTCGGGGCTGCGCGCGTCCGAGCGCAGCATCCGAACGATGCAATCGGAATGCATCCCCTGGCGCACGCCGGCCCGCGTCCAGCTCTCGCCCTCGTCGGCACTCATCATGACACCCTGACCGACGGTCCCGACCAGGATGGTCCCCTTACTCGTCATGGTTCACCTCCTGCGTCTATCGTTCCGAACGATTCGGCCCGTGAGTCGCCCAGACTATACACCGCTCGCAACGGCTCGGCGCGCTGCGGCGATCTCCGCCGGGGCGGCGTCCGCACCCGGGAAGTCGCGCTCGGCCCGTTTGTACCAGCCGCGCGCATTGTCGAGATCACCCTCGAGGATGTGCACGATTCCGTGAATCCACGCCCCCAGGGTAGATTTCTCCTTCTGGACGATCTCGTGCGCCTTCTTCCAGTCGCCCGCCGTCAAGAGCTCGACCGCCTCTCCCAGAGACTCGCTCATGTCGTCCTCCTGAAATTCTCGGCTCTAGAGACTCGGCGCCGACCCGCGTCCGAGAACGTCCTCGCACCACGCCGCCGCCGAGAGAAGTGGAGCTTCGGTGAAGGCGCCGCTCACCAGCTGGATCCCGAGCGGCAGACCGGTCGTCGTCAGACCGCAGGGCACCGTGATCGACGGCAGGCCCGAGAGTGACCACGGCACCTGGAACCGCGGATCGCCTGTCGCCATCCCCTCGGGAGCGGGCGCGGGCGTCGTCGGCGACAGCAGCACGTCGTAGCGCTCCAGCAACGGGCTCATTTCCCGCCGGAACTGCCGCCGGATCCTGAGTGCGCGCACGTAGAGGTCGCCCGGGATCAGCATGCCCATCTCGATCGCGCTCCGGATCGCCGGCCGATAGAGCTCGGCCTTCAAGGCGTAGCGCTCGGCGTGGATGCTCGCGGTGTCGCTCCGCGTGATCAGGTAGGCCGCCGCGTACACTGCGCGGAACGTCGGCGGCAGCTTGGCCTCGTCGACGGCGGCGCCAGCCCGTGCCAGCCGGTTCACCGCGTGCGCGGTCACGTCCGCGACCTCGGGGGTGGCGCGCTCGAAGAATTCTCGCAAGACGGCGACACGCGGCGCGCGCCGTCGGGTCAGCGCGGCGAGATAGTCGGGCACCGGCGCGCGCGACGAGCTCGGATCCTCGGGATCGTGGCCGGCGGTGATCGAGAGCCCGAGCGCCACGTCCTCGACGCTCCGAGCCATCAACCCGACATGATCCTGCGTGTAGCTGAGCGCTATCACCCCGCGCGTGCTGATCCGACCGAACGTCGGCTTGAGGCCCACGAGCCCGCAATACGACGCCGGGCGCACGTTCGAGCCGATCGTCTGGCTGCCGAGCGACAGCGGGATCATGCGCGCGGCCACGGCGGCGGCCGAGCCGCTCGACGAGCCGCCGGGCGTGCAGGCAAGGTTCCACGGATTACGCGTGGGAGCCGGATCGTACGTCGCAAACTCCGTGGTGTGCAGCTTGCCGAGCAGGATCGCGCCGGCGGCCTTGAGCCGCGCCACCGCGGCGGCGTCGTAGTCGGGAACGAAGCCGGCCATCACCTTCGAGCCGGCTTCCGTGCGAAGGCCGGCGCTGTAAAAGATGTCCTTGGCGCCGAAGGGGACGCCGTGGAGCGGACCGCGGAATACGCCCCGCGCGGCCTCGTCGGCGGCCTGCCGCGCCGCCAGCCTGGCGCCCTCGCGATCGAGCAGCGCCCACGCCTGCACGCGACCGTCGATCCGGTCGATGCGTTCGAGCAGCGACTCGACCAGGTCGAGGGGCGACAACACCTTCTCCCGGATCGCCCGCGCTGCGTCGATGGCGTCCAGCGTGTGCAGGCTCATGGCGGGGGCTCCGGCTCGGCGTAGAACGCCGGGGCCTCGTCGGCGGCGACGGGAAACGTCGCCACCTCGATCATCCAGCCCGCGACGTCCTCGATCGTCTGGGCGAGCTCCCGGGCGCGCGCGGCGCCGAACCGCTGCTCGGCGGCGGCTCGGAGCCAGGCGGCGTATTCGGCGCGCTGTCCTTCACGATCCATGCTTCACTCCACCAGCGCGCCTCCCCGGCGCGGGGGAGCCCCGACTGCCGGCGGCGCGCCCGACACCGGATGAGCGCCTGCTCGCTCTGGCTGGCAATCATCTCACGCCGGGCAAAGGTGGACATCGGTAAGGATCGACCGGCAAGGATCGACCTTGACAGGTCGCCTATTGTTCTCAAACAATCGCTCCCTTCTTCGCCCGAGTGCTGAAGTCGCAGAAGGAGTTCGCTACGGCGTCTTCAGCTTGATGTCCTCGTACGGCGCCGAGAATCCATAGCCGCCGAGCAGCCCGAGCCCCGATTCCTCCACCCGCGGTCCGACGCCGTGGAGGAAGGCGAAGTCCCACACCGGCACGAACATCGCGCGCTCGTAGATGAGCTGCTGGATGCGATGCAGCAGCACCTCACGCTTCGCGCGATCCAGCTCCACGGCCTGCTCGCGGAAAAGACCGTCGATGTCGGGATAGCCACCGTACGCGTAGGTCCCCCCGGAGATGGCGAGGGGTTCGAGCCAGGTGGCGGCGTTGCCCGACGCGCCGATGAAGAGGTACACGAGGTTCTTGTACTTCTTCTCGGCCACGCCCTTGAAGAAGGCCGCCCGCTCGAGCGGACGCAGCTTGAGCTGGATCCCCACCGCCTTCAAATCGGTGAGCATCGCTTCGCCCCAGCTGCAGACCTGCAGGTCGCAGAAAAACTCGCCGGCGTCGAAGCCGCTCGGGTATCCGGCCTCCGCGAGCAGTCGACGGGCCCGGGCCGGATCGTGGGGATACGGCGGCGCCGGCCAGTAGAAGTCGAAGCTGGAAGGCACGATGCTCCCGGTGATCTTCGACAGACCGAGCGTCGCCGCCTCGTTGAGGGTGTTGCGATCGATCGCCAGGTTGGCGGCCAGCCGCACGCGCTTGTCGTGCCAGGGAGACTTCGGATCGAACTGGTCGGCGAAGACCAGCCAATGGTTGGATGGAAATACGGCCTTCAACGTGAGCCCGGGCGTTCGCTTGACCTCGTCGGCCAGCTCGCCGCTGATCAGGTAGACGACGTCGGCGTCTCCCCGCTTGAGCGCGGCCAGCCGCGTCGCGTGGTCGGGCATCACCCGGAAGGCCAGGCGCTTGACGTGGGGAACTTTTCGCCAGTACTGCTCGTAGGCCTCGAGGATCAGCTCCACGCCGGGGTTGAAGGAGACGAAGCGGTAGGGGCCAGCGCCGATCGGCGCCTTCTTGAAGCCGTCGTCACCCACCTTCTCCACGTATTTCTTCGGCACGATCCACCCGGCGCCCGACACGCGGCTCCCGTAGATGGTCATGAAGTCGGGCCAAGGGTGTTTGAGCCGGAACCGGACGCGGCCGGGATCGGGGATCTCGACCGCCATGACCCGCTCCTTGAGGGTCTTGGCGAAGGTGCCTCGATAGCGCTCGAAGGAGAACTTCACGTCATCGGCGGTGACCGGCTCGCCGTTGTGGAACTTGACCCCCTTGCGCAGCACGAACTCATAGACGAGGCCGTCGGCTGACATGCCCCACGATTCGGCGAGGCTGGGCGCCATGCTCTTTCCCGGCAGCGGCTTCACGAGGGCGTCGTGCAGGGCCAGCTGGACCATGAACGGCGTCTGCTGGATGTTGTCAGCGGGGTCCAGCCACGCCGGCACCAGCGTCGTGTGAACGGCCCACGTCATCTGACCTGCGGGCGCGTCCGCGCGCCCCTCGGGGGCCGCTCCGCCCGTTGTGGGCCGGAGCGCTAAGACCGCAACGACCACCAGCGAGGCGAAGATGCATCGGGCGTATGTCATGCGATAGCCCGTTCTCATTTGGCCTTGAGCTTCACGTCCTCGTACGGCGCCGAGAACGCGTAGCCTGAGATGAGCCCGATCCCCGATTCCTCCACCCGCGGCCCGAAGCCGCCCAGCCCGGCGTTCAGCCAGATCGGCGCGATCATCGCCTTGTCGTGGATGAGCTGCTGGATGCGGTGCAGGGTCGCCTCGCGCCGCTTCGGATCCAGCTCGCCGGCCTGCTCGAGGAAGAGCCCGTCGATGTCGGCGTAGCTCCCGTACACATAGGCGCCGCCGGCGGCCACGAACGCTTCGATGCGCGTGGCGGCGTTGCCGAAGGCGCCGCTGCCACCCTGGATGGGGCCCTTGAACTTCTTCTCGGACCATCCTCTGAAGAACGCGACGCGCTCGATAGGGCGGAGCCTCACGCGGATGCCGGCCGAATTGAGATAGTTGACGACAGGCTCGCCGACGTAGGCGATCGCGGCGTCGCAAAAGTAGTCTCCGGCGTCGAATCCCTTCGGGTAGCCGGCCTCGGTCAGGAGCTTCTTGGTCTTGGCCGGATCGTACGAGTAGCCGGGCGGCTGCCAGTAGAACTCGAAGCTCGAGGGCACGATGCTCCAGGTGATCTTGGAAAACCCCAGCGAGTCAGCCTGATTCATCGCCTGCCGGTCGATCGCGTAGTTGGCGGCCAGACGGACGCGTCGATCGTGCCACGGCGACTTCGGGTCCCACTGGTCTGGGAAATTGACCCAGAAGGTGGCCTGGCCGATGTTCGGCTTGAGCGTCAACCCCGGGCTCCGGCGGATCTCCTCGGCCAAGGCACCGCGGATCGCGTAGGCGATATCGACCTCGCCGCGCTTCAAGCTGGCCAGCCGCGTGGCCTCGTCGGGGATCGATTTCAACGCCAGGCGCTTCACGTTCGGCGTCTTGCGCCAGTACTGCTCGAAGGCCTCGACCACGAGCTCGACGCCCGGCGTGAACGAGACGAACCGGTACGGGCCGGCGCCGATCGGCGCCTTCTTGAAGCCTTCGTCGCCGACCTTCTCGACGTACTTCTTCGGCACGATCCAGCTGGCCCCGGTCGCCCCCACGTAGAACGTCATGAAGTCGGGCCACGCCCGCTTGAGCCGGAATCGCACGCGACCGGGATCCGGCGTCTCGATCGCCGCGACGCTGTCTTTCAGCGGCTTCGCGGACGCGCCGCGGTAGCGCTCGAACGAGTACTTCACGTCCTCGGCGGTGACCGGATCGCCGTTGTGGAAGCGCGCTGTCTTGCGCAGGACGAACTCGTAGACGAGCCCGTCCGGTGACGTGCTCCACGACTCGGCGAGGCTCGGCGTCATGGTGCTGCCCGGCAGCGGCTTCACCACCGCGTCGTGCAGGGCGTAGAGGACCATGAACGGCGTGATGATGCCGGAGGTCTCGGCCGGGTCGAACCATGTGGGGGCCAGCGAGACGTGAACGGCCCAGGTCATCTGACCTACGGGCGCGTCCGCTGCCGCGGCGCTCGGTGAGGCGCCGACGGTCGCGATCGAGAAGACAAACAACGAAGCGAAGAGGCCTCGAACGTATCTCATGGAAGCCTCCAGTGTTGGCGTGCCTGGTTTGGGTTCGCTATTTTCCTTTCAGTCGGTGCATCATCGGGGCGCGCCTCAGACCGGTTCCGTGCGACCCCATACGACCGCCAGGACCGTGGCGCCGTTCTTGGTCGTCACCGTGTGCACGCAGCCGTTCGGGCGGTAGTTCATGTTGCCGGTGGTCACGGGGCCAGACTCGTCCGCGTTGGCCCCTTCGATGACGAAAATCAGCTCGTCGCCTACGTGGCGATGGGCAGCCAGCGTGGCGCCAGGTTCGAACTGCGCGACGATCGCGCGCCGCTCCGGCGTGCTCGTCTTGTCCTCCCAGATCCGCTTCTGGCGCACGCCCGGCCGCGCCTCGATCCACGGCAGCTCGCTCAGCGCGAAGATCTGCGAGGCGGGCCCACTGCTTCGCTGGGCGAGCGGCTCCACGCCGCCCGTGAGAATCGCCAGCACCGTTGCGCCGTTCGGCGCCGAGACGGTGTGGACGCAGCCGTTGGGCCGATAGCCCATGTTCCCGGCGGTCACGGTGCCGAACTCGTCCGACAGGGCCCCCTCGATGACGAAGACCAGCTCGTCACCGACGTGACGGTGAAGCGGGAGCTTGGCGCCCGGGGCGATGCGCGTCATGACGGCCTTGCGCTGGCTCTCCGGATGCTCCCAGATCGCCTTGGCCCGAACCCCGGGCTGGCGCTCCTGCCACGCGAGGTCGCTGAGCGAGATGATTTGCGACAGCGGAGTCTTCGTCGTGCCCATCGTGGTTTCTCCTGGGTCGAGGTGTCGCGAGAGTAGCGCGCGGCGCGGCGGCGGTCAACGCGGGCCGCGACGCTACTTGGTCTTGAGCTTCAGATCCTCGTACGGGGCCGAGAACGCGTAGCCGGCGATGAGCCCGAGACCGGATTCGTCCACGCGCCGGCCAACACCGTTGACGAAAGCCAGCTCGTACATCGGCGCGACCATGACCTTCTCGGACACGAGCTGCTGGACGCGATGCAGCATGGCCTCGCGCTTGGCGCGGTCGAGCTCGGTCGCCTGCTCGCGGAAGAGGCCGTCCACGTCCGGGTATCCGCCGTACGCGAACTGGCCACCCGAGATCGCGTACGCCTCGAGCCTGGTGGCGGCGTTCCCGAACGCGCCCCCGATGATCTGGACGAGGTTCTTGAGCTTCTTCTCGGCGATGCTCTTGTTGAAGGCGGCGCGCTCGAGCGGACGGAGCTTGGCCCGAATCCCCACGCCCTGCAGATAGCCGATCATCGCCTCGGCCGCGTCGGCGGACGTCATGTCGCAGAAATACTCGCCGGCATCGAAGCCACCCGCGTACCCGGCCTCGGCGAGCAGCCGCTTGGCGCCGGCGGGATCGAAGGCATAGGCCGGCGGCTGCCAGAAGAAATCGAACGAGCTCGGGACGATGCTGAACGTGATGCGCGAGAGCCCGGAGGTCCTGGCCTGGTCGATGGCGCGCCGGTCGATCGCGAGATTCGCCGCGAGCCGGACACGCCGGTCGTGCCACGGCGATTTCGAGTCCCACTGGTCGACGAACGACAGCCAGTGCGTAGACGGATAGACTGCCTTCAAGCTGAGCCCCGGCGTGCGCCGCACCTCGTCGCCGAGCTCCCCGATCATGGAGAAGGCGATGTCGGCTTCGCCGCGCTTGAGCGCGGCCAGGCGCGTCGCCGGGTCGGGGATCGTTCTCAGCACGAGCCGCTTCACGCTCGGGCTCTTGCGCCAGTAGCCCTCGAACGCTTCCAGCACCAGCTCGATCCCCGGCGTGAACGAGACGAGCGGTACGGTCCGGCGCCGATGGGAGCCTTCCGGAAGGCATCCTCCCCCACGCGCTCGACGTACTTCTTCGGCACGACCCAGCCGGCGCCGGTCGCGAGCGTCCCGTAGAACGTCATGAAATCGGGCCACGGCTGCTTGAGCCGGAACCGCACGCGGCCGGCGTCCGGTGTCTCGACGTCGGCCACCTTGTCTTTGAGACCGCGGGCGAAGATGCCGCGATAGCGCTCGAACGAGAACTTCACGTCCTCGGCGGTGACCGGGTCACCGTTGTGGAATTTCACGCCCCGGCGCAGAACGAAGTCGTAGACGAGCCCGTCGGGCGATGCGGACCACGATTCGGCCAGGCTCCCCGCGAGCGGCTCCGGGCATCGGCTTCACGAGCCCGTCGTGAAGCGCGTAGAGCACCATGAACGACGTGATGATCGTCGTCTCCGCGGGATCAAAATAGGTCGGCACCAGGGTCGTGTGCACCGCCCACGTGATCTGTCCCACGGGCGCTTCCGAGCGCCCCTCCGGCGCGGCGCCGGCCACGACGGCGGGCGCCACGAGGAGGGCGACGGCGACCGCGAAGAGCTTCATCGCGCGAGCTGGCGGCCGATGAAGTCCCGCATCAGCGCGATCGCCTTGTCCGCGTGGGCACTGGGCTGCCCGATGAAGCCGTGGCGAGCGCCCGGGAAGTGGACGCGCTCGACCGAGCCGCCGACTTGCTGATAGGCCTGGACGAACGCCTCGGTGACCGCGGCCGGCACGTTGTCGTCGAGCTCCGGCTGAGCGACCCACACCGGCGGCAGCGCCCGCGCCTCGCGCGTTGTCACGATGCGCGTCACGCTGGCCTCGGCCATCTGAGCTTCGCTCGAGAAGTAGCCGTGGTGGGCGGCGATCAGGCGCTGGGCGTCGAAGCCCGACCCATCGTCCTGGCGGCCGATCACGTAGCGGAAGCGCGCGAGTGGATCGGCAACCGGATAGAGTGCCAGGACGAACGCGACCGACTCGTCGCCCGGCCCGGCGTCGAGCGAGCTGTCTGCCCGCACGATCGGCGTTCCGGCGTGCTCCGGAGCGCCGGGCTTGACCCCGGCAAGCAGCGCCAGCTGACCGCCGCTCGAGCTCCCGACGATCCCGATGCGCTGCGGATCGACGCCGAGCCGCTGCGCGTTCGCGCGCACGTAGCGCACGCCCGCGGCGATGTCGGCGCTCGCGGCGGGGTGCTTGGCCTCCGAGCCCTGTCGAAAGTCGA
>Ga0209377_1002205_pt1 | contig 12723 bp, 8 predicted proteins | sample GraSoiAngelo_141_FD_185898 | JGI IMG/M metagenome (GOLD analysis project Ga0209377, IMG submission 185898) | Grasslands soil microbial communities from the Angelo Coastal Reserve, California, USA - 14_0929_12_40cm (SPAdes) (version 2) | ecosystem: Environmental > Terrestrial > Soil > Grasslands ...
CGCAAGGACGCGATTCGTCGAGTCCACTTGGTCGTGCAGGTGGAGGGTCGTCCCGATCACCCGGGTTGCCAGATGCGGCCGGATCGCGTCGAGCGAAAGAGGGGCCGACGGTCCTGTCACGCGGGGACGATGTCCATGCTGAAGCGGGCCGCCGGTGCCGAGTGTGTCAGCGCACCGACCGAGATGAGGTCTGCTCCCGCCGCGGCGATCTCGCGCACGTGGCTCAAGGTGACCCCGCCGGAGACTTCGATCGTGGCGCGTCCCTTGATCAGCCCGATGGCGTTGCAGATCGTGGGCACGTTCATGTTGTCGAGGAGGATGATGTCAGCGCCCCCGTCGAGGGCGGCTTTCACGGCGTCGAGCGACTGGACTTCGACTTCGATTTTCAGGCCATGCGGGGCCCGTTCCCGGGCCAGGCGGCAAGCCCGCGCCACGTCGCCGCCCGCCAGCGCCAGATGGTTGTCCTTGATCAGGATGCCGTCCGCCAGGCTCTGCCGATGATTCCAGCCTCCTCCGAGCGTCACGGCCCATTTTTCCAAGGCCCGCAGGCCGGGCGTCGTCTTCCGGGTATCGATGATTCTGGTCTTGAACCCCTTCACCGCGTCGCAGAATTTAGCCGTCAGCGTGGCGATGCCGGACAGCCGCTGCAGAAAATTCAAGGCGACGCGCTCGCCTTGCAGCACGGACCGGCCGTCGCCGGTGACCGTGAGGACGATGGCCCCGGCAGGGACCCGGTCGCCGTCGGCGAGGTGTGTGGTGCATATCAGCGATGTGTCCAGTTGCGAGAAGACTTCCACCGCGACGGCCAGCCCGGCTACGACAAGCCCCTCCGGCTCCTCGGCGATGATCTTCCCGCTGGCCGGAACGTTCGCTGGGAACAGGGCCTTGGTCGTGACATCGCCCGTTCCGCAGTCCTCGGCTAAGGCGTGGGTGACGATCTCGCGAATGTTCATCCCGCACCTCCTCACATCGCGCGCAAACGCCGAAGCTCAACGGACAGCTTTTCGTGTTCGGCTTTGCACTCCTCGTGGCGGGCCTTTGTCTTCTTCAGGACATCCGGAGGTACTTTTGCGACGAAGTCCGGTTTCGAGAGCTTCTTTTCATCCTGTTCCATTTGAACGGCGAGTTCTTTCAGGCGCTTCTCGATCCGGGCTTTTTCCTTGCCGACGTCAATGAGGCCGGCCAGATCAACGCCGACTTCGACGATGGAGCCTCCCGGAAAGACGATGGAAGTCGTGGCGGCGAAAGCCGGGTGCTTGATGTCCGTTCCGATGACAAGCGTGCCGGCCGTGGCCAGCGATGCGATCAGAGCGTGCTGATTTCTGAGCGATCGTTCGAACGCGGGGCTTGGAGTCGCAACGGTGACCGACAGCTCCTTCGAAGGAGCGATGGCCTGAACGCCCCGAATCTCTCGTATCGCCGCGATCACTTTGAGGCTGCCCTCGATCTCCTGCTCGATGGCCTCATCGATGAAGGTTTTGTCCTGTGACGGATAGGGCGCGACCATGATGCTCTCGCCAGCATGCGGAATGGCCTGCCAGATCTCCTCAGTGATGAAGGGCATAAATGGATGCAAGAGTCGCAGCAGCGTTTCGAAGCTCTCGATCAAGGTCGTGCGCGTCAGGGCGGCCTGACGTGAGGCCTTGTCAGCGAGAGCCGGCTTCGCAAGCTCTAAGTACCAGTCACAGTACTCATGCCAGATAAAGTGATAAACGGTGTTGGCTGCTTCATCGAAACGGTACTCCTCGAGCGACCGGTTGACTTCCCCGATACAGCGATGGAGGCGGCTCATGATCCATCGGTCGGTGATGGGCCGATCGGCCACAAGGGCTTCTGCGCGGGGGCCTTCCAGGTTCATCCGGATGAACCGCGCCGCGTTCCAGAGTTTGTTCGCAAAGTTCCGATACCCTTCGATGCGCTCCTCCGACAACTTGATGTCACGACCGGGGGACGCCATTGCGGCCAGCGTGAACCGCAGGGCGTCGGTCCCGTATTTGTCCATCACCTCCAGCGGGTCGATCACGTTGCCCTTGGACTTGCTCATCTTCTGCCCTTCGGCGTCCCGAACGAGAGCGTGGATGTACACGTCCCGGAAGGGCTCCTGCCCCATGAACTTCAACCCCATCATGATCATCCGGGCGACCCAGAAGAAGAGGATGTCGAAGCCGGTCACCAGCGTGGAGGTCGGATAGAACGTTTTCAGTTCAGGCGTCTCGTCCGGCCAGCCGAGCGTCGAGAACGGCCAGAGCGCGGACGAGAACCATGTGTCCAGCACGTCAGGATCCCGCACTAGTTGATGGTGACCGCAGTCAGGACAGTGTGAGGGCGCGTGCCTGGCCACGAGGGGTTTGGCTTCTGCCGTCAGCGTAAAGGATTTTGGTCCCTCCAGGAGGGTCCCCGTATCACGACCACAGTTCACGCAGTACCACGCTGGGATCTGATGCCCCCACCAGATCTGACGCGAAATGCACCAATCCTTGATGTCTCGCATCCAGGCCAAGTAGTTGTTCGTCCATTGCGCTGGAATCAAGCGGATCTGTGCGGATTCGACGGCCTTGATCGCCGGCCCGGCCAGAGGCTGAATTTTCACGAACCATTGCGGCGAAAGATAGGGTTCCACCACCGTCTTGCAGCGGTAGCACTTGCCGAGCGCCATGGGATGGTCTTCGACCCTGGCCAGAAAGCCGCCCTTCTCCAGGGCTTCCACTACGAGAGCCCGAGCCTCACGCACCGGTTTGGATGCGAGGCGTCCTTCGAGGGCGTTTTCCACCTGCGCGTCGCGCAGGCCGGCTGGATCGAGGCGTGCCTGCTGGTCGAACAGCGCTAATCGCGGCAAGTTGTGGCGCAGGCCAGCCTCGAAATCGTTGAAGTCGTGCGCCGGCGTGATCTTGACCGCCCCGGTGCCGAATTCCCGATCCACGAGGAGCGAGTCCCCGACGACTGGGATGAGACGCCGTGTCAGCGGGAGCTTGACGCGCTTCCCGATGAACCGGTTGTAACGAGGATCCTCCGGATGGACGGCGACGCCGGTGTCCCCCAACAAGGTTTCTGGTCGCGTCGTCGCGACGGTCAAGTGCGTGGTCGGATCGTCCGCCAGCGGATAGCGGATGTGGTAGAGCCTGCCGGTGGCGTCCTCATGCTCCACCTCGATGTCGGAGAGGGCCGTGAGACACCGGGGGCACCAGTTGATGAGACGTTCCCCGCGGTAGATGAGGCCGCCTTCATAGAGCCGAACGAACACCTCGCGCACGGCCTTCGACAGGCCCTCATCCATCGTGAAGCGCAGGCGGTCCCAGTCGCACGACGAACCGAGGCGCTTGAGCTGCTCGATGATCGCGCCGCCGGACTGCGCTTTCCACTCCCAGACCTTCTGGATGAACCGGTCGCGCCCAAGCTTGTCGCGTGTCGTGCCTTCGGCCAGGAGCTGCTTCTCCACCACGTTCTGGGTGGCAATGCCGGCATGGTCGGTCCCCGGCACCCAGAGCGTGTTGCGCCCCTGCATGCGGCGCCAGCGGATCAGGATGTCCTGGAGCGTGTTGTTCAGGGCGTGCCCCATGTGGAGGGACCCGGTGATGTTGGGAGGGGGGATCACGATCGCATACGGAGACCCGGGGCCAGTCACGGAGGCATGAAAATAGCCGCGTTCGACCCAGAACTGGTACCAGCGCCGCTCAACCTGCTTGGGGTTGTATGCTTTTTCCACGGAGAGCTATCCTAACACGGAGCGGAAACGACGGGAAGATAAGAGTGGAAGGAATCGGGGCGTGTTCAGGCTTCGGCTGTCAGGCGCGCGATCTCTTTCTTGACTTCGGCTTCGGCTTTCGCGCCGACCACGTCTCGCACAACCTTTTCGATGATGTCCTTGCCAAGCTGCTCAACTATCGGCTTCAGTAGGTTCGGCATAGCCTTTTCGATGATCTCCTTGTCAAGCTGCTCAACTATCGGCTTCAGTAAGTCCGGCATAGCCTTGCGAGCCGTCTCCTGCACGGTGTCCTTCATGTCGAAGATCTCCTTGGCAAACTGCTCAACCAGCGGCCTCAGTAGGTCCGGCAAAGCCTCGCGAGTGGTCTCCTGCGTGGTCTCCTTAATGAGGACTTTCTCCTCGGAGACGGCGGTTTGGACAAGGCGGGGGACTAGTTTTTTCAACGACTCGTCGACCTGCTGCGTGAGCAGATAGGGCACCATGTCTTGTGCAATAGTCCGTACCACATCCTCAGCCACCTTGGTGATGGCAGTGGTGAGGGGGGTCAGGTCAACATTTGGTAATGGCACGGGAGTCAATTCGACGTCAGGTACGTCCGCCATGGCGGTGACTCCTTTTAGTGCGCCACGCTAACAGAGGCTCTACCTAATGTCAAGATTGGTCTCATTGACTTGACAGACAGATAGGCTCAGAATCACGCTCTATGGTCCATAAAGGTCGAGAAGAACGATGAAGATGAAACGGGTAGTCATACCGCTCGCGCATGGGTTTGAGGAAATCGAGACCGTGACAGTCGTGGACATCCTGCGCCGTGCGGGGATTTCCGTGACTATCGCTGGCGTTGAAGGAGGCACTCCCCCCGCTGCCGTCGAGGGGCGCACTGGCATTAAGCTCGTACCAGACATGACCATAGATGAGGTGGAAGCGACTGATTTCGACATGATTGTCCTGCCCGGAGGGCTCAAAGGCACCCAGACTCTCGCAAAGGACCCGCGGGTGGCCAGACTGCTGCCTCTGTTCCAAGAAGGAAAGCGGTACATCGCTGCCATCTGCGCTGCCCCGACCGTGCTGGCGGCTCATGGAATGATCGCTGGACGGAGGCTGACCAGCCATCCCTCGGTGAGAGAACAACTCACCGGTGCGGTCTACGACGAGGAGCGAGTGGTGATAGACGGCAGATTGGTGACAAGTCGTGGGCCTGGGACGGCGATGGAGTTCGCCATGGCCCTTGTCGAAATTCTGATGGGCAGGAAGAAGGTCGAGGAAATCAACCAAGCGGTGTTGGCGAAAGTCTAAGCCTCACGTTCGATCCCCTTCCTTGAATAGGCGTTCCAGGCTGTCCAACGACACGTGTTCCAGACTGGGGAGCACCAGGCGGGCTGCGGCGAGCTGATCTGGCGGGTAGGTGGTAGCGAGGGCGACCACTTTCATCTTGGCTGCCAAGGCTGATTGGATACCGGCCAGCGAATCCTCAATCACGAGACATTCTGCGGCCTGGATCGCCGGGATGGGGCGTGGCGGCGCCTCGTTGAGGCGGGCCAGGGCCAGGCGATAGATGGCGGGGTCCGGTTTTCCGATCGCAGCGTCCTCGGCGGAGACCAGGACCGCAAAGGCTTTCTCGATCGGCCTGCCATGAAGCGCGAACTCGATCTGTTGGCGTCTCCCTCCTGACGCGATCGCCAGGCGATAGCGCGCGGAGGCACGCGTGACGAACTCCACGACTCCCGGGAAAAGAGGGGGCCTGCGCGTCTCCGTCAGGGATGCGAAGAGCGCGGCCTTTCTTTCGGCGATCCGTTGGACACGCGCCGGATCGTGCCGGCCCGTGATCGCTTCCAGAAGCCCGCCGGCACAGGTGCGTTCATCCATGCCGAGGTAGGCACCATAGTACTCCTCTTTCGTGAGGGCCAGTCCGTCTTCGGCCAGCGCTTGTTGGAAGGCAAGGAAATGGGTCGGCTCGTCGTCGGCAATCACCCCGTTGAAGTCGAAGATGATCGCCCGCAGAGCTGGAATGGTCATGGCCTGATGAGACGGAAGCGCCAGGGTTTGGCCGCCCAGGGTCCGGCGTAGGCCACTCCGATGCGGGGGAAGGCGCCGATCTGCTTATGCCGGATATGGGCCCCGCGATCCTCGATCCATAAGGCCTTGCCACTCGTCAAGTCGTGATAATTGAGTCGCCGGTCGATCTCGAACAGCCGGCACACGCGTCCCGGTCCATCGGCAAGCCCGGCTTCATGTTCGACTGCTCTGATGAGCACAGCCGCCGGATAGTCGATGCGTTCCGTCACCACGTTGAGGCAATGGTACATCCCGTAGATCATGTAGACGTAGGCCAGTCCCGGCGGGCCAAACATCACCTCGGTCCGTTCCGTCCGCCCGCGCGACGCGTGGGAGGCGCGATCCTCGGGTCCGACGTAGGCTTCCACTTCGACGATCCGGCCTGCCAGCAAGCCTGCGGCCGTCTCCCGCACCAGGTATTTCCCGAGAAGGCTGCGTGCGACCCGCAGGGTCGGCCGGGCGTAGAACGAGGCGGGCAAGGTGACGCCGCTCATACGCCGAGGTCCTTGCGTATCGTCGCGACCAAGCGCTCGAATGAGGCATCCGGACCCGCGAGCGACTGCGTCACGAGCTCGATCTGGCTCGGGCCCCGTATGCCGAGCCCTAACTCGATCGCCCGCTTGATCTGACGTTGCTCCCAGACGGCCTGTTCGGTGACCTGGGGCCACGCGCCAAAAGTGCGGATGAGGGCGACGGCGACCGCGTCCAGCGCGATGCGATCGCCGCTGACCAGCAGGATATCGGCCCGGGCCGGCGTGCCGCTGGTCGGGCCGCCGGCGATCATGAGCGTCGTGCCGTCGGCGATGGTCAGGTGGGGATGAACGGCGAGGTTCAGTTCGGCGATCCGCTCGTGCCAGTCCGGCGAGAGAAAGCTGACGGAAGGGCGGTACCGCGGGTGGATGATTCCGACCAGGTTCTTCAAGCTGCAGGAGTAGTGCGCGAACCTGTGAGTTTTAACGACTGGCAGATTGATGAACACATCCGCGTCGTAGACCGGCTTCGACACATAGTAGCGAGGCAGGGCCTTGGCGCTGGCGGCCTCCACGCGCACCCAGGGCTCCTCTTCCAAGGCCAGTACCGACGCGCCGGCCGACTCGGCGGCCTGCTTGATGCCGGTCGCGGCGAGGTTGGCCGAGGAAGGGAACCGGATGATGCCCGAACTGTCGGCGACTGTGACCGCCTGCGCGCCGGCTTCCCGCACAAGTCGGACCACGGCTGCCACCACTTTCGGGTGGGTGGTGGAGGGTGGAGGCCGGTCGTTGACCACGTTGGGCTTGATCAGGACCCGCTTGCCGTGGAGACCCAACCGGCCGATGCCTCCGATCAGGTTGAGCCCTGCGTGCAGCATAGCAAGCGGATCGTCTCCGCGCACGATAGCGACCAGGGCTTTCCGGTCCCGCATAAAGGGATTAGGGGGTAACGGCTTCGCCGGGACCAGAGCCCCATCCGGTTCAAACAGCAGCGTGTTGACTATTGACCGCGGCGCGAAAGCCACGGAAGGCAGGAAGGTCAGCCCCCAAACGAGCCGTCCCAGCATGTCCCGTCGCGTGAACAATGGTCAGCTCCTCTGACAGCGAGGCATGGTAGGAAAACGCGGAGAATCTTGCAATCCCTCGCCTCGTCTTAGTAGAGTGAACCCAGCAAGAGGAGGGCTGATGCGCACGCGTCTAGTCAGTCTTGTTCTCATGAGCGTCTGTGTGCTGGGGTTGACATCCGCCAGTCATGGCGCGGCTGAATCCTTGCCGCTTGAACCCGATGTAAGCACCCGGGTCGACGAATTGTACGATAGTGAATCGCGGCTGTATCTTTTTTTGTATTCCTTGAAAGGTGACGGCACGGTGGATTACATCACCGGCCGCTTCGTGCGCGAGCAGGCCCGCAGCGAGTACGGCAACCCGGTGTACGACACGGAACGGTTTCCGATGTTCTATTGGTGGAACCATACTCTGTGGGCTGACCGCGACCAGGACGGTGTGAACGGGAACGAAACGGTGTACAAGGAGGACGTCGATTTTGATCGGTCCCGGTACAAACCCTGCCTGTTCAATGGCCAGATCTGCTAGCCCCCCCTCCGATCGCTCCCAGCCAGGGTGACATCGGCCCGTTTTTGGCACTTGACTAACGATTTGAGGCTGAGCTAAAAATAGACGAGTTCGGCTCGGAAGAATAAGGGCGTACGTGTTCCCGCTCACTAGGAGTGATTTCGAACAAACATCCCATCATTTCACCGTAGATCATGATCGCATTTGCGGCCCCGGCGCAGCGAAAGCACGCGTCGCGGACGTTTCATCAGGAGGCCAGTAAATGAATACGTCAGACTTCCCTCATCGTTTTCTCCCCCCGTTCTTGACCGCTTTCTTGTTGGCGGTGCTGCTCGTCTTCCCCACGGTCGTACGAGCCGCCGACTCTGACGCCCATCAAGGCCACGGGGTGAGCCATGCCGCCATAGGGATGGTCGACAACTCGAACGAGCCATGGGCGCAGCAGCTCAAAGGCCAAACGATCGTGGAAGATGCGATATCGGGCCGTGCCAATCGCTCGGCATTGGTCGAGTTGCAGCACAACCGGCTCATGGAACAGATGGCCAGGCAGGTGGAAGCTGGACAGGTCACCAACACCGGCCTGTTCAACGGCATGTCCACGATGCACCAGTACGATGGCCAGGGTTACTTGCTGGCATCGCAGCCAGGTGTTGAACCAGTAGCGACGTCCGGTGGCCGATGCCCCTCGACCGCCCCAGTGAGGAAGTATGACATCTCCGCCATCAACGTCGAGATCACGCTGAACCAGTGGCTCGATTTTTATCCTGGGTATATGTACGTCCTGACGGAGAACATTGAAAAGGTCCGAGCAGAAGAGGCCAAGAACGCCAAGGCGCGTGAGAACGAAAAGGACCAGTACGACCCTGGAGCCGTGACGAATGGAATACAGGGCGATTATATTCAACCCCTCGTCATCCGTGGAAACCAAGGGGACTGTGTAAAGGTTGCCTTAAGGAACCAACTGGAAGGCGGGGAGGCCGTCAGCCTCCACATCCACGGCTCCAGTATGGTGATCAGCGCGACCGGCAAGCCGGCGACGACCACCAATCCCGATGCCATCGTAGCCAAAGGCAAGAGCGTGGACATGGAGTGGTACATCCATCCGAACACGCAAGAAGGAGGGCGTCAGTTTCATTCTTTCAGCAATGACCGCGAATTGACGGTCTTAGGCATGTTCGGCACCTTTGTGGTCGAGCCGAAAGGGTCGCGCTATCTCGATCCAATCGGAACCGGCGAGCCCACCGAGATGCGGAGCGGGTGGCAGGCGATCATTCAGAACGGGGCCGGCCCGGACTTCCGGGAGTTTGTCATCATCTACCATGAGGTGGGGGATGAGGCTTTCCGTCCGGTCAACAAGAAGGGGGACTTCCTTCCGCAGCGCGATCCCCTGACCGACACCTACCGCCCGGGCGGTCGCGCGCTCAATTACCGCAGCGAGCCGTTCGGCATCAACAACATGCACGTTCAGCATGAATACTTCGGATTCGAAGACGAGTCCATGGGGTACAGCTCCTACACCTTCGGAGACGCCCCCACCACGATCCCTCGCTCATACCTGGGCGATCCGGCAAAGTTCCGCTTGGTCCATGGCGGGTCCGAAGTCTTCCATTCACACCATCCGCACGGCGGGACGATCCGCTGGCTGCGTAGCCCGCGGTCCAGCGATGAGATGCCGCTCTGGTTCACGGCGAAGAACGGTCCAGTCAAGTATCCGGTGGTGCGCACCAAGTCGGACCGGGTGGATGTACAGGTGATCGGACCATCGGAGGCCTTCGACCTGGACACCGAATGCGGATCCGGCCTGTGCCAGCAATTGGCTGGGGACTTTCTGTTTCACTGCCATGTGGCCCACCACTACGTGTCCGGCATGTGGGGATACTGGCGGGTGTACAACACCATGCAGCAGGGCGAGTTCCACACCGATGTCATGCCGGACCTCCGTGAGTTGCCGGATCGCAAGGGCCGGATGAAGTTCGGGGCGACCTCGGACAAGCTGATCGGCAAGACGGTGGACTGGTTCGGGAAGACCTTCCAGATTGTCGAGAAGGGTAAGACCAACTGGAAGGGCAATCCGGCTATCGTCACGATCAAGGATTGGGTCGAGATGCAGCTACCGACCCAGGGGAAGCCCGGTCACAAGGATGACGAAGCCGGGCAGATTAAGTCCTATGACGCGACCGTGCTGGACTGGGCCTGGAAGGGCAACACGGCGACAACCGAGAAGGAAAGCACCATCGCCAACCCCAAATATAAGTCCAAGACGCCAGGGGAACGGCAGCCGATTCTCTTCGAACCGACCACCGGAAAGGTGTCGTGGCCGCATTTGCGGCCGCACTTCGGCAAGCGCGTGATGTTCTCACCAAACCATAACCCAGCTCCCTGGCTGGAGATGATCCATCAAAATGAGGACGGCAGCCGCAGCGTCGATCCAGCCAGGCCGGGAGAGAACGGCGTCTGGAGCCTCTGCCCTGAAAACGCGGGCCGTAAGTACTACAACCTCCACTTCATTAATGTACCGATTGAAATCAGCAAAGGGGAGGGCAAGGAACCTCCGATCGTCGATAAATTGGGGTTGATCTATGTCTTGCACGAAGAGGAAGAGGCCGTTCGGAAGAACAACGATCTCCGATACCCGCTGGTCTTCCGGGCAAGCGTGTACGACTGTGTGGATTGGACCCTCACCAGCGAATGGTTGGACGACGACTTTACGAACTTTCAGTCCTCCAAGATCAATCTCCATCCACACTTCCTCCAGTTCGATAACCAGTCGACAGACGGCGTGATCACGGGCATGTCCTATGAGCAATCGATCCGTCCCTTCACGATGTTGGAGAAGAAGGAGAAGAAGGGGCTACCCGTTCCGATGAACACAGTGCTCACAGCTCCGGCCAAGAAGGGGAGCAAGAGCATTACGGTCAAGAACGCGGCTCAGTATCACGTGAAGACGGAGTTGCTGGTGGGCGCGGATAACGTACAGGGCAATGAGATCCAGCGCATCGCTTCGATTTCCGGCAACGCGATCACGTTCGAGAATCCTCTAAAGCATGACCATCCGAATGGCGACATCGTGACCGTGGAATTCGTCCGTCAGCGGCTCTGGGTGGATGCTGATGTGGGTACCGTGTTCTGGCACGACCATGCCTTCGGCGCCACTACCTGGCCGCACGGCGGGTTCGGGACTCTTATTGTGGAGCCGGCGGGCTCGACCTACCACGATCCCAAGACCGGCAAGCTGATCCGCAGCGGCCCCATTGCCGATATCCATACGGTGGAACCGGTGGGCTATGGTGTGAACGGCAGCTTCAGAGAGTTGGTCGTGCAGGTGCATGATACTGTGCCGCACACAGTCAATATCGTGACGACCGGCAATCCGCCAGGGCAGCCGGTGGAGGTGGGGTTGGAAGCCGGCAAAACCGTGTCTTTCATGATGCCTGAGAAGATCGCCATGACGCCCATGCCGTTCCTTAATGGAGGAACGCACACCACGGGTAGTGGCTTGAACTTCAGGGCCGAGCCGATCGCCAAGCGGTTGGCCAACAACCCGGATGCTTCGAAGATCTTTAGCAGTCTGGTCCACGGCGACCCCTCTACACCGTTGCTCAGAGCATACCTAGGGGACACTGTTGTCTTCCGGCTTCTGCATACCCTGATGAACGAGAGTATGGACTGGGTCCTGTCCGGCCATACCTTCCTCACGGAACGGTATGCAGGTGATGCGAATCGAAAGAACGCGATTCATATCGGTATTGCAGAGCGATATGACCTCGTGGTGCCTCAAGCTGGCGGCCCGCAGTTGATGCCGGGGGACTATCTCCATTTCAACGGGCGCTCATCCCATTTCTCGGAGGGCGCGTGGGGGATACTCCGGGTTCTGGACAAGGAAGTGCCGGACCTGAAGAAGTTGCCGGCTGGGTATACGGGACGAAACGAGATCCCGACGCCCTCGAAGTCCGTCTGTCCGGAAAACGCGCCAGTGAAGTCGTTCAACGTGGTCGCCATGGACCATGATCTCAAGTTCAATCCGAAAGCGCCTGACTTGATCGAAGTAGACTTCGAGCGGAAGATTATGACGAGAAATCCGGCCGGCAAGATCTACGCGCTCGAGGAGGAAGCGACCAAGGTGGCTTCAGGATTGATGCCCAGTCCGCTGACCCTCCATGTGAACGTGGGCGATTGCGTCAAGGTCAATCTCAAGAACAAGATGGCGAACAGCCGGGCATCGTTCTCGGCCTTCTCGCTGGCCTTTGATCCGAAAGACTCGCTCGGGGCGAACGTGGGGAACAATCCTGGCGACCAGACGATCGGGCCTGGCGGGAGCCGGACCTACACGTACTACGCGCATCCGTTCAACGGAGAGATCACGTCACTGGTCTGGGATTTCGGGAATGTGATGGTCAATCCGAGAAACGGATTGTTCGGCGCGGTCGTTGTGGGGCCGAAGGGCTCCAAGTATCGCGATCCCAAGACCGGCGCGGATATTTCACAAAAGAACAGTTGGGTCGCCGATGTGATCGTGGATCGGACGATCGAAGGGAATGAGAGTCGCGCGAACTATCGTGATGCGGCCCTGTTCTTCCAGGACGAAGACAACATCATCGGCACGAGCTTCATGCCTTACGTGCAGAACGTGGCGGGGCTCACCGGAGTGAATTACCGGAATGAGCCGTACAAGGCCAGGGAAGAGCAGGGATGTGACCTGGGTCATATGTTCCAACCCTGCAAGGTGGACAAGCCGGAAGATCCAGTGACGCCGATCATCGAAGCCCATGCCGGGGATCCGGTGAGGATCCATATCCTTGGAGCCAACAACGAGCAGAACGGGATCTTTGGGTTGGAGAAGCATGAGTGGCCGATTGAGCCATTCATGGGGGGAGCTGACCAGCTCAGCGCTGTTCAGTTCTCAGGGGCGGAAGTCCTTGACGC
>Ga0209377_1002206_pt1 | contig 12720 bp, 10 predicted proteins | sample GraSoiAngelo_141_FD_185898 | JGI IMG/M metagenome (GOLD analysis project Ga0209377, IMG submission 185898) | Grasslands soil microbial communities from the Angelo Coastal Reserve, California, USA - 14_0929_12_40cm (SPAdes) (version 2) | ecosystem: Environmental > Terrestrial > Soil > Grasslands ...
GTACGCGTCCGCCAGGCCCTCTCGATGGCCATCAACCGTGATGTCGTGGCGGAAGTGATCAACCGAGGCGATGCCGCACTGTACGGTCCGTTCCCCTGGGCCCTCGCCGGCTACACCAAGCGCGCAGACTATACGTACGCCAATCTCGGCTCCAACTATGAACACAGCCCGAAGAAAGCGAAGGAGCTCCTGGCCGCGGCGGGCTATCCGAACGGCTTCGACATGGAGCTGGAGTGGGCCGAGTTCCAGGGATGGACCTTCAACGAATTCGTTCAGCTCGTCGCGCGATTCTTCGGCGACGCGGGCGTCCGGGTCAAGCTGAAGCAGCTGGAGACCTCGACCTGGATCGCCAAGGCCGCCGGCGTCCAGCCCTTCCCGCACACGCTGGCCGCCTTCAGCCCCATCGGGGCGGGACCGAGCTTCATGGACTGGGTGTACTTGCGCTACCACTCGTCCTTCCCACGGACGATCAACCGCGAAGGGATCAGCGACCCGAAGCTGGACGATCTGCTCACCACGTGGCGCCTGGATCCGGGGGAGAAGCGGCAGGCCATCCAGCGCGCCATCTGGGATCACTTGCGCAAGAACGTGTACCGCATCACGACGATCGTGCCGCCGCACTATCGGGTCGGTCAGGCGTACGTCCACGCTGCCGGAAACCCCTATTGCTGGTTCCCGGGCTACTGCTCTTATGAAGCCAAGACGGCGTGGATGACGGAGAAGGCGCCGAGCCGGAAGTTCGAGAAGTTCGCTCAGTAAACGGCAAGCGATGCGGACGTACGTCGTGCGCCGCGTCCTGCACGGACTGCTGGTGTTATGGCTGGTGTCCCTCGTGATCTTCTCGCTCGTTCGCATCCTGCCCGGCGACGCCGTCATCATGCAGCTCGACCAGGCCGCCGCCCCGAGCCCCGAGGCCCTGATGCGCGCACGCCAGGAGCTCGGCCTCGAGCGCCCGTTCCTCGCCCAGTACCGCACCTGGATCACGGGCGCCGTGCAAGGCGACCTCGGCCGCTCGCTGATCACCCGCCGCCCCGTGATGCAAGAGCTCCTGAAGCGCATCAACCTGACGTCCCACCTGGCCGTGATGTCGGTCATCGTTGCGATGCTGATCGCGCTACCGATCGGCATTCTCTCCGCGGTCAAACAGGACACCACGAGCGACTACCTGGGCCGCTTCTTCGCCATCCTGGGCCTGTCGCTCCCGGACTTCTGGCTCGCCACTGTGGCCATCACGTTCCTCGCGATCTGGGTCCAGTGGATCCCGCCCATCGGCTTCGCCCCGCTCTGGGAGGACCCCGCGCGCTGCCTGAGCCAGCTCCTCATCCCGGCTCTCATCATCGGGGCGCGGCTGGCGGCGGTGTCGATGCGGATGACGCGCTCGTCGCTGCTCGAGGTGCTGCGGCAGGATTACATCCGCACGGCGCGCGCCAAGGGCACGCGCGAGCGAGCCGTGATCGTGCGGCACGCGCTGAAGAACGCGTTCATCCCGGTCGTGACGGTGATCGGCCAGCAGTTCTCCGTGCTGCTCGGGGGCACCGTGATCGTGGAGTTCATCTTCCTGCAGCCGGGCGTCGGCAGCCTGATGCTCGACGCCGTTCTGCTGCGCGACTACACCTTGATCCAGGGCGCCGTGCTGTTCTTCGCCGTGGTGATCGTGGTGACGAACCTGCTCGTCGACCTGAGCTACGCCTGGCTTGATCCGCGAATCCGTTACCGCTGACGCCGCGCCGGCCGCCCAGTCCCATGGGGGGCTGGGGGCGCCCTTTGCACTGCGCGGGGTGTGGGGTGCGGTGTGGCTGCTCGCGCGACGCAAGCCTCTGGGCGCGGTGAGCGCGGTGATTATCCTCGGCCTGGTCGTCGTCGCCATTCTGGCGCCGGTGCTGGCGCCCCGCGATCCGTATGAGTTCAATCTGAACGAGCGCGGGTTGCCGATTCGCATGCAGGCGCCCACGGCCGCGTTCCCGTTGGGGACGGACCCGCTCGGGCGGGATGTGCTGAGTCGGATCGTCTACGGGGCGCGGGTATCGCTGATCGTTGGGCTTGCCTCGGTGATCATCGGGACTCTGCTCGGCACCGTGCTCGGGCTGGTGTCAGGGTACTGGGAGGGGAAGCTGGATCAGGTGATTCAGCGAGGCGTCGATACCACCATGGCGATTCCGGGGATCGTGCTGGCCCTGGCGGTGATGTCGGTGCTGGGGCAAAGCCTCACCAATATCATTCTCGTCATTGCGCTGGTGATCGCGCCCGGGGCCTCGCGGGTCGTGCGGGGCACCGTGCTCGCGGTCAAGCAGCACACCTTCATCGATGCGGCGCAGGCGTTGGGGGCTTCGCCGGGGCGGATCGTGGTGCGGCATGTGCTGCCGAATGTGTTCGCGCCGATTCTGGTCATCGCGACCGTCTGGCTGGGCAATGCCATCGTCATCGAGGCAGCGTTGAGCTTTCTGGGGCTGGGAACTCCGCCACCGACTCCGACCTGGGGGGCGATGCTGAGCGGGGAGGGGCGGCGAAATCTAGAGACGGCGCCCTACCTTGCGATCTTTCCGGGGGTGGCGATCAGCATCGTGGTGCTGGCGTTCAACATGCTGGGCGACGCGTTGCGCGACCTCCTCGATCCTCGGTTGCGAAATCGCTAGACGACGCGTCTCTTGCAGCCCATCACGAGCGGCCGATTCGCATGAGAACGCGCTTCACAGCGACCACCGCGAAGAACAGCTCGACCAGAGCTCGCGTCGTTACCGAGGGCCGCCAGTTCCCCGCCAGCACCGACACGACGGCGTCGAAGATACTGCGGATCGGCGGACGGGAGTACCACAGCTTGCGAAAGGCGGGATCGTAGAACCCGACCGCGAAGCGCCGGAAGTGGTGATAACGGCCACGCACGGCGCGCTCGTACCGGGCGAAGGCACGCGCCGACACGTCGCCAGCGCGCAGGCCGGCGTCGATGGCCTCCGCGACCTCGAGACCTCCCTGCATGGCGAGCATCACGCCGGTCGAGAAGACGGGATCCAGGAACGCCGCGGCGTCGCCGACGGCGACCCACCGATCCCCGGCCGCCCGGGTGGCGAGATAGGAGTAGTCGGCGTCGAAACGCGCGGGGGAGACACGCCGCGCCCGCTCGAGCAGCGGCAGCGCGGCGGGCGTGCTGGCCAGATAGTGGGTCAGGCTTTCTTCCGGCGTCGCCTTGGATTCGCGCCGGTGAACCACCTGCGGGATGACGGCTCCGACGCTGATGACGGTGTCCGAGAGAGGAATGAACCAGAGCCAGCCCATGTCCGGTCGGGTGAACATCCGGATATCCCCGGCCCGCCGGCCCGACGCGCGGGGGATGCCCTCGTACTGCGCGTGGACCGCGATGTTCAGCAAGAGCGGGTCGTGCTCGTGGCGGCCAAAGCGCTTCACCAGTATGCCGGCTCGCCCGGACGCGTCGACCACGACACCGACTCGCATCGTGCCGGCGCCGCCGAGGCGGTCCGCGAAGCTGAGCGTGACGCCGTCGCTGTCGAAGGCGGCATCGAGCAGCCGATGCTCCTCGAGCACCCGGGCGCCGCACTTCTCGGAATGGCGCAGCAGGATCTCGTCGAATTTTTCCCGCAGAACCTGAAACGTCTGGGGCGTGGGCGTTTCCAGGGCATTCGAGAAGTCGGCGTACCGCTCGTCTGGGCCATCGGGCCCCCGGAAGCTCGCGCCCCACTTCTCGACGAAGCCGGAGGCCGTGATCGTGTCGAGAACGCCCAGGTCGCGGAGGATCTCGTTGGTCCACGGCAACTGCGATTCGCCGATGTGGAAGCGGGGAAATCGCTCACGCTCCAGGACGACGACGCTCCGACCCCGCCGCGCCAGCGCGGTGGCGGCGCTGGAGCCGGCCGGCCCCCCGCCGATCACCGCCACGTCGTAGTCCCACCGGTCGCTCGCGCCGCTCATCATCGCCCTTGCGTCATCATGCATACACCAACTCGTGGCCCGGTGCCCATCGATCTGATGGCTGGCCACAATGGACCCTTTGTGCCACCATCGACCCCGGCCGCGGAGAGCGTGCCTTCGACGACGATCGCGCGTGACCAAGGAGGATCCATCATGATGCTCAATAGACGATGCGCCGCTCACCGTGTCCGGGTGCTCCTCCTCCTCGCGACCGCGGTCGCGGTGTGTCCTCTTCCGGCTCTGGCCGACCTGATGATCATCGGCAACGACGAAAAGGTCGTGTTTGACGCCGAGGGCACCCGGAAGTTCGTCGCCCCCGGCAAGGACACGATCTCGATCGTGGACATCACCGACCGCGAGGCGCCGAAGATCCTCATCAGCTTTCCCCTGATGAACTCGATCTTCGGCCCGCCGGTCAATCTCGCCATCACCCCGGATGAGAGGCTGGCGATCGTCGCGAACTCGGTGGACTGGATCCCGGACGGGGCGAGCTGGAAGCCCGGACCCGACACCAAGCTCTACATCTTCAACCTCAAGACGAACCCGGTCAGTCATATCGGGACCATCGAGGTCGGCAAGCAGCCGTCGGGGCTCGCGATCAATCGGGCCGGCGACATGGCACTGGTGGCCAATCGCGCGGACAAATCGATCAGCGTGCTCTCGATCCAGGGCAACGACGTCAAGCTGATCGACACGGTGGCCATGGGCGACGAGGTGGCCTCCGTGGCCTTCACGCCGGACGGCAAGCGCGCGCTCGTCACGAAGTTCCCCGTGCACAAGATCGCCGTACTGTCGATCGAGGGACGGAAGGTCACCGATGCCAAGCACGACATGCCGGTCGGCCTCTGGCCCTACAACATCGACGTCACGCCCAACGGCAAGATCGGCATCAGCGCCGACAACGGCGCCTCCGGCGCGCCGGACGGCCATGTCGACACCGTGAGCATCATCGATCTCGAACAGAACCCGCCGCGCGTGATCGACCGCGTCGTGGTCGGCGACGCCCCCGAGGGCTTCGCGATCAGTCCGAAGGGCGACGTGGCCGTCGCGGTCTTGCTGGGTGGCGCCAGCGCGCCCAAGACGGCGTGGTTCAACACCAAGCGCAACGGCAGCCTCGCCGTGCTCAAGATCGACGGCAAGAAGGTCACCAGGGTGGGCGAGGTGGAGGTCGGCGGGCTGCCCGAGGGCGTGGTGTTCAGCCCCGACGGCAAGTATCTCTACGTCGGCAACTACACCGACCGCGACGTCTCGATTCTCAAGGTCGACGGCACGAAGATCACCGACACCGGCAAGAAGCTCAAGCTGCCCGGCCAGCCGGCCTCCATGCGAGGTCGGGCTCAGTAGCCAGATCCGCTACTGCTTGACCGCGCCGAACGTCAGCCCCGTCACGATGTGGCGCTGGGCCACCAGCGCCACGAGCAGCACGGGCAGGGTGATGAGCGTCGCCGCCGCGGCCAGCGTGCCCCAGTTGATCTCCTCGTAGGAGATCATGTTGTAGACCGCGATCGGTAAGGTCCGCGTCTCACGGCCCGCCAGGATCACCGAGAAGAGGAAGTTGTTCCAGGAGAACACGAACGAGAGGATCGCCGTGGCGACGATGCCAGGCTTGACCAGCGGGAGCGCGATCCGCCAGAAGACGCCGAAGTACGAGCAGCCGTCGATCAGCCCGGCGTCCTCGAGATCGGCCGGTACATCCTCGAAGAACGAGATCATGACCCAGATGATGATCGGGAGCCCGACGATCAGATGCGTCAGGATCAGCGCCCCGTAGGTATCGACCATTCGCAGCCGGCGAAAGAAGATGTACCAGGGGATCAGGTAGGCGATACCAGGAATGATGCGCGCCACGAGGATCGCGAGCGCCAGTCGCTGCTGGCGCCAACGCGCGATCGAGTAGGCGGCCGGAAGGCCGACCGCGAGCCCGAGCGCCGTGCAGCCGGCCGCGACGACCAGGCTGTTCCAGGTGTAGAGCAGGAACGGATACTTCGTGAAGACCTCACGATAGCCGGCCATCGAGACGCTGAAGCGCACGAACGAGGGCGGATAGGCGGTCGCCTCGATCTGCGGCTTCAACGAGAGCGTGATCATCCAGTAGAAGACGAACACGGTCGGCAGCATGAACAGGCCCGCGAGCCCGTAGAAGCCCGCAGTGGCCACGAATCGACGGGCGCCCCCGCGTCTCACCACGAGGCGGTCCTCCGCACCTTGATCAAGATCATCGACGCGCCGAGCACGACCGCGAAGAGCGCCACGGCCATCGACGAGGCGTAGCCGAGGTTGAAGTACGAGAAGGCCTGATTGAACAGGAGGATGTTCACCGTCTCGGACGAGTTCGCCGGCCCGCCCTGGGTCATGACGAAGATGATGTCGAAGGTCTTCAGCGCGTCGATCGCCCGAAACAGCACCGCGACGACGAGTGCCGGACGGAGCAGCGGCAGGGTGATGTGCCAGAACGCTTCCAGGGTCGACGCGCCATCGATGTGCGCGGCCTCGTACGGCTCGCGGGGCAGGCTCGCCAGGCCCGCGAGCGCGATCAGCATGATCAGTGGCGTCCACTGCCAGACGTCGACCAGCGCCAGCGCGTAGAGCGCCGTCTGGCTCGAGTAGGTCCAGCGAAACGGCGAGAGCCCCACCACCGTCACGAGGTAGTTCGCGACGCCGAGCGTCGGATGGTACATCATGACGAACACCAGCCCGATCGCGGTCGGCGTCGCCACCATCGGCAGGATCGCCAGGGTGCGGAGCACGCCGCGTCCCCAGAACTCGCGGTTGAACAGGAGCGCCATCGCCAGGCCCAGGATCGCCTCGGCCCCGACCGCGAGCACCGTGAAGTAAAGGGTCCGCGCCACCGCCTCGCGAAATCGCGGATCGCCAAAGAGGATCTTCCAGTAGTTCGCGAGCCCGATGAATCGCGGCGGCGTCACGCTGGAGACGAACCACTCTTGCAGGCTCATCCAGCCCGTATAGGCGATGGGGTACACGATGAGCCCGGCGACGATGAGGACGGCGGGGGCCGGAAACAGCCACCGGGCGCGCCGATGAGCCCAGCGCGCGCTCCGGCCGGAGGCGGTGTGCGTGAGCGTCGGCGCGCTAGTTCTCCGTCCGGTTGAGAAGATCCTGAAAGTCTTTCTGCGCCTGGGCCAGGACCTGCGCGGCCGGCGCGCCTTCGATCGCCTTCTGGATGGCGACACCGATGATGTCGCGATACTCGGTGACGCCGACGATCTCGGGCAACCCCTGGCGACCGATCTTGAGCGAGGCCTGATAGGCCTGATACCAGTCGGCGGGCATCTTCGGCTTGGCCTTCACCTCCGAGCTGTCCCACGTCGAGCTTCGCCCCACGCCGACCCCGGCCATGAGCTCACGGACCATGTTCTGCTTGCTCGTGGCCCATTGTCCGAAGAGGTACGCGGCCTCCTTGTTGCGGCTCTGGGACGAAACGGCCATCCCGGTGATGTAGATCGGCGAGACGCGGCCGCCCGGCCCCGAGGGGAGCATCGCGTAGCCGACCTTGCCGACCACCTTCGACTTCGCGGTGTCCTCGAACTGGCTCGCGAAATTCACGCCGTCCATGTAGATGGCCACCTGGCCCTGCATGAACGAGGCGGAGCACTCGTACCAGTTGAAGTTGACGACGCCGGGGGGCGCGTACTGGCGAAGGAGCCGCGTGTAGAGGTCGAGCGCGGCCACGCCCTCCTTGCTGTCGAGGACCGGCTTGCCGTCCTTCAGGTAGGCGCCGCCCATCGGGAACAGGATGCTCGGATACTGCGTGGCGTTCGCGTTCTTGAGCCCGCGGAGCACGATGCCGTAGGTAGCCGGCGGTGCGTGAAGCTTCGGCACGAGCTGCTCCAGCTCGCCGAGCGTCTTCGGCGGCGTCAGCTTCTTCTCGGCGAAGAGGTCCTTCCGGTAGAAGAACACGTTGGCGTCGATGAAGGCGGCCATCGCCGAGATGCTGCCGTCGGGCTGGGTCACGCCGGCCCGGGCACCGTCGGTGAAATCGTTCCAGTCGAACTCGGGGCTGGTGAGAGAGGCGTCCTGCAGGAACTTGTTCAGCGGGTGATACCAGCCCGCCTTCCAGAAGCGCTTCTTCTCGACGTGGAGCGAGGTGAAGAACGCGTCGATCCCGCCGGAGTTCGCGGTCATCTCGACGGTCAGCTTCTGCCGGGCCTGGATCTCCGGAAGCGTCTCCCACTTCACCTTCATTCCGGAGAGCGACTCGAACTCGGGAATGTGCTTCTCGAGCACGTCGATGAACGGATGCTTGGTCAGGAGAAGGAAGAGCTCCTTGCCCTGGAAGCGCTTCCAGTTGAATCCCTGGGCGCGCGCCGGCGTGAAGACGAACGGCCCGGCGGCGGCGACCGCGGTCTCGAGGAACGTCCGACGCGTGAACCGGCGAGCCGCCATCGGCGGTCTCCTCTCATGCTGCTCCGAGTTGCCAGGCAATGTAGGCGGCCGGCGCGGGCAGTGTCAAGGACACCACGGCGCCGTGTGGCTCGTCGCTCAGAGCTTGGCGGCGGTGAACGTGTCGCACTGGCCCGGGTCGCCCGTCTCGATCCCGCGCTTGAACCAGCGCACGCGCTGGGCGGAGCTGCCGTGCGTGAACGACTCCGGTACCACGCGGCCCTGGGACTGGCGCTGCAGACGGTCGTCGCCGATGGCGGAGGCGGCGTTCAGACCTTCCTCGATGTCGCCGGCCTCGAGAATCTGGCGAGCGCGCTGGGCGTTGCTGGCCCAGACACCGGCCAGGCAGTCGGCCTGGAGCTCCATGCGCACCTGCAACGCGTTGACCTCGGTCTGGCTCCGCCGGCCTTGCGCCGAGTGGATCCGCTCGGCGATCCCGAGCAGGTTCTGCACGTGGTGGCCGACCTCGTGCGCGATCACGTAAGCCTGCGCGAAGTCGCCGGGCGCCCCGATGCGCTCGCGCAGGTCGCGATAGAACGACAGGTCGATGTAGACCTTCTTGTCCCCCGGACAGTAGAACGGCCCGACGGCCGCCTGCGCGAAGCCGCACGCCGACTGCACGGCGCCGCTGAACAGCACGAGCTTCGGCTCCTGATACTGCCGGCCCATCTGTTTGAAGAGCTCGCGCCACGTGTCTTCGGTGTCGGCGAGGACGACCGAGACGAAATCGCGCAGCTGATCATCGCCGCCCGGCCGTTGCTGAACGCTCGGCGCGGGCCGCGAGTCGCCCGGGTCGGTTCCTTGCAAGATCACGCTCGGATCGACGCCGAAGTACATGGCGAGGAGCACGAGCACCAGGGTGCCGATGCCGCCACCTACGGCGGCTCCGCGCCCGACCGGCATCCCGCGCCGATCCTCGATGTTGTCGCTTCGCCTGCCCAACTGCCATCGCATCGCTGACCTCCGCATCTCCGCCGTCCGACCTGGGCGGGTCGCGGTCGTTCTTCCCGTCACACCGTTGTGCCCCAAAGTGTACGGGCGGGATCCGCGAGGCCGCAAGCGGCGAAGTGCTTCCAAGGATTCGCGCGCTACCGTCGTCAAGTCGAAAACCGTGTAGACTCTCGGCGCGATGAGATTCGGCGTCTACCTCCCGACGTTCGCGTGGCGGGATCTGCGCCTGGATCAGGCGGCGCGCGTGAAGGCGTTCGCGCGCAAAGCCGAAGAGCTCGGATTCGATGCGCTGTGGGTGGCCGAGCACTTCCTCGAAGCGCCCGGCCTCTACGGCACCGTGTGGATGTCGCCGCTACTCTGCCTCGCTCACGCCGCCAGCGTCACGTCGCGGATCCGCCTGGCGACCGGGCTCCTGATCGCCCCGTACTATCACCCGGTCACCTTGGCGCGCGAGATCCAGACGCTCTGGTTCTTGTCCGGCGGCCGCTTCGTGCTGGGGATCGGGCCGGGCTGGGACCAGCACGAGTTCGAAACGCTCGGCATGAAGCTCTCGGAGCGCGGTCGGAGGACCGACGAGATCATCGCGGCGCTCCGCCGTCTCCTGACCGAGCGCGACGTGACCTTCGAGGGCCGCTACTACCGCTTCCAGCACGTGACGATCGAGCCGTTACTGCCGCGCGTTCCCGAGTTGTGGGTGGGCGGGGGCTCGAAGATCCAGACCTCGCTCTCGCCCGACAAGCCCTACGTCGTGCCCGCGGTGCTGAACCGGATCGCCGGCGCCGACGGCTGGCTCGCCCGGGCCGCCGGCAGCCAGCAGATGGTCAAGGACGACGTCCGCGCGATCCGCGAGCACTGCGCCAAGATCGGACGCGACCCGAATTCGCTGCGGTACGGTCACCTGAACTTCCTCCATCTGGTCGACACCAGCGACCGCGAGAAGGCGCTCTCGCTGCAGCGCCCGATCTTCGAGCGCGTGATGGGCACGCATCGGACGTTCGAGAATCTCCAGCAATCGTATTTCCTCGGGACGACGCGAGAGATCGTCGAGCGGATCCGGGATCTCGAGGCGGCGGGCGTCCAGGACATGGTCCTGGCCACCTGCGACTACGACCTCGAGCAGCTCGAGCGGTTCGCGACCGACATCGTCCGCCCGTTCGAGCGCTAGACCCAACCTCCGCGCTCGTTCGACCCTGACAGCTTTCACCCATTGACAAGAGGTGACCCGCGTTTCTATAGTCCGCGGTGCGCGAGGCCCTCTGACCCAACATCGTGTCCAGGAGGGGTGGCGATGAAACCACGTCGTTTCGTGATCTGGGCAACGTTTTTTGCAGTGGCGGCGCTCGTCGCCGTCGGGACGGGGCGCGCCCTCGCGGCTGACGTCATCAAGTTCGGGGTCTCGACACCTCTCTCCGGTCCGGCCGCGCCTTGGGGCATTCCCCACAAGCAGGCGACCGAGCTCATCTTCGACGAGATCAACGCTCAGGGCGGACTGGAAGTCGGCGGCAAGAAGTACAAGCTCGAGGTCGTCGCCTACGATCATAAATACGTGATCGCCGAAGGGGTCGCCACCGTCAATCGGCTCATCGCGAAGGACGGCGTGCACTACATCTCGATCCTGGGCGGCGCTGTCGTCAAGGCCAACGAGGAGGCCGTCAACGAAGGGCGGGTCTTGAATCTGCCGCTCGCGTACGCCGACGGCCTCGTGAGCCCGAAGAACCCGCTCACCTTCCACAGCTTCCCGTCTCCCCCGGAGACCACCTCCTTCTGGAAGTGGATCAAGCAAAACCATCCCGGCCTCAAGCGCGTCGCGACGATATCGCCCAACGACGATACCGGATGGTGGTCGATCAAGGTCGAGACCGCGTTCGTCCAGAAGCTCGGGTACGAGACCGTGGCCAAGGAGTTCTTCGAGCGGACCATGACCGATTTCAATCCGGTCCTGCTGCGTATCTTGGCCCAGAAGCCCGACATCATCAGCGTGCTGGCCTCGCCGGCCGGGAGCGTCGGGCTGATCATCAAGCAGGCGCGTGAGCTCGGCTTCAAGGGCCGGTTCATTCACATCGGGCAGGTCGACACCTCGGTCGTGGCGAACATCGCCGGCAAGGCGAACGTCGAGGGCATGTGGGTGCACGGGTTCGTCCAGGCCCCGCTACCCGAGAAGGTCAAGAGCTGGCAGGCGCGCTATACGAAGAAGTACGGGGAATGGAACGCGACCAGCATCGACTTCGCCAATCCGGCCTTCGCCTTCGTCGCCGCGGTGAAGAAGGCCCAGAGCGTCGACCCGAAGAAGGTCGCCGACGCCCTCGGCGTCGTCGAGTTCGAGAATCTTTGGGGCAAAGCCCACTTCGGAGGGAAGGACTACTACGGCATCGGCAACCAGATCATCTATCCGATGCCGTTCTCCGAGGTGAAGGACGGGGTCGCGACCCTCGTCGTCCAACTTCTCCCGCCCCATAATTAGATGGGGGGCCTCGACGGGCCCCCCAAGCCCCCCGCGCTCGGGGACGCCCCGGCTAAGCCGGGGCGCCCCTCGGTTTTGCTTGGCGTGCCCGGGGGCCTCGAAGGGTCGCCCCAACCCCGCGCGCTCGGAGACGCTCACACATGACACCGGCACTGCTCGTTCAGAGCGCGATCGTCGGCGTGTCCCTCGGCTCGATCTACATCCTGATGGCTCTGGGTCTCACGCTCATGTTCGGCATGATGCACATCATCAACTTTGCCCACGGCGCGGTCTACATGCTAGGCGCGTTCGTCATCTACTACGTCTTTTTCCAGGGCGGGATACCCTACTTCGCCGCCTTCGTGGCGTCCATGATCCTGCTCGGCGTCTTCGGGTATGTCGTCGAGCGCTCGATCTACCGGCCCATCAAGGGCGGGATCGAACCGACCCTGGTCGCGCTGCTGGCCCTCACGACGTTTCTCCAGGCGGCCGGCTATCCGGTCTTCGGCCAGCTCGACAAGCACGTGCCGCCCGTCTTTCCCGGGACCACGAACGTCTTCGGCGTCGGAATCTCCATCGAGCGGCTGATGATCATTCCGGTCGCGGGAGCCCTCGTGATCGGGCTCTATCTCTTCATCAACAAGACCCGACTCGGCGCCGCCATGCGCGCCATCGAGCAGGACAAGGAAGCCGCGGCCCTCCAGGGCGTCAACGTGCACGTCGTCAACGGCCTCGCGTTCGCGATCGGCTTCGCCCTCGCCGCCGCCAGCGGGGCGCTCATGGCGCCGATCTTCAAGCTCGACCCGATGATGGGCGAGCAACCACTGCTGAAGGCCTTCATCATTATCATTCTCGGCGGCCTGGGCAGCATCCCCGGCGCGATCCTCGGCGGGCTCATGCTTGGTCTCATCGATTCCATCGTCGCGACCGCGCTCGGCGCGGAGCCGGCGTTCCTGCTGAGCTTCGTGTTCATCATCATGCTGTTGCTGTTCAGGCCGACCGGGCTC
>Ga0209377_1002213_pt1 | contig 12699 bp, 8 predicted proteins | sample GraSoiAngelo_141_FD_185898 | JGI IMG/M metagenome (GOLD analysis project Ga0209377, IMG submission 185898) | Grasslands soil microbial communities from the Angelo Coastal Reserve, California, USA - 14_0929_12_40cm (SPAdes) (version 2) | ecosystem: Environmental > Terrestrial > Soil > Grasslands ...
CCAACCGACAAGCCTGCGGTGAATGCCGAGGCGCTCGCAGGCGCGCTGCGCGCGCTGGGAATGCTCTACGGCGCGAGCCAGCCGCTCGCGGAGATCATCGCTGGCGCGAAGAGCGAGGCCGAGGCGATCCGCATGTACATCGAGCGCGAACGTCCGCACCTGCTCGCGAGCTACGACCTCGAGACGCTGGTGAAGATGGTGCAGGGCGCGCGCGAGGCGAAGACCGACGCCAAGCACGGCGTGGAACAGTTCAGCCCGAGCGACAAGCCGCCCGCCAAACGCCGGAGCTAGTCGAGGCAGCGGGTGCGCGCTTGATTCCGTTCCGCGGAATTATTGATGCCTGTCAAGCTTTTACCGTTACCCCGGCTGTAAAATGGGCCCATGAACGACCGAGCATCTTCGGCGCCCGCGAAAGAAAAGCAGTCCATAAAACGCGCGCGGGTGCGCGGCACGCCCAAGGGACGCAGCGTCGACCCCAAAGCCCGGGAGGAAGTACGCGACCTCCTGAAAGACGCGCCGCTCCGGCGCGACCTGCTGATCGAATACCTGCACCGCGTCCAGGATCGCTACGGGCATCTCTCGGCTGCGCACCTCGTCGCCCTCGCCGAGGAGATGAAGCTCGCAATGACCGAAGTCTACGAGGTCGCGACCTTCTACCACCATTTCGACGTGATCAAGGAGGGTGAGGCGCCGCCGCCCGCGATCACGGTGCGCGTGTGCGACTCGATCGCGTGCGACATCGCAGGCTCGCATGAACTGCTGGCGAAGCTGCCCGGGATTCTCGGCACGGGCGTGCGCGTGCTGCACGCCCCCTGCATCGGGCGCTGCGAGACCGCTCCCGCCGCCGTCGTCGGGCAGAACCCGCTGCCTCACGCGAGCGCGGAAAAGATCGCCGCGCTGGTGAAAGCCAAGGCGCTGAAACACCCGGCGCCGGGCTCGCGCGAATCGCATCCGCACGGCGATATCGTGAGCCCGCCTTGCGTCGACTACGCGGCGTACCGCGCGAAAGGCGGGTACGGGCTCGCCAAGGCCTGCATCGACGGAGCGAAGAAGCGCGAAGAGGTAATCGCGGTCATGGAGGACTCCGGCCTTCGCGGACTCGGCGGCGCGGGCTTTCCCGCGGGACGCAAGTGGAAATCGGTCGCCGCGGAGCCGGCCCCGCGGCTATGCGCGATCAACATCGACGAAGGCGAGCCGGGAACGTTCAAGGACCGCTGGTACCTCGAGCGCGATCCGCACCGCTTTGTAGAAGGAGCGCTTATCGCGGCCTGGGCGGTCGGCATCGACGAGATCTACATCTATCTTCGCGACGAGTACCACGGCTGCCGCGCGATCCTGGAAAGGGAAATCGGGGCGCTGCGGGCGAATCCGCCGTGCAGGCTGCCGCCGATCCATCTTCGCCGCGGCGCGGGCGCCTACATCTGCGGCGAGGAATCGGCGATGATCGAGTCGATCGAGGGCAAGCGCGGCATGCCGCGGCTGCGCCCGCCTTACGTCGCGCAGGTGGGGCTGTTCGGCCGGCCGACCCTGGAGCACAACATGGAGACGCTGCACTGGGTGCGCGAAATCCTTGAAAAGGGCGCCGACTGGTTCGCCTCCCAAGGACGCAACGGCCGCAAGGGCCTGCGCTCCTTCTCGGTGAGCGGGCGCGTGAAGAAGCCCGGCGTGCATCTCGCGCCGGCCGGGATCACGGTGAAGGAATTGATCGCCGAACACTGCGGCGGGATGCAGGACGGCCACAAGTTCTACGGCTATCTTCCCGGCGGAGCCTCGGGCGGGATCCTCCCGGCGGCGATGGGCGACATTCCGCTCGACTTCGATACACTGAACCAGTACGGCTGCTTTATCGGCTCCGCCGCGATAGTTATCTTCTCGGATAGAGACAAAGCCACGACCGCCGCGAGTAACCTCATGAAGTTCTTCTCCGAGGAGTCGTGCGGGCAGTGCACGCCCTGCAGGGTCGGCACGGCAAAGGCGCTCAAGCTCATGGAAAAAAAGAAATGGGACCAGCCGCTGCTGAAGGAACTTTCCCAGGCGATGATGGACGCATCCATATGCGGGCTGGGGCAGGCCGCCCCCAACCCGGTGCTTTCTGTGATGAAATACTTTCCGCAGGAGATCGCGTGATGGCGAGAGGTGACCGATGGACCGCCTGAGCACCGCGCAAGCGGCGACGATGCCGGTTGAGTTCAAGCTGAACGGCAAGACCGTCGTCGGCAGGTCGGATGAGACCCTCATCGAGACGGCCAGGCATTACGGCATCGAGATCCCGCACCTGTGCTACAAGGAAGGCATGCGGGCGGACGGCAACTGCCGCGCCTGCGTGGTCGAGATCAAGGGCGAGCGAGTGCTCGCGCCCTCCTGCTGCCGCTACCCCAAGGACGGCATGGAGGTGACGACCGACAACCCGCGCTCGGTCGCCAGCCAGAAGATGGTGCTCGAGCTGCTCCTCGCGGACATCCCGGAGAAATCCTACACCCTCGACTCCGAGCTCGATCATTGGGCGAAAGCCCTGAAAGTCGGCAAGCCGCGCTTCGAGTCGCGGCACCAGCCGAAGCCCGATCTGTCGCACTCGGCGATCGCGGTGAACCTCGACGCCTGCATCCAGTGCACGAGGTGCCTGCGCGCCTGCCGCGAGGAGCAGGTGAACGACGTGATCGGGTACGCGTTCCGCGGCGAGCATTCGAAGATCGTGTTCGACCTCGACGATCCCATGGGCAACTCCACCTGCGTCGCCTGCGGCGAATGCGTGCAGGCCTGCCCGACGGGCGCTTTGATGCCCGCCCGCGAAGTCGGCAAGATCCAGGCGGACAAGACCGTGGACTCGGTCTGCCCCTATTGCGGGGTCGGATGTCTCCTGACCTACAACGTCAAGGGCAACAAGATCCTCTGGGTGCAGGGCCGCGAAGGGCCCGCCAACAGCAAGCGCCTGTGCGTGAAGGGACGCTACGGCTTCGACTACGTGCAGCACAGACATCGCCTGACAAAGCCGCTTATCCGCAAGCCCGGCGTGAAGAAGCACAAGGACTTCAGCGTCGATCCGGACGACTGGTCGCAAGTCTTCCGCGAGGCGAGCTGGGGGGAAGCGCTCGATTTCGCGGCAAATGGCCTGCGCGACATCCGCGACAGGCACGGGAAAAAATCGCTCGCCGGTTTCGGCTCGGCGAAGGGCACGAACGAGGAAGCCTATCTCTTCCAGAAGTTGGTGCGCACCGGCTTCGGCTCGAACAACGTCGATCACTGCACGCGCCTGTGCCACGCCTCGTCGGTCGCGGCGCTTATGGAGGGCATCAACTCGGGCGCCGTATCGAACCAGGTGCGCGACGTGATGAAAGCGGAGGTGATCTTTCTCATCGGAGCGAATCCCACGGTCAATCACCCCGTCGCAGCCACCTGGATGAAGAACGCTGCGAAGGCTGGCGTGAAGCTCATCGTCGCCGATCCCCGGCGCGGAGATCTCGCCCGCCACGCGACCTACAACCTGCAGTTCAAGGCCGACACCGACGTCGCGCTGCTGAACGCGATGCTCCACACCATCGTCGAGGAGGGCCTCGCCAACGAGGCCTTTATCCGCGACCGCACCTCGGGCTACGAGGCGCTCGCCGAGAACGTAGAGAAGTTTTCTCCGGAGGCGATGGCGCCCGTCTGCGGCATCGACGCCAGGACGATCCGCGAGGTCGCGCGCCTGTACGCGACCTCCAAGGCTTCGATCATCATGTGGGGGATGGGAATCTCGCAGCACGTGCACGGCACCGACAATGCCAGATGCCTTATCGCGCTCGCGCTCTGCACCGGCCAGATCGGCAAGCCGGGCTCGGGCCTGCATCCCCTGCGCGGCCAGAACAACGTGCAAGGTGCATCGGACTCGGGGCTGATCCCGATGTTCTATCCCGACTATCAGCGCGTCGCCACGCCCGAGGCGAAGGCACGCTTCGAGAAACTCTGGGGCACGGAGCTCGATCCGAAACCCGGGCTGACGGTGGTGGAGATCATGCACGCGGCGAAGAAGGGGGAAATCCGCGGCATGTACATCATGGGCGAGAACCCGGCGATGTCCGACCCCGACGTCGACCACGCGCGCGAGGCGCTCGCCGCGCTCGATCACATGGTCGTGCAGGATATCTTCCTCACCGAGACGGCGTACCTCGCCGACGTGGTGCTGCCGGCGACCGCGTGGCCGGAAAAGGTCGGCACCGTCACCAACACCGACCGCATGGTGCAGCTCGGCAGGAAGGCGATCGAGCCGCCCGGCGAGGCGAAAGAAGATCTCTGGCTCATCAACGAGCTCGCCAAGCGCATGGGACTTCCCTGGAACTACACGCATCCACGCGAAGTGTTCGACGAGATGCGCCAGTGCATGGACTCGATCGCGGGGATCACCTGGGAGCGCCTCGAGCGCGAGTCCTCGGTGACCTATCCGTGCGAGAAGGAAGGCGATCCGGGAGAACCCGTCGTATTCGTCACGCATTTCCCCACGACCACGGGCCGCGGCAAGTTCGTTCCCGCGGACCTGATCCCGGCGGCGGAGCGCCCGGACGACCGGTATCCGATGGTGCTCATCACGGGCAGGCAGCTCGAGCACTGGCACACCGGCGCGATGACACGCCGCGCGAGCGTGCTCGACCACATCGAGCCCGAGCCCGTCGCGTCGTTCCATCCTTTCGACCTCGAGCGGTTCGGGGTGAAGGCAGGCGAGATCGTGACCGTGGAATCGCGCCGCGGCAGAATTTCACTGTACGCCCGCGCCGACGACGGCACACCGGCGGGCGCGGTGTTTATCCCTTTCTGTTATTACGAAGCGGCGGCGAACATGCTCACCAACCCGGTGCTCGACCCGGTCGGCAAAATCCCCGAGTTCAAGTACTGCGCGGTGAAAGTCACCAAAGGCGGGCCCGTGCCGGTGCACTCGAGCTTCGGCGGCGGGACGCTGCTCGCTGTCGCGCAGAAGGAAGCCTCGAAAGCGTAGTTTCCTGCGGACCTCTGACGGCCGAAGCCCCGGGCGACCGGGGCTTTTTGTTTTTCGGACAGCGCAGCCTGTATCTTGATTTCCGTCAATGTTCGCGCAATCGCGCAACCCTTATAGTGTCTCGCCCATAAAATCGACGTAATGCTGTCCCGCAGCAGAAGGACCCGTAGATGGCCTCCGACATCGAAATCGCACAGAAGGCCAAGCTCGAGCGCATCTCCAAGATCGCTCTCGCGAAGCTCGGCATTCCCGAGCAGCACCTCGAGCCCTACGGGCATTTCAAGGCGAAGGTGTCGCTCGAATACTTGGACGGCCTCAAGACGCGCCCGAACGCGAAGCTCGTCCTGGTGACGGCGATGACGCCCACGCCCGCGGGCGAGGGCAAGACGACCACCACGGTGGGGCTGGGCGATGCGCTCAACCACATCGGCAAGAAAGCGATGATCTGCCTGCGCGAGCCTTCGCTCGGACCCGTCTTCGGCATGAAAGGCGGCGCCGCCGGCGGCGGCTACGCGCAGGTGGTGCCGATGGAGGACATCAACCTGCACTTCACCGGCGACTTCAACGCCATCGCGCTCGCGAACAACCTGCTCGCGGCGATGCTCGACAACCACATCCACCACGGGAACGAATTGGGAATCGACGTGCGGCGCATCGCGTGGAGGCGGGTAGTCGACATGAACGACCGGGCGCTGCGCGACATCGTCGTGAGCCTGGGAGGTCCGGGCAACGGCTATCCGCGCCAGGACGGATTCGACATCGTGGTCGCCTCCGAGGTGATGGCGATCTTCTGCTTGTCCACCTCGCTCGACGATCTCAAGGAGCGGCTCGGCAAGATCGTGGTCGGCTACACGCGCGACCAGAAGCCGGTGCTCGCCCGCGATCTCCAGGCCCACGGCGCGATGACCGTGCTCCTGAAGGACGCAATCAAGCCGAACCTCGTGCAGACGCTCGAGAACAATCCCGCCTTCATCCACGGCGGGCCGTTCGCCAACATCGCGCACGGCTGCAACTCCGTGATCGCGACGAGCTCGGCGATGAAGCTCGCAGATTACGTGGTCACGGAAGCGGGCTTCGGCGCGGACCTCGGCGCGGAGAAATTCATCGACATCAAGTGCCGCAAATCGGGCTTGCGCCCCTCCGCCGCCGTGATCGTCGCGACGGTTCGCGCGATGAAGTATCACGGCGGCGCCGATCTGAAAACCATCACCCAGGAAAACCTCGCGGCGCTTGAAAAAGGCGTCACCAACCTCGAGCGCCACGTCGAGAACGTGCAGAAGAACTACGGCATTCCCTGCGTGGTCTCGATCAACCGTTTCAACCAGGACACGCAGAAGGAGCTGGATCTGCTCAAGTCGCGGATCGAGAAACTCGGCGCCAAGGTCGTGCTCGCGACGCACTGGGGCGACGGCGGCAGGGGCGCAGCGGAGCTCGCGCGCATCGTGGTCGACCTCTGCGAGAGCAAAGGCAACTTCCAGTTCGTGTACGAGGAACAAGACACGCTCTGGGACAAGATCAACAAGATCGCGAAGAAGATCTACCGCGCGAGCGAAGTGACCGCCGACGGAAAGGTGCGGGCCCAGATCAAGAAGCTGCAGGACGACGGCTACGGGCGCTATCCGGTGTGCGTGGCGAAGACCCAGTATTCCTTCTCGACCGATGCGCAGCTGCGCGCGGCGCCCTCGAACCACGTCGTCAACGTGCGCGAAGTGCGGCTGGCGGCGGGCGCCGAGTTCGTCGTGATGATCTGCGGGGATATCATGACGATGCCGGGGCTCCCCAAGGTGCCTTCGGCGGTCAAGATCGACCTCGTCGACGGGAAAGTCGTCGGACTGTTCTGAACGACGCGGGTAGCGGGGCCAACGGGAGGACACCGCCATGCAAGAGCTTCTGACGTCGCAGTTCTGGCTGGGGCTCGGGGCCATCATCTGGGTCAACATCATCCTGTCGGGCGACAACGCCGTCGTGATCGCGCTCGCGGCGCGCTCCTTGCCGTCGCACCAGCAGACGAAGGCGGTCATTTGGGGGGCAGGTGCGGCGGTGGTGCTGCGCATCGTGCTCACGATCGTCGCGGTCGAGTTGCTGAAGCTTTCCTACCTCAAGCTCCTGGGAGGCGTGCTGCTGCTCTGGATCGCGGTGAAATTGCTGGTTCCGGAGGATGAAGGCGGCGACGGAATTAAATCGAGCTCCAATCTGCTGGCGGCGATCAAAACCATCCTGATCGCGGATCTGGTGATGAGCCTGGACAATGTCATCGCGGTGGCCGCGGTCGCCAAGGGCAGCATCGTGCTGCTCGTGCTCGGGTTGCTGATCAGCATCCCGCTGGTGGTTTTCGGCGCTACCATGCTGATGAAGCTCATGGAGACCTATCCCGTGATCATCACCGTCGGGGCCGCGCTGATCGGCTATGTGGCGGGCGAGATGCTGGTGACTGACCCGGTCGTGGTCGAGTGGTTCAGGGCCCACGCCCACTGGATGATCGACTTCGAGCTCTTTTCGGTCTTCGGCCGCAAGTTCGAGCTGTCGGTGGCCGGGCTGGCCGGCGCGGTCCTGGTCGTGGCGGTCGGAAAGTGGCTCGGCAGTCGAGAACCAACCCAAGCCGGGAGAAGTTGAGTGCGCCGCGTGGCCTTGACCTCTGTCAAGGTTGCTTAAGGGGCTTGTGGCGATAATCGACGCGCGAAATGCGGCAGGTGAATAAAATAGATGGAACCCGCCCGTGCTGATGGGGTCCATTCCGTTTGGTGTCCTGGCAATAGGAGGAGAGCGATGCGCAACTTTACCGATCGCGACTGGCGCGGAACCACTGCGCTGACGCTGTTCGCCGCGGCCGCGGCCATGCCCACCCAGGCGCTTGCGGCCTGGGAACCCACGAAGACGGTGGAGTTCATCGTGCCCGCCGGCACTGGCGGGGGCGCCGATCAGATGGCGCGGATCATTCAAGGCATCATTGCCAAGAACAAGTTGATGAAGGAGCCGATGGTCGTTGTCAACAAGGCCGGAGGCGCGGGTGCCGAGGGCTTCCTGGACGTCAAAGAGTCGAAAGGCGATCCGCACAAGATCATCATCACCCTGTCGAATCTGTTCACGACCCCGCTTGCGACCAATACGCCGTTCAACTGGCGCGATCTGACGCCTGTTCAGATGATGGCCCTGGACAACTTCGTCCTATGGGTCAACGCGGAGACGCCCTACAAGACGCCCACGGAATACCTCGCCGCGGTCAAGGCCGGCGGCGGAAAGTTCAAGATGGGCGGGACGGGCTCGAAGCAGGAGGATCAGATCATCACCGTCGCTATCGAGAAACAGACCGGGGCCAAGTTCATCTACATTTCGTATCGCGGCGGCGGCGAAGTGGCGGTGCAGCTGGTGGGCAAGCACGTCGATTCGACGGTCAACAACCCGATCGAAGCGGTGGCCCAGTGGCGCGCGGGGTCGCTGCGGCCGCTGTGCGTGTTCGACGCCAAGCGCATGCCCTACAAGACGAAGATCACCAAGACGATGTCCTGGTACGACATTCCGCCGTGCAAGGACACCGGCCTCGACGTCGAATACCTGATGCTGCGCGGCATCTTCATGCCCGGTGGTGTGACCGAGGAGCACAAACAGTACTACGTCGACCTGCTGAAGAAGGTGCGGGAAACCCCCGATTGGAAGAGCTTTTTGGAGCAGGGCGCGTTCAACCAAACCACGTTGACCGGGAAGGAATACGAAGCCTGGGTGGCGCGCGAGGAGGCGCGGCACATCCTGCTCATGAGGGAAGCGGGATTCCTGGCGAAGTAGGATTGGGTGGACGCGAGGGGTAGGCACCCACGCGTCCAGAACCCCGCACTGCGGGACGGGCGGATCGAGGAGGGGATGGAAAGCGAGCAACAACATTCGGCGGCATCGGTCAGGGCCGTGGAGATCGGTGTCGCCGTCGTCATATTCCTCTTCGGTGCCCTGGTCGTATTCGACAGCTACCGCCTGGGTGCCCGATGGGGAGACGACGGGCCGCAAGCCGGCTATTTTCCCTTTTATGTCGGCCTGTTCATCTGCGCCTCCGGCGCAGCGATCTTCGTCCGTGCTTTGCGAAACACGGCGTTCGCCGCCGAATCGTTCGTGTCGCGCGAGGAGCTGAAGAAAATACTGACGGTTCTCGTGCCGACGATCGTGTATGTCTCCGTGATCGGGTATCTGGGTTTCTACGTCGCGTCCACGCTCTATATCGCCTACTTCATGTGGCACTTGGGTAAGTACGCCTGGTTCAAGATCGCGCCGGTCTCGATAGGCGTCAGCGTCGCGTTTTTTCTGATCTTCGAAATATGGTTCTCGGTGCCTCTTCCCAAAGGGCCGCTCGAGGCTGCGTTGGGACTCAATTGAGGGCCGTGGCGGCGGATTAGCTCGCCGGCGCTTGCGCTGGTAAGGGGAGGCTGAGTGGAGGAAATCAACGCGCTGCTGCAGGGGTTCGGGGTCGCGCTGTCCCCGCTCAACCTGCTGCTGATGTTCGTCGGGGTCGTCCTGGGCATCATCATCGGCGTGCTGCCTGGCTTGGGCGGCGCGAACGGCGTCGCCATCCTGCTGCCTCTCACGTTCTCGATGGCGCAGCAGCCCGGCGGCACGACCTCCGCGATCATCCTGCTCTCGTGCATCTATTGGGGCGCGCTGTTCGGCGGAGCGATCACGTCTATCCTCTTCAACATTCCCGGTGAACCCTGGTCGGTCGCGACCACTTTCGACGGCCACCCGCTCGCGCAGCTGGGGCGCGCGGGGAGCGCGCTGACGGCGGCGTTTACATCCTCGTTCATCGGGGCCCTGATCGCCGTGATCATGATCACGTTTCTCTCGCCCGTCGTGGCGGGTTTTGCGCTGCGCTTCGGCCCGCCGGAATTCTTCTCGGTATACCTGCTCACCTTCTGCGCCTTCGTCGGCATGAGCGGCGGCAACGCCGCGAAGACCATCGCTTCCATGATGATCGGGTTCGCGCTGGCCGCCGTCGGCCTGGACAGCGTCACCGGGACCCTGCGGCTCACGTTCGGATTCACCTCGCTCCTGAAAGGGTTCGATTTCCTGATCGCAGTGATCGGCCTCTTCGGCATCGGCGAAATTCTGGAGACGCTCGAGGAAGGCCTCGCGTTCAAGGGAGCGAGCGCGCGGATCAACTTCAAGGTCGTGCTCGAAACGTGGAAAGAGCTGCCGCGCTACTGGGCGACCTCGCTGCGCAGCGCCGCGGTGGGTTGCTTCATGGGAATCGTGCCCGGCGGGGCGACGCCAGCCTCTTTCATGAGCTATGGCCTCGCGCGCCGTCTCTCCAAGGACGGCAATGACTTCGGCAGCGGCAAGGTCGAGGGCGTCGTCGCTCCGGAGACCGCGGCTCACGCCGCCGGCACTTCGGCGCTCCTGCCGATGATCACGCTCGGGGTACCGGGATCGCCCACGGCCGCGGTGCTGCTCGGGGGCCTGCTGATCTGGGGACTCCAGCCCGGCCCGCTGCTGTTCGTCGAAAAACCGGACTTCGTGTGGGGACTGATCGCCAGCATGTATCTCGGCAACATAGCCGGCCTGATCGTCGTGCTGACCTGTGTTCCGCTTTTCGCCGCGATCCTTCGCATCCCCTTTTCGATCATCGCGCCCGTCATCATCGTGATCTGCGCGATCGGGGCGTACACCGTGCACAACTCGATGTTCGACGTCTATCTGATGGTCGCGTTCGGCGTGCTCGGCTATGCTTTCAAAAAGCTCGGCTATCCGCTCGCGCCGTTGGTGCTGGCGCTCGTTCTGGGCGACCGGGCCGAGGAAAATTTCCGCAACGCGATCAAGGGCTCCCAGGGCGATCTTCTGGTCTTCTTCTCGAACGGGCTGGTGGGAGGCCTGACCAGTCTCGCCTTGCTGCTGCTGTTCTGGCCGTTCATCCGTGCGGGTTGGCGGATGGTGCTCGGAAAAAGCTGAAAACGGGCGCGCTCAGGCGGCCCGCTGCCTGAGGCGGGACAGGGTTTCCGGGGTCAGGTTGAGGTAGGAGGCCAGCTCTTTCTTGGGTATGCGGCCGAGCAGGTCCTGGTGCTTGCGCATGAAGCGCGCAAGGCGACCGGGGGCGTCGAGCAGATGAAGCGTGATCGTGTGCGCCATCACCTCGGACATCAGCCGCATGACCTCGTATTCGAAGCGCAGCTTCATTTCGATGTGGCGTTCGAGGAACTCGACCCAGTGGGGCATGGACAGGCGCGCCACGCGGACCTTGGTGACCGCCGCGATGCTGTAGGGGATGGGGGTCTTCATCCGCCACGCGGCGTAGGAGGTGTCCATGTCGGTCTCGGCCGCGAAGCGCAGGATCATCTCTTTTCCCTGGGGATTGCTCACGACGCGCTTCAGGATCCCGTCCAGGATGAAGAACTGCTCCATGCTCGTGCTGCCTTGGCGCACCAGCGCCTCGCCCTTCCGGTACTCTGCGACCTCCAGCAGCGGCTCCAGATCGTTCCAGGCGGACGCCGGCATTTCGCGCAGGATCAGGTTCTGCTTGAGCTGCAGCCGGATGGTGTTGCGCTGCGGGTGATTGACGATTGCCGACACGGGCAGGACTTGCCGCGAAAGGGCTCAATTAAGCGGGAATTATTGATCGCAGTCAAGGTGGAAAGGTCCTTAACAATCCTAGACTTTGGTTTCGAATCGACCCCGGCGCTTATCCGGCTGGGCACTGCACGCAAGGAGACCATCATGGGAACAGTCGAGGCGCAAGTCGCGACCGGTCAGGACGTGAAGAAGGGGAGCAGCGGCCAGATCGTCGCCAATGTGCAATCACAAGAATTGACCGACGGCTTTCATCTGGTCATCGATGCCCTCAAGCTCAACGGCATCGACACGATCTTCGGTCTGCCCGGTATCCCGATCACCGATTTCACCCGCATCGCACAGGCCGAAGGGATGCGCGTGATTTCGTTCCGCCATGAGCAGAACGCCGGCAACGCCGCCGCCATCGCAGGCTTCATGACGCAAAAGCCCGGTATCTGCCTGACGGTGTCCGCCCCCGGCTTCCTCAACGGCTTGACGGCTCTCGCCAACGCCACCACCAATTGCTTCCCGATGATCCTTATCAGCGGCTCCTCCGAGCGGGAGATCGTGGATCTCCAACAGGGCGACTACGAGGAGATGGACCAGCTCGCAATCGCCAGGCCGCTATGCAAGGCCGCCTTCCGCGTGCTGCACGCGGAGGACATCGGCGTGGGGATCGCGCGCGCGATCCGCGCCGCAGCCTCAGGCCGCCCGGGCGGCGTCTATCTCGACCTCCCGGCGAAGCTCTTCCCGCAGGCCCTCGACGCAGAGCTCGGGAAAAAGTCTCTGATCAAGGTGGTGGATCCAGCGCCCAAGCAGATTCCGGCGCCGGAAGCCGTCAGGCGCGCGCTCGAGCTCCTCAAGGGCGCGAAAAAGCCGCTGGTCATCCTCGGCAAAGGCGCGGCCTATGCGCAGGCCGACGCGGAGATCCGTTCCTTGATCGAGAAGACGGGCGTCCCGTACCTGCCCATGTCCATGGCCAAGGGGCTGTTGCCGGATACGCATCCGCAGTGCGCTTCGGCTGCCCGCTCGTTCGTGCTGCCGGAGGCCGACGTGGTGATGCTCGTCGGCGCGCGCCTTAACTGGCTGCTCTCGCACGGCAAGGGCAAGACTTGGGGCGGCAAGGAGCACAAGACGTGGGGCGGCCAGAAGTTCATCCAGATCGACATCTCGCCGCAGGAGATGGACAGCAACGTGCGCATCGACGCGCC
>Ga0209377_1002214_pt1 | contig 12695 bp, 7 predicted proteins | sample GraSoiAngelo_141_FD_185898 | JGI IMG/M metagenome (GOLD analysis project Ga0209377, IMG submission 185898) | Grasslands soil microbial communities from the Angelo Coastal Reserve, California, USA - 14_0929_12_40cm (SPAdes) (version 2) | ecosystem: Environmental > Terrestrial > Soil > Grasslands ...
GAGCAGACGAGCTTCTTCGCGGAGCTGGCCGCAGGCTGGCGCGCCGTGTCGAGCCGGACCTGGTACCTGATCAATCTCTGCTCGCACGCGCTGTGGAACTTCGCCATTGCGGCGTTCTTCGTCCTCGGACCCATCGTCGCCAAGGAGCACCTGGGCGGCGCGTCCGCCTGGGGTCTGATCGGAGCGTCGATGGGCGCCGGCTCCGTCATCGGCGGCCTGATCGCGTTGCGGGTGGTGCCGCGCCGTCCGCTCGTCGTGGCCAACCTCGCCCTGACGCTGTCGGCCCTTCAGCCCCTGGCTCTGATTGGGCCCTCACCGATCGTCGTGATCATGGCGACGGGCGTGCTCGGGTTCGCCGGCCTGACCTTCCTCAACGAGGTGTGGAACGCCACCGTCCCGCAGCTCATGCCGAGAGAGGTCCTCGCGCGCGCGAACTCGTTCGACTGGGTGGTGTCCCTGATCGCGATGCCGGCCGGATTCGCGATCTGCGGTCCCGTGGCCGACCACATCGGGATCCAGGCCACGCTGGTGGGTGCCGCCATTCTGCTGGCCGTGCCGAGCGTGTTGATCATGCTGCTGCCCGGCGTGCGGGGCGTGCGACGGACTCCGGACGGTTTGGTCGTCGCCTCGACCCCCGGCATTTGAAGCGCGCCCTCCTCATCTATCTGCTGATCGCGGCAGCGCTCTTTTCCAGCACGTGGGTCGACCCGGCCGGGTCACTGATCGGCACGCCCAAGGACCCCAAGCTGTTCGTCTGGTATCTCGGATGGTTCCCGCACGAGCTCGCCCAGGGGCACAACCCGCTCTTCACCGACCACCTGTCCTATCCAGCCGGCGTGAACCTCATGTGGAACACGTCGATGATCTTTCCGTCTCTTCTTCTCTGGCCGGTCACGGCCGCCTTCGGTCCGGTCGTCGCCTACAACCTCCTCATCACCGCAGGCATCGCGCTCTCAGCCTGGTTTGCATTCCTGGCCGCGCGGCGCTTCCTAGACAGCGGGCTTGCGTGCTTCATCGCCGGCCTCCTCTATGGATTCAGCCCGGCGCTCATCGCGCAGGCGCTGGGCCACCCTCATGTCGTGGTCGCGCTGTTCCCACCGGTCGCGCTCTTGCTGGGCCACGAGATCCTCGTGCGCCGCCGAATGAATCCCGTGGTGGCCGGAGCCCTCGCCGGCGTGGCCGCTGCCTTGCAGCTCCTGACCGGGGAAGAGCTTCTCGCCATGACGCTTCTCGTCGCGGCTTTCGGAGTCGGCGAGGTGGCGCTCATGCATCGTGACCAGGTTCGCCCTCGACTGCCAGCCGCGGCGAAGGCGGCGGGTGCAGCGATCGTGTCCTTTGCGGTCATCGCCGCGTACCCACTCGGCTTTCAGTTCTTCGGCCCGCAGCTGGTTTCCGGCAACGTCCAGCAGCCTGACGTCTACGTCAGCGACCTGCTGGCCTTCGCCATACCGTCGAGCCTCATCCATTTCACCGGCAACGTCACCGAGAGCGGCGCCTACATCGGGTTGCCGCTGTTGGTGCTGTTCGCCGCGGGCCTCGTCGTCGGCCGCCAGCAAGCCTGGATCCGATGGACGGGATGGATGACGCTCATCGTCGCCGTGCTTTCGCTCGGCCCCCACCTGCACGTCAACGGAAACGTCACGCCGGCGTGGCTGCCGTGGGCCGCCGTGGCGAAGCTGCCGCTCATGGGCAGCGCGCTGCCGGCGCGCCTGATGGTGATCGGGTGGCTCAGTGTCGCCCTCGTGGTCGGGGCGATCGCCGCGGTGGCCATCAAAGGCTCGCGGCGTTGGCGCATCGCCACCGGCGTCACACTCATCGCCGGCCTCGCCGTGATCTTTCCATCGGTGCCGTACCCGAGCGTGTCCGCCACCGTGCCCGCGTACTTCGGGCCGGGTGGCGACGTCGAAAAGGTCGCGCCCGGCTCGGTGGTCCTCATCACCCCGTTCTCGAGCAAGGAGTCCACCGACGCGATGCTGTGGCAGGCGGCGGCGAACTATCGGTTCCGGATGCCCGAGGGCGACGCCTTCACGCCCGGGCCGTACCTCGGACCGCACCCGTCATTTCTGCAGAAGATCCTCGACGAGATGGATGCGAATCAGCAGCCGGTGGCGGTGACCCCAGAGGTGCGCGCCGCGTCCCTCGCCGACATCCAGCGTTTTCGAGTGGCGACCATCGTGGCCGGGCCATCCCCCGGAAGGGCGGCGATCGTCGCGTTCTGGACCGCGTTCTTGGGTTTCGCACCGAACGAGGACGGCGGCGTCGATGTGTGGGAGCTACCTAGGCTCCACTGACGTAACCGTCGTGCCACAGCTCGAAGACGAACAGCGTCCAGAGCTGCTTGCGGTTGTCGCGACGGCCCGACAGGTGGTCGCCCACCAGCGCCGCCACGGCCGCCCCATCGAAGAACCCCTTGCGCGCGATGCGCTCGGGCGAGAGGACCGACAGCATCTGCTCCTTGAGCGGGCCGCGAAACCAGTCGGCGACCGGGATCCCAAAACCTTTTTTCGGCCGGTTGAGGATGCTGTCGGGCAGCAGGCCGCGCAGCGCGCGCTTGAAGAGGAATTTCGATCGCAGGCCGCGCAGCTTCATGGCCAGGGGAAGCCGCGTCGCGTACTCGACGAAGTCGTTGTTCAGCAGCGGCACGCGGCCCTCGAGCGAGGCCATCATGCTGGCGCGATCCAGCTTGACCAGGATGTCGTTCTCGAGATAGAGCCGCATGTCCATGAGCAGCACCTGGTTGATCGGATCACGCAGCTCGGCCCCGTCGAGCTCCGCAAGCTTCACGTGCCCGCCGGCCGCCAACCGATCGCGAACCTCGGATGAAAGGAGCGCGGTCCTCTCCTCCGCCGTGAACGAGCCCATCCAGCGCCGGTGGCGCTCGTGCACGGGATGGGCGGCGCCGCTGACAAACCGCTTGGCGCGGAAATCGAAGCTGAGGTTGGCGCGCGACACCGGCAGCCGGCCCACGACCGGCTCGATGAGCCCCTTCCGCAGCAGCCGCGGTGCGCGGTTGTAGTAACCGGCCAGCCGGTGTGCCTGCACGGTCGGGTAGCCGGCGAAGAGCTCATCCCCGCCGTCGCCGCCCAGCGCGACTTTCACGTGGCGCCGAGTGAAAGCCGACAGCAGGTAGGTCGGAATGATGGAAGCGTCGCCGAGCGGCTCGTCGAGCAGGGTCGGCAGCTTTGGGATGAGATCGAGCAGCATCGACGGCTCGAGGGTGATCTCGTGATGGTCGGTGCCCAGGTGCCGGGCCACCTGACGCGCGTATCGCGATTCGTCGAAGGATCGCTCGGCGAATCCCACCGAGAAGCTCTTCACATCGGTTCCGAGCTGGGACATCATCGCGGTCACGGCGCTCGAGTCGATGCCGCCTGAGAGGAACACGCCGAGGGGGACGTCGCTGATCAGCTCCTTGCGCACCGACTCACGCAGCACCGCGCGTAGCTGTTCGCACTCTTCGTCGAGACTTCGGCCGCGCGATCCGTTTTCCTCTTCGAGCGTCGGCGACCAGTAGCGGTGGAGCCGATGGATGCCGCTCCCCAGCCACCACTCGAGTGTGTGCGCGGGCGGAAGCTTGCTGATCCCGCGCACGATGCTGCGGGGCGAGGGCACGAACTCGAGCGCGAGGTATTCGTCCAATGCGACGGGGTCGATGTCGCGGCGCAGAGCGGGGTCGCATAGAAGCGACTTGAGCTCCGACGCGAACACCAGCCGCTTTCCGTCCACCGCGTAATGCAGCGGCTTGATGCCCATGCGGTCGCGCGCGAGGAGCACGCGCTTGCGGCGGCGGTCCAGGATCGCGAACGCGAACATCCCGTTCAGCCGCTCGACGAACGACTCCCCCCACTCCTCGTATGCGTGGGCGAGGACCTCGGTGTCGGACTGGGAGGTGAACTCGTGGCCGGCCGCCTCCAGGAGCTCGCGCAGCTCGAGGTGGTTGTAGATCTCTCCGTTCTGGATGACCCAGACGGTCGAGTCTTCGTTGTGGATCGGCTGGTGCCCGCCCTGAAGGTCGATGATCGAGAGGCGGCGGCTGCCCAGCGTCACGCCGTCGAGCTGGATTCCGCCTTCGTCATCAGGTCCGCGATGGACCATCGAGTCGCACATGCGGCCCACGAGATCCTTGCTCTCGGACGGATCACCGCCGGCGACGCCGCAGATCCCACACATCTACTTACGGGTGCGAACGACCGGCCTCCCGTTGGTGGCTGCGTGCTTGCGCGGAGATTGGCCCTCGATGACCTCCCGCACCGTGTACACCGACTTGCCCTGCGACTCGTGATACGTACGAATCGAAAGCTCGGCCAGCAACCCCATGAGGATGAACTGCACGCCCACGATGCCGAGGAACACCGCCAGCAGCAGGAGCGGGTTGTTGTGCGCGTACGGATATGGGGGCAGGAACTTCTGGATGAGAACCAGCGTGGCGGCCACGAGCGCCAGCGCCCACAGACCGAACGCCGCAAAACCAAAGAAATAGATGGGCTTCGTCGAGTACTGACCGAGGAGCTTGACGGTCATGAGGTCGAGCAGCACCCGCGAGGTGCGCGACAACGAGTACTTCGAGCTCCCAAATGACCGCTTGCGGTGGTTGACCTCCACCTCCGTGATGCGAGCGCCGACCCACGATGCGTACACCGGGATGAAGCGGTGCATCTCCCCGTAGAGCTTGACGTCCTGGATCACCTCGCGCCGGTAAGCCTTCAGCGTGCAGCCGAAATCGTTGAGGTGAACGCCCGTCACCCAAGCGATCAGCCAGTTGGCGATCCTCGACGGCAGGACTCGTGTGGTGTCGTCGTGACGGTTCTTGCGCCAACCGCTGACCACGTCGTACCCCTCGTTGATCTTGTCGAGCAGCCGTGGGATGTCATGCGGATCGTTCTGAAGGTCTCCATCCATGAAGACGAGGATCTCTCCCGTGCTGTTGTCGATCCCGGCTTGCACCGCGGCGGTCTGGCCGAAGTTGCGGCGGAAGCTGACCACGCGCACGTTCGCGTCGTGCAGCGCGAGCTGCGCCATCCTCTCGGTGCTCCCGTCGCGGCTGCCGTCGTCGACATAGACGATCTCGTACGGAACGTCCAGCCCCTGGAGGACCCCGCTCAGCTCTTCGTAGAGCGGCGCGATGCTCTCAGCTTCGTTGTAGACCAGGACGATCACGGACAGGTGCGGCACCGTCACGTAGCGGATTGTAGGTAAGCTCGGCGGGGCCATGACCGTCCGGGTTCTCGATCTTGGATCTTCACGGCGCGAGAGGACGCAGCCGCTGGCATGGTGGATCACCTCCGCCGCGCCATTGGTGACGGCGGCGGTCGCGTTCATCTGGATCCTGAACACGCAGCTGCTCCGCCTCTACTCCGTGTCGGCGCCGTCGTGGGACCTGGGGCAGACCCAGCAGCTCCTCTGGAGCCTCGCCAACGGCTATGGCTGGACGAGCAGCTTCGAATACGGCCACAACTTCCTCGGCATTCACCTCGAGCCAATCCTCCTGCCGATCGCAGCAGTCGAGCGCATCTGGCCGAGCCCGGTGGTGCCGCTGGTCTTCGCCGCGGCCGGGCTGGCCGCGACGGCACCCGCGGCATTTCTCATGTTTCGAGCCCTGCTGCAAGACCGGCGAGGCGGCCAATGGCTGGCGCTGGCGCTCGCCGTCCCGATGCCGTTCTGGGCCGCCACACAGCAGGCCGCCTCTTCTCAATTCCACCCGGAGAACCTGGCACTGGCGTTCGCGATGGTGGCGGTGTGGGCCGGGCTGCGCGCGAGGCCGTGGCTGCTGTGGACGCTGGCCGTGCTCGTCCTCAGCTGCAAAGAGGACCAGACCTACACCGCCTTCGTGGTCGGCCTGGTGGTGTGGCGGGTGGGTCCGCTGGCGATGAGACCGCACGGCCGCAGGGTCATGATCATGGCCGCAGCTTGGCTCGTGGTCGGTGTCGGCCTGTTTCAAGGGTTGGTCCGGGGCACGGGCTACTCGCCGGACGTCGCCTACTACTGGTGGGTGCTCAACCCGGCGGAACCGAACTTCTTCCTTCGCAACGTGATGCGACCTGACGCCTGGCTGGTGATCTCAGGCCTGCTGTTGAGCGTCGCCGCACTTCCGCTGCTGGCGCCGCGGTGGCTCCTCCTGGCGATCCCCCCGCTCATCGCGAATCTGATGAGCAGTCACGACGCGCAGGGACGGCTGCACCAGCACTACGTGATGGTGCTCATGTTTCCGGTGATCATCGCCGCGGCCTTGGGCGCGCGGCGGCTGCTGGCGATGCCGGCTGTGCGCGCCCGACTCCGGCCTACGGCCTGGCTCGCGGTCGCGGTGCCCGGCCTCGCCGTCGGGCTCTTTGCGGGCCAGCTGCCGCCCGCTTTCGGCGCGGACAACTGGCTCTTCACGCGTCCGCCGGCTGCAGACCGCCTGCTGGCCGCAACCAGCGTGATCCCGGCCGACGCCCCGGTGTACGCGGATGACGGCGCGGCCGTGTGGCTGGCCGACCGACGCCTCATCGAGGTCCTCCCATCGCAGCTTCCTTTGGGCCGCTACGTCGTCATCGACCGGGAGGACTGGGCGCACCGCCCGCAGGCGACCGCGGCGCGCGCGGACGAAATTGCGCTGCTGGCAGCCAGCGGTCGCCGGCTGCTGGTCGACGACGGGCGATTCCAGGTCTGGAGCCCTGAAAGCAGCTAGGGCGCTGGAGGCGCGCCCAGTCGAATGGTGGATCGGTCCCACCTTGCCGGTGCTGGCCGCAGCGTTGGCTTTCGCGTGGTACCTGCACGGCGAGCTGCAGCGCCTTTACGGCTTGACCGGCTCGGCGTGGGACCTCGCGTACGACCAGCAGGTCATCTGGAACGTCTCGGCCGGGCAGGGCTTCTACTCGAGCTTCGCACGGGCTGATTTTCTCGGCATTCACTTCGAGCTGATATTCGTTGTCCTGGCGGCTGTCGAGAGGCTTTGGCCCAACCCGGCGGTGCTGCTGATCTTCTCGTCGGCCGGCCTCGCCGCCACCGCGCCCGCCGCCTACCTCTTCTTTCGTGCTCTGCTGCCCCCGGATCGAGCGCAAACGCCGTGGGTGGCCGTCGCCCTGGCGGCACCGATCCCGTTCTGGGCCGCGATCCAGGAGACGGCGCGCGATTTCTTCCACCCCGAGAACATGGCCCTCGCCCTTGCCCTGCTCGCGGCCTGGGCTGGAATCCGCGGCCATCGGGTGGCGATGTGGGTTCTGTGCCTCCTCGTGCTGGCATGCAAGGAAGACCAGGTCTACACGGTCGGCGTGATCGGTTTGCTCATGCGCGTCTACGGAGCGCCGGAGATCCGCAAGCACTGGCGATTCATCGTCTATCTCGCCGCGGCCTGGTTCCTTATCGGCACTGGGATCGTCCAGCAGCACATCCGCAACGGCGGCTATACGGATTTCATCTATTACCGCTGGCTCTTCGGGCTCGACCCTTCCAGGGCTCCGACGCTGGACAACATCGTGGCCGCGATCTTCAATCCGCGGGCGCTGCCCACTCCGGCCGGGATCATCGCCGGCATGTTCGCGCTGCCCCTGCTGGCACCGCGGTGGCTTCTCCTCGCCATCCCGCCCTACCTCGCCGACGTCCTCAGCGGTCACGATCCGCAGAACCTCTTGTTCCTGCATTACGTGATGCTGCTGCTGTTCCCATTGGTCGTCGCGGGAGGAGTTGGCGCCCGCAGGTTCCTCGAGATCCGTTCGATTCGACCCGCCTATGCGCTGGCGGCGATCATCCCGGCCCTGCTCCTGTCGTGGGGCACCGGAAGGTTTCCGCCCATGGTGGGCTCCAACTCGACCGATTACTCGCGCCCGAATGCCGTCGCCCAGCTGGAGAAAGCGACTTCGCTCATTCCCGCCGACGCACCTGTGTCCGCGGACAACGGACTCGCGGTGTGGCTGGCGAACCGGCACACCATCAATGACTTCCCCGACAAGCTCGACGCGACCTGCTACGTGGTGCTCCAGCGCAACGCCTATGTCCAGTTCAGGAATCCGACCGACACCAACAATCCGGCCGTGCGCCAGGCGGCCATCGACGACCTGCCCGGCAGCGGCCGCCGGCTGCTCTACGACGACGGCACATTTCAGGTGTGGAGCCCGATCGGGGACTAGAGCTCCCCACCGGCGCTACGCGCCACCTCCCCACATGGTGGGGAGGCGACACCCTCGGTAGTCTTAAGGGTCCACCATGGCCTCAGTCACGCCGTCCGCCCCTTCCGTCCGGGAGCGTCTCGATCAGCTGTTCAAGCAGCGGATCGTGATCTTCGACGGGTCGATCGGCGTGCTGCTGCAGAAGCAAGGCCTCACCGAGGAGGACTGGCGGGGCGAGCGATTCCGCGACCATCCCAAGCTGCTCAAGAACAACGTCGACATCCTCAACCTGTCCAGGCCGGACGTGGTCAGCCGCATCCACCGCGAGTACCTGGAGGCGGGCGCCGACCTGATCACCACCAACACATTCACCGCGACCCCTGTCTCGCAGGCCGATTACGGGCTCGAAGACCTCACGTACGAGATCAACGTCGCGGGGGCACGGCTCGCGCGCGAGGCGGCCGCCGCTTACGAGAACACGTTCGTCGCCGGCTCGATGGGTCCCACCAACGTGACCCTTTCGCTCTCGCCCAAAGTCGAGGACCCGTCGTATCGCGACGTGACATTCGACCAGCTTCGCGATGGCTACGCAGTCGCCGCGCGCGGGCTGCGTGACGGCGGCGTCGACTTTCTGCTCATCGAAACCATCTTCGACACGCTCAACTCCAAAGCGGCGATAGCAGCGGTCAAAGAGGTCGCCCCGGAGCTGCCGCTCTTCATCTCGGTCACGATCGTCGACCGCAGCGGCCGGAATCTCTCCGGCCAGACGGTCGAGGCGTGGTGGAACTCGATCGAGCACGCTGACCCGTTTGCCGCGGGCATCAATTGCTCGCTGGGCGCCACCGAGATGCGGCCGTACATCGAAGCGCTGTCGCGCGTCGCGCCGGTCTACGTCACCTGCTACCCGAACGCCGGCCTGCCCAACTCATTCGGTGGCTACGACGAGGAGCCGCCGATCACGAGCCGCCTGCTGCGCGACTTCGCCGCGAGCGGCTTCCTCAACGCCGCGGGCGGCTGCTGCGGCACCACGCCCGAGCACATCCGCCAGATCCGCAAGGCGGTCGCGGGCCTTCCGCCACGACAGATCCCGGAACGAGTCGAGCGCGCCAAGTTCAGCGGGCTGGAGCCGTTCGAGATCGGACCCGACACTCGATTCGTGGTCATCGGGGAGCGGACCAACGTCACCGGCTCGATGAAGTTCCGCCGGCTGATCGAGTCAGGCGACTTCACCGGCGCGGTCCAGGTCGCGCTCGACCAGGTGCGGGGTGGCGCCAACCTGCTCGACGTGAACATGGACGCCGACCTCCTCGACTCCGAGGCGGCGATGACTCGGTTTCTCAACCTGATCGCCACCGAGCCCGAGATCGCACGCATACCGATCATGGTCGACAGCTCCAAGTGGAGTGTCCTGGAGGCGGGGCTCAAGTGCCTGCAGGGCAAGGGCGTGTGCAACTCGATCAGCCTGAAGGAGGGCGAGGATGCCTTCCTCGATAAGGCTCGCGTGGTTCGCGAGTACGGCGCGGCTGTCGTCGTGATGGCGTTCGACGAGAAGGGTCAGGCGGACACGCTCGAGCGCAAGGTCGGCATCTGCGAGCGCGCGTACAAGCTGCTCGTCGAGAAGGCCGGCTTTCACCCGGCTGACATCATCTTCGACCCCAACATCCTCGCCATCGCCACCGGGATCGAGGAGCACGCAGGCTACGCGAAGGCGTTCATCGCGGCGACCACGGAGATCAAAAGGCGCTGCCCCGGGGTGCACATCTCGGGCGGGGTCTCCAACCTGTCGTTTTCGTTCCGAGGCAACGATCGCGTTCGCGAGGCAATGCACTCAGCGTTTCTCTATCACGCGATCCGCGCCGGCCTCGACATGGGCATCGTCAATGCCGGCCAGCTGGCCGTCTACGAGGACATCCCGAAGGATCTCCTGGAGCTCGTCGAGGACGTGATCTTCGACCGGCGGCCCGACGCCACTGAGCGCCTGGTGGAGTTCGCGAAGAGCGTGCACGGCGCCGGTACGAAGAGGGAGGTCGACCTCTCGTGGCGTGAGAAGCCGGTGGAGGACCGACTCGCGTTTGCGGTGCTGCACGGCGAGGTCGCGTTCATCGAGGACGATGCGGAGGAGGCTCGCCTGAAGTACGGCAAGCCGCTGCTGGTCATCGAGGGTCCGCTGATGGACGGGATGAAGGTCGTGGGCGACCTGTTTGGCGCCGGCAAGATGTTCCTGCCGCAGGTGGTGAAGAGCGCGCGTGCCATGAAGCGCGCGGTCGCCTACCTGCAGCCGTTCATGGAGGCAGAGAAAGAGGCGTCAGGGAGCCAGCAGGTTCGGGGCAAGCTGGTGATGGCGACCGTCAAGGGCGATGTCCACGACATCGGCAAGAACATCGTCGGCGTGGTGCTGGGCTGCAACAACTACGAGGTCCACGACCTCGGCGTGATGGTGCCCGCCGAGAAGATCCTCGACACAGCCATCGAGCTTGGGGCCGATGCGATTGGGCTTTCGGGCCTCATCACGCCGTCGCTCGACGAGATGGTCACCGTCGCCAAGGAGATGACGCGGCGTCAGTTCACGATCCCGCTGCTCATCGGCGGCGCCACCACGTCCAAGCAGCACACGGCGGTTCGCATCGCGCCCGCGTACAGCGGCTCGACAGTGCACGTGCTCGATGCGTCGCGCGTGATCGGAGTGGTCTCGGACCTGTTCGATGACGAACGACGCGTGGTTTTCGATCGCGACAACCGCGTGCTGCAGGAGAAGCTCCGGGCGCAGCACACGACGTCGAAGCGTCCGCTGCTGACGCTGGGCGAGGCACGGGCGAAGCGGGCGCGGCTCGACTTCAGCGACCTCCCTACCCCGCCGTTCACTGGCGCGCGCGCGATCGAACCGAAGCTTTCGGAGCTCCGTGCGTACATCGACTGGACCTTTTTCTTCCACGCGTGGGATCTGAAGGGCAAGTTCCCAGCCATTCTCGAGAGCCCAAAGTACGGCGCGTCAGCGCGGGACCTGTACAGCAATGCACAGGAGTTGCTGAATGAGATCGAGAGCAAAGGCTGGCTGCGCGCCAAGGGCGTTTACGGGTTCTGGCCCGCGCAAGCGGATTGCGACGACATCGTGCTCGACAACGGGGTGCGCTTTCCGATGCTGCGCCAGCAGGTGGACCACGGCGACGACAAGCCGTACTACTCGCTCGCCGACTTCGTAGCGCCGGATGGCGGCGATTACATCGGCGCATTTGCGGTGACGGCCGGCCTGGGCGTGGACGACCTGGCGGCGCGTTTCGAGGCGGAGCACGACGACTACCACGCGATCATGGTCAAGGCGCTTGCGGACCGTTTGGCCGAAGCGTTTGCCGAGTACCTGCACGAGTTGGTGCGCCGGTCCTGGTACGAGACGGGCCCGAAGCTGACCGGTGAGGACCTGATCGCGGAGAAATACCGTGGTATCCGCCCAGCATTCGGTTACCCAGCATGCCCTGACCACACCCCGAAGCGCACGCTGTTCGATCTGCTCGACGCCCCGTCGATCGGAATGGAGCTGACCGAGTCGTTCGCTATGACCCCCACCGCGGCCGTCGCGGGCCTTTACTTTGCGCACCCCGACTCGAGGTATTTCATGGTCGGCAAAGTCGGCCGGGACCAGGTCACCGACTACGCGCGCCGCACGTCGATGCCGCTCGCGGAAGCAGAGCGCTGGCTGCGCCCGATCCTGGGCTACGAAGAGGACGCTCAGTGAGCGTCAAGCCACCATCCATCTGGCGCCTCAGCCGCGCCGCTTGATCAAAACGCGCGAAATCCCCGCATCGAATAAGCGCGGTTTGACCCAGACGTGCGGAATCGGCTGCAGACCCCACCCCCACACCCTCTTCCCAGCCCTCTCGTCCCAGTGACCGACCCGCGCCGGGCCTTCGCCTCACCCCTCGGCGTCCTCGTCGTCATCTCCCTGTTCCTCGCCCTCATCTCACCCTGGCTCGCCGGCATCACCCAGGTCCACACCGACGTCAACTTCGGCTTCCAGAACCCGGCCTGCTGGCTGGTCGTCCTCGCACTGGTCGCGTCCGTGCTGGCCACGAGCGCAGCCATCCGCCTCGCTGCAATTCTCGCCGCCGAGGTCGTCCTCGTCGGCTGGTTCGCCTGGGTCATGTGGCTGGCGACCACTGCGCAGTACTCTGGGGTCGACTTCAAATTCATAGGCGTCGACCTCATCGGAGCGGGCTGGTTCGAAGCCGCGCTCGGTCTGTTCGCCGTGGCGGCAATCGTCGCCCGACGCCTCCACGCAGAAGAGGCTCCCGCAGGTCGCGACGTCTTGCTTCTTGCCGCCGTGCCGGGCATGGGTCTCATGCGCATCGGCCGTACCGCAAGGGGCGTCATCTGGGCCGTGCTCGTAGCCGCCGCGGTCTTCCTCTCCTCGGTCGCCTCCCCGATCTCCGCCATCTTCGTGCCCATATCGGGCCACCTCGACCTGCCCGCGAACCCATCGACGAGAGCGCCGGAGTGGACATTCCTTGTGGGCGCCTTGGTCCTCGCGGCTGCGAGCGTCGTCGACACGATCATCGTCGCGCGCCGCCCAAGTCAGGCCCTCTGAGCCGCCTGGATCGCCTCCCAAACCCGCATCGG
>Ga0209377_1002224_pt1 | contig 12661 bp, 9 predicted proteins | sample GraSoiAngelo_141_FD_185898 | JGI IMG/M metagenome (GOLD analysis project Ga0209377, IMG submission 185898) | Grasslands soil microbial communities from the Angelo Coastal Reserve, California, USA - 14_0929_12_40cm (SPAdes) (version 2) | ecosystem: Environmental > Terrestrial > Soil > Grasslands ...
CGCCCGTGTGTAGGGATGCCGCGGCTCGTGGAAGATCGCGTCGACCGGCCCTTGCTCGACCACGCGCCCCAGGTACATCACCACCACGTCGGTGGCCATCTCGGCGACCACGCCGAGGTCGTGGGTGATGAGCATGATGGCCATGCCGTCTTCCTGCTGCAGCTGGCGCATCAGCTCGAGGATCTGCGTCTGGGTGGTGACGTCCAGCGCCGTGGTGGGCTCGTCGGCGATCAACAGCGTCGGCTGGCAGGACAACGCCATCGCGATCATCGCGCGCTGCCGCAACCCGCCGCTCAGCTGGTTGGCCAGCTGGTCCACGCGCTGCTCGGGCGTGGAGACGCCGACCCGGCGCAGGATCTCGATCGTCTTCTCGCGCGCCTCGCGACGGCCGACCGGCTGGTGCAGACGGATGGCCTCGATGATCTGGTTGCCGATGCTGTGCACGGGGCTGAACGAGGACATCGGCTCCTGGAAGATCAGCGCGATCTCCGCCCCGCGGATGGCACGCATCTCGGCGCCGTTCGGCTCGAGCTTCGCCAGATCCACCACGTCGGCCCCCGCGCCGTTGCTGGCCGAGCGCCGGAAGTGGATCTCGCCTTCGACGATGCGCCCCGGCCGATCGACGATCCTCAAGATGGACCGCGCCGTGATGCTCTTGCCGCAGCCACTCTCCCCCACCACCCCCAGCGTCACGCCCGGACTGAGGTCGAAGCTCACGCCGTCCACCGCGCGCACGGTGCCTTCGTCCTGCGCGAAGTACGTCTTGAGGTTTCTCACCGACAGCAGCGGGGCGGCGGCCGTCGGCGCGGTCATCGCATCTGGGTCCTAGCGTCCGTAGGGATCGGCGGCGTCGCGCAGGCCGTCGCCGAGGAAGTTGAAGGCCATGACCGCCACGATCACGGGCACCGCCGGCAGCATCAGCCAGGGCGAGATGGCCACCGTCTGGACGTTCTGCGCCTGCTGCAGCAGCACGCCCCAGCTGATCGCCGGCGGGCGGAGGCCCAGGCCGAGGAAGCTCAGTGCGGTCTCGCTGATGATCATCGCGGGCAGCGCCAGCGTGGTGGCCGCGATGATGTGGCTCATGAAGGAGGGCACCATGTGCACGAAGATGGTGCGCATCTGCGAGCATCCCACCAGGCGGGCCGAGACGACGAAATCCTCCTCGCGCATGGACAGGAAGCGCCCGCGCACCACGCGCGCGAGCTCCGTCCAGCCGAGGAGCGAGATGATGATGGTGATGGCGAAATAGACCTGCAGGATCGACCACTCGCGCGGCATGGCGGCGGCGAGGCCCATCCACAGCGGAATCGTCGGGATCGACCTCAATATCTCGATGACGCGCTGGATGATGGTGTCGGCGGCGCCGCCGTAGAAGCCGGAGAGGCCGCCCAGCACCACGCCCAGCGCGAGGCTCACCGTCACGCCGAAGAGCCCGATGGTGAGCGAGATGCGCGTGCCGTACATCAGCCGTGACCACAGATCGCGTCCCTGCACGTCGGTGCCGAGCAGGAAGATCGTCTTGCTCGCGTCCGCGCCCGGGTCCACGCCGATCAGGTGGCGCGTGGTCGGGATCAGTCCGAAGAATCGATACTCGAACCCTTCGGCGAAGAAGCGAATCCGCACGCGCTGCTCCGGATCCGGACGATAGACGCGCTTGAAGCTCTGCGGATCGCGCACGCCCTTGAACCCGTGGACGTACGGCGCGAAGCGCCAGCCGTCGAACAAGTAGACGCGCTGCGGCGGCATCAGGGAGCGCTGGGCCTCGGAGGCGTTGGGATCGGCGTACGCGAGGAAGTCGGCGCCAAGTACGACCGCGTAGAAGCCGATGACCACGAGCGCGCTCACGACCGCGACCTTGTGCTTGCGGAAGCGCCACCACATGAGCTGCCACTGCGACGCCACGAAGACCCGCTGCTCGTCCGAGGCGGCGACGGCGCCAGGCTCGCGCATCGGAGCGCGGGCAGGATCGACGAGCGTCGCCATCACGTTTCCTCGAGGCGGATGCGCGGGTCGACCCACACGAGCAGGATGTCGGAGATCAGCGTGCCGATCACCGTCATCACGCCGAGCAGCAACACGATCGTGCCGGCGAGGAACATGTCCTGCGCGATGAGCGCCTTGAGGAGGAGCGGCCCCACCGTCGGCAAGCCGAGCACGAGCGACACGATGATGCTGCCCGACACGATGTAGGGCAGCGTGTAACCGATCGTGCTCGCGAACGGGTTGAGCGCCACGCGGACCGGATATTTCAGGATCACGCGCAGCTCGGACAGGCCCTTGGAGCGCGCGGTCACCACGTACGGCTTGCGCAGCTCGTCGAGCAGGTTCGCGCGCATGATGCGGATCTGCTGCGCGGTGCCCGCGAGGCCGAGGATGAGCGCGGGCACGGGCAGGTGCTTGGCGAGGTCCCAGACCTTGGCCAGGCCCCACGGCGCGTCCTGGAAGTCCGGCGTGAACAACCCGCCGATGTTCGCGTTGAAGAACACGAAGCCGAAATAGAGAATGACGAGCGCGAGCAAAAAGTTCGGGACCGCGAGCCCGATGAAGCCGATGAAGGTCGCCACGTAGTCACCGGGAGAGTATTGCCGGACCGCCGAGTAGATGCCGATGGGCAGCGCGAGCACCCACGTGAGGAGCAGCGACGCGAGCGCCACCACGATGGTGAGCCACAGGCGGTCGCCGATCACCTCGGTGACCGGGCGACGCCACTCCATCGACATGCCGAAGTTGCCGACCACCATGAGCTTCATCCACTTCAGATACTGGATGTAGATGGGCTGGCCGAGGCCGTACTGAATCCGGAGATTCTGCGCTTCCTCGTCCGAGACCACGCTGCCCATCGACGCCATCTGCGCGATGTACGACGTCACGTAGTCACCGGGCGGGAGCTGGATGATCGCGAACGACAGGACGGAGATCGCCCAGACGGTGAAGACGGCGAGCAGGGCGCGACGGCCGATGTAGGCGAGCACCGTCGCGCCCTTCCCTCTACCTCAGTTTTTCCAGTAGAACGTCGCGGGTCGCGAGACGCCCGGCGTCTTGCCGTCCGGGCTGTTGTACATGCGCGCCGGGATGTTGCCCATGTTGTTCTTGACGACGCGGACACCCATCGCCGCCGGGCCCTGGCCGACCACGCCGATGATGTAGACCTCCTCGGCGGCGATCTTCCAGACTTCCTTGCCGAGCGCGATCCGCTCCTTTTCGGGCACGCCGAACGCCTTCTTCCACTTCTCCATCATCTCCTTCATCCGGGGCTCGGGCTCCTTGCCCTGGGTGCCCCCGGACTGGAACCACTTCGCGTAGAGCGGGCCCGACGACGCGACGGCGTCCACCTCGAAGGGGAACACGTGAAGCGGGAAGGTGAAGAGGTGCTCGCTGCCGTCGTTGTTCCACGCGCCGAGCTGCTGCTCGTTGGCGGCCGTGCGCTTGAGCGCGAGGCTGCGCTCCACTTCCTGCACCTTCAGGTCGATGCCGATCTTCTTCCACTGCTCGCGGATCATCTCGGAGATCTGCGTGTACTGCACGAACTGGCCGCCGAGCGTCATGATCTCGATGCGCAGCCGGCCCTTGCCGTCGGCACGCAGGCGATAGCCTTCCGCGTCCTTCTTCGCGAGCCCGAGCTTGTCGAGCATCTCGTTGGCCTTCTTCACATCGAGCGTGGCCCACAGCTTCCGGTACTGCGGTCCCGGGTTGTACTTGTTGCTGTCCACCGGCACCACGGAGCCCGGCGTGCCCGTGCCGAGCCAGAACGTTTCGTTGATCTGATCCCGGTCGATGCCGAGCGAGAGCGCGCGCCGGAAGTCGGCGGTGTTGAACCACTTCCCGATCTCCGGATCGGCGTCGTAGTTCAGGTTGAACTTGATGATGAGGTCGCAGTAGTCGCCGGGATCCAGGTGGACCTTGTAGTTGCCCTTCTGCTGGTTCTCGATGAAGACGGGCAGCTTGCCCAGGTCGACGTGCCGCGACGCGTAGTCGTACTCCCCCGCGATCGCGCGCAGGTTCAGCACTTCAAGATTCTCCGCGAGCGTCAGCACGACCTTGTCGATGTAGGGGAGCTGATTGCCTGCCGTATCGACGAAGACGCTGTACGGGTTGCGCTCGAGCGTCCACGTCGGCGTGTTGATCGGCGTCACCGTCTTCCACGGCGACAGCACCGGGAGATCCGGGTTGACCGCCCAGTCGTTCCGGCTGAGGAACAGGCGCACCCAGCTGTCGAACTTCGCGTCCTTGACCTTCTTGTCGAGCTCGTCGGCCTTGACGTACTTCGGATGGAACTGCTTCAGGTAGTGCGCCGGCGCGAAGCCGCCCATCGCGCGATAGCCCCACATCTGGCCCGCGAGCTCGGTCGAGCCGGCCAGCACGTCCGGGAGCATGAAATACGGCTCGGGGAACTTGTAGCGCACCGTGAAGGTGTCGACCTTCTCGATCACGCCCTGCTTGCCGTTGATGGCCAGGGTTGCCGACGGCGTCGGCACGAGATCCTTGTTCCGGTAGATGTCCTCGAACCAGAACACGAAATCATCGGCGGTGAAGGGCTTGCCGTCGCTCCACTTCATGCCCCGGCGCAGGTGCACGAGCCACGTCTTGCCGCCGTCCTGCATCTCGAGACCCTTCGCGAGGTTCGGCACGACCTTGTCGCCCGTGTAGTCCCAGAACATCAGATGATCCGGGCCCGAGCAGCAGCGGAAGCCGTTCCAGAAGTCCGCCGGACCGGTGAAGCCGGCGCGCCACATCCCGCCGTACTTGCCGATCTCCTTCAGCGGCTTGATGACCAGCGGATCCTGGCCGATACGCTCGGCGACCGGTGGCAGTTTGCCCGCCTTGACGAGGGCCGTGAGCTGCGGTGACTCGCTGAAGCTCTTGGGGAACCTGGCGGGGTCGGTGACGACCTCCGGACCTTCCAGCTTGCCGATCAGGGTGCTCTTGCCGGCGCTCTGCGCCAGTGCCCCCGCGGCGATGGCGCCACAGAGGATGGCCGCGACGAGAACCACCGTGAGTCGGGATCGGACCGTGCGGATCTGCACCTTACGGCGACACTTGCTCATGACGCGTCTCCTTGTCTCACGTGGCTCGAACCAGGTGCTCGTGCCCAGCCCGGGGGCTGATTATCGTGACATGCCCATGGCAAGTCCAGAGTCGATGCCTGACAGGGGCTTCCCCGTGCGCCCCCCCTTGAGGCGCACGGGCGCCTGTCGACGTCCGCCGTGGCGGTGCTCGTGGCGCTCGGGGGCATAATCCTGCTGCTGTCCCGCGTGGCAGCATCCGTATGAAAGGCGCAGTCGCCTCAATCGGTCGCTGACAAGGGGGGCTCATGGAGTTGCTCTCGCTGGCCGAAGCCTGGCGCTGGATTCAGATCGGCTTTTGTACGGCCGTCGGAGCGAGCGTCATCATTCTCGGGATCCTCGGTGCTCTGCTGGGATCTTCATCGGGCGACGAACCGGAGGCCCCTCACTGCTCCAGATGCTGTCCTCACCCGGATGACAACGACGTCGACTCGAAATGAGAGAGACATTTCGTTCACACTCTGCCGCAGCCCCTGCTTTGAGTCCCTGAGCATCATGCCTGGTCCCTGGGGCGGACGCATCATCCCGTTGACGGCCATCACGGCGGTCGTGGCCAGCGCCATGACGCTGGTCGCGCTCACGCTGCGCCAACCGAACCTCCCGAGCTATGCCCCGACGCCACCAGCGCCGCGGGACAGCGGCCATACCCTCGTCGGGTCCGTGCTCTACACCGTGGACGCGACCAGTTCGGAGCAGTGGCGCTACTTCTCTTTCCACCTCGGTTCCGTCATCGAGAACGCCGGGCCGAAGGACTGGGATCTCGCGTTCCGCCGCCACCAAGTCATCGCGAACGGCGGTGCGGAGTTCGCGGGCAGCGGAGGCATCCTCGACCTCGGCGAGGTTTCTTTTGCGGACGTGAAGACGGTCCCCGAGACGGGATATCAGGCGAACGATCGCGGCCCGGATCCGCGCAACCCCGCCATCGGGAGCTGGTACCGGTATGGATTCTTCTCTCACGTCCTGACCCCGAAGCGGCACGTGTGGGTGGTGCGCACGGCGGACGGGCGCTACGCGAAGATGGAGATCGTCAGCTACTATTGTCCCGGCTCTCGCCCCGGATGTCTCACATTCCGCTACGTCTACCAAGGTGATGGATCGAGGAACGTCGGCGGGACCTAGCCAGACTTTCCAGGCGCGCACGAGTTTCGCCAAGTAGACGCTCGACCGGACGGTAAGCCTGTCTATCCCAACCTGTAGAAGCGCATCGCGCCGCCGGCCAGGACGCCGCTCTTCGTTGCTTCGGACAGCGCCGTGCGCCGCGAGATCATCGCCGGCGCTCCGGGGAAGAACCCATCGGCGTGCGGATAGTCGGTCGCCCACAGAATCTTGTTGGGGCCGATGTAGTCCGCGAGCACGTCGAGCGCCCCTTCGACCGGCTCGAACGAGATCCAGCAGTTCCGCTGGAACAGCTCGCTGGGGCGCGTCGTGAGACCAGAGTCGTTGAAGCCCTTGTCCTCGAAGTGGCGGTCCATCCGATCGAGCCACGGCGCGATCCAGCCGCCGCCGGACTCCAGGAAACCGATGCGGATCTTCGGGAAGCGCTCGCAGGTTCCGCCCCAGATCACGGCGAGCGCCACCAGCATCATCTCCATCGTGTGCGAGATGATGTGCCGAGCTCCGCGCCCCTCGAAGCGATCGACGCCGACGGTCGGCATGCCGCCTGAGGCGCCCTCGTGGAAGCCGATCGAGAAGTCCAGTTCCTGCGCCTCGGCCCAGAACGGGTCGTAGTTCGGGTGATTGGCCATCCGCCCGTTGTAGGGGTTGGGCCGGAGAAAGCCGCCCTTCATCCCGAGCTGTTTTCGAGCGAAGCGCATCTCCTCGATGGCCAGATCGACCGATTGCATCGGCAGCATGGCGATCCCGAACAGACGATCCGGATACGGCTTGCAGTAATCCGCGAGCCATCGGTTGTACGCACGGCACATCGCTGCCGCCAGCTTGGGGTCCTGCACAGCTCCGGAGAAGAGCCCGATGCTCGGGTACAGGAACGCCGCGTCGATGCCGTCGAGGTCCAGATCCTTGATACGCTCGTGCGGGTCGAAGCCACCCGGCCGCCCGTCCTTGTACATCATCGTGTCGGCCGGCACGGATCCATCACGGGCGCCGACGGCGCCCAGCCGCCCCAGTCCCTTCGGGTTGCCGAGGATCTTTCCCTCGACAAGCAAGCGCTCCTTTCCGTTGTCACCGATGATCAGGCGAGGGGCATGCTCGCGGTACGCCGGGTCCATGTATCGGTCCCAGAGGTCGATGGGCTCGAGGATGTGGCCGTCCGCGTCGATGACCTTGTACGCACGTGCCATGGCTCGCCTCCGTCGGGATGGATGGTTCCTTCTTCGCCGAGGAGGGTCGCCGTGTCAAGCACCCCTCGGCGGCGGACCGCTCAGTCCGCACTCGGGACGGTGTTCACCTACGCCGTGCGATCCGGCTACATGGACGTGAATCCGACTCAAGGTGTCGCTCAGGTTTTGACCAAGGGGAAACCAGAAGATCGGCGCTTGCCGTTCACCCTGGACGACGTGAAGACGATCCTCGACGCCACCAAGGACGAACAAGCGGAGAACCTCTGGATTCCTCGGCTCGCCCTCTACACCGGGGCGAGGGCGAACGAGTTGTGCGGCCTGCTCACGCGCGATGTGAAGCAGATTGACGGCGTGTGGTGTCCAGTGGTCGAGGATTCCGAGGTACGGACCCTCAAGACGGCTTCTTCCACTCGTCGTATTCCCGTTCACCCGGAGTTGATCCGGCTTGGCTTCCTCGACTTCGTGGAGCGTCAACGCGCAGCGCGGCAGGCGCGGCTGCTCCCCGAGTTGACCGTGGGGAAGTACGGCTCCGCGTCGCGAATCGCTTCGAGAACTGCGCCGGTCGGCTGCTTCGGTCCATTGGCATCACGGGCAAGCGGAAGGTGCTGCACTCGGCGAGGCACACGGTGAAGGATCGGCTGCGGGCGGCTCAGGTGCCGCTCGACGTGCAGAACGCCATTCTCGGGCATGCTGCGGGAAGCGTCGGAGAGAGCTACGGCGTCGGATACCCTGCGCCAGTGTTGCTGGAGGCGGTGTCGAAGATCAACTACACGACCACATAGGCCGACGCGCTCATGTAGGAAAATATTTTCCCACACAACCGCTCGGAATGCTTCGCATCGTATACTCCTCCTGAACAAGAAGCGTGCGGCCACAGAGGTTTATATAAGAGACGTAGAAGTTATATAAGAAGAGGCAAAGGCTATATTTTATTCTTGACAGCGGGTCTCTCCGAGGTCCATTTTGCCGTGGTCTAGTGGTTGGCGCGTCGTCGAAGCGGGACAATCAACGGCGCGCTTGCTTCAGCGTCGCGGCGGCACGTCGCGAGGGTGCAGTGAGGCTGCGCTTCTCTGGTGCATGGGCGGCTCTCCCGTAGAGCCGCAGCTCGCGTCAGTTCCTCTCCGTGCTCCATACCTTTTGCGTAGGCCCCTCTGGTGGCCTGCTTCCTCTGCGCATGATCTGCGTGCAGAGGGGAGAGGAGGACCCGCCGTGGCTCCTCGAACGTCTCCGCCCCAGGCCGCAATCTTCAACTCGCGTGACGAGGTGATCGAGGCGATTCGCTGGCCGTCGAGAACGACGGCTTCGCGACGGTGCCGGCCCGGCTGCCGGAGATCCGGAACGGGACGCGCGACCTGGTGGCTTTCATCGAGGTACACTGCCCGGACGTGACAATTTATATAAGGAAAATAGAACATACTTTTAGTCCTTGATGGGGGGCCTCCAAGCGGTGGAGAGCGGAAGCAGCGACACGGAAAACAGATGCGCGAAATTGAACCACATCAGGCGAGGCGTCGCCGTTGTCGCGTAGCGCATGAGATGGTGGTGATAAGCCCAGACAATTGCGATGAAAAGGTAGCTCACGGCGTAGCTCAGCCATGTAGGCCACAGCAACAGGAGCGCCTTGTAGGTGGGTAGCTCCGGCGGCCTGAGATCTAAAACCAAGACCGTGATCAGAACGGCAAACACCGCGTCTGAGAACGCGCTCAACCGCTCCGGTGTCGCTGCGCGGAGCACGGCCGGCTCCTTTACTGTGTGCTACCGCCGATTCGGCAGCCGTGACTTCAAGGTACCTGCCATAAGCCTCAGGACTACTACATTACTGGCTTGGAGAAATCCGGCTGGATACGCGGAAGCGGTGTGAAAGTGCGCACGTTCAGGTCAGCTCTCCGCCGGAGCGCTGAATGACTGCCAGCGGGCCGGCGTGGCCATCGCGGCGCCGGGGCGGTTGGCCTAGCCCCGGTAGAACGCGAGCAGCCCCCGCGTGTGCCGCCGTCGCCGGCAGCCCGCGTTGCATGCGGAGCGTCGGTGAGCGATCGTCCGACTTATCGCGATCGCTGGTTGGTGAGCAGCAGGAGCAGGAACACACCGCGATCGTTCTCACGACTTGTCGGCGCCGTTCGCTGGAGCGTCGCGGGCTGATTCGTGTCATGTGTCGGCGCGACGACCGTAGGCGTCGGAGTCGAGACTCGGCTGGCGGCGTTGCTCCCGGCACCCAACGCAAGCACGGCAACGAGAACATGGGCGACGATGAGACCGAGCTTCCACGTGCTTTCCAAGCCACGTTCAGCCTAGCATCCACCCATCGTCGGGGCGTAAGAATCTATCGTCCGCCTCGCGTCGTCCCAGCTGCTCGGGCGGACGGGAGCGTGTGCGAGCGACGGCCAGCGGAGGGCGCCGAGCGGTTAGCGCGTCGCGCTCGCGAGGGGGTCGTTCAGCCTCCGCGGGAAGACCGGCAACCGCAACCGGCCCTGCATCACCTCGGCTCAAAAGCCCCGCCCGCGGCCCCGAGGCTCCAGGATCTCGCTGTACGAGTAGACGCTGACACGGTAGGAAGCCGGCTGCTGGGGCGCGATGTCCACCAGCGGGGCGTCGGCGACGAAGTAGCGCCGGCTGAAGGGCGCCATCGGGCTTCCGGCCGCCCAACTGACCTTCTGAGCGAGAATTCCGCCGCCCGCATCGAGCGCGTCAACGAGAAGCTGGACGTCGCCGACGGTCTTCGGCGACGCGTTGTAGAGATAGCCCTTCACAACCGGATGCCCTCGCCACTCTCCCGCCTCCCAATCGAGCTTGAACCAGCGCTCCCAGCCCGGCTGGTGCGGTTCGATGATCTGCTGGCTCCAGCCGGCAGCGGGGATGAGGGTACACAGGGCGAGTGCCACTCCGATCAAAGCGGAACGACCGGTGATTGCGAGTGCCGCCAAGCCGCCTCGTCGCTTCATGGTGCCCTCCCTACGACTGCTTGCCGGTAGGACGCCTGATCTCGGTGGCACATTCACGCCCATTCCAAGGAGCCGCGTACGGCCAGGTCCGTCGGTCGAGGATCTGATTCGGTTGCGCCCGGCAGTCACTCCACGAACTCCTTGCTCTCCTGTAGGCCACTGAACAGATTTCCTGGCGACAACGAGCTGAGGAGGCGGCGCGGAGTGAGATGCCGATGATTCAAGTTACAGGTCGGCCGATCGGTTGCAACGCGTCGTGAATGAGGCCGCGCCGCGGAGGTACGCTTCCGCGGCGCGGCGACCGTAGAGCCTGAACTACTTCATGGCGTTACCGTCACGATCACCGCCGGAGATGTACTGCCGAGGAAGCTTACGCTCCCGTTGTAGATCGCCGTGATGGAGTGCGGTCCCACGGTCTGAAGCCTTCTCGTGATGAGCTGGGCCTGACCCGAGCTCAACGGCACGGTGGCAATCAGCGTGGCCCCGTCGAAGAACGAGACGGTCCCGGTGGGCGTTCCGACCGCTGGCGGCACCGGGCTCACCGTCGCTGTGAAGGTGATGAAGTTCGCCGATCGAATCGTCGACGCAGACGCGGTGAGGCTCGTCGTCGTCGCCGGCGTGTTGTTGTTGTTGACGACCGTGTGGATCACCGTCGGCGAGGTGCTGGCCAGGAAACTCGGACTGCCGCTGTAGACCGCGGTGAGCGAATGAGTTCCGGCGGCCAGCGTGGAGATGCTGAGCGACGCGCTGCCATTGACCAGCGTGACCACACCGAGCGTGGTCGCGCCGTCCCGGAACGTCACCGCCCCGGTTGGCACCCCGGCCCCCGACGTCACGGTGGAGCTCAGCGTCACAGTCTGCCCGACCGTCGAGGGATTCGGCGTCGATGTCAGGCTGGTGGATGTTGCCGCAACGGCGGGAGCGTTGACGATCTGCGTCACGGTCGGCGACGTGCTGGCGGCGAACGCGGCGCTGCCGTTATAGGTGGCGGTGAGCGGATGACTTCCGGCGGTCAGCGTCGAAATGCTCAGCGACGCGCTTCCGTTGACCAGCGTGACCACGCCGAGCGTGGTCGCACCATCCCGGAACGTCACCGTGCCGGTTGGCACGCCGGCCCCCGACGTCACCGTGGAGCTGAGCGTCACGGCCTGCCCGACGGTCGAGGGGTTCGGCGTGGACGTAAGACTGGTCGATGTCGCCGCCGCGGCTGGCGCGTTGACGATCTGGTTCACGGTCGGAGAGCTGCTGGCGGCGAACGCTGGGCTGCCGTTGTAGGCGGCGGTCAGCGGATGAGTTCCGGCGGTCAGCGTCGAGATACTCAGCGAGGCGCTGCCGTTGACCAGCGTCACCGTGCCGAGCACGGTGGCACCGTCTCTAAAGGTCACCGTGCCGGTTGGCACGCCGGCTCCCGACGTCACGGTGGAGCTCAGGGTTACGGTCTGGCCGACGATCGACGGGTTCGGCGTCGAGGTCAAACTGGTGGACGTCGCCGCCGCGGCTGGAGCGTTGACGACCTGGTTCACGGTCGCAGAGGTGCTGACTGCGAACGTTGCGCTCCCGTTGTACGTGGCCGTGAGTGGATGGGTTCCGACGGTGAGCGTAGACGTCACGAGCGAAGCAGTGCCATTGACGAGCGTCACTGTCCCGAGCACCGTCGCACCGTCCCTGAACGTCACCGTGCCGGTTGGCACACCGGCCGCCGACGTCACAGTGGAGCTCAGCGTCACGGCCTGGCCGCTGGTCGAGGGGTTGGGACTCGAGGTCAGGCTGGTCGAGGTGGCGGCTGGGTTCACGATCTGGGTCACGGTCGGCGACGTGCTCGCCGCAAACGTCGCGCTTCCGCTGTACGTGGCCGAGAGCGGATGGCTCCCGACGGCGAGGGTGGACGTCACGAGCGAGGCGCTGCCGTTGACGAGCGTCACCGTCCCGAGAACCGTCGCGCCGTCACGGAATGTCACCGTACCGGTCGGAAGGCCAACTGCCGGCGCGAGCGCGGTCACCGTCGTACTGAGCGTCACCGCCTGTCCCACCACGGACGGATTCGGCGTGGTGGTCAGGGTCGTAGCGGTCGGCCCCGGGTTCACGGTCTGGGTCCGCACCGCCGAGGTGCTGGCCGTGAACTCGAGATCACCGCTGTAGGACGCGGTCAGTGAATGGGCCCCCACCGTGAGCGCGGCGGTGACGAGCGACGCACTTCCATTGACGAGCGTCACCGTGCCGAGCGTCGTTGGACCATCCCTGAACGTCACGGTGCCGGTCGGCGCGATCGTATCCGGCACGACCGGTGCGACCGTCGCGGTCAGCGTCACTGCCTGACCGAAGACGGAAGGGTTTGGCGTGGAATTCAGCGTGGTCGAGG
>Ga0209377_1002226_pt1 | contig 12659 bp, 12 predicted proteins | sample GraSoiAngelo_141_FD_185898 | JGI IMG/M metagenome (GOLD analysis project Ga0209377, IMG submission 185898) | Grasslands soil microbial communities from the Angelo Coastal Reserve, California, USA - 14_0929_12_40cm (SPAdes) (version 2) | ecosystem: Environmental > Terrestrial > Soil > Grasslands ...
GGCACGCTCGATGGCCGTCACGTCCGAGGCTTCCTCCACCACGCAGAGCAGACTCGCGTCGCGCCGCGGGTCCCGGCAGATCGCGCACGGGTCCTCATCCGTGAGCGTGCCGCACTCGCCGCAGGCCGTCACCCGCGCGCGGACAGTGCGGATCGCGTCCGCCAGGCGCGTGGCGGTCTCCGCCGGCTGCTTCAACAGGTAAAACGTGAGCCGCTGCGCCGTCTTCCGTCCGATCCCGGGGAGCTTCGCCAGCTCCGTCACGAGATCTTCGATAGCCGACACGGCGGATTATAGCGGCAGCTGAAACGGGAACGGCAGGCCCGAGGCGAGCTTCTTCACTTCCGCCTGGTACAGCTCGGCGGCGCGCTGCTGCGCCTGCGACACCGCAGCGAGCACGAGATCCTCGAGCATTTCCACATCCCCCTGAGCGATCGCCTGGGGGTCGATCTTGATGGCGCGGATCTGGCCCCGCCCGTCGGCCGTGGCTGCGACGATCCCGCCACCCGCCGTACAGGTCACCGTCTGCTGGGCCAGCTGAGACTGGATCTCCGACAACCGGAACTGCATCTGCTGCCCCAACTGGAGCAGGTTGGATAAATCCGCCATACGTCGAAAGTTACCCCTCGCCGAAACAGGTGGCAAGCTATTCCAACAACTCCAAATCTAACGCGTCTACGGCGGCGTTGAGGCCGGGATTCTGCGCCCGCAGCGTCTTGAGCCGCTCGGCCCGCGCCCCCTCCTCCGTCAGGCGGGGAGGCCGCGGCGCCGAGCGCTCGCGGCTCCCTCCACTCCCCGCGCCCTCCAGCTTGATGCGCACCGGCCCCGTGAGGTAGCGCGCCACCAGCTGGCTCAGCGCTTCGCGCTGCCGCTCGAGCCCTTCTGCATGCACCGGATTCGTGTCGAGCAGCCGGATCGTGACCGCTCCGGCGTCCACGCCGACGACTTCGGTGACCTGCAGCAGCGCGCCGAGCATCGGGCTCTTCGTGCGCGCGTCGTCAGCAATCCGGGGCCAGAGGGCGCGGAGGCGGTCGAGCGTGAGGGGACCTGTCTCCGGCGCGTCGGGATGCGGGATGCGAGATGCGGGATGCGTGGAGGACGTGCTTGAGCCAGCGTCGCGCAACACGGGCGGGGTGGCGGGGCCGCTTCTCGCATCCCGCCTCCCGCCTCCCGCCTCCCGCTGCCCTAGCGCTTCAATGACCGTCTGCAGCTCGACCGTCCGAGCCATCATCGCCCACCGCAGCAGCAGGAGCTCGACGGCGAGACGCGCGTTGCCGCTGGAGCGGAGCTGGGGCTCCATCTCGCCGAGCACGGCGAGGAGGCGCACGAGGTCGGGAGCGGGGAGCGGGGCGCGAAACCGTTCGATGAGGGCCAGCAGCACGTCCGTGAATCCCTCCGGCTTTCCTCCGAGATTCGCCAACAGCACGGCCCGCACGACCTCCCCTGCCCCGGCCACGAACTCCCCGAGATCGGCGCCCGCGTCCACCAGCCGCTCTACGAGCGGAAACACCGCCTTCGGGTCGCGCTCGGACACGAGTCGCAGCAGCTCGCCATAGATGTCGTCCGAGATCAGGCCGAGTACCTCGCGCACGCGCACGGCCGTGACCGGCCCCTCGCCGAACGACACGACCTGGTCGAGCATCGAGAGCCCGTCGCGCATGCCGCCGTCCGCGCTCTTGGCGATCAGGTGCAGCGCCTCGTCGTCCGCCGCGAGCCCCTCGGCGGTGACCACATGCCGCAGGCGATCGGCGATCGCGTGGGGACCGATCCGCCGGAAATCGAAACGCTGCAGGCGTGAGAGGATCGGGGCGGCACTCTGCGCGATCTTCTGGGGCTCGGTCGTCGCGAACACGAACACGACACGCGGCGGCGGCTCCTCGAGGATCTTGAGGAGCGCGTTCCACGCCTCGCGCGTCAGCATGTGGGCCTCGTCCACGATGTACACCTTGTGGCGGCCCTCGGCGGAGGCGGCGTACATAGCGCGCTCACGCAGGTCGCGCGCGTCGTCCACGCCCCGATTCGAGGCGGCATCGAGCTCGACGACGTCGAGGTTCGCGGCACCGCTCCAGACGCGGGTGCAGGAATCGCACTCGCCGCACGGCTCGCCCGCCGGCTCGCCCACTGCACCGCGCCGCTCGCAGTTCAGCGCCATCGCGAGGATGCGGGCCGCGGTGGTCTTGCCCACCCCGCGGGGACCCGCGAACAGGTACCCGTGCGCCACTCGAGCTCCCGCCACGGCCCCGCGCAGCGCGGCGGCTACGTGATCCTGAACGAGCAGGTCGGAAAAGCGCTTGGGACGATATTTGCGGGCTAAGGCGATCATGAGAGCAATCTAACGAGAGTGCGGAATGCGGAGTGCGGAATGCGGAGTGTCACGGTGAGCCCCTTGGCGCTGGACCTCCCATTTCAATTCCGCATTCCCCATTCCGCACTCCGCACTCAACGAGAATGCCCCAGGTTGGCGCAGCGAAGTCTCAGCTCGCTTAGCGCTGCTCCCTGCGAGGGCCTGACGCTGTTCACGAGTGGACGACCTGCGGACCTGGGGCACCGAAAGCTAGCATGCCGGCTCCGGGTTCTCTATGGGCAGCGCCGCACGCCGCCTCCGCCCCCCCGCCCCCCCGCTACGGCCGCGGGCATCCCGTTTGCTCGAACCGGCGCTCCACGGAGTCCACGCCCGCGTACAACGTCTGGTCGCGCGCGGCGTGCGCGGCATCGAGCACGCCGGCGTTGCGTCGCGCGGTGTTGTATGCGATCCAACGGTTCTCCACCGCCGACAGGCCGCGTGCCAAGCCGGCGCAGAGCAGCTGCCCCCGGGCGAACTGGGTGGCCCGCTCGCCGAAGCTTCGCACGACCTGCGTCAGCGAGTCGCCGACGGCGTCGAGGCGCGCGAGCGGTGCCGGCAGCGACCGCGCGGGTTGCGACGGAGCCCGTTGCGACGGGGCGGAACCCGCCGGAGCGGGAGCAGTCGCGGGCTGCGTGGCCGGGCGAGATGGAGGCTGGGCGCGAGGCTGCGGTTTGGCGGGGGTGGGTGGCGCACGCCGGAGTCTTGCCGTGAGCGCGGACACCTTCCCCCTGATCGCAGACACGTTCCCGCTGATCGTGGACCTGATCGCAGACCACTTGCTCGTGACCGTAGACCACTCGGGGAGCGGCAGCTCGGGCTGGAACCACCAGTAGGCCCCGGCGCCGCCGGCGGCGATCAGCAGCAGGAACAATGTCACCCACAGTCCCTTCCGACGCTTCCCCCGGCGGCGCACCCGTGCGACCGGCACCGGCTCCTCGGCCGCCTCCGGTTCCTCACCTGGCTCCCGCTCCTCGAACTCGTCGGGCCACAGGACCGCTGGCGCACCACCCTCGTCCGCGATCGGCTCGACGGCGTCCGGTTCTGGCTCGGGTTCGGGCTCGGGCGGGGGAGGGAGGGGCGCCGCACGCGGCGGAGGCGTGTGCCGTCGCGGGGGCGGCGGGGGCGGCGGGGGCGGCGGGGGCCGCGAGGGCGGCGGGGGGGGCGGCATGTCCTCGGCAGCGGTGAGGAACTTGAGCTCGTGTCTATCATCGCCCCGGCTGGGCGGCGGGGGGGACGGGGGGGGCGGGGGGGGTGGCGCAGGCGGCGGAGGCGCGGGCGCGGGGGACGGCTGCGGCATCGCCGACGCGGGGGTAAACCTCGGCTCCGAGGGCGGCCTCGCCGCCGGTGTTCGCAGCGTAGGTGCCGCCGGTGGAGTGACCGGATTGTAGGCGCGGTGATTCTTCCACGTTACGAACGAGCGCTTCTTCCCATCCGGACGGATCGACTCCGGGGCAAGGAGCTCGTAGAACGGCACTGGGGTGGCGATCCACGCCTCGTCCGGGCCCGCGCGGAAGAATCCCGCCGCGGGCTCCTCCGGATCGGTCCCGAGGAGCAGCGCCACCTGCCACGGCTCGGCGAAGTAGTGCTCGTGCGTCTCGACGTCGTGCTCGGTGAGGCTCAGCGGGAGCGGCGGGTGCGTGTGGTACCAACCGATGAGATGCGCCTGTTGCGTTTCGAGCTGCTCCTGGACGCGATCCCACAGCCGGGTGACGACGTCGCGCGTGCGGTCGCCGTAGATCGCCTGGTTGAGCCGCAGGGCGGCGTCGATCACCAAATAGGAGACGTTGGTCTCCGGGCACTCGCACAGGTCGCCGAACAGGAAGCCGAGGACGCCCTGGCCCGGTCGCGCGGGCGTCGCCACGTGCTCGTGGATCGCCGTCAGGGCAGACTGCGACAGGAAGACGGGAAACGACATGTGACCCGGTCGCTGGCCCCCCCCGCCCCCGCCCCCGCCCCCGCCCTCGCCGGCGGGGCTCCACAGGATCGACCGGGCGACAGGGATCGCCTTACGCAGCGGACCGCCGGTGCTCATGGCCCGAAGATAAGGAGGATGGGGGAGGATGTGGAGGTTGGGGAGGTTCGGGAGGGTGTCACGTCAGCGGGGCAACCTCCCCCAACCTCACAACCTCCCCAACCTGCTTCTAGCCGAGCTGCACCCGCTGCGACCGCCGCATGCGGACCAAATCGTACATCTCCGCGACTTCGCCGCCCAGGAGGAACAGATAGGCCGTGTAGTAGACCCACAGCAGGAACAGGAACAGGGCGACGATGTTCGCGTCCGAGGCCACGCGGTCGAGCGTGGCGAAGCGGGTCACGTACAGCGCGTACAGCCGCTTCGCCACCTCGAAGCCGAGCGAGCAGAAGACGGCCGCGACGAGCGCGGTCCGCCACACGATGCGCCGGCTGGGAAGGAATTTGAAGATGACGAAGAACAGCGCGACGCCGAGCGCGAAGGAGATCAATTCGAGACTCAACCGCCACAGCCAGTCGATGGCGAAGCTGCGGCTCACGCTCCCGGCGTTGCGCGCCTCCCAGGTGGCCACCAACGCACCCAGCACCAACAGCGCGCCGGTGCCCAGCACCATGGCGAGGTCCAGCAGCTTGGCGACTGGCCACGAACGCCGCTCGTCGGTGTCGAACACTTCGTTGAGCGCGGCGCGGAGGCCGCCGAACAGGCGGGTCGAGAACCACAGGAACAGCGGTAGGCCCACGGCGGTCAGCCGGACGCGCTGGCGCACCACGCTCGCGAGTGCGCTCTCCACTTGCGTGAACGCCTTGTCGGGGACGCCGCCTTCAGTGGAGGGGAGCAGCCGGGCGAGCAACTCGTGCAGCTCGACCTGCTGGGTCGTGATCTGATGCTGCACGAGGTATCCGACCGTGGCGAGCAGCAGGGCGACGAAGGGGATGATGGTCAGCAGCAGATCGAACGACAGGGCGCTCGCGAGGAAGGGAATGTTGTCTTCGAAAGCCGCCTCAAACGTCCGCCGGGCGATGCCGGTCACCGACCGATGCCAGCCGCGCTCGGCCTTCACGCGACGGGTTCGTCCTCCTCGAGGCTCGCCCCCTTGGCGCCGCGCCGGCGGCGCTTCGCTTCAGTCAGCCGCCGCTCGATCGCGACGCGGGCGGTGGGCGCCTCATCCTCCTCGTCCTCCGCCGTGTCGAGCAGCTCGCCCAACTCGCCCGCCTTCTCGGCCGCCAGGTCGCGCAACCCCCGCAGCTTGCGCGACAGCTTGGTGCGGGACGCCTCGCCCGGCTCGGGCGCGAACAGGTACCCGAGCACCGCGCCCAGACCCAAGCCCAGCAGGAAGGGCCCGAACCCCGCGCCCCGCTCGCTCACTCGCCGGCCTCCAGATCGTCGGGCGCGGCCACCGCCACCGGGCGCGGCTGCGCGTGTGACTGCAGTGGCGGCTTGACGCAGCGGTCGGTGACCGCGCGCGTGCCGGTGACGCGGAGCTGCTCGAACAGGAAGGCGAACGTCTTCTCGAGGTCGCCCGCGATGGCGGCGCGGACGTCCGCCGGCAGGTCCCACATGCGCCGCTTGAACGGGCCGATCGCCTTCTTGCGGCTCTTGTAGTAGAACTGCTCCTCGGTGTCCCCCTTCTTCCACTCGTCCTTGCACTCCGCCTTCACCCACTCCTGAAGGTCGCGCCGCAGGTCGGCCGGCAGCTTCGGATGGTCGAACACGATGTTCTGGAAATTGGTCGCGAGGTGGATCTCGATCGCCTCGCACTTGGGGAAGTGGCCGAACGCGTCGGGCGGCAACGTCGAGGCCCCATGCTGCACCGCGCCGCCCAGACCATACTTGCTGCGCGCGTCGGCGGACAGCGCCTTGAGGGCAACGAGGTCGAGCTGGACCTTGGCGATCGAGCCGTCGGGGAGCACCACACCGCCGTGGCTCGTGCCCGTCTGGACGGAGATCTTGCTGATGCCCGTGTAGGGCCCCAGGCGCGCGAGCGCGCGCCCGTAGCCGTCCATGAACGCCGTGAGCTCGTGCACGTCGGAGTTCTTGCCGCCCACCTCGCCGATCTCCGCGCCCACGGAGACGGTCACGCCTTCGGGCTCCCGGTCCCGGATGAACTTGGTCAGGTCGGCGGCCCGCTCGTAGTTGACGCGCTGCTGCGCGTCGAGCGTGGCCTGTGACAGGTCTACCAGGGTAGACGTGTCGACGTCGATGTTGTAGAAGCCGGCGTGCAGCTCCTCATCGATGAGTGTCCGTATCGCCTGGAGCTCGGTCTCGGGGTCGACGCCGTACTTCTTGGCGTTCACCTGGACGTGGTCGCCCTGGATGAACAGCGGCCCCGTGAAGCCCTCCCGCAGCGCCGCGGCGGTCATCACGGCGACGTACTCGGCGGGGCGTTGCTCGGTGTAGCCGATCTCGGAGCGGGCGATCTCGCAAATGAGGGCGCCCACGTCGAGCCGCTTGGCGGCGCGGAAGACGGCACGCGCGGAGTCGTAGGAGAGGACGCGGATGTTCATCGCAGGGGTCGTGAACGGCGGCACCTCGCCGCGACCGCGCGCGAGGTACAGCTCGTGGATCGACGCCGGCCGTACCCCCGCCTGCTGCCCGATCTCCCAGATCAGCCAGCGCGCCTGCTCGCGCTCCTCGGGCGCGCCGAACACTGCCTGGCGCACCAGGTCGTCCAGGGCGGCGCTCTGGCGCGCGGCCGGGCTCTGGAACCGTCGCAGCGTCGCTTCGGGTGCGTTCGCCATCGCGTGCGATCCTCCTCGCGACGAATCTAGACCGGGCCCACCTCGATGACCAGCCCGTCGTAGGCCGGCGCGACGCCCGCCGGCAGACTCGCCGCGAGCTCCGCGTGGGGCGTTGCATGCGTGAGGTGGGTGAGGAAGGTGCGCCGCGCGCCGATCTGCTGCGCCGCCACGACGGCCTCCGGAATGGAGAGGTGCAACGGGTGCGGGCGCGGCAGCAACGCGTTCAGCACCAGCACCTCGAGCCCCGCCAGCCGGGCGAGCGCCGCCTCCGGAATCGCTTTCGCGTCGGTGAGGTACGCAATCGGTCCCACGCGGTAGCCGAGCACCGTGCGGTCGCCGTGCGGCAGGACGAGTGCGCGTACCGGCATCCCCGCGATCTCGGCTTCGCGGTCGGGCTCCAGGGGCCGCGCGGCGAGCTCGGGCTTGCTCGTCCCCGGGTGGGCCGGCGCGCGGTCGAAGATGTACGCAAAGCGCCGCTCCAACTCGGCGAGCGTGCCCGCCGCGCCGTAGACGTCGAGCGGGGCCCGCTGGCGCACGGAGAAGGCGCGCAGGTCGTCGATGCCGTGGACGTGGTCGGCGTGCGCGTGCGTGAACAGCACGGCGTCGACGGAGCCGACGCCCGCCGTCACGAGCTGCAGCCGCAGCTCGGGCGGCGTGTCGATGAGGAGGCGCCGACCCCCCGATTCGATCAGCGCCGCCGTGCGGGTGCGCCGGTCGCGCGGGTCGGACGATGTACATGTGCGGCAGTCGCACCCGATCTGCGGCACCCCGTACGACGTGCCCGTGCCCAGGAACACGAGCCTCACCTCACACGACCTCGACCTTGAGCAGGTTGGTGGTTCCGGAGACCTCCCACGGCAAGCCCGCGGTCATCACGATGCGGTCGCCCGCGCGCGCGTACCCGCGCTTCAGGATCAGGTCGCGCACCACCGCGAGCATCGCGTCGTAGCCTGGCACTCGATCCACCAGGACCGGCGTCACGCCCCACACCAGCGCGAGCTGGCGGTAGGTCGTGGGCTGGGTGGTCACGGCGAGGATCGGCACCGGGGTGCGGAGCGCCGCGACTTTGCGGGACGTGAACCCGCCCGACGTCAGCGTCACGATGAGCGGCGTCCGCAGCATCCGCGCCACCGCGCTGGTCCCGATCGCGATCGCGTCCTCGACGGAGACCGTTTCGCCGGGGGTGAGCCGACGCTCGTCCCGGGCTCCCACCCCCACCGCCGGGCCCTGCCGCTCCATCTCCCGGATGATGCGGTCCATCGCCCGCACCGCCTCGAAGGGGTACTCCCCCACCGCGGTTTCGGCCGAGAGCATGACCGCATCCGTCCCATCGAGGATCGCGTTGGCCACGTCGGACGCTTCGGCGCGGGTCGGCCGTGGGTGGTGCACCATCGACTCGAGCATCTGGGTGGCAGTGATCACCGGCTTGCCGTAGCGATTCGCCTCACGGATCAGGCGCTTCTGGACCGCCGGCACTTCCTCGAACGGGAGCTCCACGCCCAGGTCGCCGCGCGCAACCATCACCGCGTCGCACGCCTCGAGGATCCGCGCCAGATCCTCGAGCGCGGTCGCCTTCTCGATCTTCGCCACGAGCTTCACGTCGGGCGGGACGAGCGCGCGCAGCTCGCCCAGGTCCTCCGCCCGCCGCACGAACGAAAGACCCAGATAATCAGCGCCGGCCGCCGCCGCGTGCGCCGCGTCTTCGCGATCCTTGTCCGTCAGGGCGGGGGCGGACACGTGCAGCCCCGGGAGGTTCATCCCCTTGTGCGACGTGAGCGTCCCGCCGTCCACTACCCGGCCTTCCACCCGGGGGGCGACGATCCGCGTCACCTCGAGCGACAAGAGGCCGTCGTCGAGCAGGATGCGGGCGCCCGGCCGCACGTCGGTGGCGAGATCGGCGTACGTCGTCGGCAACTCATCACCCCGCGCCACCTCCTCCGGCGCGAACACAACGGTCTCCCCGGCGCGCAGGACACGCGGAGCGGCAAGGTTGCCGATTCGGATGCGCGGCCCCTGCAGGTCCACGAGCACCGCGACCGCGACGTCGGCCGCCGCCGCGGCCGCCCGCACCGCCGCGATCCAGCTGGCGCGCAGCTCCGGGGTCCCGTGCGATGAGTTCACGCGAATGACGTTCGCGCCGGCGGCGATCAACCCGGCGATGCCCTCGGGCGTCCCGGTGGCGGGACCGAGCGTGGCGACGACCTTCGTGCGACGGATCAGAGCCGTTCCCCCCCTTCCCGCTCCCTCGTCAGTTTTCAACATTCCGAGTGCATCGCCTTGTTGTGGAAAACCCGGCGGCCGGGACCGCCGAGCAAGAGGTCGGAGGACGGACTACGAGCCCCTCAAGGGGCACGAGTTAAGTGGATATCGAGCGGTCGAATAGATGACGCACTTCAAGTGGTCTCTCGCTCGGTCGAGCGGCAATGGCGGTGGGCAGGCGTCATGCATAAAGATACGCACACGTGTAACCCTCTAGTGCACGACGCCGATCTCCTTCTCTTCGAGCCGCTGCTTGAACTCCTCGAGCAGGTGGACGGCGCGGGCAATGCTCGACGCGGGCAGTCCCTCGATGGCGCGGGCTGCGAGGCGGCGCTCGAGCTGCCCGGCGCGCAGCAATACCTCAAGGCCATGGCGCGTGAGGGTCACGCGCACACCGCGGTCGTCCTCCGGGTCCGGCGTGGTCTCGACCAGCCCCTTGGTCTCAAGTCGCTGAATGAACGTGGTGGCGGCTGCGCGCGACACGCGCAGCTGGGTGGCGATCTCCTTAGGGCGGGCCCCGTCCGGGCCACCCAGGTCGACGGCCACCAGCGCTGCCTGGGCGCGGTGCGACAGGCCGTACGCGCGGAACGCGCGGTCGCCCGCCCGCTCCGCTGCCGCCTTGGCGGCGACGATCGCGTCGGTCAGCTGCAGGGCAAGCTCGGAGCGGTCGGTCATGTCGGTCCCGTTGCACGTCGCAGGTGATGCGTTGCACGTGCGCGAGTAGTTAATATGTTGACGGTTAATATACTAACTACATATCATGCCGCAAGCGCACCGCATTTTCGTGCAACGTGGAACGCGCAACGTGCGACGTCTAACACGTTTCCGTCCAATCCACCGGCGAGGTCGCGCCACAGCGGACGCACTTCAGACGGTCGGGCTTGGCGGCGAAGTCCTGCCGATAGTGGCACAGGGGACAAACCGCGTAGGTGGTGACGACGTCACTCCCCCGCCCTCCCAGGGTGGGCCGGAGCACCCCGGTGCGGGCCACGATGCTCCAATGGTCGGGGACCTCGGTCCGGATCGTCACGTCGGCGCGGGGCAGCCGCACCCGCTGCTGTCGCACCTCGACGACGACGTGGCCGTCCGCCGCCTCCTCGACGATGGGATACCAGGCGCCGCGGCGGAGAATGTCCGCCACGTTGTCCGCACAGCGGGCCCAGCCGAGAGTGACACGCATGGGAGATGACGACTCACATGATACTACGTTTTGATAGATTCCGTTATGCGCGACGTCGGCCGTATCGTCCGCCTGCAAATCCAACGCTCCTCGCTCAAGACCGGTGAGAAGCCCACGCGCGTGTATGACCCCGCGCCGCTCCTCGTGGTGGACCGCCTGGCGCTCGGACCGGACGGAGTGCTGGGTGAGGGGTCGGACGGCTCGTGGCTCGTGGATGTGCACCACCGCGCGCACCCGCGCACGAAGAACGAAGACGGCGCACACGGCGTGTCGCTGGGCTTCACCTCCCACTATGCGCTGATGCGCGACCGCTTCGGGGAGGGCATCACACTCGGCTGCGCCGGCGAGAACATCATCGTCGAGACCGAGCGTCGAATCGTGTTCCAGGACCTGGAGCGCGGGGTCGCCTTGCTAGCACCCGACGGTCAGGAGATCGCCCGGCTGGAAGTGCTCCATGTCGCGCAACCGTGTCGGCCGTTCAGCGGCTGGGCGCTGGGGGGCGTCGTGGAAGCCCGCGTCCTGAAGGAGACCCTGCAGTTCTTGGATGGGGGAACGCGAGGGTATTACTGCGTCGGGGTGGGTACGGGAATCGTAGCGGTGGGAGATCGGGTGGCGGTGGTCTAGAATCGGGAAACGGGAAACGGGAAACGTGCGGGCATCCTGCCTTTACGTTTCCCGTTTCCCCTTTCCCGTTTCCCGTTTTAACTCATCTCGTCCCACGCCAGCGCTCCCGCCTTCTTGCACCGCTCGCACATCAACTCCTTCACGTCCGACTCAAACGCTTGCCGGTGGCGACAGGCGGGACAGACGGCGTACGTGAGGGGGAACAGGCGCCCCACGCGCTGAATCTCGCGCGGCTCGCACCGGACGACGCTCCAGCGCTCGGGAGGATGATAGCGGATCTCGAGGAAGCGCCGATCCACCGGTACGTTGCGCCGGTTCACGTCCAACACCACGATGTGGCTCGACGAGATGCGCACGACGGGGTACCACGCACCCCGACGCAGCAGATGAGCGCCGGGCCTGCCGACCCGGGCCCAGCCTTTGGCCTGGAGCCGCGTGGGAGTCATCGGGCGGAACGGAATACTCACGCGTGGAGAATAACACGATCGCGGTGCACAGAGTCGTGACAGCCGTCACACGCATGGGACTCGCGCGAAATGTGACGAGGGACCCCGGCGTGTAGTGAGCCGCGCCGCTCGACACCCGTCCGTGCCCCCCTCTAGCTCAGCCGCACTCCGAAAACCCGCACACGTGGCACTTGGCGCAGCCCTCGATGAACGCGAGTTGCGATCCGCAGTCGGGACAGGCACCGATGAAATCCTGCTCCGGGCCGCCGGCGCGAAGCGCGGCGGTGGCTTCCGGCCCTCCCTCTCCACCGATCGCCTCGCGCACCGGAGCTGCGGCGGCGGGCCCCCCAGGCCCGCCCGGCCCCCCCGCTCCCCCGGGCCCCGCCCCAGTCCCGCCCAGCAGATCCTGTTGGATTCCCTGCTTCTCCTGCATCCATTTCTCGATCGCGATACCGATCGCGTCGGGGACCGAGAGCACCTTGTTCGGCCCGAGCCCGACGACTCGATCGGACGAGATGCCCCGCAACTGGCGGTACACCTCGCGCAGCGGGATGCCCGAGCGCAGCGCGAGTGAAATGAGCCGCCCGATCGCCTCGACGTCGGCCATCAGCGCGCCGCCGGCCTTGCCGAGCGAGATGAAGACCTCGAAGGGCTGGCCCTTGTCGTCCTCGGTGATGTTCACGTACATGGTGCCGAGCGGCGTCTCGACCCGCCGAGTCGCACCCTTGAGCAGGTCGGGACGCGACCGCTTCGCCCGCCGCTGCAGGTTCTCCGCTTCGGCGTCGTGCAGCTTGTCGCGGGTGCGCGCGAGCTCGGCCTCGAGCTCGGCGATCCGCCCCAGCGCCTCCGCCAGCGCGTCCTTGCCCAGCCCCGCGGCCTGTTCCTGCACCTTCTTCGCCGTCGACCCGGTGGACAGCACCTGCATCTCGCGCGCGCCGTCGCGGTACACGGTCACGCCCTTGCAGCCCAGCTTGTAGGCGTACCGGTAGATCTTCTCGACATACTCCTCGGTCGCGTCGTTCGAGAAGTTGCAGGTCTTGGAGATCGTCGAATCGGTGAACTCCTGGAACGCCGCCTGCATCTGGATGTGCCACTCGGG
>Ga0209377_1002227_pt1 | contig 12655 bp, 11 predicted proteins | sample GraSoiAngelo_141_FD_185898 | JGI IMG/M metagenome (GOLD analysis project Ga0209377, IMG submission 185898) | Grasslands soil microbial communities from the Angelo Coastal Reserve, California, USA - 14_0929_12_40cm (SPAdes) (version 2) | ecosystem: Environmental > Terrestrial > Soil > Grasslands ...
CTCGGCTACTGACTACCGAAGGAGTCCGAATGCGTCTTCGTACTCAAGCGTCGCCCGCGGACGTCTGCATCGTCGGCTCGGGAGCGGGCGGCGGGACGGCCGCGTATGCGCTCACCAACGCCGGCCTTAACGTCACCGTCCTCGAAGCCGGCGGACCGTGGGACAACACCACCGACTCCGCCATGCTCACCTGGCCCTACGAATCGCCGCGGCGCGGCGCCTCGACGCGCGCCAAACCGTTCGGCGAATTCGACGGCTGCATCGGCGGCTGGGAGCTGCCGGGCGAGCCCTACACCGTGGCACCGGGCGAGAAATTCCGCTGGTGGCGCGCCCGCATGGTCGGCGGCCGAACCAATCACTGGGGTCGCATCTCGCTGCGGTTCGGGCCGCGCGACTTCAGGAACAAGTCGACCGACGGACTGGGCGACGATTGGCCGATCAGCTACGACGATGTGAAGCCCTACTACGAGAAGGTCGAGCGGCTGGTCGGCGTCTTTGGCAGCAACGAGAACCTGCCCAATGCGCCGGACAGCATCTTCTTGCCGGCTCCGAAGCCGCGCTGCTACGAATTGCTGGTGCAGCAGGCCGCGCGGCGCCTGAACGTCACCTGCGTCCCGTCGCGCCTGTCGATCCTGACCAAGCCGCTCAACGGGCGTACCGCCTGTCACTACTGCGGCCAGTGCAATCGCGGGTGCAAGACCAATTCGAATTTCTCGTCCACCAACGTGCTGATCGGACCGGCGCTCAAGACTGGCAAGCTCACCCTCGTCACGAACGCGATGGCGCGCGAGGTCACGGTGGACAAGAGCGGCCGGGCGAGCGGCGTCACGTACATCAACACGACCGACGGCAGCGAGCATCACGTGGACGCGCGGGTCGTCGTCGTTGCCGCGAGCGCCTGCGAGACCTCCCGCCTGCTGCTCAACTCGAAGTCGGCATTGTTCCCGAACGGCTTGGCGAACGGCAGCGGCACCGTCGGGAAGTACCTCACGGACACGACCGGCACCGACGTCGGCGGATTCATTCCCAAGATGATGGATCACGTCCCCCACAATCACGACGGCGTGGGGGGCATGCATGTGTACATGCCGTGGTGGCTCGACAACAAGAAGCTCGACTTCCCGCGCGGGTATCACATCGAGGTGTGGGGCGGCCCGGACATGCCCGACTACGGATTCATGGGCGGCATCGAGCGGCTTCCCCCGGGCGGCGGCTACGGCAAACAGCTCAAGAACGACTACCGCCGCTATTACGGCGCCTATGTCGGCTTCTCGGGGCGCGGCGAGATGATCCCCAATGAGAACAGCTACTGCGAGATCGATCCGAACGTGGTGGACAAATGGGGCATTCCCGTGCTCCGCTTCCATTGGAAGTGGACCGATCACGAGTATCTCCAGGTGAAGCACATGCAGGAGACGTTCCGGGCGATCATCACCGAGATGGGCGGCACGGCACATTCACCCATGCCCAGCAAAGAGGACGGCTACGGCATCGCCGCAGGCGGCGTCATCATTCATGAGCTGGGTGGCGCGCGCATGGGGGCCGACCCCAAGACCTCGGTGGTGAACGGCAACGCGCAGGCGCACGAGGTCAAGAATCTTTTTGTCACCGACGGTGGCCCGTTCGTGTCTCAAGCGGACAAGAATCCCACCTGGACCATCCTCGCGCTGTCGTGGCGCGCGAGCGACTACATCGCGGATCAGCTCAAGAAGAGGGCGCTATGAAAAAGGACGGGCGGGACGGGAAGGCGGGCATGACGCGGCGCGACGCGATTGTCGGTATCGGTCTCGCCGCACTCACGACCGCATTCAAATGGACGCCGCGCGATGTGGCGCATGCGCGAAGGCTGGTGCGTGAAGCCGTGAAGGCGCAGACGGCCTATGCGCCCTCATTCTTCACCCCGCACGAGTGGGAAACAGTGCGCATGCTGGCCGATCTCGTCATTCCCAAAGACGAGCGCTCGGGCAGCGCGACCGATGCCGGTGTCCCCGAGTTCATGGATTTCATGATGAACGACCGGGCCGACGGGCAGATTCCGATGCGGGGCGGACTCGCCTGGCTGGACGCCGAGTGCTACGACCGCAACGGCAAGACATTCGTCGGCTCGACCGACGCCGAGCGAACCGCCGTGCTCGACGACGTCGCCTGGCCCAAAAAGGCCAAGCCCGTGCTGAGCCAGGGAGTCGCCTTCTTCAACATGTTCCGCGACCTGACGGCGTCGGGGTTCTGGTCGAGCAAGATCGGCATCGCCGATCTCGACTATCAGGGCAACACCTACGTGGCGGAATGGAAGGGCTGTCCGGACGAGGCACTCCGCAAACTCGGCGTCAAATACGAGAGCTGAATGGCCAAGCGACTGGGGATCGGGATGGTGGGGAGCGGGTTCAACGCCAAGTTCCACTTGCTTGGCTTCGTCGGTGTGCGCGACGCGGACGTCCTCGGCGTGTGGAGTCCCAACGCCAAGAACGCGGCCGCGACCGCCGGGGTCGCCAGGAAACTCGGCGTCGGCGACGCGAAGGCCTATCCCTCGATCACCGCGATGGTCGAGGATCCGGCGATCGACGCGATCTGGCTATCCGGTCCGAATCACGCGCGCATCGAGAACGTCGAGGAGATGGTGAGCGCTATCGAGCGCGGAAAAGGCGAGCTGAAGGGCGTCGCGTGTGAAAAGCCGCTGGCGCGCAATGTGAAAGAGGCCAAGCGGGTCGCGGAGCTGGTGAACAAGGTCGGTCTGGCAAACGGCTATCTCGAGAATCAGGTGTTCGCACCACAGGTCGAAGCCGGACGCAACCTGCTGTGGGCCCGCGGCGCCAAGCTCACGGGGCGCCCCTATCTCGCGCGCGCGGCCGAAGAGCACAGCGGCCCGCACGCGCCCTGGTTCTGGCAGGGCAAGCTGCAGGGCGGCGGCGTGCTCAACGACATGATGTGCCACTCGGCCTTGCTCGTGCAGCACCTGCTCACCGACCCCACCAAACCGAGGACGTCGGTGAAGCCGTCGCAGATCACCGCGCACATCGCCAGCCTGAAGTGGTCGCGGCCCGCGTACAGCAAGAAGCTGGCGGACACGATGGGGAAAGACGTCGACTACATGAAGGCGCCCTCCGAAGACTTCGCGAGTCTAGTGATCGACTTCGACACGGACGACGGGCACCGCGCCCTCGGCGAGGCAAGCACGTCGTGGAGTTTCGTGGGCGCGGGACTCAGACTGTCGGCTGAGCTGCTTGGCCCTGAGTACTCGCTCTCGTGGAATTCGCTGGACTCGGGCCTCAAGCTCTTTTTCAGTCGCGAGGTTGTGGGAAAGGCGGGCGAGGACCTCGTCGAAAAGCAGAATGCGGAGATAGGCCAGATGCCCGTGGTCGCGAATGAAGCGGCGGCGTACGGCTACGAAGCGGAGGATCGCCACTTCGTCAACGTATTCCTGGGAAAGACGAAGCCCGCCCTGACGTTCGACGACGGGTTGCAGGTCGTGAAAGTCCTGATGACGGCGTACATGAGCGCCGAGCAGGGACGCACCATCGAGTTTCCTCCGAAGGACATCGAGGCGTTCGTACCGGCGGTTGCGAAAGGAACGTGGAAACCGTGATTGGCATGCTAGCTTTGGTGATCATGTCACAAGCGCAGCAACCGTGGCCCCAACACTCGATGGATCGGCCGCGCCCGCCCGTCGTGAACCCCGGTCCCGAACGGCCGCCCGTGCCGGCGCCGAGCGGCGCGGTCGTGTTGTTCGACGGCTCCAACCTGGCCCAGTGGCGCGCGCAAGACAGCAGCGCGGCCAAATGGATCGTCAAGGACGGCTATGTCGAAGTGAAGCCGGGGACCGGCATGCTCGTCTCGGCCCGAGGTTTCGGCGACGTGCAGCTGCACATCGAGTGGGCCACGCCGGCGGTCGTGAAGGGCGAAAGCCAGGAGCGTGGCAACAGCGGCATCTTCTTGATGGGGATCTATGAGCTGCAGGTGCTCGATTCTTACCAGAACGACACCTATCCGGACGGCCAGGCGGGAGCGGTCTACGGCGAGAACCCGCCGCTGGTCAACGCGACGCGCCCACCCGGCCAATGGCAGGCGTACGACATCGTGTTCCATCGACCGCATTTCAAGACCGACGGCTCGCTCGAAAGCCCGGCGCGCATGACCGTGTTTCTCAATGGGATTTTGATTCAGGATAACTTCGAGCTGGTGGGACCCACCGCGAATCAAGCGAGACCGCCGTACAAGGTCCATCCCGACAAGCTGCCCTTAAAGTTGCAGGATCACGGCAATCCAGTCAGATACCGAAGCATCTGGGTTAGGGAGTTGGAGTAGAGGCCGGCCCTCGGTTTGACCACCCATTTTTGACCTCACCCCCTGGCCCCTTTTCCTCACGCCCGGATCCCCGTTTTTGACCTCACCCCCTGGCCCCCTCTCCGCTGACGCGGAGAGGGGGAACGAACGGAAAGATCTGTTTGTGACCATTCGTTGATCCTTCCCTCGCACCGTGTCCCGATGAGACGCTGGGTTAGTCGGGCGCGAGAAGCCAAGATTCTCCGAGCGAGAGAACTTCGTCGCAAGTTGACGATCGCCGAACGCAAAGCCTGGGAGATCCTGCGGGATCGGCGCATGCTCGGCTTCAAGTTTCGGCGTCAACACATCATCCATGGCTTTATCGTCGATTTCTACTGCCACGAGCTCAAGCTGGTATTAGAAATCGACGGCAAAGGCCACGCCTCCCCAGATCGCGTTCAATACGACGCGGCGAGGACACAACGTCTTGAAATGAGTGGCTTACAAATCGTACGACTTCGGAATAGGGAGGTTGGGAAGGAAACGCTACGAGACTTGGTTCAGAGTCTTGCCCATCGTTCCCCCTCTCCACGAAGTGGAGGGGCTAGGGGCTGACGTTCCCCCTCTCCACGAAGTGGAGAGGGGGACAGGGGGTGAGGTTAAAACGACGCTGGCGATGCGGCTTTTTCCGTCGTTGCCTGCGGTTTAAACGACACCGCAAAGAACACCAACACCGCCGCCGCAAACGCGGCCGGCAATATCCAGAAGCTCCGCCACAGCGGCAGCGTCAACGCGGTCGCGCCCGCTAGGAACCGGTCATAGACGTTGCCGGCAATCTGCGCGCCGATGAGCATCCCAACGCCATACGTGACCAGCACGAGGAAGCCCTGGGCCTGGCCGCGGACCGCGGGCGTCGACTTCTTGTCGACGTAAATCTGGCCGGTCACGAAGAAGAAATCGTAGCACGGGCCGTGCAGCGCGATGCCGAGCACGATCATCCAGAACACGGCACCAGGCGCGGCGAGGGCGAAGAGCGCATAACGCAGCGCCCACGCCGCCATCCCCATGAGCAGCATCTTCTTCACGCCGAGCCGCAGGAACAGCATCGGCATGATGAGCATGAAGAAGGTCTCGGAAAACTGCCCGATCGTCTGGGTCGCGGCGATCTTCTGGACGCCGGTGGCGCCGAGGAACAGCTGCGTGAAGTTGTAGTAGACCGCGAGCGGAATGCACAGCAGCAGGGACGCGATGATGAAGACGTAGAACGGCCGGTCGCCGAGCTGCTTCAACGCGTCGAGCCCCGCGATGCTGCGCAGCGAGACGGGCTGTCCCCTGCCCGGCGGTGGCGTGTGCGGCAGCGTAAAGCAGAACATTCCGAGCACAATGCTCGCACTGGCTGCCGTGTAGAGCGGCATCGGCGTCTGCTCCGGTACACCACCCAGCACGAGTCCCAGGAACCAGCTGATAAAGAGACCCGCGACGATCCAGCCGATCGTCCCGAACACGCGAATGAACGGGAACTGCTGCTCTTGCGACTGGATGTGGTGGAATGCCAGGCTGTTCGCGAGACCCAGCGTCGGCATGTAGCACAGGTTATAGAGGAGCAGCAAGAAAATGAACGTGCTGGGCTTGGCGGTGAATTGCGGGGTCGCGAAGAGAACCAGGCCGCCGAGGATATGCAGGAAGCCGAGCACCTTCTCCGTGGCGAAGTAGCGATCCGCCACCAAACCGAGGAAGAACGGCGCGACAATGGCCGCCACGGGATTCACCGTGTACGGCCAGTGTGTCAGCGTCCCCATGCCGTGGTTCGTCATGTACACGGCGATCGACGTGTACCATGCCCCCCAGATGAAAAACTGGAGGAACATCATCACGGACAGCTTGGTGCGGATCACAGCGTCAGGTTGCCGATACGGCGAGCTCCTTGGTGAGCCTGATGATAATGTGGTGCCCCGCGGGCAACACGATATCGGAATCCTTCGTCTGCGACGCGACGCCCGCGCCCGCGGCGGCACCGACGATGCCGCCGATGACAGTGCCCTTGCTGTTCCCACCGAGCACGCGGCCGAGTATCGCGCCCGCGGCGGCACCCGCACCTACCTTCGCCGCATCACCGGTTGTCACGCCACGGCCTTTGTGCACCGTCTCGATCGAGTCAACCGCCGCATCGATCGAGTACGAATTGCCGTGTACAGTGATGCTCGTAATGGCAACCGTCAAGGTGCCCGGAGTATGGGGATTGGGCGCCGGTTTCACCTCCGTGATCCTGCCGCTGACCGGTGCGCCCGCGTGAATCACGACGTGCCCTTGCGCGTCTGTGATGTCCTCGACGACGTGCGCCGTGAACGTGTCACCGGTCTTCGCGGTCCGCGAGGAGAGCGTGTCGTTCGCGGCGACGTCGATCTTGGTGCCCACGCCCAGGTGCAGCATCGCCGGCCGCGCGGGAGGTGCCGGTGGCGCCGTGTGCGTCGTTGTGCGATTGTGCGTCGCCGACTGCGGCGGCGCCGGCGGATTGGTATGCTCCGGCATGTCGCGCATCTGCGCCGTCGATTCCGCGGGAGCGAGCGTCAGATTGCGCGCAGTCGAATCACTGGACTGGCCGGCCTGCTCGCCTTTTTGGCACGCATTCATACCAAGCAGAGCAATGGCCGCCAGTGCGACAATTCGGGTCATGGGTTCCTCTCCGTTGACGACAGTTGTGCAGTGGGTACCCGCCTGCCCGCGCCAAGGTTCTACAACCGCCGTTTGAGCCCCTCCGGCGTGAGGCCCTGCAGGTACCCCGCCAGCAGCGTGAAATTGTCCGTGACGAGCAGGATGCCGAGCACGATCAGCATCCCGCCCGCGATCCGGTCGACCCACACTATGTATGGTCGGAAGCGCTGAAACCAGACCAGGAAGCGGTCCAGGGCGACCGCCGTCACGAGAAACGGCACCGCGAGCCCCCCGGCGTACACCGCGAGCAGGGCGATCCCACGGGCCAAACCGGCCTGGGTCGCGGCGAGCGTGAGGATGCCGCCGAGGATTGGCCCGATGCACGGCGTCCACGCCGCACCGAAGGTGAAGCCGACGACTCCCGAGCCGAAATACCCGAGCGGCTTGTGCGCCAGATTGATGCGCCGCTCGCGGATCAGGAATTTTGGCTGCAGCACGCCGAGTAGATACAGGCCGAACAGGATAAGCAGCACGCCGCCGGCGCGCCCCAGCCACTGCTGATAGTCGCGCAGCAGAGTGCCGACGGCCGACGCCGCGGCGCCGAGCAGCACGAACACCAGCGTGAACCCGGCGACGAACCAGAGGCCGTGCAGCGCCGCCGTCCCGCGGCGGTTCTGGACTTCCTCCACCGTCATGCCGGTCAGAAAGCCGACGTAGCTCGGGATGAGCGGCAGGACACAAGGCGACAGGAAGCTCAGGAGGCCGGCCGCGAACGCGACCGCGAACGACACCTCCGGAGCAGTCACACTACCCGCAGAACGCGACGGCGGAGACGACCGTGGTCCAGCGCGCGTCGGGACCACATTCGGCGGTCGACGTCACATTCATCGTGCGCACGATCTCGCCGGAGAGCAGCCACTGCTCACGCCGCTCGTCCCACGCTTTGTCCGCTTCGAAGGGCACCCCCAGCACGGTCGCCAGCATCGACGCCGCCAGATCCTCGGCGTACTCGCCGGAGACGGTCTCGTTCTGCCCGTAGCTGTGGTGTTCGGAGATGTAGCCGTGATGGGAAGGATCCGCGGGCATCGCGACCCCGATCGACGCCGCGACCAGCCGGCTCGGTTCGTTGGTCGACGACTCCGCAATCACCGCGAAGACGATCTGACCCGGTTTGAGCATGCTCATCCCTTCCTCGCGATCCACGAGCTCGCAGTGGGGCGGGAAGATCGAGCTGACACGCACGAGATTGAAATTCGCGAGATGGGCATCGCGCAGCGCCATCTCGAAGCTGGTGAGTTTTTCCTTGTGCCGGCCAACACCTTTCGTCAGAAAGGCCTTGGTCGGGATGAACATTCGTGAGTCGATCAACCGGTCCTACCTCCCTTCGTACCACGCCGTGGGTGCCAACTCGACCGGCGGCTCGGTGTCGCCACCGCGGTCCACTATCGCCTGCATCACCTGCGCCAGCACTGCGGCAGGACTCAGCCCGACCTCCACCACCTCGAATTTTCCCTGGCCACGCTCTTTGCCACGCACCACGAGCATGTATTTCGCCGTGTAGACGCGCAACCGTCCATCCGCGGTGTCGCTCTTGCGTGTCACAACCGCGGTGCCCCACTCCTTGCCGTCCCGCTTGATGGGCCGGAACACGTAGATCGTCGCGATCTCGGCCGGAGGCACCTGCGCCTCCACAGCGGCCGCGAGCTTCGCCCACCCCGGACCCTTGCCCGACCCCCCCGCTCCCCACCCGGGCGGCGGGGCTAACGGCTGGAAAGCGCCGGGGTCGGTGATTGCTGCCACCTTTCCACGTAGAAGCGCAGGACGTGCATGAAGTCCTGGGCGTTGGTGACGACCCCGTACGCCTGATGCGTGCCGCGGTCCCGCAGCTTGGTCACGACAAACTCGGTTTGATCCACACAGATCGTCGTGAGCGGGCGGACGTCGGCGGTCGTTCCGCTGTCCACGAACGCGGGGAGCATGTTGCCGACCGCGATCGCATGCAGCGCCGTGGCAACAAAGATCGCGAACGTCGCGGTCGCGGTATGACCCCGCATCGCGTCCTGGGCCGCGAGCGTGTCGGGGATGACGTCGGGCAACGGGCCGTCGTCGCGAATCGAGCCCGCGAGCACGTAGGGGATCCGGTTCCGGACGAGCGCATGCATGATGCCGCTCTTCACGATCCCCGCCGTCACCGCCGCCTCGATCGAGCCGGCGCGGCGGATCGCATTGATCGCCCGCATATGGAGGCCGTGCCCGCCTTCGACGCTCTCTCCCGAGCTCGACATCCCGAGCGTCGTGCCGAAGATCGCCGCCTCGAGATCGTGGACCGCCACCGCGTTGCCGCCGAGCAGGGTTTGGCAGTAGCCGTTCTCGATGAACCAGATCATGTCTTCGCGCGCGCGGGCGTGCACCAGCGCGGGGCCGATCACCCACAGAATCTTGCCGCGGCGGTCCTTCTCTTCGCCGAGCAGCTGCGCCAGCACGCTGTAATCGACCGGCCGCTCGCGCGACACGTCGGCGGCCATGAAGCGGAATTCGTTGGGGCTGCGCGTGCCGCCGAGAAATCCTTCGACGTGCACGAAGATCCCCTCGCTGCCGTCTTCGGCGGCGCCGACGGCGACCTTGTCGCCCCGGCGCACGCGCCGCGGCTCGGTGACGACGAGATCGTCGGCTCCGCTCTGCACGATCACGCAATCCATGCGGGGCAGGCGCGGCCGGCGCCAGCCCCCCCCGCCCCCCCCGCCCCGCCCGCTCGGGAGCTTGACGTAGGTCGGCAGATTCGTGAGATTCGTGGTCGAGAAAAAACCGTCCGGCAGAACGCCGTCAGCCGGTGCGGGTGCGAAGCGCGCGTCGGGCGCATTGGCGAGCGGCGGCGCGGTGAAGTTGGGTGGTCGGTACTGAAACCGGGGCTGACTCACAGGCCGGTGAAAATACCCGAAGAGAAAGTCGTTTCACAAGAGTGAAACGGGATCGCGGTCGACCGTCACCGCGCGATGCGCTTTCGCGCGCCACGCGCGTACGACCCGGCCGAGCACGCGCGGCTCGGAGGACTTGGTCAGCACGTGCCAGCGCCACTGTCCCTTGATCCGCATCAGCGGGCACGGCGCCGGGCCCAGCACGGTGAGCATGCCGTCGAGCCGCTCGCGCGAAGCGCGCCGCAGCCACGTCGCCACCTTCTCCGCCAGGTCGGCGGTGCGCGCATGGTCCTCCGTCGCGACGATGAAGCGCACCAGGCCGGTGCCGGGCGGATAGGGTGGGTTGGGCGGCGCGCGGAGCGGCAACTCCGCGGCCACAAACTGGGGGACCGAGTGCGCGGCGGCGGCGCGAATCGCGTGATGGTCGGGCGCGCGCGTCTGCACGAACACGCGGCCCCCGCGGGGCCCGCGCCCCGCCCGCCCCGCGACCTGGGCCACAAGCTGAAACGTGCGCTCACCCGCCCGGAAATCGGGAAAGTGAAGTCCCGTGTCGGCATCGACCACGCCGACGACCGTGACGTTGGGAAAGTCCAGCCCCTTCGCGATCATCTGCGTGCCGAGCAGGATGTCCACCTCGCCGCTGGCGACTCGCTCGAGGATGTGATGGTGCGCCCACTTGCTCGTCGTGGTATCGAGATCCATCCGCGCGATGCGAGCGCGCGGGAACCTCGCGCCGACGAAGTGCTCGAGCTGCTGCGTGCCCAATCCGCGCAGCCGCTGAGTCGCCGAGCCGCAGAGGCCACACGTTTCCGGGATGGGCTCCTCATGTCCGCAGTAGTGGCAGCGCAAGGCCGGCGGCGTTTGATGCACGGTGAGGGCGATGGCGCAGTTGGGACATCCCGGCACGTTGCCGCAATTGGGGCACTGCACAAACGTCGAAAAGCCGCGGCGATTGAGCAGCAGGATGACCTGCTCACGGCGCTCGAGCGCGCCGCTCACCGCCGCGTCCAGCGCTTCGCTCCACGGGACGACGCCTCCCGCTGTCTCGGCGGGCGCGACGCGCGGCGCGCTGCGCAAATCGACCACCTCGACCGGCGGCAATGGCCGAGCGCCGACGCGATCGGGCAGCCCGAACGTCACCAGTCGCTCGTTCTGTAGCGTCTCCAGCGAGGGCGTCGCGCTCCCGAGGATGAGGCGCGCGCCTTCAAGCTGAGCGCGCATGGCCGCCACATCGCGCGCGTGATAGCGCGGCGCGGATCCCTGCTTGTAGCTCGGCTCGTGCTCTTCATCGACGACGATCGCGCCGAGTCGTTGCACCGGGGCGAACACGGCTGAGCGCGGCCCCACCGCGACGAGTCGCTCGCCCCGGCGCAGCGCCCGCCAGGCATCGATGCGCTCGCCAGCCGAGAGCCCCGAATGCAGTACCGCGACCTGATCGCCGAACACGCCGCGCACGCGAGCAACGGTTTGGGGAGTAAGCGCGATCTCGGGGACGAGCAGAATCGCTCCCCGCCCCGACGCTACGACGCTACGCAGGACGTCGAGATAGACGAGCGTCTTGCCCGACCCGGTGACGCCATGAATCAGCGCAGGCTCGTCGGTGTCGAGAATCCCTTGCACCACACGCCGTTGGTCCGCGGTGAGCGTCGGCGGTGGAGGGGACGACAGACCGGCAAAGGGATCGCGCGTTTCGGGGACGCGCTCGATCCGGGCAAGTCCCTGCTCCACGAGTCCGTCCAGCACGGCGCCCGATAGCTTGAGTTGGCGCAGCAGATGGGACATTGGCGCCGATCCGCCCAGCGCTTCCACCGCCTCATAGGCGGCGCGGCGCTTCGGAGCGCGCTTGAAGCGGCGGTCGCGCTCCAGCAACGAGTCCATCCCGTTGCCCGTGAGGACAAGAAGGCGTTCGGCCAGCGGGGCTGGTCCTGCGGGTTTTGCCACGCTCCACAGCGGGCCCGGCAGGATGGCCCGCAGCGCAAGTCCCAGCGGCGCACCATAGTAGTCGGAAATCCAGCGCCCCAGATCCAGCAGGGCCGGAGACAGCGCGGGCTCGGCATCGGGGGCGGCCGCGATGGCCTTCACTTCGATGCCTGCTGCCGGCCGCTGGTCGACCGCCGTCACCACGCCCACCACGCGCCGAGCTCGCAACGGCACGACCACCCTGGCGCCCGGGACAGCACGCGCTGCGAGCGCGTCAGGGACTTCGTAGATGTAGGGGCGGTGAACCGGGACGGGCAGGACGACCTCGACGAAACGCTGCGCCTGCAAGACGCTCATCTGCGTCGCACGCCGAGACCGGGCTCCGTCGGAAGGCGAATCTGTCCGTGGTCGATCGTCGCGCCCGTGAAGGGATCGTCGACGGTCAGGGCGGCGCCGTCGAGATCGGCCGCGTCCACCAGCGGCGTGAAGTGCGCGGCGGCGGTGATGCCGAGCGACGTCTCGATCATGCAGCCGACCATGACCAGCATGCCGTGCGCACGCGCCGTCGCAATCATCCGCAGCGCCTCCCGCAGCGAGCCGCATTTGGCCAGCTTGATGTTGATGCCATCCACTCTGCCGGCAAGGCGCGGGATGTCGGCGGCAACGAGGCAGCTCTCGTCGACGACGACGGGGAGATGATTGGCACTGGCGACTTTGCGCACCTCCGCGAGGCCGTCGATGTCTTGCGGCGCGAGCGGTTGCTCGAGAAATTCGACGCCGTAGTCCTTCAGCACCGGAATCATCTGCTTCGCCCGCGCGACGTCCCATCCGGCATTCGCGTCGACGCGGATCGGCTTGTCGGTCGCGTCGCGAATCGTCTTGAGGATGGCTTCGTCCCGCTCGGTGCC
>Ga0209377_1002228_pt1 | contig 12653 bp, 15 predicted proteins | sample GraSoiAngelo_141_FD_185898 | JGI IMG/M metagenome (GOLD analysis project Ga0209377, IMG submission 185898) | Grasslands soil microbial communities from the Angelo Coastal Reserve, California, USA - 14_0929_12_40cm (SPAdes) (version 2) | ecosystem: Environmental > Terrestrial > Soil > Grasslands ...
GAACAGCACGCCACCGGATTTCCACGCGTCCGAGGCGGTGATCTGGTCCACCTGCTGGCGAAGCCAGGCGTCGCCCACAGAGACATCGCAGTCGTGCGTGTCGTGGCAGCGGTCAGGAGTGATCCAGGAGAAGCGCGGGGTCTTGCCCCCAAGATCGCCCGCCAACTCGCTTATCGGTACCACGTTCGATGGGCACGCGCCCCCGTAAAAGGCAAAGGGATTGTGACCTGGGTCGTACGGTAGCGGGCTGTCCAGGCACCCCGCGTCTGTCATGCCATCCATGTAGGCGCGCCAGCTGATCCCCGCCCGGGTCAGCTCGCTGCCGATGTCCTGTCGCGGGAGGGCGCGGTAGCTGTCGTCGTCTATCCCCCATGTCGAGCCTGACGTGAGTGCCAGATAGTTCGGCACGCTGGGGTGCGATACGGCGTGGTAGTTGTCGGCCACTCGGTACTTCGCCGCGACCGACGCGATAAAGGTTCCGCTCAGCGCCTGTTGGGCCGAGTGATTCTCCATGACGATCAGGAACACATGGCGCGGCTGGGAGGAAGGCGTCGATGTCGACTGCGCGCACGCCGCGAACAGGACGGCAGGAAGCGCAAGCAAGGCGCGGCGCCGCATTGATATCGAGGTTACGCCGAGGTTTGCTCAGGAATCTCTAAGCCGACGATGGCGACGTCCCGCGCACCGACCTGGATCGTGCCGCCTTTCTCCGGGCCAAGCTCAACGTTCGCCGCCGAGTCACCGTGGTTCAGCAGGAACGTGAACTCCCCGCGGCTCACAGCCTCGACTCCGGGTGGCGCCTCGATCACTGGGTTCACGCCCGCCGCGCCGCAAACCAAGCGCAGCAGGCGTGACATCGTGCCCCGGTCGAGGCGCGTGCCGAGGTAGGTGGCGGTCCCCTTGCCGAAGTGGTTGCGGGTCACGGCGGGGCGAGCCGCGAGGCTGCCGGCGGCGAACGTGGCCAGCACCTCTGCGCCGGCCGGCTCGATCAGCTCACTCCAGAGCTCGCCTTCGGCCGGCGATCCATCCTCGAAGCGAACCGCCAGGCGTGTGTCCGCCGGCAGGGGGAACCAGTCGATCACCCGGACGCCGAGCAGATCGGCCAGCGGCGCCGGGTAGCCGCCTAGCAATATGTGCTCTTCCGCGTCGACGATGCCGCTGAAGAACGACATCGCGAGGTGACCGCCATCCTGCACGTAATCGCGAAGGTTGGCGGCGGCCTGGTCAGTGACCAAATAGAGGTTGGGAGCGACAACCAGACGATAAGCGCGCAGATCATCGACAGGCCGCGCGAAGTCCGCGGTGACGTTGGTGTCGAACATGGCGGCGTAGTAAGACTCGACCTGATCGAGCAGCCGCAGCCGGCCGGATGGCTTCGAGGGAAGCTCGAGTGCCCACCACGACTCCCAGTCGAACACGATCGCCACGTGCGCCTTGACACGCGAGCCGGCCAGGCGATCCAGGCCGCGGATCTCTCGCCCAAGGGCCTTGACCTCGTGCCATACAGGCGACGTGTCGACCGGGCCGTGGGAAACCATCGCGCCGTGAAATTTCTCCGCGCCGGCTGGCGATTGCCGCCATTGAAAAAACATGATCCCGTCCGCGCCACGGGCCATCGCCTGGTAGCTCCACAAACGCATCTGGCCGGGCGTTTTCGCCACGTTGACCTCGCGCCAGTTGACGCGGCTGGTCGTCTGCTCCATCAGGATCCACGGCTTGCCGCGACCCAGCGAGCGCATGAGATCGCCCGCCATCGCCGCCCGCATACCTGACTGGGGATCCGACGGATCGGGGTAGGAGTCATTGCTCACGACCTCTTCGCGTTCGGCCCATCTCCAGTAGTCGAGCGGCTTGAAAAAGCTCATGAAGTTGGTGGTGATCGGAATCTCCGGCGTGTGCCGCTGCAGCGCCTCACGCTCCAGCTCGTAGCACTCGAGCAGCTCGTCTGAGGAGAACCGCATGAAGTCCAGCTGCTGCGATGGGTTCGGCCACGTCGGCGTCCTTCGCGGCGGCAGGATCTCCCCCCAGCTCGAGTATCGCTGCGACCAGAAATCGGTGCCCCAGGCGCGATTGAGCTCGGCGATCGTGCCGTGTCTTCGCTTCAGCCACTCGCGAAACGCCTGGGCTGACACGTCGCAGTAGCACGCGGGCACGTGGCACCCGTACTCGTTGCCGACGTGCCACATCGTGAGCGCCGGGTGGCCGGCGTAGTGCTCCGCCATGGTTTCCGCCAGCCGATGCGCCGCGTGCCGGTAGACCGGGCTGCTCGGGCAGTAATGCTGGCGGGCGCCAGGCCACAGGCGCACGCCGTCCGCCAGCACGGGCAGCATCTCGGGATGCGCGTGTGCCAGCCACGGTGGGGGCGATGCGGTCGCCGTTGCAAGGTCGACGCGGATCCCGCCCTCGTGCAGCAGATCCATGACGCGGTCGAGCCACTCGAAGCTCCATTCACGCTCGGACGGCTGGATGCGCGACCAGGAGAAGATGGCCAGGTTGACCAGGTTGACGCCGGCTTCCTGCATCAGGCGCACGTCTTCCCTCCAGACGTCCTCCGTCCACTGGTCGGGGTTGTAGTCCCCGCCGTAGATCAGCGGCGGGATCAGCCCGTTAACCTTTGGTGGCGCCGAGGGTGAGTCCACGCACGAACTGCTTTTGCAGAAGGATGAAGACGAGGATCGGCGGGATCGCCGCCAACACGGCTCCGGCAGCAAGCATGTTGTAGTTGGTGAAGAACTGCCCCTGCATGTTGTTCAGCGCGCTGGTGATCGGGCGTTTGTCGCCGTGGAACATGAGGATCAGAGCCCAGAAGAAGTCGTTGTACATCCACGTGAACTCGAGCGTCGCCAATGCCGCAAGAGCCGGACGGCAGAGAGGAAGGATCACCCGCCACCAGATGTGAAACACGTTCGCGCCGTCGACCAGCGCGGACTCGGTCAACTCCCTTGAGATCGTCTTCATGTAGTTGCTCAGGACGAACGTGCAGAACCCCGTCTGGAAGACGACATGGATCAGGATGATGCCGATGTACTGGTCATAGAGCAGGTCGTTGTCGCTGAAGATCGCGAACGAGAATGTGCCGATGTCGATCGAGCCGAGCGAGGGGATCGGCGTGTGAAGGTACAGCCAGTAGAGCGGGATGATGATGACCTGCGGCGGTAGCAGGTTTCCTGCCGTGAACAGCATCAGCACGATGAGGTTGAAGCGCCAGCTGAACTGCGTGACGGCGAAAGCGATCACCGACGCGAGGATCAGGGCCAGCGCGACCCCAGGGATGACGACGACCAGAGTGTTCAAGTAGTAGTAAGGCAGCTCAGCGTCGTTCCAGACGGTGATGTAGTTGCTCAAGTCGAGCGTTCCCGGTAGCGATACAGATCCGCTGTGGATCGTCTCCGAGAACGGTCGGAGTGAGGAGTAGACGGCCCAGGCGAGCGGAAAGAGCCAGAGCCCGCACATCGCGATCAGGAATCCATGCAGGAGCACGCGCCGCGGCGACAGGGGCGCCGACACGATCCCGCCGGGTAGGGCGACCGTCATGACCTCTCCGGACGCATGACGCGCGAGAGGTAGATCACGATCGGTACGAGAGATATCAGCAGCAGGACGACCGCGATGGCGCTCCCGAAGCCGACCAGGCTCGCCTCGCTGATGCTGTTGTTGGTGATCAGCGTCGACAGCAGCTCGAGGCCGTTCTTGCCGTGGTTGATGATGTACGCGATGTCGAAGGCACGCAGCGATTCGATCGCGGTGACAACCACGATGATCACGTTGATCGGCGCCAGCACGGGGAACACGATCCGGAAGAAGATCTGACGTTCGGTCGCTCCGTCGATGGCGGCCGCCTCGCGCAGCGCCGGGTCGACGCTCTTGAGCCCCGCCAGGTACAGAACCATGATGTAGCCGACGTGCCGCCAGCTCGCTGCGACGAGGACAGCGAGCAGGTTGATGTTCGGATCGCCCAGCCAATCGATCATGTGACCGGTGCGGTTCAGCGGGAAGAAGTTGTTGATGAATCCTTCGGTCGGTGCGTATTGCAGCTCCCAGATGAATCCGACCACCGCGAGCGACAGCACGACGGGCAGAAAGAAGATGCTCTGGTAAATCCGGGTGCCTCGGATCTCCCGGTCGAGCAGGACGGCAAGCAGCATCCCAAGGGGCGTCGCGACGAGCCCGAAGAACGCCAGCCAGATGAGGTTGTGGCGGACTGCAGGCCAGAAGAACAGGTACTGCGTGAACAGGACCTGGTAGTTCTTGATCCCGTTGACGTTGGCGGCGGTGATCTGACCGTAGCCGTTCCAGTTGGTGAAAGAGATAAAGACCGAGGCCACAGTTGGGCCCCAGATCAAGATCAGGTCGAGGGCGAGCGGAATCCCGACCATCAAGAACAGCTGCCACTTGTCGACGCCGGTCAGAACGCTGTAGCGCTTGCGGCCACGAGAGGCCGCGGCCCCCGCACCGGAGGCTTCCTGCTTCCGAGCGGGGGCCGCCGTCGTGGAGTTCCCCACGACCTGATTATTCCGTGTGTCAGGCCTCCTGGGGAAGCTGGTCCCAGAACTGCTGCATCTTGCCCTGGAGCTGCGTTGGATCCGCCTGCGGTTGCCGGAGGAACGTGAGCAGGAAGCTCTGCATACCGTTTGCGCCGGCGAAGTCAGGCCGCGAGTCGCGGTCGAAGAATTGGGTGATGCGCTTGGCGTTGCTGATGATCTGTGCCGCTTTGGTCTGCAGCGGGCTGAAGGACGACTTGTCGGTGTCGGTTGCCGTCGGGATGAAGCCCGGCGCGTTCTTGAACAGCAGCAGCTGACTCGAACCCTTGGCGTAGAACTCGAGGAAAGACTTCGCCGCGGATAGGTCTTTGCTCAGATTGGGCGACTTCTTGCTCATCATCACGACGTCGATCGGCGCGTCGAGCGCCTTCTCCGCGTCGTACTGCGTGCCGAGGTCCGGGAAGGGGAAGAAGTCCAGGTCGTCGAGGTCGCCCGGACCGCTGAACTCCTGGGAGAGGAACAGGCCGAAAACGATCATGCCGGCCTTCTTCTGGACGACCGTGTCGGCGCCCTGCTGCCAGGTCGTGCCAGCGAAGCCGGACGGGTAGTACGGCGTGAGCTCGGCCCACTTCTTGTACGTGGCCGTCACCCGTGGATCGGTCCACTTCTGCTTGCCGGTGAGCAGCTCGATGTGGAAGTCATAGCCGTTGAGCCGCAGATTGATGATGTCGAAGGTGCCCTGCGCCGGCCAACCATCCTTGTCACCCAGCGCGATCGGCGTCAGGCCGTCCTTCTTCATCTGCTGACAGAGCTTGATCAGGTCGTCCCAGCTGGTCGGAACCTTGTAGCTGTGGGCCTGGAATACGCTCTTCCGGTAGAAGACCGCCCACGGGTAATAGTCGACGGGAATGCCGTAGACGTGTCCATCGTTGCCCTTGACTGCGGTGCTGAAGGCTTCGGTGTAGTTGCCCTTGACCTTGTCCCACACATCGTCGATCGGCGTCGCCAATCCCTTGTCGGCGAAGAAGCGCATGCGGTGCCCGGAAAACCAGGTGAAGACGTCATCCGGCGTGCCCTGCAAGTACGAGCTGATCTGATCCTGGAACGTGTTGTGGTCGACCGTGTTCAGCTTCAGGGTGTTGCCGGTGGATGACTTGAACGCGGCCGCGATGGCGTCCATGCCCCGGCGGGGGTCGCGCTGCCGCCGCAGGCGGCGATGAACGCAGCCAGGCTCATCGCGCCTCCGATCTTGAGCATGTCGCGCCGGGACACCGCAAGGTCGAATGGCAGCGTGGTGTCCAGGAAGGGCAGGTCGACTCGGCGACCGTTGTTCGAATCAGCCATGGTTGCCTCCTCAGCGCGCGCCCGGGGCGCAGTGGACCGGATCGCTCTCTGACGCGAAAGATACTCAACCCGGTCCGAATTGGCCAGGCTGGCGAGGTCTACGAGATCGGAGTCAGCCTGACGATCGGAATCTCGCGGTCGGTTTTGGTCCGGTAGCCACCATACCGCGGCGCGGTCTCGACCACTTTCGCGTACGCGGCCTCCAGCTCGGCGCCTTTGAGCACGGTCGGGCGGACGTGGAACTTCCGGTTCCCCACCTCGAGCCAGACCTTGTCGGGGTTCTTGGCCAGGTTGATCAGCCACGCCGGGTGGGTCGAAGCTCCACCCTTGGAGGCGATGACCAGCCACACGTCACCGTTTTCGTTGAAGCCGCCGAGGACTTGCGTGCGCTCTTGGCCGGTCTTGGCCCCGACGGTCGTCAGCAGCACGAGTGGGAAGGGTCCCATCTTCGGAGGCTCGGGCCCGGCGTTCTTGCGGTAGCGCGCGATCTGTCCCTTGATGAGCGGCCGTACGTAGCGCACCAGACCCCAGGGTGCGCGGGAGCCTCGAGTGCCGCGGGCGGGGAGCTCCAGCGGCTGCTTGTGATCGGCCATGGCCAGAGCTTAGAACGTACGGGACGCGACCGGAATCCCCGGTCAGCCGCGACCGGGGTTGTCCGCCGAGGCGGTGACCACCGCCGCATTCGTCGCCTGGGCGGCGATCGTGCATGAGACCGTGGTCGTCGAGTTGTAGCCGACGTCAGGCTGCACGGTCGCCTGGCATGTGCCAAGAGTCTGCTTGGAGACGGCGTCGACCATCGTGAAAGTGACCGTCGACGGCGCGCGCGCGCCAGAGATGCCCCCGATGTTCTTCAGCTTCGCCGCCACCACGCAGCGCGAACCGCAGGCCGAGGCGTCGACCGACACCACGGTGTAGACGGGCGGCAGCGTCGACAGGTTGGCGAAGTCGATCACGTCTGCCGGCGCGGTGATGCCGAAGTCGCGGTCGACGTTGCTGTAGCGCAGGTCGGCGTCCTGGATCGAGTCCACGGTGACTCCCTTCTTCAGGTGGATGCGAAGCAGCCGGTAGGGAGCTGTCGTGGCGATGAAGACGTCGGCCCTCGTCCCCGACAGCTCGACAGCATCGGCGCCACCGACGTTCTGGTCATCGGTGCGCTGGGTGACCGCCGAGCCTAGGAAGGCCGTCCGGAACAGGTCGCCTTCGGTAAGGTCGGACAGGGCGGGCACAAGGCTCACGCTGTCCTTCCACCACGCGTTGCCGGCCGCCATGGCCAGGCTCTGCGAGAGCGCGTCGCTGCCCAGGTGCTTGGCCAGGAACTCCTGTCCTCGAAAGTACGCCTGCGGACCAACGATGATCGCCTCGACCTTTTCGGTCGCCGAGCTGACGACGACGTGCCGGGAGCTGGGCCGGGTCACCTGGAGGTCGATCGTCCACGCGGTTCCAGCCGACGTATAGGTGCCCGCGATCTCGAAGCTCTTGGCCGATGTGAGCATGCCGGCGACGCCGTTTTCGAGGGCCCGGGTCGCCGGCAGCCCGAACGGGTTGCAGGCCGCGAGCACAGCCACAGCCACGGCGGCGGCGATCGAGCTTGCGACGGAACCTGGTGCGCTCACGGCGACTAATTCCAGTAACGGGTGGAGTTGAATACGCGTTACCCGACCATGGCGCCAAATCGGCGGACCGTGAATATCCGCGGCCGCGAGTATCCGGTCCTGCTCCCGAGCCTCCGCGACCCGCGTCTTCACGTGGCGGCGGTCCTCCTCACGCTCCAGGTGCTCGGCCAGACCGTCCTCGATTTCCGTCTTTCCGTTGCGCAGATCTTGATCTGCCTCGCCACCGGCGCCCTGATCGAGTTCGGGTATGGATTCTTCAAGGACAAAGTGATCATGTGGCCCGCGAGCGGACTGCTCACGGGCAACAGCGCCGCGTTCATCCTGCGAGTGCCGGGCACGTTCCATGGCCAATGGTGGAGCACGCGAGGCTACTGGATCTTCATCGGAGTGGTAGCGGTCTCGATGGCCTCCAAGTATCTGATCCGGTGGCGGGGCCGGCACATCTTCAACCCGTCGAACCTGGGCCTGGTGCTGGCGTTCGTCGCCCTCGGGCCCCAGTACACGGAACCGCAGGATCTGTGGTGGATTCCCATGGGGCCCTGGATGATCGTGACCTACGCGATCCTGATCGGCGGCGGCCTGGCGATCGGATGGGAGCTCAAGCTGCTCGGCCTCGAGCTCGGCTACATGGTCGCGTTCGCGATCTTCGTCGCGCTTGCCCTGGCTCCAGTTCCAGACCACTGCATGATCGCGAGCTGGCACGCGACGCCGATATGCGGTCGCGAGCTGTGGCAGATCCTGGTCACCTCGCCGGAGCTCCTGATCTTCGCCTTCTTCATGGTTCCCGACCCGCGGACCGTGCCCGACGGCCAGCTCGGCAGGTTGGTCTTCGGTGTCCTGGTCGCCTTCGCCTCCGTGCTGCTGATCGGTCCGACGACGCTGGAGTTCTGGACCAAGACAGCGATCCTCGCCAGTCTGGTCTTCCTTTGCGCCGGCCGGTTCGCCCTGGCCCGGCTCCTGGAGCCGATCGAGGAAGCAGGCGGGGTGCGGGAAGGCATCCGCCGCATGGGCTGGGCGGCGCCGGGCGCGGTCGGCGTCTCCTTGCTGCTCATGGCCGTCCTGCCCCTGTCGGCTGAGGCTTCGCTGCACAGCCCCGAGCCGGCGCCGGAGTTGCCGGACGGCTCGACGCCGAAGCTTTCCCTGACGGTGGGGGCGGCGGGCCAGGACATCGGGTCGTGGACTTTCCAGAGAGCGGGCAACGCGCTGCCGCCCGCTGGCGGCACCTCGCCGACGTCGGCGTCGGGGCGGGTCTGGATCCTCCCCCCGATCCCCAAGGTGACGATTCCTGACAACGTGCACGCCTTCGATCCTTCTCTCGATCAGGCGACGGCCAATTCCTGGGCACACGACGCCGTCCTCGACCTGATGATCGAGTCGGAGGCGCGCCGCGCTCACGACATGACCATGGCGGGGCAAGGCGCCACCGGCGACGACGCCTTGAAGGAGTTCACCGACGTCGTCCGTCAGGACATCAGCGCCGGCAAGTACGTGCAGAAGACCTACAGCTTCGACCGCGTGCAGCTGACGCTGTTCCTGCCGAAGTTCAGCACGCAGGCGCGCCGGTTGGTCGGCGTGACGCTGCACGGGACGACGACGCTAGTGACCAGGGACGCGTCCGGGAAGGTGCTGTCGCAGCAGACGCTGTCCTACGCGAAAAGCTGGGGTCTAGCCGGCGACACCGACCACCTGGTCCTGGTCAACGACTACACCGACCTCACCCTGGCTTAGCTGCCGGCGGGATCCCGTTCGGCTCGTAGATCGCCGGAGGCTCGATGCCGAAGGTGTCGGCGAGACGGACGAAGAGGTTGAACAGAGCCGCATCGTAGGCAGCCTCGGCGATCTGCTCGTCGGTCCAGCCTGATTCGCGCAGGGCCTGCACCTGCTCATCGGTCACGCGGTATGCGTGTTTTGTGATGGTTTCGACGAAATCGAGCAGCAGCCTATGGGGCTGGTCAAGCCCGGCGGCGTCGAGGTCGCCGCTGCGCAGTGCCTCCGCGACCTGCCCGAACGTCTCGCCCTGCAACTGCAGGAACCAGCTGTGCGAGCTGAGTCAATACCGGCACTTGTTGAGAGCCGAGACGTACGAGGCGATCATCTCGTGCTGCGCCCTGGTCAGCGCGCCGTCGGTGAAGTGGAGGCCCGAGGCGGCGTTGATCGCGGCCAGGAAGTCGGGACGAAGGCTCATGGTGCGGAGGATGTCGGGCACGACCTTGGCCACACTGCGAGCTTTGCTCTGGGTGTAGACGTTGGCCAGTGGCCCTTCGGCGTCGGCCTCCTCGATCATCTTGATCCGAGCCATATGAGGCCGATAACGGGCGGTCACCGCCGAGCGTTACGCCGTGACCAGGCCGTCCCAGGTCCAGCGCGGCATCGGCTGATGAGGCTCGACGTGGGTGCCGGCCGGCGCATACGAGTTGACCTCGCGCGTCGCCCAGTGGATGTAGTCGCAAAGTGCTCGCCGGAAAGCGGTGTCCTTTGGCAGCTCGGCGTCATCCATCGCCTGGATGAAGCAGGCTTCGAACCGATCGCCCATCTCCTCGGGCGCGCCCTCGCCGGCGTGGATCGTGAGCATCCCGGAGTGGCCGCCGAGGTTGGTCGAATAGCTGGGCGGCCCACCGAAAACCTCGGCCCAGTAGGCGGCCAGGTTTTCGATGTGACGGGGGCTGACGTGGTGCGAGAAGGGATGGTTGAGCTCGGGGTCGGCGAGGCAGCGCTCGTGCGTGGCCGCCGCGAGCGCGAGGAACCCCTGCTCGCCCCCGGCGAACTCATAGATGGATGGCCGTGACATTCAGCAAAGCTTATGCATGATGCGGAATGGAGGTGAAAGCGACGATGAGCGAGGATGAGGTCAGCCGCCTCCGCACCGAGAACGCGGAGCTAAGGCGCCTGCTGACAATCAGGGGTCAGGCTTGACGCCGGTCGGTTCGACCGGGGCGTGCCCCGAAGGTGCGGGCTCGGCGCCGCCGTCCGGGCTTGGGGCAAGTCCGCTGCGCGGGTAGGTCAGTCTGCTTGAGAGCGCCCTGGACAAGCCCTGGTCCCAGACTTCGCCCAGAAGGCCTACTCCTTTGTCGTCATCCGTCGGAGTGAAGACTCCGAAGTCGGTCAAGCGCAGTCTCCCCGCCGCCTGACGGCCCGCGCCGACCAGGCGCATTTCGCGAGTACGCTGTCGCGCATGAGCGTGCGAGCCGGAAAGGCTGTCGGCCAGATCTCGGCCGATGGCCAGTTCCGCTGGGACGGGACTCAGTGGGTGCCGATTCCGCCCGCATATCGAGAGCCGACGTCATGGACGCGGCCCATGCAGCTGATTACGGCGGGGTTCTTTCTGATCTCGGCCATCACATCTGTGGTCGTCGCGTTCGTCTTCATCAACCACGACTCGATGCTGAAGGCAATCCAGGCGTCGGGGCCTCCGTCCGGAACCGACGTGGAGACGGCCGCCAACTTTGGGATCGCGGTCGCCTACGGGGTCGTCATCTTTTTTGCGATCCTCCAGGTCGTGGCAGCGATTGGGAGTTACCTCGGCTGGCGCTGGATGTTCTGGGGAGCGCTCGTGCTCTTTGGCTTGAACTCGATAGGTGCCTTTACCAACCTCGGCCCGATCAGCAATCCCAAGACCTCGGCCATCCCTTTCAGCGGTCTGCTGATAAGCGAGCTGTTCGCCTTGCTGAGTCTGGCGATGTTCGTATGGATGCTCATCGCGGCGGTCAGGTTCGGGCCCTGGGCGATGAAGAAACCCGGCCGCTAGGAGGCTCTGGGCATCCCGAGGCGCGGTGTGGTCGTGCCGCCCATGGTCTCGCGGAAAAGACGGATGTCCCGGCTGGTCAATGGTGGCGCAGGAATCCTCATCTTCCTGCTCGTCTTGCTCATGAGCTACGCGCTGTGGACGGTGTATGAGAACACGCTGACCCTTGCCGCCGCCCTGGATCAGGGCTCGGCGACCACCACCAAGCCTGCACACCCCAGGTGAGCTCTCCCGGACCGCGGCTCGGGCGCTCAAGGCCTACGGCGGCGAGGCGGTCTGAAAGGCGCCACCGCGGTCGAGAGCAAGGTGACTGTGTTGGGACTCTTGTTTAAACTCAAGGGCATCAACATCCCGCCTCACGCGAGGATCACAGTCGACGTTCAGCGTCCTCATACCGTCATCGAACCCGTACGAGGCTCGTGACATTGGTGTCCTCGACGCCTTCACTTTGATGATCGTGGCGCCCGGTGGCGGGATCCTCGAGCAGCGCGGCGACGCCAGGGAGCATCTCCAGAACGCAACCATCACCACCAAATGGGACCGATTAAATCTCGTCTACTTCTTGGGCTATGCCTTCTGGGGCTAATACACGCTCCCCTACCAGCTAAACTGCGATCGCGCGTGGCGGGTGGATACGACGTCGCAATATCGGGGTCGGGACCCGCGGCACGTATTGAGCTGATTGTTCAGGTGCTGGCTCCTGGCGCTCGCGCGCTCTCGACCGGCGAGGTCGTCAGCTCCGCCGATCTCATCGTCCTCGCGGTACCGATGCACCGCTTCCGAGAGCTTGGACGTGAGCTGTTCGCCGGCAAGATTCTCGCGACCGCACCGGCCGGCACGAGCGTGCTCGTGCAGGAGTGGTTCTCATCCGCGCGAGTCGTGAAAGCCTCAACCACCTCGGCGACTTGAAGTTCGATAAGAGCAGGCGCCAACGGGGCAGTCGGGCCGCATCGCCATCGCAGCGGCCGGCGATGACCGCGGCGCAGTTGCTGTGGTGCTCCAGCTGATCGACATCCTCGGATTCGACGCCACCGATGCCGGGACGCTCAAAGGGGGGCTTGCGCTGCAGCCGGGTGGCCGGATGTTCGGAGCGGGGCATAGCGCCAAGGAGTTGTCGAACCTATTTCGCGCGAGGTCTTCGAACTCGCGGGTTAAGAAGAACCTCCGATCAAAATCAGTGCGACTCAGGCCGACTTCAGATGCGGCAACGCGTCCGCCAGGCCCGCTGCCGGCAGCGCCGAAGGACGCTTGATGACAATGAGCGCGACTATCGCCGCAACGAAACTGACGGCGGCGCCGATCAAAAATGCCTCGTGGTACCCGGCGACAAGGGCACCGGCTCCTCGAGAATGGGACAGCCTGGCGACCGACCCAGCGATGTTGACCAGAATCGCCAGTCCCACCGCCATTCCGAGCTGCTGGGCGGTGCCGATGAGACCGGATGCGATTCCCTGATCCCGATCAGGGACGCCG
>Ga0209377_1002237_pt1 | contig 12620 bp, 10 predicted proteins | sample GraSoiAngelo_141_FD_185898 | JGI IMG/M metagenome (GOLD analysis project Ga0209377, IMG submission 185898) | Grasslands soil microbial communities from the Angelo Coastal Reserve, California, USA - 14_0929_12_40cm (SPAdes) (version 2) | ecosystem: Environmental > Terrestrial > Soil > Grasslands ...
CTTCCCCGAACCGGCGGCGCTCCTCGTGCAGCCGGACCACTACGTGCTCCGGCTGCTCTACGCGCACGGCGTCGGGCTCGAGGATCTGGGCGTCCCGCGTCGAGACGGCGCTCCCGTCGAGGCGGACCCGTACAAGGTGTGGCAGCGGTTCGCGGACCATTACTACCTGTTTCGAGGCACGCCGACTGGCGCCTGGCTCGATTACGAGCTGCACGAGGTGTTCGGTGTGCAGGACCAATTGTCCGGCGACACTGCGCCGCGGATCTACGACGAGATCCGGGAGAAGCTGGGCTCGCCCGAATTCCGCCCGCGTGCGCTGTTCGAACGGTTCAACATCGAGGTGCTCGCCACCACCGACGCGGCGACCGACACGCTCGACCACCATCGCGCGATCCGAGGCTCAGGTTGGAAGGGTCGGGTCATCCCCACATTCCGGCCGGATGCGCTGTTTCGGATTGCTGCGCCGGGCTGGCCGGCGGCGCTGGACGGCCTGGGGGTTCGCGACTACTCGGGCTTCATCGGCGCGCTGGCCGAGCGGCGCGCCCATTTCAAGAGCCTGGGCGCCACCGCGACCGACCACGGGGTGCTCGCCCCGTACACGGCAGCACTGCGGCAAGAAGCGGCGGAACGTCTGTTCCGGCTCGCGTTGGAGGGAAGGGCGGCTGCGGATGACGAACAGCGGTTCACCGCCCATCTACTCATGGAGATGGCAGGTCAGTCGCTGGAGGACGGCCTGGTCATGCAAATCCACGCAGGGGCGCTGCGCGACCACAACCGCCTGGTCTTTGATCGCTTCGGTCCGGACCGGGGTGGCGACATCCCCGTCGCCACGGAATTCACGCGCAACCTCCGGCCGCTGCTCAACGCGTACGGGAACGACACGAGGTTCACTCTGGTGCTGTTCACCCTCGACGAGTCCACCTACAGCCGCGAGCTCGCCCCGCTCGCCGGGCACTACCCGGCGGTGCGTCTCGGCCCGCCGTGGTGGTTTCACGACTCGGTCGAGGGTATGCGGCGCTTCCGTGAGCGGACGACCGAAACGGCGGGGATTTACAAGACGGCCGGCTTCAACGACGACACACGCGCGTTCTGCTCGATCCCGGCGCGGCACGACCTGGCGCGCCGCATGGACGCCAACTACCTGGCCGGTCTCGTCGCGCGTCACGTGATCGCCGAGAGCGACGCGCACCCTATGGCGCGCGCGCTCGCGTACGATCTCGCGAAACAGACCTATCGCTTGTGAAACTGGGGCGGGAGGACTCGAAGCTCCAACTTCCGGGTTTTGGAGACCGCCAGTCTACACTCCGCGTTTCAGGACCGAGTGACGATCCTCGCGGCATTCCTCAACACTAGCGTACCCCTGCCGCGCGCAGGTACCCGCCTGCGACATCAGCGAACTGCGCGAACGCCACCTCCGGCTCTTGGATCTCGGGGTGCCAGCGCTTCTCCCACTCGAAGCTGAAGTATCCGCTGTACCCGATCTTCACGAGCGCCTCGATCTGCCGTTGCACCGGTACCTGGCCCGTGCCGGTGAGCACGTACCGGCGGTCGTTGCCCGCGGGGATCGAGTCCTTGAGATGGGTGTGGCGGATGTAGCGGCCCAGCTGCCGCACCGTGTCCTCCGGCTCCTCCTTGCCCGAGACGAAGGTGTGGTGCGCATCCCAGAGCAGCGCCACGGCCGGTGAGTCCGCCTTCTGCAAGATCTCGAGCAGCGCCGCCGAGTCTGTGAAGTCGCCGTGCGATTCGATGACGACGGTGACGTTCTTCCCGCGGGCATAGTCACCGAGCGTCCGCAGCCCGCCGGCGATGTGCTCGAGCATGTCGGCGCGCGCCACGCCTTGCACGTAGTTGTTCCCGAACACGCGCACGTACGGGGCGCCGATGGACTGCGCCAGGTCGATGAAGCGGCGTCCTTCGTCGAGCTGGGCGGCGTGCTTCGCGGCATCCATCTCGTGCATGTGGGCGGAGGCGCCGAGGCACGAGACAGAGAGGCCGCGCGCGGCGAGCTGTCGCTTCGCTTCGCCTAGTCGGTCGACCGCCAACTCGGGGACCTTGGTGAGGTCCATGCTCGTCTGGATGCCGCGCAGCTCGACGGCGGCGAAATTGTGCGCGGCCGCGAAGTCGAGGATCTGGGGCCAGGTCCATTGCGGGCAGCCGAGGGTCGAGAAACCGAGGGGCAGACGCGCATTCCTGGGGAACAACTGGGCGTATCGAGCCGCGACGATCGCGGCAGTGGTTCCGAGGAACTCGCGACGCTTCAGCGGAATCGCTTCGTCGTAATGATGATGACGCCGTTGGCGCCGCGTGAGCCATAGACGGCCGCGGAGCCCGCGTCCTTCAGGACGTCGATGCGGGCTACGTCCTGCGGCGCGATGCCGGCGAGCGCGCTGCCGAGGGACCCCGCTGGAACCGTGATGTCGTCGATCACGAGGAGCGGCTCGTCGTCTCCACCGCGCTCGCGCACGGTCTTGAAGCCGCGAATCCGCAGCGTGAAGCCGCCCCCCTGCGGGATGACCTCCAGCCCGGGGATGTGGCCCTGGAGCATGGTCTCGACGCGCGCGGTGTGCGCGTCGGCCTCGGTCGGGATGTAGGACGACACCGCGCCCGTGATATTGCGCCGTGATTGGGTGCCGTAGCCCACCGAGACGACGTCGTCTTCAGGCGTGGGGCGCGTTGCCTCGGCCGATCTCCGCCCCGCTCCGGCGCACGCCACCGCTGCGACCGTCAGGCCGCATAGCATTGCTCGCCACAAGTCTTCCTCCTACTGGCGCAGTCGGGGCGTGATTCATGTGTCAGGGGTTGTACGGACGCATCAACATAGGAGACTCGGGAAGGCACTGCCAGCCGGTGTCGAATTGACGCAACTCGCCCCGCGTTTCCCCTCTCCATATCTGGAGAGAGGGGACGAGGTGCTGGTTGGGGCAGCGGATCGAGCGTGGCGTTGAACCAGGGGCGGTTCAAGTCCAGGATCGGCCCGTCGGCGCGCATCGCGGAGCCGAGCTTGTAGATCTGAATCCAGTAGTAGTCTTCGAGACGCGCGTCCGGGAACGAGAGAAAACTCGGGGGATAGTAGCTGTGCCACCACCGGCGATGGCCTGTGAGCGAGAATTGGAGAATCATGGCAGAATGCTCGCGACGACTTTTGTCGTCCACTCGCCGTGATTGTTCTTGTATGTCCCGCGCATCCACACGAGCGCCGTCCGCGGGTCGGTCCACTTCGGCACGATCGGCCGCAGGTTATCCGCGTCGGAGTTCGCGGTAATCGGCTTCCACTGCCACGTCGCGCCGAAGTCCCCGGTCGAGCCCCGGTACAGCTCGCGGTGGCGTTGGCCATCGGCGCCGCTGACGAGCGGCGCGCCCGTGACGGGGTCCGCGTCGGTCGAGATGTAGACCACGTTCGGATTCTTGGGGTCGAGGGCGGCGAGTCCGGTATAGTCGTCTTCCCCGGCGTACAGCCGCCTGCCGGCGTAGGCGATCTCGTGCACCCGCCACGCCGAGCCGTCCCAGCGGCCGTAATCGAAGCGGTGGTCCATGCCCCCCTGCCCGCGAGGGAGACCGCGGCCGTCTTTCTGAACCGAGAACACGACGTACGGCCGTTGCTGCCCATCGAGCTCGAGGTCGATCACCCAGGCGACATTATCGGCGTCGCCCGAAAACACCTTCGTCAGGTCCCAGGCGTTGATCTCGACATTCGTCGTCTCGCTCAGCTTGCCGCGGCGGGTCCCGTCGGACAAGTAGATGGCACCATCGCGCACGACGCCGTGATAGACGCTGTTGTCGTAGTTGCGCGGGTGGTCTTCGGTCATCACGAAATGGATCGTGCTCCGCCCATCGAACGCGTACTTGAGGTACGGGCTGTAGCCATCCCGGCCGTGGGCCAACCGGCCGCCATAGCGCCAGGTGCGGCCGGAGTCGTCGGAGTACATGTAGTTGGGATCGAGATCGAAGCCGCGGAAGAAGTTCATGATGCGACCGGAAGCCAACCGGAACAGGTTCGAGTAGGTGACGTTGTTGCCGCGCAGCGGGCTCGCTGAATCTCCCGGCGTGTCGAACGTCTCCGCCTGTCCCCACGCCAGCGGATTGCGGGGCTCCGACACGCGGTAGTAGATGCGGCGCTCGACACCGTGCTGCGTGTACACCGCCAGATAGCGGCCGTCCGGCAGTGCAAGCAACGCGGGATTGTCATGATCGTCCTGCTGCAAGTGGCGGTGCAACACGGTCCGCTGGACCCTTCCCGAGGCGAGGTCGTACACCGCGATCTCTACGTTGCCCCAGCCGGGCGCGGGGTCGTTGCGGTAGTCGCCCACGGCGCGGACCGATCCCACGATCAGCTTGCCGTCGTGAACGATGGCCCGCTCGTCCATGAACCACGACCATGCGCCGTTGTCGTTCAACTCGATCAACGGACCGGCTACGTAATTGACCGGGAGGTCGCTCCCACCCGCGGCGCACACGACCAGCAGACCAGCAATCGTCAGACGCATGCGAGATACCGCTCCTTGATCAAGGGGAGCAGCGTATCGAGCGGCGTATTCCACACCGCCTCATTCATGATCTCGACCTCGATCGGCCCCGCCGCGTAGCCCGCTTGCTCGACGGCTGTGCGGAGGGCGCGCAGCTCGATGACGCCGTCGCCCATCATGCCGCGATTCATCAGGATGTCGCGCACCGGGACCAGCCAATCGGAGACGTGGAACCCCACGAGTCGCCCGGCAGCGCGCGCGATCTCATCGCAAACCTCGGGGTCCCACCAGATGTGATAGACGTCGGCCACGATGCCGACCGTGGCCGGGTCGAACCGTTCCGCCAGACAACGCGCCTCGCGCAACGTCGTAATGCAGGAGCGCTCGGCGGCGAACGCCGGGTGCAATGGCTCGATGCCGAGCCGCACGCCGCGCTCCCGGGCATACGGAGCGAGCTCGGCGATCCCGTCGGCGACCATGCGGCGCGCGGCAGCGATGTCCCTATCGGGCGCGGGTCCGCACACGAGGACGAGGACCTCGGCGCCCAGCGCCGCCGCCTCGTCCACGGCCCGCCGGTTGTCTTCGAGCCGCGCGGCCCGCTCGGCGGGCGTAGGCGCCGGAAACATGCCGCCGCGGCACACGCTCGAAACGCGTACTCCCGCGTCGCGCACGAGCCGGGCGGCCCGGTCCAACCCGACTTCCGCCAGCTTGTGACGCCACACGGCCACGTACGGCACGCCATGCCGGGCGCACGCGTCCACGGTCTCGCCGAGGCTCGCGCGCTCGGTCGTGATCTGATTCAGACTGAGGCGCGCGACCGAGTCCATGCCAGTACGCGCCCCATCCGCTCCACTGCGCGCTCGGGATCAGCGAGCAGGCCCGCCGCGTCGGCGAGCCGGAACAGCTCCGCGAGGTGCCCCGCCGACCGCTGGCTCTCCCCACCGCCGAGAAGCCGGAATTGGGGCTGGTGGCCGTTCAGGTACGCGAGAAAGACGATGCCCGTCTTGTACGCGTATGTGGGAGGCTCGAAGATGTGGCGCGACAGCGGAACGGTGGAGTCGAGCGCGGCGCGGTAGCCCGCCACGTCCCCGCGATCGAGCGCCTGCAGCGCCGCGGACGCAGCGGGCGCGATCGCGTCGAAGATGCCGAGCAGCGCGTCGCTGTGAACGCCGTTCTCCCCGAGTATCAGCCGGTCGTAGTTGAAATCGTCGCCCGTGTACATCCGCACGCCGGCGGGGAGGCGCGCGCGCATCTCGATTTCGCGCTGCGGATCGAGCAGAGAGATCTTGATGCCGTCGACGCGCTCCTGGTGCTGGCCGATGATGTCGAGACACACCTCCATCGCTGCGTCGAGGTCGGGCGCGCCCCAGTAACCCGCGAGCTGCGGATCGAACATGTCGCCGAGCCAGTGCAGAATGACGGGTCGGCGAACCTGCCGGAGGATGGTGCCATAGACGCGCCGGTAGTCGGCGGGCCCCCGAGCAGCCCGCGCCAGCGCCCGGCTCGCCATCAGAATCACGCGTGCACCCTGGCCCTCGACATAGCCCACCTGCTCTTCGTAGCCGCGCTCGACCGCGTCGAGGGTCACACGCACGTCGGGCGCGAGATGGTCGGTGCCGGCGCCGCACGCAATCAAGCCGTTCACCGCCCGTGCTTCGGCGATGGAGCGTCCGATGAGCTCGCGCGCGACGGCCCAGTCGAGGCCCGTGCCGCGCTGCGCGGTGTCCATCGCCTCGGCGACGCCAAGGCCGAGCGACCAGAGGTGACGCCGGTAGGCGAGCGTCGCGTCCCAGTCCAGCTCCGCGTCCGAGTGCGGATCGCACACGACGTGCGCCGCCGCGTAGGCCACACGGGTCCGGATCGGTCCGGTGGGCGCGGGCCACACGCGCGGTTCCCGAACCGTGTAGGACGCGAGCGTGCCGTCAGCGCGCGGCAGCTGGATTGTCCTCACCCCCTGCCCCCCTCTCCGTTCCGGAGAGGAGGAACGTCGATCCAGCGACGCTCCGCCCACGACTGCATGCCCAACTCCGCGAGCTGAACGCCCTTCGCCCCCTCGACGAAGTCGTGCGGAAACGGCTCGTCGGCGGCGACGTGCCGCAGAAACATCTCCCACTGCGCCTTGAATGCGTTACCGACGTCGCCGGAGTCGGGAACCTCGCGCCAGTGGTCGTAGAAGTCGAACGGGTTCGGCCCATCGGGGTTCCAGACCGGGCGCAGGGTCTCGGCGCGCGACTGCGTCTTGCAGCCGCGCAGCCCCGCGACGGCACTCCCCAGCGTCCCGTCGACCTGGATCTGCAACAGATCGTCACGGTAGACGCGTACCGCCCACGACGAGTTGAACTGCGCGACGATGTCGCCGTCCCTGCCGGCGAGCACGAACGTCGCGTAGGCGGCGTCGTCCGCCGTCGCGGCGTAGCGCCGGCCGTCTTCGTCCACGCGCTCGGGGATGTGCGTCGCGCCGGTGCACTGCACCGCCCCGACCTCCCCAAAGGTGTGATCGAGCAGGTAGCGCCAATGCGCGAACATGTCGAGGATGATGCCGCCGCCGTCCTCCTTGCGGTAATTCCACGACGGGCGCTGCGGCGGTCGATCGTCGTCCGTCCCCTCGAAGACCCAGTACCCGAACTCCCCGCGTACACTGAGGATGCGGCCGAAGAAACCGCCATCCACCAGCCGCTTGAGCTTGCGGATGCCGGGGAGAAAAAGCTTGTCCTGCACCACGCCGTGTTTCACGCCGGCGCGTCGCGCGCGGTGCGCGAGGTCGAGAGCTTCGGCCGTGGTCGGCGCGAGCGGCTTCTCGCAGTAGACGTGCTTGCCGGCGGCAATCGCTCGCCGCACGTGGTCGACGCGGGCGCTCGTGAGCGTCGCGTCGAAGTAGATCGCGTCGGCGGGGTTCGCGAGGCAGCTATCGAGATCGGTCGAGACACGTTCGATGCCGTGCGCACGAGCGATCTCGCGGAGCTTCGCCTCAGTTCGCCCGACGAGGATCGGATCGGGGACCACCGTCCCGCCGCCGGGCAGCGTTACCCCACCCTGCTGGCGGATCGCGACGATCGACCGGACGAGATGTTGATTCAACCCCATGCGTCCGGTGACGCCGTTCATGATGATGCCGATCCTCACGGCCTCACCCTCACTGCGTCCCCCCTCTCCAGAACGGAGAGGGGGATAGGGGGTGAGGACGCGCGCGGGAGTAGGGCCACCGCGATCGCTCCGGTCAGCGCGCAGCCGATGAGCGCCAGGAAGCCATTCGTGTAGCTGCCGGACGCGTCATGCATCCGGCCGACGACCCAAGGCGCGACGGCTTCGGCGATCCCATCCCCCGTGAGCACCACGCCCATCGTGCGCCCCAGCACGCGCACGCCGAACAACTCGCCGGCCATCAGCGGGATGACCATGTATTCGCCGCCCAGACCGAGGCCGAAGACGACCGCAAACAGATAGATCGTGCCGCGGGCACCCGTCAGGAGCAGCAGGGGGATCGCCGAGACGACGAGCAAATAGATCAGCAGCATCACGTACTTCTTCGCGAAGCGATCCGCGAGCCACCCGGCTCCCAGGCGGCCAACGAGGCTCGAGGCCAGGACGAGCGAGGCGATCTGCGCCGCCCCGGCTTGTGAGTACCCGTGGTCGAGGCTCAGGAACAGCTTCAGGTGCTGGTTCGTGCCACCTACGGCGGCGATCGAGCACATGCTGCCGAGGAGGAGAAGATAGAAGGCCGGCGTGCGAAACACTGGACCGAGGGGGTTGGGGGCTGGGGGCTCGGGACTCGGGGTGCGCCCCGCCGAGCCGTCGGGAGACTCCTTGACGACGAGCGCCAGTGGCAGGGCAACCACGATGATCAATGCGCCGAGCACCTGGAGTGCACCCTGCCAACCGACCCGCTCGATCAACCAAACCGCGAGCATCGGCACGAGCGCGCCACCGAGGCCGATGCCGAGGTAGGCGAACCCCATCGCGCGGCCGCGCGCCGCGGTGAACCAGCGCGACAGGAGGACCTGGTTGGGCAGCGGGCCGCCGCAGACGTTGCCGAGCGCGTTGAAGAGATAGAAGAGATAGAAGCCGGCGAGCGTGTGGATCATGCCGAGCCCGACGAGCGCGATGCCCGCCATGAGAATTCCGGCCACCATCAGGCGGCGCGGGCCGAACCGATCCACCAGCCACCCCGCGACGAACCCGAATAGCGGCCCGACGAGCAGCTTGCTGATCGCGTTGCCGGAGGTCACCTGGGCGCGCGACCAACCGAAGTCGCGCACCATGAAGTCGTAGAAAAACGGGAGGCCGTAGAGCGCGAGCCCGACGATCGCGAACAATGCCAGGAACGACGTCGCCGCGACCCGCGCCTGCGCCTCGCGCGCGCTCACAGACTCTGGCGCTTCAGCTCGTTGACCGCGTGGTCCACGGCGCGCGCCGTGAGGGCCATGTAGGTGAGCGAGGGATTCACGCACGACGAGCTGGCCATGCAGGCGCCATCGGTGACGAACAGGTTCGGCACGTCGTGGGCCTGGTTGTAAGCGTTGAGGACGGAGGTCTTCGGGTCCTTCCCCATGCGCGCCGTCCCCATCTCGTGTACGCTGAACCCCGGCGGGCCGTCGTCGTCCCACGTCTCGACGTCCCGGCATCCCGCCGCCTCGAGCATCTCGGCGGCCTGGGTCTTCACGTCCTCCCGGATGGCGCGCTCGTTCTCACTCCACGCACAGTGGACGCGGAGCAGCGGGATTCCCCGCCGGTCCGTCTGCGCCGGGTCGAGGTCCACGAAGTTCTCGTGGCGCGGCAGGCACTCACCGTATCCCTGCAGGTTGATTTGCCACCGCCCCGGCTCGCGCAGCCGCTGCTTCAGCTCGACGCCGAGCCCCGGCTCCTCTGCCCCGCGGGCCCATCCTTCGCGGCCCGCGCCCGCCTGGATCCCGTACCCGCGCACGAACCCGACCTTCGCCTCGCCGGCCCGGCCCAGGTTGCGGAAGCGCGGGATGTACGTCCCCGTGGGCCGCCGCCCGTAGACGTACTTGTCTTCGAGTCCCGGAACGGTGCCGCGCGCGCCCGCCTTGGAGATGTGGTCCATCACGTTGTGGCCGACCTCGCCGCTCGAATTCGCGAGGCCGGTCGGGAAGCGCGCGCTCGTTGAGTTGAGCAGGATTTGGGCGGTGCCGAGCGTCGAGGCACAGAGGAAAATGATCCGCCCGAAGTACTCGCGCGTCGCCTTGGTATTCGCGTCGATCACGCGCACGCCCGCCGCCCGGTCCCGCCGCTCGTCATAGATGACGCTGTGCACGATCGCGTCGGTGACGATCGTGAGGCGTCCCGTCTGCCGCGCCGCGGGCAGCGTCGCCGAGAGGCTCGAGAAGTACCCGCTGAAGCTGCAGCCGCGCGCGCACTGATTGCGGGCCTGGCAGGGCCCGCGGCCCAGATGCGCCCGCGTGAGGTTCGCGACGCGCGTCAGCGTCATGTGACGTCCGGGAAAGGCGCGCTCGATGCCCTGCTTCACCACGCGCTCGGCGCAGTTCATCTCCCACGGCGGCAGAAACTCGCCGTCAGGGAGATGCGGGAGCCCCAGCCGCTCACCGCTCACGCCGATGAAGTGCTCCACGTGCGTGTACCACGGCGCGAGATCGGCGTACCGGATGGGCCAATTGACGCCGTGCCCGTCGCGCAGGTTGGCCTCGAAATCGACATCGCTCCAGCGCCAGCATGCCCGGCCCCAGATGAGGCTCCGGCCCCCGAGCTGGTAGCCGCGGATCCAGCGAAACGGCTTGTCCTCGGGTGTCACGTACGGGTGCTCCCGGTCGCTCACGAAGAAGTGCCGCGTCGCTTCGCTGAACGCGTAGTTCTTGCTCTGGATGGGATAGTCGCGCTCGTACAGATCCGGCTCGCCGCGACCGCGGTGGGCAAGCTGCCACGGCTGCAGGAACTCGGTGATGTAGTCCTTGCCGTGCTCCACGTGCCGGCCGCGCTCGATCACGAGGGTGCGCAGCCCTTTCTCGCACAGCTCCTTGGCGGCCCAGCCGCCGGTGATGCCGGAGCCGACGACGATGGCGTCGTACGCGTCCTTCACACCGCCCACGTGCGCCCGACTTGGGTGAGGGGAACGCAGCCCTCGAAGCGGCCCGGAACAGCGACGTGTCGCAGCTCGCGCGTGGCACCAATTTCGGAGGTGTAGTACCCGAGGAGTGTCAACTCTTTCAGGGCGCGGAACGCGGGGTCGGACGAACGGTCCAGCATGTCGAGCAGCGCGAGCTGCTCTGCCGCCGGGCATTCCAAGAACGTGCGACCGTTGGTCGAGCGGGCGCGGCGGTCGACGTCCGCAAGGCCGGCTACGAACCGTTGCCGCTCTTCGGCCGCATACGCCTCTGCAAGCATCGCATCGATGAACCGGTGCACGCCGACCGCGCGGGCGCCGGGCGTGTCTGTCTCCGGCAGAATGTGCTCGGCGATGGTGGCGACCAGATCCGCCTGGTCCGGCGTGAGCGCACGGGGCTGCCACGCCCCGGCTGGGGCGCGACGCGCCTCGCACCCGGCGAGCACGCCCGCGACCATCGGCGCTGAGAGGACGCCGCCCAGCACGAGTGCAGCGCGCCGCAACGCCTCGCGCCGGTCGATCGCGTTGGAGGAGGTGGGTGGCATATGAGCGTGGGCCGGTAAGGCGTCGGGCAAGAACTGAGCCTACGGCGTGCGCGGCTTGCCCATCACGGAAAACGGTCCGACGAGCAGCCCGCCATCGGCCTCGCGGACGAGCGGTCGTACGCCGGCCGGAGCCGCGAGTCGCCGCTCTGGACTCGCATCTTGGCGCGCTGCGGGGCGGACGCGGACGCCGCCCGTGTCGTGGTCTGGGGAAGGGATTGGGCGGCAACGCCGAGGCCACACGCGAGCAGCGCGCTGAGCATATGGCACTTGAAGATTTGGTCCAACGGGAGGACGGCAATGTGGAACCTTGTGCCGAGTGTGGCGCCGACGCGGCAATATGGCTGGCCTGCAACACCCACCATCCGCTACTCAGACACCGCTCCCCGGGCGTGTTGTGGCGCACCAATCACTTGGCAAAACTGCGCCGGCGTGATCGACGTCACGCGAGGGCATGAGCCTTGCGCGTCCCGCTGACAACAGGGCCAGCGCCCACTCGGAGGATCCCATGTGGCTGTGCCGTCATGCCGCTCGGGGGTGTCATTGTATGTCCGACACCGCCGCCACGTCGTCGCAAGTCTCTCCACTCCGTCTCTCGCTTCTGTTACCGCTGTTAGCATTCGCGCCAATTCAAGTCGGCTGGGCCCAAGACAACACCGTCGCCACCGGAACCATCAGCGGAGTCGTGCAGGACCAAACGACAGGAGCCCCCTTGTCAGGCGCCCAGGTCAGGGTGGTCGGCACTCGGCTCAGCACCGAGGCCGGTCCCGATGGCCGGTATACGCTCGATGGCGTGCTGCCCGGGACCCACCGGGTGCAGGCGCAGCTCATCGGCTACGGCCTTCTGGAAACCACGGTCGAGGTGGCGTCGGGGCAGACGGCGAGCGCGGACTTCCGCCTGCAACAAGTCGCCGTGGCGCTGGAGGAAGTCGTCGTGGTCGGTTACGGCACGCAGGTTCGCCGCGACGTCACCGGGTCCGTCATGTCCGTGGGAGGGGATGCCGTGCATGACGTACCCAAGGTGAACGCCATCGAAGCGATCAAGGGCCGCGTGCCCGGCGTGGACATCGTGACGACGGGGAACAAGCCTGGCGACGGTGTCCGCGTCCGCGTGCGTGGGGAGCGGTCGCTGAAGGCGTCGAACGATCCCCTGTACGTGCTCGACGGCATCCCGATGGCCGGGAGCATTGGGGATCTCAACCCCCGGGACATCGAGTCGATGGAGGTCCTGAAGGATGCATCGGCGACGGCGATCTACGGCTCGCGCGGCGCCAACGGCGTGGTCCTCATCACGACCCGCCACGGTTCGGCCGGGGCGACGCACGTCACCTTCGATTCGTACGGCGGATATCAAGCGCCGCTGCGCCGCGTCGAGTTGTTCAACGGCCCCGAGTTCGCCGAGTACCGGCGCGAGGCGGAGCGCGCGCGCAACAACTACAAGTGCGCCCCGGGCGTCGCCGTGTGCGACTCCGCCGATGTGAAGCTCTTCGGGCCCGACGGGACCCTCGCAGCGCTCCAGGCTGGCCGCTGGACGGATTG
>Ga0209377_1002243_pt1 | contig 12609 bp, 8 predicted proteins | sample GraSoiAngelo_141_FD_185898 | JGI IMG/M metagenome (GOLD analysis project Ga0209377, IMG submission 185898) | Grasslands soil microbial communities from the Angelo Coastal Reserve, California, USA - 14_0929_12_40cm (SPAdes) (version 2) | ecosystem: Environmental > Terrestrial > Soil > Grasslands ...
ACACGTGAACGCGCTCGTGATCGAACCTTCGAAAGGTTCGGAGCATTTCTCGCAAAACGGCGCGATGATGCGGGCTGCCTTTGCTTCGCAAACATTGCATAGATACTCATCACCTCGAACGCTTCCCCCGCAGATTATGCAAGTGGGCGGGTAGAGAAGTGATACCGCCGCTTCTAGCAAATCAATTTTCTGCAGCGCGATCATATTTCAGCCAGGTTCGCATCATTATCCATGTCACCGCGGCTACGCCCAGCGGGATAATTCCAATAAGCAGATTGTTTCCCAGCCAGGGGAGGACGACCGTTTGCCGACGCACCAGCAAGCTGAAAGTGCCGCTCCCAAAAATCCATCCAGCATGTAGTCCAATCGAGAGCCATAACGAGTGTGTGAGCACGCGCGCGTCGGCGAGAATACAGCCAATCAGAAACAACGTCGCAAACGCGGACACCAGCATCATTGGGTCCCAAACGCTGGCAAATGAATGGGCGATCGAATTGAAGCCGGAAGTCCATGTTACAATCGCGGACGTTCGTTCCGATCCCTTCAAAAAATGGACTGCTGCAAAGAACGCGGAAACAACAAATAAGGCGATGTATTTTCGACCAGTCCTAAGCAAGATGCCCAAAACGATTCCTCGAAAAAATGCCTCTTCAATCAATGGAACGGCGATTGAAGCAACCAGCAACTTGGCAAAGCGTGACCAGGCAAAGACGTGCCGAAACGAGTAAATATGCAGTTCGATGAGCAAAGCGCCGCAACAGAGCAGGGGAACTACAGATAGAAGAAGCCCCGCCAAGACATCGCGGCCCCAACGCGGGTTGGGTGCAAGTTCCAAATCGGCCATGCCAGACACATGGCTGACCCGCAATAAGGGCCATAATAAGACCGCAGCAGCAATCAGGATCGCACGATGAAAAAACGTTTCGAAATCGTACTTCGCCAAAAAGGAAAAAACGCCGTGCGCTGCAAGTGATTGGGCTGACCAATAAAGGATTGGAGCGAGAACCGCTCCAACGACAACCATCCCAATCAAGTAAACCGCCAGTTTAACTGCGTCTTTCAAGCTTGCTATTGTAAGGTCTTACAGCAATGCCGAGTCAACATATATGGACGGACAGGAACCCAGATGGCAAGAGACGCCAAGTGCGAGCCACAAAATTCGGCGGCGCCTGGCGGTTCCAAGCAAAAACTGCAGGTGATCTTGAGTGGACCTATTATGAGCGGCCATTGTTGGAGGATCTGTTAGCGCTTAAGGAAATCCTTACGCGAAAATATCAGCGACGGCGTGCTTCAATTGAGGATGTCGCCTCCATCGAGAAACTAATTCAACGCCAACGTGGGAATGACTGAGTTCTTGTGGGGAAAGCCCACCAATACCTACGGCAATGCTTGTAGCTCGATCTCACCGAAACTTAACTGCAGCGCGTCTCGGGCGACGTTCAGAAAATTATCCGCGGCATCCGTCAGTGCTACATGCAGCTCACCGCGGTTTTGCGGCGCAGCTCGCAATGATTGTTGATTCAACATTTCTTCCACGGCGCGCGCACAATTTTGGGCGGAATCGACAAGTGTGATCTGGAGTCCGAGCACTCGCGTAATCGCGTTGGTGAGCAACGGATAATGCGTGCAGCCAAGCACAAGCGTGTCGATGTCATCGGCAACCAAGGGCTGGAGATAACGCAGGATCAGTTGGTCGGTCACGTCATCCTCAAGCAAGCCTTCCTCGATCAACGGGACGAGCAATGGACATGCACGACTACTTACGCGCACATTGTTATCAGTTGCGCGCAACGCCTTTTCGTACGCCCCGCTGCGGATCGTCGCCCGGGTCCCGATCACGCCGATATGGCGGTTGCGACTGGCTTGCAACGCGGCGCGCGCTCCCGGCTCAATCACTCCGATCACAGGCATGGAAAATTTCGTCATCAACATCGGCAGCGCGACGGATGAAACCGTGTTGCACGCAACAACCAGCACCTTTGCGTTTCGTCGCGTAAGCAGCTCCGCCAATTCGATTGCGTAGCGCTGTACGGTTTCTGCGCTTTTCGGACCGTAAGGAACGCGCGCTGTATCGCCAAGATAAACAATGCTTTCATTTGGCAGCAGATCGCGCAGCGCCTTTACGACGGTCAGACCGCCAATGCCCGAATCGAAGACGCCAATAGGTCGCGGATCGCTCATACAGCGGGGAAAACTCATCGCAGGGCCGATTCGCTGCAAGTGGTCGCCTCTCCCTTGTCAAGGGAGAGGGTAGGGTGAGGGTTGGTTCGTGGAAGATGAGCGATCCCTCACGCCAATCCTCTCGGCGCTCCGCCCGGTCGCGATCCCAAGGGAGAGGCGGAATCCTTGACGCAATGTCAGTCAGCTATTTGCAAACGCGCTCCGGCTTTCGGATGATTCATCGCGATGGCTGAACTCCCAAAGAGGTACGATCCGAATTCGGTTGAACCGAAATGGTATCAGCGCTGGATCGACAATCGCGATTTCGTGGCGAACGCGAAATCGGCGAAGTCACCGTTCTCCATCGTCATGCCGCCGCCGAACATTACCGGCGTGCTTACTCTCGGACACGTGCTCAACGACACTATTCAGGACATTCTTGCCCGGCGCGCGCGAATGCGCGGCTTTGAGGTGCTTTGGTTGCCGGGCATGGATCACGCGGGAATTGGAACGCAAACTGCCGTTGAGAAATATCTGCGACGGACTGAAAACAAAACGCGCCACGATCTCGGCCGCGAAGAATTTTTACGGCGCGTTTCCGAGTGGCAGGACAAACACGGCGGCATCATCATCGAGCAACTCAAGCGGCTCGGCTGCTCCTGCGATTGGTCGCGCCAGCGTTATACCCTAGACGAGGATTACGCGCGCGCAGTCCAAAGCGTTTTTGTTGACCTTTACAATAAAGGTCTGATCTACCGCGGTCGCCGAATGATTAACTGGGACCCGGCTGCGCAAACTGCGCTCTCGGATGAGGAGGTCGTCTCCAAGCCTCAGAAAGGAAATCTCTATTTTGTTCGCTACGAGATCGTGGAAGAACCGGGTCGCTTTCTCGAAGTCGCAACCACGCGGCCAGAAACGATCATGGCCGATACCGCGATGGCTTTTCATCCCGGCGACAAACGTTATGCCGATCTTCTGGGCAAACACGCATGGCGGCCACTCGCGCGCGAGAAAATTCCCATCATCGCCGACGAAGCAATCGATCCGGAGTTCGGCACGGGCGTTCTAAAAGTTACGCCGGCTCACGATGCCGTGGATTTCGAGATCGGCCAGCGCCACGACCTGCCAATTGCCGATGTGCTGCATCCGGATGGACGCATCAATTGTCCGACAGAACCGGAGCTAGATGGCCTTGATCGATTCAAAGCGCGAGAAAAAGCCGCGGACCTGTTGGAGGCGAGGGGAGCGCTGGCCAAAACCGAGCCGTATGAAAACAATGTTGGATTCAGCGATCGGACCGATGTGCCGATCGAGCCGCGCATCAGCGAGCAGTGGTTCTTGCGTTATCCAAAAACGAAAGAAGCGATGGCTGTCGTGCGTGATCACCTCATCCGCTTCTTTCCAGCGCATTGGGAAAAAGTTTACGCTCAATGGCTCGAGAACATCCGCGATTGGTGCATTAGCCGGCAGGTGTGGTGGGGACATCGGATACCGGCTTGGTACCGGAAATCTCAAATCCCAAATTCCAAATCCCAGGCGAGTGAGGAAATTTATGTCGGCCTGGAGCCGCCGCCTGATCCGGAGAATTGGATCCACGATCCGGATACGCTCGACACGTGGTTTTCGTCGTGGCTATGGGCTTATCAAACGATGGACGACGAGACGCGGAAGAAATTTTATCCGACCAGCGTCCTCGTCACCGCACCGGAGATCATTTTCTTCTGGGTGGCACGCATGATTATCGCGGGGCTGGAATTTAAACCGGGAAAATCAGAACGCGTTGAAGACAATATCCCGTTTCACGACGTCTATTTTACGGGTCTGATTCGTGACAAACAGGGCCGCAAAATGTCGAAATCGCTGGGCAACTCGCCTGATCCGCTCGAGTTGATTGATAAATATGGCGCCGACGGCTTGCGATTTGGACTGATGCGCATCGCACCCAGCGGTCAGGACGTTCGCTACGACGAAAAACCAATCGAAGAGGGCCGTAACTTTGCGACAAAACTCTGGAACGTCGCTCGCTTTCGGCAAATGCAAGGGCCGAGTTCCGCCGAGCCGAAGATCGACACCGAACAACTGTCGATCTACGCGACAGAGGTCCTTGCCCGATTAGATGCCACAATCAACGCAGTTGAGGCGGCGTATCGCGAATATCAATTCAACACGGTTGCCCAGCGCCTGTATGACTTTGTGTGGAGCGATTATTGTGACTGGTTTGTTGAGGCGGCCAAGACCGACATCTTTGGCGAGGACGAGGCGACGAAAAAATCCGCGCTGGCGGTGATGGATTTTGTGCTTTCCGCAATATTGCGATTGTTGCATCCCTTGATGCCGCACATTACCGAAGAGCTGTGGTCCTTGTTGGGCCTTGGCGAAGGTTCGATTCAATTTGCGGTGCCGCTGGAAAAGGTCGCATTGGATCAGGTCGCCGACGTTCCAGCCAAGCGGCAGCTTGTATCGGCGATTTACCAAGTTGTGCAAGCCGGTCGTAATCTTCGTGCTGAATCCAAGCTGCCGTCGAACAAGAAGATACGCCTTATTTTACGCACAGACGAGAAATCGATTTCCCGGGAGATTCCAACGCTTACGCGGCTATTGAACGCCGAAGAAGTGACGCTGGACCCAAATTGGCAAGCGTCGGCTGGCACCCCGGTGGCAGTCACGCCCCTGGGCGAGATTTTTCTGGCCATACCCGCCGGGGACAAAACGCGCGAACGCGAGCGCTTGGACAAGGAAATTGCGAGAATCGAAAGCGACGCAAAAGCGGTCGAGGCAAAATTGGACAGTCGCGCGTTCCTCGACCGCGCGCCGGCGGCCGTGATCGAAGAACATCGTCAGCGACTTAAGGAGTTCTGCGCGCAACTGACAAAGTTGAAGCAGGCGCGCGAAGCCCTGATGTAAAGATTACCTTGTGCTCGTCAATCCGCGCGCCGCGCTTTTGGAAGAATTCCTTTAACTCGAGCGTGTAGAACGTCCCGTCATATTCCTGGTTTAACTCAAGCCACACACGCCCGCGGGGCGTAAGATGTTTTGCCAGATCGTCGAGAAAAAATTCCCACTCCGGCACCTTCCAAAGACCAGGCATTTTGTGATCGTTGAAACAAATCATGAATGCCGTGATCAGATTGAATTTTTGTCCAAGGTCGGGCAGGGGGCGGAAAGCTTCTATTCGCTGGACAACCCGACGGACGCCGAGAAGACGCGTGATTTCTCGAAACATCGGCAGCCGGTCGATGTCGAGCCCGAGCCCGGCATGGCCGAGTAATTGAGCGATGTAGAGAAAGTATCCGGAGCCGCAGCCGAGATCGAGAATGCGTTTCGGCCCCGACAAATCGAGCTCGAGCTCGCGAATCCGGCGAATGTTAATTCCGATCCAGCGTTCGAGATCGAGATATTTAGGCCAGTCCGCGCCGGGATTTCCAACAGCATATCGCTGACGGATCTGCTGGAAACCAACGGGATTAATCGTCTCGATTACCCGTTTCGTCTCCAGTGGGAGACGCTTCGTGTGCAGCAATCTGAGTGTGTGCTTCCTCGCGCTGGCCAGGCTCCGGCCATCTACCAGTTTTCGCATTTTGTGACGAAATCGCACGGGTGACACCTTGTAGCGAAGCGCAACAATTTCAATTAAACTCTAAAGAAGAATGAGTATCGGGAAGAAACTGCTGTGGTTTGGCGTGGCTGCATTAGGCACGTGGGCCGTTGCCATTCTCGCGTTATCGCGCGGCGAACAGATCAGCGCGCTCTGGATAGTCATCGCCGGATTCTGCGCTCTATCGATCAGCTACCGTTTTTATAGCAGCTGGTTGGCGACAAAGGTGCTCGTGCTGAATGAAGAGCGCGCCACACCGGCAGTTCTGAAAAATGACAATAAAGATTATGTGCCAACGAATCGGTGGATGGTGTTCGGGCATCATTTTGCGGCAATTGCTGGGCCGGGGCCTCTCGTTGGACCGGTGCTGGCGGCGCAGTTTGGTTTTCTTCCTGGCACACTCTGGATCTTGATCGGCGCGACCCTCGGCGGTGGAGTCCATGATATGATCGTGCTGTTCGCCTCAATCCGGCGCGGCGGCAAAACACTCGGCCAAATGGTGAAGGAGGAAATCGGGCCCGGTGTTGGTCTGCTCGCTCTTGTCAGCGTGCTCGCCATCATGATTATTCTGCTGGCCGTGCTGGCGCTGGTAGTTGTTCAAGCGCTTGCGCAAAGTCCGTGGGGCGTTTTCACAATCGCTGTGACCATTCCTCTGGCGTTGATTATGGGCATTGCACTGCGCACGGGAAAAGTAAGCGTGCTCGTCGTTACAATTTTTGGATTGCTCGGACTGGCATTTGCTGTGTGGGGCGGACAATTCCTCAACCATTTTCCTGCGATCGAAGCGTGGTTCCGTCACGATCAGAAATGGCTGGCGTGGGCGATCATGATCTATGGACTCGCCGCGTCCGTTCTACCAGTCTGGATGTTGCTCACGCCACGCGATTATCTGAGCACGTTTTTGAAGCTCGGCACCGTCGGCATGCTCGCGGCTGCTGTGGTCCTGATTAACCCGACGCTCCAAATGCCGGCGCTCACAAAATTCATCGACGGCACCGGACTTGTCTTTGCTGGTCCGGTATTCCCGTTTGTCTGTATCACCATCGCCTGCGGCGCAGTCTCAGGATTTCACTCGCTGATTGCGTCCGGCACGACGCCCAAAATGATCAGACGCGAATCGCGGATACGCCCTATCGGTTACGGTGCGATGGTCACCGAAATGATGGTCGCGCTGATGGCGATGATTGCCGCCTGCGTGCTACAACCCGGCGAATATTTCGCGATCAATACGAAGGGCACACCCACTGAAGTTGTGGCAAAAGTCTCCGCCGCCGGCTTCCCAGTTACCGAGCCACAGATGCAGTCGCTCGCGACGAACTTGGGCGAGTCCACGATGTTTAATCGCGCTGGCGGCGCGCCGACTTTCGCAGTCGGCATGGCACACATGTTTGCACGCGTTTCCGCAAAGCCGGCTGCCTTGGCGTTGTGGTATCACTTCGCCATCATGTTCGAGGCATTGTTCATTCTCACAACGATTGATGCCGGGACACGTGTAGGACGTTTTCTACTTCAGGACGTTTTGGGCAACGTGTGGCGGCCACTCGGCAATACGCGTTCCTGGACAGCGAATTTTTTCTCCAGCGTTTTGCTGGTCGCAGCATGGGGCTGGTTTTTGTATGAAGGCGTCATCGATCCGCTTGGTGGCATCAACTCGCTCTGGCCCCTGTTTGGTTTAGCGAATCAATTGCTTTCGGTGGTGGCGCTTTGCCTCGGCACAACTCTTCTGATCAAAATGCACAAAACAAAATATCTCTTCGTCACACTGGCGCCGCTTTGCTTCATGTGCGCCGTCACGTTCTCGGCTGGCTATCTCAAAGTCTTTTCGGCCGATCCGCGACTTGGGTTTTTAAGCGGCGCGCGATCAGTTATGCAGCAGGCATCGACTATGGCCGATTCAACGAAGGCTGCCGAGTTGATACGGCAGGCAGGCGTCTGGCGATTGGATGCACTGGTTGCCGTGTTCTTTCTCGTGCTCGTGCTCGGAATCGTGCTCGGCTCCGCGCGACAATGGTGGCAGTTAATGCGCGGAACAAAACGCGGCGTTTTGCACGAAAGTGAATTTGTGCAGATCAGCCCTGCGCAGCTCGCACAATTTTAAATTGAGACAAAATCAAACTGTAGCATCCATCGCTGGCAAATTGTGAGGACTTGCTTTTGGCGAGGATTTTTAGTTCGATCACCATGTGACCCCCGCTGCGGATGACGTGACGTCGCTGAGCGCCATTGGCGGAGGCGCTCATCATGGCCCGCCGGCGTTCACCACTACGCACTGGAGCATGGTGCTGGAGGCGCAGGGTGAATCGCCGGCGGCCCAGGAGGCGTTGGAAAATCTTTGCCGCACTTATTGGCGGCCTATTTACGCTTTCGTTAGGCGAGAGGGTATTGGCCCGGAGGAGGCGAAGGATATCACCCAGGGGTTTTTCGCCCTGATTCTAGAGCGCAAAGATTTCCAGTCCGTGCGACAGGAGAAAGGCCGTTTGCGTTCTTTTCTTCTGGCGTCGCTCAAGCATTTCATGGCGAATGAGCGCCGTGATGCTGCGGCGATCAAACGTGGCGGCGGCCGAACGCTGATTCCGCTCGACGAAGTCGAATCCTACGATTCTGGCGAGTTCGATCGCAGCGACATGCTGAGCGCCGACCTGCTTTATGATCGCCGCTGGGCGTTCACCGTGCTCGACCGGGTGTTCGCGCGCTTGCGCGAGGAATCTCAGAAATCAGCTAACGCGCCGCTGCTGGAGCGGTTGAACACATTGCTCTCTGACGAACCGGATCGCCCGTCGCAAGCGGAAATCGCGTGCGAGTTTGGCATGACCGAGAACGCCGTCAAACAAGCATTTCATCGACTGCGACAGCGTTACCGACAGCTGTTGCGTGAGGAAGTTGCGCACACGGTGGCAACGCCAGCCGAGATTGAAGATGAACTGCGCCATCTCATCGCCGCGTTGCGCTCGTAACCTATTTGGAATTTCCGTGCATTATTAGGTGAAGGGAATGGCCGGACGATGAGAATCACAACGGGCACATTTTGTCGCAAATGCGGAGCAGCCATTCCCCCCAATTCCCCACAGCACTCCTGCGGCGCCTGCCTGCTGGAGACCGGTCTCGGCCCCGACGAACCTGTAGCCGGGGGCGGTGACCCCGGCCGTCCGATGCCGATGTTGATGGATTTCGGCGATTACGAATTGCTCGAGCAAATTGGCCGCGGCGGACAGGGTGTAGTATTTCGAGCACGCCAAAAGAGCCTCAATCGCATCGTCGCGCTCAAAGTCATCGGATTAGGCCATTGGGCCACCAAAGCACACCTCAAACGTTTCCGTCTAGAGGCCGAAGCAGCAGCCAGCTTAGAACATCCCGGTATCGTTCCGATCCACGACGTCGGCGAGCGCGATGGCTCATGCTACTTCAGCATGAAATTCATCGAAGGAGGTCAGCTCGACGAGGTAGTCAAGCGAACCCCGATGTCGATCCGCCAGGCGGCGGAATTGATCGCGAAGCTCGCACGCATTGTTCATTACGCGCATGAACACGGAATTCTCCATCGTGACATCAAGCCGGGAAACATCTTACTCGATGCAAAAGGCGAACCGCATCTGACCGATTTCGGCCTGGCCCGATTAGTCGAATCTGAAAGCAGTGTCACCCAAACATTGGATGTATTGGGCACGCCGAGTTACATGGCGCCAGAACAAGCAGCAGGAAACAACACGGCTGTTAGCAGTAACACAGACGTGTATGGGCTTGGCGCCGTGCTTTACCAATTGCTAACAGGTCAGCCGCCTTTTGCTGGTGGGACAACCTACGAGACCATCAAGCTGCTCTTGGACACCGAGCCACGGCAACCACGCCTCTTAAATCCGAAAATAGATCGCGACCTCAGCACAATTTGTCTCAAATGCCTCGAGAAACATCCAGAGCGACGTTACCCGTCCGCTCTTGCACTGGCCGAAGATTTGGAATGCTGGCTAAAGCATGAACCGATTCAGGCGCGCCGCACGGGAGTTCTCACCCGGGCTAGAAAATGGGTGAGACGCAAGCCAACCAGCGCCCTCCTGGCAGCGTGCCTAGTCGTGATTGCTGCGGCGAGCGGCTGGATCGTTTGGAAAAGTGAATTGATCCGTGGGCCGGTAACAGCTGGAATCGCCGTGCTGCCGTTTGAAAACCTGAGCGAGCAGAAAGAGAACGCGGCTTTTGCCGATGGGGTGCAGGACGACATCTTGACCAAGCTTGCGAAAATCGCCGACTTGAAAGTCATCAGCCGGACCAGCGTCATGGATTACCGCGGCAAACGAAATATGCGCCAGATCGGTAACGAGCTACGCGTATCGCATGTTCTGGAGGGCAGCGTCCGCAGGACCGGCACGCATCTTCATCTGAACGCGCAGTTGATCGACACGCAAACTGATACCCACGTCTGGGTCGAACAATACGACCGTGATTTGAACGACCTGTTCGCAATCCAAAGCGAGATCGCGCAAAAAGTCGCGGGGCAGCTTCATGCCAAAATTCCACCCGCTGAGAAACAGGCCATTGAACGCAAACCGACCGGCGATCTCGTTGCTTTCGATCTTTATTCGCAAGCCAATGATATTCTTTTGTGGAAAAACAGCCGGACAGCGGATTTCGTGCAAGCTATCGATCTGCTGAACCGAGCCGTCGCGCGCGATCCGTCATTCCTCGAAGCGTATTGCCAGCTCGCCTTCGCTCATGATCAGCTTTATTTCGAGCGGATCGACCGCACCCCAGCACGGTTGGCCATGGCGAAGGGCGTGATCGATTCTGCTTTTCGCCTGAAACCGGATTCGGGCGACGCGCACCTTGCACAAGCAGTGCATCTTTATCGAGGTTACCGCGATTATGATGGCGCGCTGGCCGAACTGGAAATTGCCCGCCACACCCTGCCCAATCAGGCGCGAATATTCCGACTGATGGGGATCATTCAGAGGCGTCAGGGGCATTGGGAAGACTCCAGACGAAATTTGGAGCGCGCAGCTGAGCTCGACCCCCGCGACGCAGGCACGCTTGCGATGCTTTCATCGGATTACGCGAGGTTCCGGCGCCATGCGGAAGCAAAGACATGGCTAACCCGCGCAGTAGCTGTCGCCGAACCCGACGACATCTCTATGAAAGTAGCTCTTCCGGAGGGGGAACTGGAAGTCAACGCTGATCCTCGCCCATTGCATCAGGCAATCGACTCCATTCGGGCGACAAATCCCGCCGCTGGGACTATCGCTGAGGATTGGCTCACCTGCGCACTGGCGGAACGTGATGGCGCTGCCGCAACCCAGGCTCTGAGCGCGCTGAAGGAAAACCAAATTCACTTGTGGGACCAGGTTCAATTTAATCGCGCATTTGTTGAAGGCCTGATCGCGCGCGTAATCAACGACGAGCGCAAAGCGCAGTTGGCATTTGCCACCGCGCGCGTCGAGCAGGCGAAAATTGTCGAGGCGCAACCCGATTTCGGCCCGGCCTGGTGTGTGTTGGGCATGATCGACGCCGGCCTCGGCCGAAAAGAGGAAGCGCTGCGAGAAGGCCGCCGCGCACTTGAGCTTCTTCCGTTGGAAAAGGATGCGCTTGTCGGGCAGTACCTCGCCAGATACTTCGCACTGATTGCAGCGTGGGTTGGCGAAAAAGATCTCGCCTGCGAACAGCTTGCCATCGCCGTCCGTCCGCCCAGCAACGTCAGCTATGGTGATTTGAAACTGATGCCGTGGTGGGATCCGCTGCGCGGCGATCCGCGCTTCGAAAAAATCGTCGCTTCTCTCGCGCCGAAGTAATTCTGTAGCGGCAGGCGTGCCGCCTGCATGTTCTCTAAAGCAGCCGACACGGCTGCCTCTACAGTCATCCCGTGACATCTGCGTCATCCGTGGTTGCTCCGCCGTAACCATTTAACGCGGCGAAGCCAACTTTCTGCATAAATCTTACGGAGTACATCAGTGAACGGCCAGAAATGACTACTCACGATGAGGAAGCAAGGAAGGCCAATACAGTGAAAGAAAATAACAGAAGCGCCGCGTCAGTAAGTCCGGAGTTAACCTCGATTTAGCTTGCCTGTAATCGCTTAACTTGCCCAGACTCGCCGCTGGCTAGGACAACAACAGTCAATGGAAGCGAACGTATTCCCCCCGGCTGTACGTCAAACGATGTTCGCCGCTGTTGCCTGCGCTAATCTGCTGATTGCTCCCAACGTTCCCGCTCAAGCAATTGTACCGGCGGCAGTACGATCACCGGCTCCAGTGCAGTTGCCAACGGGTGCGGTTGCCGAAGTGGAACGGGTCATTGTCACAGGCTCAAACATTCCTACCGCGGAAGAGACCGGTCCCAATCCAGTGGATACTTATCGTCCGGCAGACATCGAAAAACTCGGCATTCGCAACTCACAAGACTTGCAAACTTTCCTGCCACAGGAGGCAGGCGGGACCGTCAACCTCAACATGGCTAATGGTGGTGACGGTACTGTGCAGCTGAACTTGCGCGGTCTGTTGCCCAAGGAAACCCTGGTTCTGGTCGATGGAAAACGCGTCGCGTTTGGTTCGTTAGGCGTCGCCGGCTTCAGCCAGGGTGTGGACATCAACCTGATTCCCTTCCCGATGATCGATCACATCGACATCCTGAAGGACGGGGCCTCGGCTGTGTATGGCTCCGACGCGGTTACCGGTGTAGTGAACTTCTTTTTGTTACACAAGTTCCGCGGGGTTGAGATCGGGGGCAGTTATGGGAACACAAACATGGGAGCGTCCAACGACATGGGTGAGTGGGAGGCGTGGCTGAAAGCCGGCACGGGTGATGATAAGACCGACATTGTGGTCATTGCCGATTTCTGGGAGCGTACTGGCGGTCTCTTCAGTCGTGACCGA
>Ga0209377_1002256_pt1 | contig 12576 bp, 10 predicted proteins | sample GraSoiAngelo_141_FD_185898 | JGI IMG/M metagenome (GOLD analysis project Ga0209377, IMG submission 185898) | Grasslands soil microbial communities from the Angelo Coastal Reserve, California, USA - 14_0929_12_40cm (SPAdes) (version 2) | ecosystem: Environmental > Terrestrial > Soil > Grasslands ...
CGATCAGGTCAATGCCGGAGCTCATCGAGCAGATACGCAAGAGCCCCGGCACCCTCAACTTCTCCACTTCTGGCAACGGTAGCATCCTGAACTTCGGCCCACAGTATCTGTTCAGTCTGGCCGGACTCACCAAAGATCATGCGGTCGGCATCCATTACAAGGGCGGAGGCGATGCGACCACATCGCTGCTCGGAAGACAGGTCCAATTCGCGTGCAACAACCTGACCAGCTTCTTTGCGCACCTTAAGTCCGGCACGTTGCGCGCGCTGATGGTTACGACGCCGCAGCGGCTCGTCGACCTGCCGGATGTGCCGACCGCGCGCGAGCTCGGCTGGCCGGACATGGAACGCATTACCGGCTGGACCGCGTTGATGGGCCCCCCGGGGATGGCGAAGGAGGCCGTGGACAAGTGGATCGGGGTGCTCGGCAAGCTGGCGTCGGATTCCGATTGGCTCGCCGGCAACGCCAGGATCGGAGGCATCCCCGCTATCCGTTCGCCCGTCGAGACGGAGCGGTTCGTTCGCGACCAGTACGAGCTTTACAAACGCCTCGCTACGTCGCTGAACATTCGCGAATGAAAAGTCCTCAACCGAGCCCGCGCGCGATGAGCGAGGCGCCGCTCGCGAGCAGCAGGACGCCCACCGCGCGCATCACCATCTCGCGCGAGATCACGCGGAAGATCCGCGACGCGAGGTAGACCGCAAGAAGCCCGGCCGGGATCGCGGCGGCTGCGGTGAGCCACACGCCGTCCTGCATGAGCAGCCCCGTCACCGCGAACGCGACCAGCCGCAGCCCGATGCTGAAGATGGTGGTGAGGGTCATGGTCGCGCGGAACTGCTCCTTGCTGAGCGCGCGGTGCGAGAGGTAGATCGCATACGGCGGCCCTCCCGCGCCGAACAGCGTCCCCGAAAGGCCGCCGCAGAATCCGGCGAGGAACGCCCAGTTCCGGCTGACGGCCGCGGGAGGCCCGCGCCGTGAGAGGCTGTAGATCGCGTAGGCGAGCACGAATGCACCGAGCGCGACAAGCGACGCGTTGCGCGGCAGGTTGACGAGCAGCGTGGTGCCGGTCACTATCCCGACGATCATAAGCGGAACCATGCGCGCGATGTCGCCGAGGATCGCGTTCTTCGGGTTCTCCAGCCCCAGCCTCAGGCCGTTGGCGAAATCGACGACCGCGAACACCGCCAGCGCGAAAGGCAGCGGGACGAAGAAGGTCGCGAGCGGAATCGAGACCAGGGCCGAGCCGAAGCCCGTAAGGCCTTGGATGAAGCCGGCCAAGAACGCGATCGGGGCGAGCGCGAGCGCCGCTTCGGCGCCTTCGAAGATCATCCCGGGCGCCGCGCCCTAGGCCAGCGCCCGAGCGAGCACCTGCGCGACGTGCACTGCCTGCCGCGCCGCTCCGTCGGCGATCTGATGGCGGCAGCTGGTGCCGTCGGCGACGATGAGCGTGTCCTCGCCCGTGGCGCGGATCTTGGGAAGCAGCGCGAGCTCGGCCATCTTCATCGAGACCGCGTAGTGCCGGGCCTCGTAGCCGAAATTTCCCGCCATGCCGCAGCACGACGATTCGATCGTCTCGACTTTCAGCTCCGGAACGAGCGACAGCGCCCGCTGGACCGCGGGCATGGCGCCGAAGGCCTTCTGGTGGCAATGGCCGTGCAGCAGCGCCCGCTTCTCGGCGAGCGGCTTGAGCTCGAGCGAGAGACGGCCGGTTTCGTGCTCGCGCGCGAGGAATTCCTCGAAGAGCAGGGCGCTTTCGGCCAGGGCGTCGGTCTCCCCACCCGGGAGCATCGCTTTGAATTCATCGCGCAGGGTCAGAAGGCAGGAAGGCTCGAGGCCGACGACATCGACCCCGCGCCCCACGTAGGGCTCGAGCGCGGCCAGCACCCGTTGCGCCTCGGCCTTCGCCTGCTCGACCATTCCCGCCGCGAGGAAAGTGCGGCCGCAGCATAGCGGCCGCGAGCCGTCGCTCGCGCGGGCGACATGCACCCCGTACCCGGCCCGGTCGAGCACGGCGAGTGCCGCGCGCGCGTTTTCCGGCTCGAAGTAGTTGCTGAACGTATCGACGAAGAGCACGACCTCGCCGGACTTCCCTTCGCTGCTCGATCGGCGCAGCGAGCTGAGGAACGAGCGGCGCCACTTCGGCAGGGAGCGCCGGGCTGCGAAGCCGAAGGCGCGCTTGCCCATCCTCTGGACCGCGTTCGCCGTCCGCGGGAAGCGCGAGGCCAGAGGGCCGTAGCGGGGCAGGTAGGCGATCAGCCTGTCCTTCATCGCATAGCCGTGGCGCGCGTGATAGTGATGCAGGAACTCGATCTTCATCTTCGCCATGTCCACGCCGGTCGGGCATTCCCGCCTGCAGCCCTTGCAGGACACGCACAGATCGAGGGTCTCGTACATCTCGTCCGAGGTGAAGGCACCGGGGCCGAGCTGGCCGGAGAGCGCAAGGCGCAGCGAGTTGGCGCGCCCGCGGGTGAGGTGCCGCTCGTCGCCGGTCGCGCGGAAAGACGGGCACATCGTTCCGGCGTCGAACTTGCGGCAATGCCCGTTGTTGTTGCACATCTCGACCGCAGCGGCGAAACCCTCGCTCGCCGCGCCCGGCACGCTCCACTCGCTCCAGTCGAGCACGGTGTCCAGGCGCTCGGCCGCATATCCCGGCTTGAACCGGAAAAGCGTCCGGTCGTCCTGCTTCGACGGGCGCACGATCTTTCCCGGGTTCATGAGCGCTTTGGGATCGAAAAGGTCCTTGATCTCGGCGAGCGCCGCGGCAAGGCGCGGACCGATGATGGGCTCGATCCACTCCGAGCGCACCAGCCCGTCGCCGTGCTCCCCCGAATACGCGGCGCCCTTGTATTTTTTCACCAGAGCGCAGGCCTCCTCCGCGATCGCCCGCATCTTGTTTGCGCCGTCCGACTTCATGTTCAGGATGGGCCGCACATGCAGCGTACCGACCGAGGCATGCGCGTACCACGTGCCTTCGGTGCCGTGCTTGCGGAAGACCTGCGTCAGGGAATCGGTGTACTCGGCGAGGTTTTCCAGGGGGACCGCGCAATCCTCGATGAAGGAGACGGGTTTGCCGTCGCCTTTCATCGACATCATGATGTTCAAGCCTGCCTTTCTCACCTCCCACACGTCCCGCTGGAGCGCGGCGTCGATGATGCGGATCACGCTGCCGGGACTCCCCAGGTCGGCCATAAGCGCGGCGAGCCGCTCGAGCTTGTCGGCAGGCCCATCGCGATCGTCTCCGACGAACTCGACCAGCAGGATCGCGTCGGGATCGCCGCGGACGAATTTCTCCACGACTGCGCGGTAGGCCGGGTTGCTGCGCGCAAGGCCGATCATCGTTCGATCCACCAGCTCCACCGCGGTCGGCGACAGTCTGACTATGTGCTGCGGCGCTTCCATCGATTGCCGGAAAGTCCCGAAATGGCACACGCCCAGGGTCCTGAACCTGGGCAGGGGCGAGAGCTTCAGATGGATCCGCTTGGAGTAAGCGAGCGTGCCTTCGGAGCCGACCAGTAGCTGCGCGAAGTTCCATTCGCCGCGAGGCTTCACGAGATCCAGGTTGTAGCCCTGCACACGTCGCAGCACTTTCGGCCAGCGCGCTTCGATTTCGCCGGCCTCACGCTCCGCGATGGCGCTCACGTTCTTCGCGAGCTCGACGTAGCGCGCATCGCCGGAGAGCCGCGAAATATCCGCCGGCACCACGCCGAAGTGGTGCTCGCTGCCGTCGGCGAGCAGCGCGTCGATCCCGAGCACGTTGTGCACCATGTTGCCGTAGCGGATCGAACGCGAGCCGCAGGAGTTGTTGCCGGCCATGCCGCCGAGCGTCGCCTGCGCGCTCGTGGACACGTCCACCGGGAACCACAGCCCGTGCCGCCGCAGCTGAGCGTTCAGGCCGTCGAGCACGACCCCGGGCTGCACCACGGCGGTGGCAGCCTCCTTGTCGAAGGAAACGATCTTGTTGAGGAATTTACTGTGGTCGATGACGAGGGCGGCGCCCACCGTCTGGCCGCATTGCGAGCTGCCCGCACCCCGTGCGAGAACGGGCACGCCCTCTTCCACGGCGATCTGCAGCGCAGCTTTCGCGTCCTGCTCGGTCTTCGGCACGACCACGCCCACCGGGTCGATCTGATAGATCGAGGCGTCGGTGGAGTAGCGACCGCGGCTCGCGAGGTCGAACAGGACTTCGCCTTCGATCTCGCGCCGCAAGCGGGCCGCGAGCGCGCTATCGCCTGAGCGCGGATGAAATGAAACGGGGGAGACCGTCGAAGGCGCGCGGTCCATGCGTCACGCGGCCGCGGATTCCTTCTCGGCTTCGAGCATCGCGTCGAGCAGCACCTCGGGCGGCTGCGCTCCCTCGACCGCGAGCCGCTTGTTGAAGATAAAGAAGGGCACGCCGTTCACGCCCATGGCGCGCGCCTTGTCTTCCTCCTCGGCCACGGCGCGTCGCAGCGTCTCATCCGCGAGAGCGGCCTCCGCTTCCTTGCGGTCCAGTCCCGCCTGCGACGCGACGCGGACGAGCGTCCCGGCGTCGGTGAGGTCGAAGCCGTCCACAAAAAAGGCCTGCATCAGCGCTTCCTTCACCGCGGGCTGGACGCCGCTGGCGCGCGCGCGCTCGATCAGCGCGTGCGCGGCGAGCGTGTTCGGCTGGCGCTCGATCTTGTCGAAGGCAAAGGCGATGCCGAGCGGCTTGCCCGCCTGCACCAGGCGGTCGTGGGCGCTGTAGCCGCGCGCGCCGAATTTCTTCGCGATGTAGTCGGCGCGGGCGATGCCCTCGCGCGGCACGTCGGGGTTCAGCTCGAAGGGATGGTAGGTGACCTGGGGCGCCGCGGCTGCGGGATTGCGCGCGCCGTACAGCTCGAGCGCGGCCTCCAGGCGTCTCTTGCCGATGAAGCACCAGGGACAGACCACGTCAGAGATGATGTCGATGCTGAGCGTCATGGGGATTTCCTTCGGACCGCGTGCTCCATGATACCGCAGCCTTGAGCTAAATCATGGAGGCCGGGAGCTTTTCCGATAAACTAGCCGTCCGTCCATCATAAGCGAACACCTTATGCCTTACCGGAGCGGGCGCCATTTCCTGCAGATCCCCGGGCCGACCAACGTGCCCGACCGGGTTCTGCGCGCGATCGACCGCGCCACGATGGATCACCGCGGCCCCGAGTTCGGGAAGATTGGGCTTGAGATTCTCGAGGGCTTGAAGGCGGTGTTCCAAACGAAGCAGCCCGTGGTGATCTATCCGGCGTCGGGCACCGGCGCCTGGGAGGCGGCGCTCGTCAACACGCTCTCGCCGGGCGATCGCGTCCTGATGTTCGAGACCGGCCATTTCGCCTCGCTGTGGCACAAGATGGCGACCAAGCTCGGCCTCTCGGTCGACCTCGTCCCCACCGACTGGCGGCGCGGCGTCGACCCGGCCGCGGTCGAAGCCAAGCTCAGGGAAGACCGCGAGCACCGGATCAAGGCCGTGTGCGTGGTGCACAACGAGACTTCGACCGGGGTCGCGAGCCGTATCGGCGCGATACGCAAGGCGATCGACGCGGCGGGACACCCCGCGCTCTACATGGTCGACACGATCTCCTCGCTCGCCTCGATCGACTATCGCCACGACGAGTGGGGCGTAGACGTCACCGTCGCGGGCTCGCAGAAAGGCCTGATGCTGCCGCCGGGCCTGTCGTTCAATTGCGTGAGCGAAAAGGCGGGCAAGGCATCGCGGTCGGCGAAACTCCCGCGCTCGTACTGGGCCTGGGACGAGATGCTTTCCAACAACAAGAGCGGCTACTTCCCCTACACGCCGGCGACCAATCTGCTCTACGGCCTGCGCGAATCGCTTGCGATGCTCGAGGAGGAAGGCCTGCAAAACGTCTTCGCCCGCCACGCTCGCCACGCGGAGGGCACGCGGCGCGCGGTGCGCGCCTGGGGCCTGGAGATCCTGTGCGCATCGCCCGAGGAATACTCGAACTCGCTCACCGCGGTGATGATGCCCGCCGGCCACGACGCCGACGCGCTGCGCAAGATCATCCTCGAAGCCTACGACATGTCGCTCGGCACCGGCTTGGGGAAGCTCGCGGGGAAAGTATTCCGGATCGGGCACCTCGGCGACTTCAACGATCTGATGCTCGCGGGCACCCTCGCCGGCATTGAAATGGGGTTTGCGCTCGCCGGGGTGCCGCACAGAAAAGGCGGGGTGCTCGCGGCGCTCGATCACCTTGCCGAGAGCGCGCGGGCCGCCCCGCGCAAGGCCGCTTGAATTGCTCACCGCATCCGCGGACACACGCGGGGGTCTTTTCCGAGGAGGAGTCATGAAATTCGCAAAATGGAGCACGCTTGCGTTGTTCGCACTGACGGCGGCGCCCGCCCTCGCGTGGGAACCATCCAAGCCGGTCGAAATCGTCGTCGCCGCGGGCGCGGGCGGCGCCTCCGACCAGATGGCGAGGATGATGCAGGCCGCGATCCAGAAGAACAACCTCATGAAGCAGCCCATGGTGGTGTCGCTCAAGGGCGGCGCGTCGGGCGCGGAGGCGCTGATCTACATGAAGTCGGGGGCCGGCGACCCCCACAAGGTGCTGATCGCCTATTCGCTCATCTACATGCTGCCGCTCTCGGCCAAGATCCCGTTCAACTGGCGCGAGCTCACGCCGGTTTCCGTCATCGCGCTCGACCAGTTCGTGCTGTGGGACAACACCACGCTGCCCCACAAGAGCGTGAAGGAATTCATCGCGGCCGCCAAGGGGGCCAACCCGCCGTTCAAGATGGGCGGGACCGGCTCCAAGCGCGAGGACCATGTCCTCACCGTCTTCCTCGAGAAGCGGACGGGCGCCAAGTTCGCCTACCTGCCGTACAAGTCGGGCGGCGAGGCGGCGACTCAGCTGGTCGGCAACCACACCCAGTCGAACGTCAACAATCCTTCGGAGAATCTCGAAGTCTGGCGCGCCGGCCAGGTGCGCGCTCTGTGCGTGTTCGACAAGGAGCGCATGCAGTACAAGAGCAAAGTCACCGACGCCATGTCGTGGAACGACGTCCCGACCTGCAAGGAGGAAGGCATCGACGTGCAGTACCTGATGCTGCGCGCCATGTTCCTGCCGGGCAAGGTGGCCCCCGAGCAGACCGCGTTCTACGTCGACCTGTTCAGGAAGCTGACGCAAACCTCGGAATACAAGGACTACATGGAGAAGCAGGCGCTGAAGCCCGTCTTCCTCACCGGGAAGAGCATGCTCGATTTCCTGGAAGAGGACGACGCGCTCAACAAGAACCTGATGACCGAGGCGGGCTTCGTCGCGAACTAAGTGGCAAAATCCCAAGACGAGATCGTCGTCGAGGACCCCGCCGCTCCGGCGGGCGACTCGCCGGCGGTGGCGAGCACCCGCGCCGTCGACATCGTCGTTTCGCTGCTGCTGCTGGCGTTCGCCGGGGTGCTCGCTTTCGACAACTGGCGCACCGGCATGGGGTGGGACGCGACCGGCCCGCAGGCCGGCTACTTCCCGTTCTATCTCTCGGTGATCCTCGCCGCCGCCAGCGTCTGGGGTCTCGCCAAGGAGCTCTTCGCCCGCGGGCAGGCGAGCGCAAGCTTCGTCACGCGCGCGCAGCTTCGCCGCGTGCTGCAGGTATTCGTACCGACGCTGCTCTTCTGCCTCTTTACCCAATGGCTCGGGCTCTACGTGGCGAGCTTCCTGCTGATCGCCGGCTTCATGGTGCTCGTCGGACGCATCGCGGCCTGGAAGTCTCTGCTCACGGCGTTTCTCTTCTCGCTCGCCATGTTCGTCACCTTCGAGATCGCTTTCGACGTGATCATGCCCAAGGGCCCGATCGAATCACTCTTCGGGCGCTAGGCGATGGAGGCTTTCGGGCTTCTCGTCTACGGCTTCAGCGTCCTGCTGACCTGGAAGATCCTCGCCCTGATGATGGTGGGCCTCGTGCTCGGCATCTTCGTGGGGGTGCTTCCCGGTCTCGGTGGGCCGAACGGGGTCGCGATTCTGCTGCCTCTCACCTTCACGATGGATCCGACCTCGGCCATCGTCATGCTCTCGTGCATTTACTGGGGGGCGCTTTTCGGTGGCGCGATCACATCGATCCTGTTCAACATCCCGGGCGAGGCCTGGTCGGTGGCCACCACCTTCGACGGCTATCCGATGGCACAGCAAGGCAAGGCGGCCGAGGCGCTGACCGCGGCTTTCACCTCGTCCTTCATCGGCTCGCTGGTTGCCGTGCTGCTGATCACTTTCCTCGCGCCCGGAATCGCCTCCTTTGCGTTGAGATTCGGGCCGCCGGAATTCTTCGCAGTCTATCTGCTCACTTTCTGCTCCTTCGTCGGCCTGGGGCGCGAGGAGAAGCACAAGACCATCATCTCCATGGCGCTCGGCCTGTTGCTCGCGGGCGTCGGCATGGACACGGTCTCCGGCCAGCTGCGCATGACTTTCGGTTTCGACGAGCTGCTGCGCGGCATCAACTTCCTGGTGGCGGTGATCGGCCTGTTCGGCATCAGCGAGATCCTGCTGACGATGGAGGAGCGGCTCGCGCTGCGCGGCCACGCCGCCAGCATCAGCCTGCGCGTGGTGCTGAAAGTGTGGAAGGAAATGCCGCGCTACTGGGTGACGCTCTTGCGTTCCTCGGCAATCGGATGCTGGCTCGGCATCACGCCGGGCGGCGCGATCGCCGCCTCGTTCATGAGCTACAACCTCGCCAAGCGCTTCTCCAAGGACAAGGAGTCGTTCGGCAAGGGACGCATCGAGGGCGTGTTCGCGCCGGAGACGGCGGCGCACGCCTCCGGCACTTCCGCGCTTCTGCCGATGCTCGCGCTCGGCATCCCGGGCTCGGGCACGGCGGCGATCCTGCTCGGCGGCCTGATGGTTTGGGGGCTCAACCCCGGGCCGCTCCTCTTCGTCGAGCACAAGGGCTTCGTCTGGGGCCTGATCGCCTCGATGTATCTCGGCAACGTGGTCGGTCTTATCCTCGTGCTCACCACCGTGCCGATATTCGCCGCCGTCCTGCGCGTGCCCTTCTCGGCGATCGCGCCGATGATCGTGGTGTCCTGCGCGATCGGAGCCTACGCGATCCAGAACGCCATGTTCGACATCTGGCTGATGCTCCTCTTCGGCGTCGTCGGCTACGTATTCAAGAAGATCGGCATTCCGCTTGCGCCGTTCACGCTCGCGCTCGTTCTCGGTAACCGCGCCGAGGACTCATTCCGCCTGTCGATGATCGGCTCGGGCGGAGACATGCGCGTGTTCTGGTCGAACGGCCTGGTCGGCTCGATCACCACGCTCGCGCTCGTCCTGCTCCTCTGGCCGCTGATCGGCGGCGCGTTCGGCAGGATGCGGAGCGCTTTCGCCAGGAAGACAGCAACGGGAACGGCTGATGTCAGGTGAAATCCTTCTCGCCCGCGAAGGCGACATCGCCACCGTCACGCTCAGCAACCCGGCCAGGCTGAACGCGCTCGGCCTCGATTCGTGGAAGCAGCTGGGGGAAGTCATGCGCGAGCTCGACGCCGACAAGGCCTTGCGCTGCGTCGTGATACGGGGCGCGGGCGACAAGGCCTTTGCCGCGGGCGCGGACATCTCCGAGTTCGAAACCACGCGCAGGAGCGCGAAGAGCGCAAAAAAATACGGCGCAGTGCTCGAGGCGACGATGGGCGCGATCGCGCGCTGCCGTCACCCCATCGTGGCGATGATCCACGGCGTCTGCGTCGGGGGGGGACTCGAAGTCATCACGCAGTGCGACCTGCGCATCTGCGGAGCCTCGAGCCGTTTCGGCATCCCGATCAAGAACCTCGGCCTCGTCGTCGGCTATGGCGAGATGCAGGGGCTGATCGCTCTCGTCGGCCGCGCCGTCGCGCTCGAGATCCTGCTCGAAGGCCGCGTGTTCGGGGCCGAGGAAGCGAAAGACAAGGGCCTGGTGAACCGCGTCGTGCCCGACGACAAAGTCGAAGAGGAATCGATCGCGGCCGCCCGGCGCATCGCCGACGGCGCGCCGCTCGTCGCGCGCTGGCACAAGAAATTCGCGCGGCGCCTCGCCAACCCCCGCCCGCCCACCGCGGCCGAGCGCGACGAGGCCTACGCCTGCTTCGACACCGAGGACTTCAGGATCGGCGTGAAGGCGTTTCTCGCGAAAAAAAAACCGGAGTTCAAAGGCAGGTAGCGAGGTTTTCCGCGGGAAGGAACAGCGATCGGGAGTCCGCTTGAAACCTCGCCTGGACTAGAATCACGCTTCAACGACCGCGCCGAGGCGGTCAGCCTCAGGAGGAGAAAACCATGGCACGCAAGGATCCGGGTCCTCAGGTCGATCGCCGCAAGTTTCTGACCGGAGTCGCCGCGGCCGGCGCCGCGACCGCCGCAGCGACGATGAGCACGCCCGTCACGCGCGCCGCGGAACCGGCCCCTGCAGCGCGCGTCCCCTCGGCGCTGCCGCCTTCCATGCACGTCGCCCAGGCCGAGACCGGAACGCCGCGCGAGCCGGCGCGCGTCCCGGGCATCCCCGGGTCGGACTTCATGGTCGACGTCGTCAAGACGCTCGGAATCAAGTACCTGCCGGCGAACTGCGCCTCGAGCTACCGCGCGATCCACGAGTCGCTGATCAACTACGGCGGCAACAAGCAACCCGAATTCCTCACCTGCATGCACGAGGAATCCGCTGTAGCCATGGCGCACGGCTACTTCAAAGTCGCCGGCAAGCCGCTGATGACGCTGTGCCACGGCACCGTGGGCCTGCAGCACGCCACCATGGGCATCTACAACGCGTGGTGCGACCGCGTGCCGGTGATCGTCGTCGGCGGCAACGACATGGACGCCGCGACCCGGCCGCCGGGCGTGCCCACCTTCCACTCGGCGCAGGACATCAACGCGCTGGTGCGCGACTTCACCAAGTGGGACGACACGCCGGTGTCGCTGCAGCATTTCGCGCAGTCGTTCGTGCGCGCCTACAAGATCGCGATGACCCCGCCCTACGGGCCGGTGATGATCTCGCTCGACGCGGGGCTGCAGCAGGAGCCCATGAAGGATCACGGCGAGAAGCCGTATGTCCCGCGCTACGTGCCGACCGCGCCGCCGCAAGGCGACTCGGGCGCGGTGAAGGAGGCGGCGAGGCTGCTCGCCGCCGCGCAGAACCCGCTGATCGTCGCCGACCGCGCGGCGCGCACGCCGAACGGCATGAGGCTGCTGGTGCAGCTCGCGGAAACGCTGCAGGCGCGGGTGATCGACCAGGGCGGCCGCATGAACTTCCCGCGGACGCATTACCTCTCCGCGCCGCCGACCGCCGTAAGCAGCGCCGACGTGATCCTCGGCCTCGAGCTCTCGGATTTCTGGGCGACGGTGAACTCGTACACTGACAATGCGGGGAACGGCGGTATCGGCACCAATTCGACGCGCATCAAGCGCGACACCAAGCTCATCAGCATCAGCTCGGTCGAGCTGAACACCAAGGCGAACTACCAGGACTTCCAGCGCTTCCAGGTCATCGACGTGCCGATGGCGGGCGACGCGGAAGCGACGCTGCCCGCGCTCATCGAAGCGGTGAAAGCGGCGATTCCCAACGACCGCAAAGGGGCGATCGCTGCGCGCGGCGAGGCCGCGAAGAAGGCTTACGCCGAGGGCAAGGAGCGCACCCGGGCGGCGGCGGCGCTCGGCTGGGACGCGAGCCCGGTGAGCACCGCGCGCCTGTGCATGGAGGTGTACGCGGCGGTCAAGGATCTCGACTGGTCGCTGGTCGCCTCCGAGGGCAACGTCAGCAACTGGCCGAACCGCCTCTGGCCGATGGAGAAATACCACCACTGGCTCGGGCGCTCGGGCGGCTACGGCGTAGGCTACGGCGCGCCGGCCTCCGTCGGCGCCGCGCTCGCCAACCGCGACCTCGGCCGGTTCTCAGTGTCCATCCAGTCCGACGGCGACCTGATGTACGCCCCGGGCGTGCTGTGGACCGCGGCCAAACACAAGATCCCGTTGCTCGCAGTGATGCACAACAACCGCGGCTATCACCAGGAGGTGATGCACGTGCAGCGCCTGTCCAACTTCCGCAATCGCGTCGCAAACTACGGAGGCGACATGGGCCCGGTCGGCACCCGCATCGAGAACCCGGACATCGAGTACCACAAGCTCGCGGAAAGCATGGGCTGGTGGGCGAAGGGGCCGATCAAGGACCCGGCGCAGCTCGGGCCCGCGCTGAAAGAGGCCGTAAAAGTGGTGCAGGCGGGGCAGCCCGCGCTGCTCAACGTGTGGACGCAGCCGCGATGAGCACGGAACTACGGTTCGCGCTCGTCCTGGCCGGCATCCTCTTCAACCAGGCGGCCACCGCGGCGGGGTCGGCCGAGAAGGGCAAGGCCGCCTACGTGCAGCACGGCTGCTGGCAGTGCCACGGCTTCGCGGGCCAGGGCGGCGTCACCGGCCCGAAGCTCGCTCCGAATCCGATGCCGCCCGAGGCGCTCTCGGCGTTCGTGCGCAACACCCGCGGCGCGATGCCGCCCTACCAGGCAGCGATCCTCTCGGATGGGGACCTCGCCGACATTCACGCCTATCTGCTGTCGATCCCGAAAGCGCCGGACTACAAGAGCATTCCACTGCTCAACCACTAGGGAGCCTCGCCTTTTACCCCTAG
>Ga0209377_1002258_pt1 | contig 12573 bp, 12 predicted proteins | sample GraSoiAngelo_141_FD_185898 | JGI IMG/M metagenome (GOLD analysis project Ga0209377, IMG submission 185898) | Grasslands soil microbial communities from the Angelo Coastal Reserve, California, USA - 14_0929_12_40cm (SPAdes) (version 2) | ecosystem: Environmental > Terrestrial > Soil > Grasslands ...
CACTTGGCGGACTCCCCTGGCGTTCAGTACGTTCGGCTCGGCTTCGGTGCTGTCCCTAGCCCCGTCGCCGCCGCCTTGTAACTAGCGGCAACCTCCCCTGGAAGGCTCGTCGTTCAAATATCGGCCATGACTCCGGAGGGCTTTTGCGCTAAACTATTTGCCCGCCCTTGGAAGGTGGAGTTATGAGGTACGTCCTTTCAAGTTCTTCTTGCCCCGACTGTGGGAGCTCGCAGATTGCAAGATCCCGGACGAGAGGCTGGTTCGAGTTTATTCTTCGCTGGCTGTTCCACGTGAAACCCTATCGCTGCCTGATGTGTGACTACAGGCACTTCCGTTTCCGGACCGCACACTCCCACCACCAACCGCTGCCCACGGCCCCCAAATAACCCCGCGCCCGACTCCTTTTGTCCCCCTGACAGGGCTATCCCAGCTGAAGACCTGCATTGACACCTCCCTCGCGCGCGGCTTACACTGATTTTTCAATTGGCAGGCAAGGGAAGCGGGGAAGGCCGTGCGAATCGGCCGCGGTCCCGCCACTGTGATCGGCTGAATCAGCCGTAAGCCAGGCCACCCTCCCGTGCCGCAGAGGCCCGCGCTCTTCGCGAGAAAGAGCGAAGCCGCAAGCCCCCGGGCGTCTCGCGGGGCTTTTTTGTTTCCTGCGGATTTGTCGTCGTGGGAGATTTTGCAAGAGGGCATACTCCGTGATAGATGACCCCTCGCAAGAGAGAATACTTTGCAAGTGATAACACGCCCGCTCCTCCGCTCTGCAGCTTGCGCTGCGATAAGCTTCTTTTTGTGCGCAGCGGCGCCCTCCCACGCGCAAAATGCTGCCACGCCCTCTCCGGTATCTCCTGCTTCCCGGGAAGTTGTGGATGAGGTGGGCCGCACTATAAGCGTTCCCCAGCCTGTGCGCCGCATCGTTTCTTTGGCGCCAAGCTTGACGGAAACCGTCTATGCGCTCGGCTTGCAGGATCGTTTGGTCGGCGACACGGATTATTGTGATTACCCTCCCGATGCCCAGAAAAAAACCAAAGTAGGCGGCGGAATCAACCCCAGCTTGGAGGTGATCGCCGCACTCCATCCGGATTTGGTTCTCGTGACGAAAGGATTCAATCTCCCCGAAACGGTGCATTCTCTCGATGAGCTGGGAATTCCTTCCTACGCCACCGATCCGCACACCGTAGATGACATCGTCCATTCCACAAAAAAGCTTGCAGAGCTGCTGGGCGTTCCTGATGCCGGCGTGGCGGTTGCCGACGAGATGGAGCATCGCCTCGGCGATCTCCAGCGCCGCATCGGCACATTGCCCCCGAAGCACGTCCTTTTTGTGGTTTGGACTCAACCTCTCATCTCCGCAGGCCGGCACACTTTCCTCGCGGATGCTTTGCGCCACGCCGGCGCTGTTTCTATCGTGGATTCCGCACAGGACTGGCCTCACGTGAATCTGGAAGAAGTCGCCCGGCTGCAGCCCGATTTTCTGGTTTTCGCGGATTCCCATTCGGAGTCCGCTTCCCGCGAGATGGAAGCGCTCGCCACACTCCCCGGATGGCGCATCCTGAACGCGGTCAGCAATCGGCGTTACGCGGTGATTAGCGATGCGGTGAACCGGCCCGCACCGCGCATCGTCTCGGCGATCGAGGACCTGGCTCGTCAGTTACATCCAGAAGCGTTCGCAGAAAAGCCCGGCGACGCAAAGGAAAAAATCGAAAAAGAGATGGCTCCCGCGCGTCCGCTGCATTTCTCGCCTTCTTCTGTTGTCTGGAATGTCCCGGTGCATGACGACCTCAGTTCTTCCGGAGGCTGCGCATGCGGCCGCTGACGCTCCGCAGGCTGTTTCTTCAGTGCCTGATCCTAGTCGTGATCTTGCTCGTCGTTGTGGTCATCGCCATCAAGTTTGGCGCGGTCCCGGTTTCTCTCTACGCGCTCGGCCGCGACTGGCTGCGCGTCATGCTCGGCAAGAGCAGCCAGATCTCCAGCGATTACGGCTTGGTTGTGCAGAATATCCGTTTGCCGCGGATTGTTCTCGGCATCATGGTCGGCGCGTCCCTTTCTGTCGCGGGGACCAGCTTCCAAGCGCTGTTGCGCAATCCTCTCGCCGATCCCTACGTTCTCGGCGTTTCCAGCGGCGCAGCCCTGGGCGCCATTCTCGCGCTGATTGCGGAGCCTCATCTGACCCTTCCGCCTGCCTTCGCCGCCATGCTGACTCCGTTCGGCGCCTTTCTCGGAGCCGCCGCGACCATTGCCGGCGTTTATTTTCTCGGCCGCCGTCAAGGCCAGATTGACAGCACTACGCTTCTTCTCGGCGGGGTCATCACTGCCTCGTTTCTGTCCGCCATTATCATGTTCTTGATGAGCACCATCACCAGCGGCAATACCCGCGGCATGGCCTTCTGGCTCATGGGCAATCTTTCCACTTCCTTTCAGAAAAGTGTTTATTGGATTCTTGCGGTCGGCTTTTTTGCTGCTACAGGGGCGATTTACACTACGGCAAACGATTTGAATCTTCTTCTCGCCGGCGAAAAAGAAGCCATGCATCTGGGCGTGGACGTTCCGCGCGTCCGGCTGGTTGTCTACATTGCCGCATCGCTTCTGACTGGCCTCGCCGTTTCCGTCAGCGGCGCCGTCGGTTACGTCGGCCTAATCGTTCCCCACGTGATGCGCCTTATTTTCGGCTCGGACCATCGCACCTTGCTGCCTACCGCCGCACTTGGTGGGGCCATTGCCGTCGTTTTTGCGGATACTCTCGCGCGCACGATTGTGGCTCCGGCGGAACTTGCCGTTGGCGCGGTCACCGCCGTCGTCGGTGCGCCGCTCTTCATCTATCTCCTGCACCGGAGGCTCGCATGAGCAGCGGCTCCGCTCTCGCACGCAACCCCTCCGAACCCGCGCGCTTGGGCCACGAGATACGCCTGGCCGTCGAGCAGGTCAGCTACGCCTATTCCGCAAATCCCGCGCAAGCTCCGCTCTTCACGCTCGAAGCCACGAGCTTTCAAGGCAGGTCCGGCGAAATCGTGGCCATTCTCGGCCCCAACGCCAGCGGCAAGTCCACTCTGCTTCAATTGATCGCCGGCGTTCTCCAGCCGCTTTCGGGACGCATCCTTCTCAACGGCTTTGTCACGCACTCCCTGAGCCCGCGGACCCGCGCGCAACGCATCGCCATGGTGCAGCAGGAGAGCCGCCTGCTTTTTCCTGCGCGCGCCTGGGAATTTGTACTCCAGGGCCGCCATGCGCACGGCCGCTCGCTACGTTTCGAATCCGAGGACGATGTGCTTATCGCAAAAAACGCACTCGTCCAAGTTGGCGCTGCGGATCTAAGCGACCGTTGGATGGATCAGATCTCCGGCGGTGAAAAACAACGCGTCATTCTCGCGCGCGCCTTGGCGCAGCAGCCGCTCCTTTTGTTGCTGGACGAACCCACTCTGCATCTCGACATTGCCGCGCAGGTGGGCCTTCTGGACGCTCTGCGGCGGCTGGCCGCAGAAAATCGCTATACCGTGGTCATTGTCACTCACGAACTGAATCTCGCCGCGGAATATGCGGATTCCGTGGTGCTGATGCAGCGAGGCCGCTGCCTGCGTGTGGGCCCGCCGGCGGCTATTTACCAGCGTGAATTGCTCGAACAGGTATTCCAGACGCAGCTCAGCGTGGAGATGCGCGCCAACGGGCGGCCTCACGTCACGGTATTGTCTGCAACGTAGCTGTTGGCAGTATTTCTCGTCCACCCCAACCCTGCGGCGCCGTTCCGCAGACCACATTCACCGCGGACTTCGTGCTCGGGAAGACGGTTCCAAGCCGTCGCCGCCGCGCGACTGTAAGGCGGAAGTCGCTCACCTTGTGAGCGCTTGAAAAAAAGTTCGCAGACCACTGCTCTTTCGCGGGAAGGCTGCGAGCTGGTAGTACCGCCAAGCCAGGAGACCGGCGAAGTCTGCAGCCTGTGCGCTCTTCACCCGCGCCCAGGACAACCTTCAGGCTCCCGCGCGTGAGGGAGCGGAGGACAAAATGAAAACCATTCTTCTTCGTTCTGCTTTTCTTTCTCTCGCAGTTTTCGCCGTCAGCATTTCCTTGCAATCTCAGACCGATTCTTCCGATGCCAGTCTCGCCGGTAAGCTTACCGATCTTTCCGGTTACGGCGTGGGCGGCGTTCGAATCACCGCGCAGCTCGAAAATGCTTCCAGTGCGTCCGTCGCGTCAGCGGCTTCCGGTCCCGATGGCGCCTATCTCTTGCGCCTACCACCCGGCCGCTACCGCATTCATTTCCAGCGCGCTTCTTTCGCGCCGCGCGACTTCGTCCTCGATTTGGCTGCGGCCGAAAACCGCACGCTCGACGTGCGTCTCGATCTCGAGCGCGTTTCCGAGAACGTCGTGGTCACCGCCAACGCCCAGCCGCTCGAGCTCGACCGCACTCCCGCGTCTGTGGATCTCCTCGGCCGCCAGGAAATCGAGCAGCGCCAGGCGGTTTCTCTCCCCGATCTTCTGGCCACGCAAACGGGCGTCAGCCTCGCTCGAACCGGCACCATCGGCGGACTCGCTACCCTCTTCATCGATGGCGGCAATTCGAATTTCACCAAAGTGCTCGTTGACGGAACTCCGGTCAACGAACCTGGCGGCACCATCAATTTTTCGAATCTCACCCTGGACAACGTCGACAAAGTCGAAATCGTTCACGGCGCCGAAAGCGCCCTCTACGGCACCGACGCCATGTCCGGCGTGATCCAAATCTTCAGCCACCGCGGCGCAACGCGCATCCCTGAAGTCAATCTCTTCGCGGAAGGCGGCAGCTTTTCATCTGCTCGCGGCGGCGCGCAATTCAGTGGGCTCCTCGGCGGCTTCGACTATTCCGCCGCCGGCTCCTATTTTCAAACCAGCGGCCAGGGCGTGGACGACGCTTTCTTGAACCGCAGCTTCGCCGGTAATTTGGGTTACCGCTTTTCCGATTCGAATCAGCTTCGCCTCACCGTCCGCAACAACTCGAGCTTTGCCGGCACTCCCGGCCAGACACTCTTTGCCTCCACCGTTCCTTTCGCAGTGGATGCCACCGCCTTTGACAATCTGAAGCAGCTTTCGAGCAATCTCACCTGGTCCTTCAGCACCGGCTCGCACTGGACGCATCGCCTCTCCGGCATGGAATCACGCATCCTCGACACCAACGCGTTCCCCGATTTCAGTTTTTTCGCCGCCGATCAATTCAATCGCTCCGGCCTGCTCGAGCAGTCCACGTATTCTTTCCGTCAGGGCGCTGCCACTGCCGGCTATCAATACGAAGTTGAAAACGCGTTTCCCAACAGCCTTGGCGGCACGCATGCCCGCCGCAACAACCAAGCCGGCTTTCTCGACGCACGCTGGCAGCCCGCCTCGCGGCTCACGCTCAGCGCTGGTGCCCGCGCGGAAGCCAACTCCAATTTCGGCGCACGCGTTGTCCCCCGCGCCGGCGTAGTCTATGCGCTGCGCTATTCCCAGGGATTTTGGGGCGACACTCGCGCGAGGCTTTCCTATGGCCAGGGCATCGAAGAGCCAAACGTTTTCGAATCCTTTAGCACCGACCCTTGCAATCCCGGGAATCCATCATTACGTCCGGAACGCAGCCGCACCCTTAACGTCGGCTTGGACCAGTTCTTCAGTGCCAGCCGCTTTCGTGTTTCCGCCAGTTTCTTCACGAACGAATTTCGCGATCTCATCAATCAAACTGTCGGGCCGGCCAATTCCTCCTGCTTCACCGGTAACGAAATGCTTTTCTTCAACACCGATCTGTCGCGCGCTCGCGGCGTGAACTGGTCCGGTGAGGCCCACCTCAATCACTGGCTCACGGTGAAAGCGAACTACTCCTTCGATGATTCGCGCGTGCTCAAGACGGTCCCCAACGCTCCTGCCGTCGAGCAGCCCGGCAATCATCTTCTCCGCCGCCCGGTTAATTCCGGCAATCTGTGGCTCAACGCCAACTATCGCCGCCTCAACTTCAACATCGCGGGTTTCTTTTCCGGAAGGCGTACGGACAGCGATTTCCTCGGGCTCGGCATCACGCGCAATCCCGGCTATGCCCGCTTCGACCTGGCCACCAGCTACAACTTCGTGCGCGGCTTCTCCTTCTACGGCCGCGTCGCCAATTTTTTTGACAAGCAGTATCAGGAGGCCATCGGCTATCCCGCGCTCGGTCGCGACTTCCGCCTCGGCCTCAACTATCGCTTCTTCGGGAGGAATTGAAAGGCCCCGGGCCGGATGGGCGGGGCTTGCCCCGCCCATCCAGTGCTATAATTTTTGCTTTCTTATGGCGAAATCCGCTCCAGAGGCCATTTTGATCGCAGCAGAAATTCTGGCCAAATACGAGCCCGTCATCGGGCTCGAAGTTCACGTCCAGCTCCTCACCAAAACGAAAATCTTTTGCGGCTGCTCCACACGCTTCGGCGATCCGCCCAATACGAACGTTTGCCCGGTGTGCCTCGGCCTTCCCGGCACTCTTCCCGTTCTGAACAAGCGCGCCGTCGAAATGGCCATGCGCGCCTCGCTCGCGCTGAACTGTACCATCCGCGAACGTTCGCGCTTCGCCCGCAAAAACTATTTCTATCCGGACCTCCCCAAGGGCTACCAAATCTCCCAATACGAACTGCCACTTGCTACCGGCGGCTGGCTGGAAATCGAAGTTGCCGGCGCAAGAAAGCGCATCGGCATCACGCGGCTCCATCTCGAGGAAGACGCGGCGAAAAATCTTCATGAAGGCTTCTCGCAATCCGCCACCAAGGCCTACATCGACTACAACCGCTGCGGCACGCCGCTGGTTGAAATCGTTTCCGAACCGGACATCCGCTCTCCGGAAGAGGCCTATGCCTACCTCACGGCGCTGCGCCAGATCATGCTGTACACCGGCGTCAGCGATTGCAACATGGAAGAAGGCTCGCTCCGCTGCGACGCCAATGTCAGCGTGCGTCTGCGCGGCGCGCAGGAATTCGGCACCAAGGTCGAAGTCAAAAACCTCAACTCTTTCCGTTTCCTGCAAAAGGCGCTCGAATACGAAATCGAGCGCCACATCGGTGTCCTCGAATCCGGCGGCCGCCTCTCTCAGGAGACGCGCCTCTGGAATCAAGCCGAGGGCCACACCGTTTCCATGCGGTCGAAGGAAAGAGCCCACGACTACCGCTATTTCCCCGAGCCCGACTTGCTCCCCGTGCACATCGGCGCGGCCTGGCGTGACGAAGTTCTTCGCTCGCTGCCGGAATTGCCTGAAGCCAAGCGGGCGCGCTTTATCAGCTCGTACGGCATCACGCCGTACGACGCCGAAGTGCTCACCAACACGCGAGCGCTGGCTGATTATTTCGAAGCGGTCGTCAAAGCCGGGGCGCCCGCCAAAGCCGCCGCCAATTGGATGCAAACCGAACTTCTCCGCCGCTTGAAAGACTCCGGCAAGGAAATCGAAGCCAGCCCCGTCGCGCCGCAAGCTCTCGCAGAGCTGGTGAAGCTAGTGGAATCGGGCCAGATTACCGGCAATGTCGGCAAGAAAGTCTTCGCCACCATGTTCGAGTCCGGCCGCAGCGCCGCGGAGATCGTCGCGGCGGAAGGCCTCGGCGCGCAGGTCAGCGCAAGCGCCATCGAGCAAGCCGCCCGCGAAGTCATCGCGAAAAATCCGGAGAACATTGCAAAATTCAAGGCCGGCAACGAGGGCGTCTTCAAGTTTTTCGTCGGCCAGGTGATGCGCGCCACGCGCGGCCAGGCCAACCCGCAGGCCGTCAACGACATCCTGAAGAGGCTTCTTTCGGAAACCAAGTGAGTCCGGCGAATTTATTGTTCGTGGGCTAGGGCGGCGCTTATGCGCGCAAAAATTAGAACGATCGTCTCGTTCAAGAGCGTGGCCTTTAACATGACCGAACCCAGGAGCTATTTCATCAATCCCAGTTGCTTCGGGGACGATGTGGCGAAATGGCTGATCCGTGAATTAAACAGCAGGGGCGTAAATGTTGATGGTGATCCTGGGCAGGAGGACTTCGGATGGTATTTCAACTTTCAACTTACAGGTTCGGCTCACACCTTTGTGGTTGGGCACCGTCCGGGCGATAAAGCCGATGAGGTAACTTGGATCGGGTGGATCGAACGGCATCGAAGTTTCATTGGCTCCCTGCTTGGGACACGCAAGCGTGGAATCGATCCCTCCGCAGCAGAGATAGTACATTCCATCCTTTCAAGGTCGCCACAAATTCAAGATGTTCGATGGCACTTCCAACATGACTTTGACAAAGGACAGGAAGATCTTGGGGCGTCCGCTCCCCAATCGGCACCCTGCTAGAATCTAACTCGAGGAATTTCTCATGCTCAAACTCGACGACAAAGCCCCCAGCTTCCGGCTCCCATCCGACGAAGGCAAAGACGTCGCGCTGAAAGACTTCCAGGGCCGGCGCGTCCTGCTCTTCTTCTTTCCTAAAGCCAACACTTCCGGTTGAACCATCGAAGCGTCCGAGTTTCGTGACGCAAAAAAGAAGTTTGATCAGCGCAAGGTCGCCATCCTCGGCATGAGCGCGGATTCCGTCAAAGCTCAGGCGTCCTTCAAGGCCAAGTACAAGCTCAACTTTCCCTTGCTGAGCGATCCCGATCACAAAACTATCGCAGCCTACGGCGCCTGGCAGCAGAAGCAGTTCATGGGCCGTCAATTCATGGGCATCGTCCGCAGTTCCTTCCTCATCGGCAAAACCGGCAAAATCGAAGAAGTCTGGCCCGCCGTCCATGCCAAAGGCCACGCCGCCGAAGTGCTGAAACGCATCGCAAAACAGTAGCCTCGCTCGCCATCCAACTCTGGCGCGTCCTCTCTCTGCGGAGTGCCCCTTGGTCCAGTACCATTTTGGAAATCCTGGCCTTTCAGCCGTTTGACGATTACGTTTTTAAGCCCCATAAAAGTGTTAGGGGCTCGGTGTGTCCCCGGGCCGAGGAGGGGGCGATGCTACGCAAACGGTTGCTGGTCCTGCTGGGTGGATGTTTTTTGATGGGCTCAGCCGCTTGGGCGGACGATGTGGGGTACGTCGATTGCTCCAGCCATCCGGAAGCCACGCAGGTCTTCGCAAAGGCGAGGCAAACTCCAGACATCGTGGCGTCCGTATCTTGCGGGGAACGCTTTACGATCCTGGTCTACGGTTTTATCTTCTCCCGCGTTCAAACGAGAGACGGCAAGGTCGGTTACGTTTACTCGAATCTGATCTCGGTGGATCATTCCGGAGCTTCCGTGCCGCAGCCAGTGGCAGCACGAGTGCCAGCGGCTCCATCGCCCTCAGTTACAATGGCCGCAGAAAGAACAAGCGTTCCGCGGACACCAGCGATAAACGCGCAATCGGCTCCGCAGCAGACTACGCAGCCGGTGCAGCCGGAGCCTGCTGCCGTCCCTGCTGCTGTCTCCCAGCCTCAGCCAGCACCGGCTCAGCCTGCTCCGGCTCCAGTGGCATCGGCTGCCACGGCATCCGCGCCCGAACCCACTTCCAAGGCCCCGGAATCGGCTGCGGCAACGGTTGCGCCGAGTCCGGTTCCTCCGGCAGCGGCACAGCCCGCGCCCATCCTGCCCACCGCAGCCCAAGTGGAAGCTGCAACTTCGGCATCTGCGACCCAGCCCGCTTCGAACGTCCCAGAAACGGCGGCTGCCCAGCCGAGTCCGGCCGCTGCTGCCCAACCTCAGCCTCAGCCCGAATCGGCTGAACCGGCAGCACAGCCTGTCCGGAATGCAAACGTGAGGTCAACCTGGGAGAAGCCTGTCCCGGGCGCGGGCTCCCGCCGTAACTTCTTGTTGGAGCTTTTTGGCGGCTTCTCCTACGCCGGATTGAAAAGCGGTGGAACCATGACCAACTTCCTGGGCGGGATGGGTTCCTTTGGCTACAACATGACCTCATGGCTGCAGATCGTAGGGGACAGCAGCTACAACACCGTCGCGGTCAGCGGCACCAAGAACGTGCTCTATGGAAACCATTTCGGGCCGCGCTTCTTCTACCGCCGACCAAATCGCTGGGGCATAACCCCGTTTGCGGAAGCCCTCGTGGGAGGATCGCGCCTGGACTCCACCATCGCCGGCTACAAGACTTCCTCCAACTGTATTTCGTATAAAGCGGGAGGCGGAGTGGATATCCGCGCGTCGCGGCACTTCGAAATCCGGTTACTCAACGTCGACTACTACCGGACCTCCTTCGGCGCCAACACGACGCAAAATTATTACACAGCTTCCGCCGGCATCATTCTGCGCCTCTTCGGCAGCAGCTCCGCCGAGTAACCGCCCGAACGGTCACGCGCGCTGAAGCAACTTTTTCACTATTAGTGCTTTGACGTAATCCGTCCAGCAAACAGGACCAGCCGCAGTACTAGAGCCGCGAAAACAAGCACGATAGTTAAGACTAGGAGAATCGTTCTTAGAGGCCCTTTCGTCTCGTTAGAAAACATGCAGGAATACTACGCTATCTAGAACTCTACCGCTTCTAACTCCCGATGAACGGATTTATCAGAAACTGCCAGATAGCTCTGCCTCGGTCAGCTTGGCGCCGGAGCCACTGGCGGTGTGACATTCCGCCTTCGCCGCAGCTTGCGCCAAAGCCTAAGCAAAACCCAACCCCCCGGCAAAATCAAAATGAGCCAGGGGATGATAGCGACAATGGTGTAGATAAGAGACGCCGTACTGTCCCCCAAAACAGACCCCGACTCACGCAATGCATTCCAGATCAACGCAAAGCCTCCTGCGTTGTCTTTAGGTCTCTCCACACGAAGCGAGATCTCCACGGCAATCTTTTCTGTTTCGTTGGCCAATATTTTCCGTTGAGCATTCTCGCTGTCCAGTTCCGATTGGGTTTCTGTCAATTGCTGCTGGATTTCCACAAGGTCTTTGATAGTCGCAGACGGCTTCCCAAGCATCGCCCTTAAGTTATCCCGGAAACTGGTGAGGTTCTTGATTTTGGCTTCGGTGTCTACAACCACGGCTGTCTTGTCTTCGCGCTCCGTTGTATGTTGCGCGATTTTCCCCAGCGTTTGGACGTGTTCCAACAGTCTCTTGAGGTCTTCCGGAACGACCCGCATCGCCACGCTTCCTGATGGCATGGAGTCGCCTGTTCGTGTGGTGATGGTGGAAGAAATGACCTCGCAGCGGATGGTGCCGCAGAAAGCTACGACCGACTCCCACGATTTCTGGAGTTCTGACTCTGCTGTGATCATTTCCAGCTTGTGACTTTCTGCCACGAAACGCTGCGATGAATCCGCGTATGCTGGCGTCAACATCGCGTACGATGCCCGTGGCGAACCCGAGAGTCCCGATGCCTGCATCATGGCTGGCGGCGGGGATACCCTCTTGGCCCTTTCGCAGCCCGTCGCCGCTAGTCCCAGACCTGCAAGAACGAAAGCACCAAATTTGCGATTCATGGCTCCCTCACTTGCAGTCCCAAGTGGACTGCCGCAGCATACCTCGAATCTGCTCCATTCTGCATGGGCCCACCGCTCTCACAAAAGCTTAGACGCCAGGCTGTGCGCACAGTTCCTCGATGCAGCAGAACCTTGGCTGTGAGTGGACTTTAGGTCAGCCAGATTTCTCCTTGACGAATTCCATCGGCATGGTATACTGCGCTCTAGGTAATACTGTGAAAAGATCAAGCGCGGCAGATACTCTGCCGCGTTTTCTTTTGCGTGCCGGCTCCCTGCGTTCGATGAGCACCCGCAGTTGGCAACTTTTAGAATCAGTCACTTACGAATTGCAACTTTGTAAATCCTTTGTTTTGATATTCATAAAAATGCTGGGCGTGGGTCTCTCTCTTTCCGAGGGATTGAACCTAACAGTTGGCCGTAACTCTCTTAGAATCAACACTTACAAAGCCACCTCACAACTGTTGATTCTAAACCATTTACGTGGACAGCTAAATCCTTTAGATGCAACACTTACGAAGAAACCGGAGGGTGGGGGGCACACAGAGCCTGTCGCGCCGACAGTCCGCCCCAACGCACACAAATCTCCTACTCACGGCTTTATTGAGATTTGGCGTTTCGCTCTGGCGTTCGGCTTACTTGATCTCGACGTCGGTTCGTGTCGTGAACGCCAGTCGCGTTTCTGCGGGAAACTCGATGTCCTTCTTGCCCGTCGCTGCAGCGCCCGCAGTGCCGGCTCCCGCGCCAGCCGCCGCTCCGATGGCTGCGCCCTTACCACCGCCCGCCAACGCGCCAATGACAGCGCCTCCGGCCGCGCCCCCACCGATAAACCCGGCGTCGCGCTTGCCCTTGCCTTTCTCGCTTCTACCGGCGGAGCTGGTCGCAAAGGTGTACTCTTTGCCGTTCACCGTCACGGTGCGCAGATGCAGGTACAGTTTCGCGGGCGTCGAAAGCCGTCCCGAAGCCTGCACGGCGCTGACCGACAACTTGACCGGGGAACCTTTTGGGATCACCACTTTGCCGCCGACGGTCACGTCCTTGGCAACCGATCCGGTGACCGGCTGGCCGACTTTCGCAGTCTTGGAACTGACAGTCTGGTCGGTTACCACAGAAATGGCCGTGCCCTTGGGAACCGTCCCGCCAGCCATCGATAAGGCTGGCACCAGGAACACGACCGCGAGAAAAATGGCAAATGCACGAATTCGAGAATTCATCTCC